>Ga0210003_1005100_pt1 | contig 10159 bp, 16 predicted proteins | sample LantaG_FD_182804 | JGI IMG/M metagenome (GOLD analysis project Ga0210003, IMG submission 182804) | Deep subsurface microbial communities from Baltic Sea to uncover new lineages of life (NeLLi) - Landsort_02402 metaG (SPAdes) (version 2) | ecosystem: Environmental > Aquatic > Marine > Oceanic >...
AGAAGCGCCGCATGCGCAAAGCCGGATGGTAGGAGACAGACAATGTTGAAGTACATAAATCTTTCAGAGTCGGTCTCTACTGTCACGGTTGGCATCGTATATGCGGTTGATGAGGTGAAATAATGTTCGAGTCACTAGTTGAAGAAGTTCGTTCCGTCGTAGAGGCTGGTGCGAGCGGTGAATACCAAGCCAATCGCTTCAGGGAGCGTGCCGATGCCAGGCGTGCTGAGATCTCCAAGGAGCATGAGAAGAGTTGGAATGCCAAAAAAAATCCAGAGATGAGCAGAGCCAGGGCGGCGGCTGGAATGTATGGCAGAGGAAAGCCAAGCGAGAGAAACCTACGCCGTGAAAAAGGTCGGAGAGCCATGAGTAGGGCTAAGGAAATAGAGCCTAAAGAGCGAAAGCGCATCGCTAGTGATGCGGTTCGTAGTAATGCGGTTCAGGCATCACCTGATCGTGCGACTGCTTTTCACCGAGAGATAGCACGTAAGACATCACCTCGTGACAAACTTAAGGCCAAGGAAAAAGGTTTCAATCGCGTTGACTTGCCATCACATCAACACCGGAGTCTCATTCCTCATCGTAGTGTGGTTGCTAAGTCTCTCATCAAGAAACACATTAAAAGTCTTCGCAGTGAGTCTCTCTTTAGTGAGGGCGGGCCAAGTCGTAAGAGCAAGCCTGACAGACAGGCCGCTGCCGCTGGTGAGATGGCAGTCCGGTCTGCAAAAAAACGATTTCAAACCTATCCGTCTCCTGAGAGCGAAAGGGAGAAGGTTGCTAGCAGGATGAGGGATGGCGAGAAAAGAGCTAAGTTGTACACTCGCAAGATCCTCATGAAAAAGTAGGAGATAGACAATGTTGAAACCAAAATACGGAAATATCAATGAGTCGGTCTCCGACTTCAATCGCATTCTTGACGGAATGAACAAGACTTCGCCGTTGGAGTACTCCTCCTATGAGGAGGTAGATCAGATCGTCCGTGAGGAGCAGGACCTTCAGCGCATTGAGCGCGAGGTTGCTCACATGGAGAGCGTGCTGGCTGGTATCGGGATGGCAGTCGAGGGGACAGATCGCGTTGAGCTTAGTAAGCAATACGATCAGGTCGCCAGGCGCTATGGCCAGGCTGCTAATAGGGCTGCTGCGCAGGTTGAAAGTGCCAAGCGTGGTGGAATGAACAAGTTGTTCATGACTACTGTTACGGAGGCTTACGATCGTCTCCTTGGTAAGGCCAGGGAATACAAAGCCAAGCATGAGCAGATGACTGCCAATCGTGTGGGTCTTGTCGCCGAGGGCCGTGATCCTGCCGTTAACTCGCAATACCGAGACGCAGGCTCATCCCTTGAGCGATTCAGAGTTCTTTCTGGAATCGAAGAGCAAGTCGCTATGCCTCGTGACGCTGGTATCTTTGGTAGCACTCGTCACAACGCTAACTTCGATGAGATGGCTCAGCCTTTCAGCGAAGCTCGCACGAAAGAGCAGCAGTGGAAGGGACAGGTTGCTATGTCGAATAGCGCTGGTGAGATCCCATTCAAGATTAAGCAGAAAGACAGTCATAGTGACGAGCGCAAGCGCGTAAAGGCTGTTCGCGATAAAAATAAATATGGTGCCAACCGCATGGGCGATGATCCTCTTAAGTCGAAAAAGATCGCCAAGGAGATCAGCCATAAATCTCGCATGAAAGGGATGATCAAAAAGAGCATCGCCAAACATCGAGCCATGGAGAAGCCAAACCTCCCTGAAGACAATGAGTACCAAGAGGGCGGCGGCTCTCGTCGTACAAAGGAGTACAGGCAGGACGTCCATGTTGCCAAGGAGCGTGGCCTCGCTGCTAGCCCCAAGGATCAGCAGCGTACTAAGAATGCCCTAGATCGGGTTTCTCCAGGCAAGCTGAAAGGTCTTCACGGCGTATCCGGAACCAAGAATAATGATGACCTTGCTCGCAAGTTGCTTAAGCCAAGCGACAGTCAGAAGAAAGACTCACGAAGGGCTCGTCTGTATGGCAAGAGAGATAACATTGCCGACCGGGCAGATAAGTCAGTGTCCGTTAAGAAGGGTGACTATGATGACGCTGAGAGGTATGGCGGATCTCGTCTTGAGAAGTACCCTGCCGCTCATCATTCGACCAGTAAGGCATACAGCGCCCTTCGTAGGGCTAGGGATAGACGGAAGTCTGGGAAGTAGGCAGGCATGTTCCTATCCCTGATAGAAGAGGTTCGGTATTGCATTGAAGGCGGCGGTTCTCGCTCTGACAAGTCAGATCGTCAGAATGCTTTCATAGGCAGGTCCTACGATGGCGACACGAAGAAGAGGCTTCGGAGAGATGCTCGTGAAAAGCATGGGCATCCAGATGAGGGCGGTGTTGTTTTTGGGCAAGACGTAGACCATGGTCGGCCATCTAAGCCTGGGTCTCCTGGCTCTATGGAGAAGCACTTTTCTGGGATTATGGATAGGAAATTCAAGTACAGAAAGAGTCACAAGCGCGATGCGATCGGGCCAAGTGGCAAACTTCCGGGATAGGTAATCAATGTTTCAGTCACTTGTAGAAGAAGTTAGATATTGCGTTGAGGCTGTGCCTCGTCGTCGCAAAGAGGCGCGTAAGAATCTGGCAACTAGGGCTGCTTCCAAGCCTGGTTCATACGGTCGTGAGCACGGGATGGAAGAGAGGCCATCGAAGGTTAAGCACGATCGAGATCCAGGTTCCTCATATAGGAGGAAGATTCGCAAGGACTCCTATAAAGACCAGGGACGTGATCCTCTAAAAGGATCAACGCATGGAACTCGTCTGAACTTCGATGACATGTCTGTCAGCAAGTTTCGCCTGCACCGCAAGATGGGAAGCAAGCCAAAACTTCCCTAGGACAAATCCTGACACAGGGTTTCGTTGACAATCAAACGGCTCCTTCCTATGAAGGGGCCGTTGCTGTTTTCGGCAAGGGTGCCGATACCTTGACAATGCCTTGATATAGGTTAACCATAATAGGAGATGATTGATGAGCGATGACCAACTAATGTCTGTGCGTGGGCTTGACCTGGCGAGAGCATTCCAGGAGCCCACAGAGAGCCTCACAGACGAGGAAGCGACAAGTGCATGGGCAGCGATAGACCTATTAGAGAAGGCCGCCAAGGAGCGGAAGGAAGCCTTGAGGGTATCCCTCTTGGAGAGAGTCCAGAAGTCCGGAGCGGAGGACAGCAAGGGCTCGTTCAAGGCGAACTTCGAGGGGGTCGAAGTGATCAGAGAGAAGCGCCAAGGCAAATTACCGGAGGCAGCGGTGGTGGAGGCTTGCCTGAAGGAAGCTGGGCTGGAGTACGAAGACGGGTTCAGCGCCGAGATGAAGTGGACGCTCGACCCGTCGAAGGTGGAGTTTCTGGTCAAGGGCGGGAAAATCGACGCAGCGAAGGTCGAGGCATCGAAGCTCGTGACATATGCGCTGAAGGTAAAGCCGGACCAGGCTATGAAAGATCAGCTGTCGGCAGCGAAGACGAGGTTGCTGGGCAAGTAGCCGGTCAATTCTTCTCCGTTCTGGCTGGGTCTAGGTCTCAGATGAGTGTGATCCCTCTGCCACGCAAGCGCTTGCGCTTCTCCGTGGAAGAGGGTCATGAAGATGGTACAAGACTGGCGATAGCTTCTGTTGAGTTAGACTCAAGGGAAGCGCTTAGGTTGTTGAGCTACCTAGCCGATGTGATGGAGCGATGATGAGAATACTAGTAATTGATGATGTGCCTCAAATCCGTCGGATCATCCGTCGGATGCTTCGTGAGCACGATGTTGTTGAGTGCTCGGATGGTATGGCGGCGCTCGAAGTCCTTAACGGTGACGATGGCTTCGATGTGATCTTCAGTGACATGGACATGGCCGGAATGAACGGTGCTGACTTTTACGCAGCTTTAGAGTTCCGAAGTCCACTTCTATGCTCTAGGGTGGTATTCGTGACTGGTGGCGGGGCATCGATAGCGCAAGATAAGTTTTTGCGTTCCACGGCTCGTCCGATAGTTTCAAAGCCATTTGGAGTCAACGATTTGAATCATGCAATAAATTTTGTAGGAGCGGAGGCCGCCCATGTCTGAGCCATATTCCATCGACGCCGACACGGAGTTCTGGGAGCGTCATGAGCGCTCAGCTCAGAGCGTGGCACGCAAGGGGGAGATCAGAGATGACGTTCAGAACGCCATCGATACCCTTGTCGCAAAGTATTCCAGTGATGAGTTCGATGCTCGTAAGGATATTGCCTGGTATTTTGAGCAGTTCGGCAAAGGCTTGAGAAGCGACATGGATCAGGAGAAGGCTCGCATCAGAGCCCTCGAACTGAAACCTGAATAGGATTCGGACGGCTGATCAGATCATGGTCATTTGCTATGATCTGATCCATGGCAGTTCCAAATCAGCCCTATACATTCCATGCTTATCTCGACCATGTTTGGGATGGAGATACGATCTGGCTAGAGATTCTTCGTGGCGAGGGCTGGAAGAGCACCAATAAATATCGTCTCTACGGCGTAGACACTCCAGAGGTACGCGGCAAGGGCGTAACCGATGAGGAGAAGCTGTACGCCGAGGAGGCTAAGTCATTCGTCGGGGATATGCTTCTTCTGCAATCTGCGATGGTTGCCTCGACTCATCAGGGTGACAGCAAGTATGACTGGCTCGTGGAGCTGTGGGTTCAGGTCGATGAGGAGTATGAATTACTCAGTGATGTGATCATAAACTCTGGCCATGGCGTTCCATATTCTGGCGGTACCAAGCTGCCATGGTCGGATCGTAAGGCTATCCAAGACGCTGCGCGTAAGGCTATCGCAGATGCGGCTGGGCAGGGTTGAAGGGTGTCCGGCTATCACGACATCTCGTTCCTCGATGAGGAAACGAAGAAGATTGTAATCCCCCTTCTCAAGGGGGAGATTGTTGACAATAGCAAGATCTCAGTGCCATCTGCGTGTAGGATGCGACGCACGCATTCTAGAGAATGGACTAAGAAATGGCTGATTCACTAACGATCGTAGACCTCATCAAGCAATCTCATGAAACCGCCGTCGAAAAGGGTTGGTGGGACGAGGAGTATGAGAAGGACCAGAACTTCGGATCACATATGATTCTTGCTGTCGGAGAACTCTCTGAGGCGTATGAGGAATATCGCAACAACCGAGGGCTCTGTGAAATCTACTACAGGGAAGACGGTAAGCCCGAAGGCATTCCAGTGGAGATTGCCGATGCGATCATTCGCCTGGCGGACGTCGTTGGCAAGTATGACATCCCGCTCCTTAGGGCTCTCGAAGAGAAGCTAGCCTTCAACAAGACACGCAGTTACCGCCATGGTGGCAAGAAGTCGTAGCTTGACCCTGTGCTAGTATCTTCGCTATGTCCAGAGAGAGTCCCAAGGATGTATTGACGATCCAGACTGAGCTGAATCGTCAGGCCCTCGTAGAAGTATCCACTAGGCTTACCACCCTTGAGCAGCAGATGATGCTCCTGGACGAAGAGACGCAAGACTTGAAGTTTCTTACTGATAGTTCAAGTGAAACATCAAAGAGGCTTCAGGTTATGGTCAAGCAACTGCTTGCCAAGAAGGCTGCCACTCCATAGGATTGACAATAGGTCATCGGACCTCTAGCATCAATCTATGTATACGAAATTACAGGAGGCAATTCGCGATGGCGATATCTCCATGGCGCTACGCAGGCTTCATAACAATATTCGTCTGAAGGAGGTCGGCGCTCCTCCTTCAGTTGTAGATAAGTCCATTGAATTATTGGACAGGTCTAAGGAGTTACTCGGGGATAGGTTTGCTATCGTTGAGCAATTTTACCCTGAATACAGTGTTCATATTGAGGCGGAGCACCGTGTTGAAAATGCATGGATGGCCCGATGTGGGAGCTGTCGCCACTGGTCGGACGATCGTCCTCCCGAGGCTGAGGAATGGTGTGATAAGCACTCGTTCGATAGCCGCACCTACCCAGATCCATGCCCCGACTATTCCGATGGAGAGATGAATGACTAAATCACCGTTTACTGGACAGAGTACAAAATCACAATCATGCGCTGCGAGCGTTGATTACAAAGGGCGCCGTGGGCAGTGTAAGCGTGAGGGTAAGTACCCGGACAATGACTGCATACGATGGTGGTGTGGCCTGCACAATCCACAGAAAGCCAAGGAGGATTCTCCCGCTGTTGAAGTTGTGGCCACTTCTGCGGTGGCATCGGTTAAGCCAAAAGCAGTCAGTGATGACCGCAAAATAAAATCAGTGTCACGTCAGTTGGCCTATGCCGACAGCGGTGAGTCACTGAGTAAATCTATTGATATGACTGGTGCATTGATGTCGTCTGCACGGACGACCGATGCTGTGGCGGTTGACGCGATGCGGGCTACTCAGATCGTTCTTGCTGAGATAGCTAATACAAATACGGTTGGCTGGGGGGACGATACTCCCATTGAGAACTACAAGATCATAATGGCGCACATGTCAGATCAGGCTCGTGAGGCCGCTGAGAGACTTGGCGATGTAATTCGTCAGCTTGATACTTGACAACACCTCTAGCCATAGGTAGCTTGCTCAGTGTAGCCGCACCTATGGTTTTGGGCTTCACACTAGCTTCGCCGCACCGTTTGGTTATGGGCACTGCTAGACGGACATCGTTATTTCACTCGTGGTTCTGAGAGGCTGTCCAGCTTCTGCACCTCGGTTTACATGACGGGTAACGTCGCAGTCAGCGAAGCCATGTGTGCTAGTGCGTCCTGTGATGGTGCTCGATTAGATGAACAGGAATCCAGAAGATGAAAATCGAAACCAATTTTACTCATGAATCCGTGGACCACTCGAAAGAGAATGAGATCCACTCTGTTATTGCCCTGAAGGCTCCAAAGCTTGACTGGGAGAAGAAGCGCCAGCCTATCTGTGTCGTACCGGTGATCGACATCAGTACATCAATGCAGGGGCAGAAGCTCGACTACGCCAAGAAGAGCGTGATGAAGCTGATAGACCAGCTTCAGGCCGGTGATTACTGTGGCGCTGTAGCCTTTGGCTCCAGGGTTATCGCCGTGGCAGATCCAAAGGAGATGACACAGGTCAACAAGGATGCTTTGAAAGCCTCAGTGGGCTCCCTGGCTGCTGAGGGATGCACTAACTTCGCCGGTGGAATGAGGCAGGCCCTTGAGTGGGTCAACAACGCCGACCTTCCAGAGGGTGTGATCCTGAGGGCCATCATGTTCACGGACGGGCATGCAAACGAAGGAGAGGCCAAGGGCAGGGACTTGATACCTCTCTGCCAACAGCTCCTCGGAAAGGCAACTCTTAGTGCCTTTGGCTACGGAGAGGATACCGATCAGGAGTTACTGGCCGACCTCGCTACCGCAGGCAAGGGTAACTACGCATTTATCAAGAATCCAGACGATGCGCTGAGCGCGTTCGCTAAGGAGCTTGGCGGTCTGTTGTCACGCTATGCACAAGACATAACCATTGAGCTGTCCCCATTCAATGGTCACAAAATCGTTGAGGTTCTATCCGATGTCGATGTTGTCGAGAAGGATGGAAAGGTGACCATAAATCTCCCTGAGATCTTGTCTGAGGAGGAGCGTCATATCGTCCTACTCATGAAGACGTCTGAGCAGAGTAAAGCCCTTCCCAGGGCGATGAATGTTCTGGATGTGAAGGTCGAATACACGACGATCATTGATGGCGACAAGTCAGTTCACTCTGAGGAGGTCAAGCTCAAGCTCAAGTTCGTTAAGCCTGGGGCGGAGCAGACTGATGCGACTCCAGACGTAATGAAGATTGTCGGATTGGCTATGACCGCTAAGACTCAGATTGAGGCGGAGGAGATGGCCAAGGCTGGAGACTTTGCTGGCGCTCAGATAGCGTGGTCGGCCAATGCCGGTGTGCTTAGGTCTGCTGGCCTGCACGCGCATGCAAACGTCTCTGATGGCCTGAGCGCTAACTACGCCAGCTCGTCGGCATATGTATCCAGTGATGGATACCGGAACAGCATGAGAAAGGGCATGAGCCGTAGCGTTAGCTCTTCGAAGGCAGTTGCCGGGGAGATTCAGACTATGGGTGGATTAGTGACCAACTCTGTCATGGATTCCATGGACAGCGTGTTCACCGGCGACAGTCATACTGGATCTGTGGCCGTGGCAGATCTGTCTGGGTCTATGAGCGTACCTTCCGTGGTCGCCGAGCCTGAAAAGGCTAAGAAGTCAGACAGTAATAGCGCATCCAAGAGCCGTAGTAGTCGTTGGTAACAAATCTGAGGGCGCGAGGGTTTATCCTCGCGCCCTTTGTACATCCGGAAGATCTGTGGTGTACATTACCGCCAGGGTGTCCGGGGAACTCTACTTCATAATTTCTAGGGGTCATGAGATTTTGGACGTGCGTCCAGATTTCATGTCTTCCAGGAGCTGTTTACATCTCGCAAGGGGTGGTCACTACATTATGCGTAGCGACGGAGTCATACTTGCGTACATGTCGAATGAGTCTGGCAATAGAATGCCGACTAAAATCCCTACAGATCTGAAGCGCCAGGTTGCTCTTTGGGCCGGAGTGAAGAAAGTATCGCGTCCCGATCAACCTTGTGAAGATGCCATACCTGCTGATGCTCTCCCTCTTTGAGCTGTGGGTTCATGATACCGCTCCTATCGTGAGCTAAACCAAGGCAGTGGAGAAGCTCATGCTCCTCTTCTAGCATCCACTGACGGGTATCCTGTGGCTTCTTGACGATGATCGTAGCTACGATGCGGCCATTGATCTTATTGTGCCTGGTGGCCATCGCACCAGTACCTTCGTTGGCTGAGCCATGAGTGATAATGATGTCTGCGGCAGCCATGCTGTTGGTCTCGATCAGATGGACTTGTTCTAGGTTGTCGTTGACGAACTCAAGGGCAAGCCGGTGGCTCTCCAGGTATCCGTCGAATTCTTTGTCGAAGTCCCAGTAGACGAGCTTTGGGGATTTCTTCCAGTTGAGTGGCTGAGGATCGGCGCAATCCTTGGAGTCCCTATCCCACTTCTCTGGGTAGTGGGCTTGCCCGGAAACATCCCAGCAGATGCCCATCATCTTGGCTTCTCGCTTGGATTCCTCTCCCTGCATCCACCAGATCATAATGAACATTGCAGCAGCCACGGATAGTCCAACAGTGAGTCGGCCCCACATTGGCAGATTATTGAAACCTCTCATCGGATCTAATCCCATGAGACTGATCTTACATCATGCTGGCAGCAAAATCTGATTGGTATGATTTAGCTCTTCCTCGGGAAGCCTAAGATCAAGAGGTTTTTGAGCCTTACGAATTTCAAGTGGAGTGCTATCCAGTACTTGGATGTACCCCATCCTGCGCTTCCTCTGCCCCTCTGGGCCCCACACGAACCAGGCGTATTCAATGCTGTCCGTGCCTTTTCCGTCGAAGCTAGGGCGCTCTGGTATCACTGAGATGTCTGGCATCATGTACTTGAAGAATTCGCTTCTTTCAGTGGTACCTAGATAGTTCAGGCGGAGAAGCATGGCGACCCAATCGGCTACTTCGAAGCTTTTCTGGATCACTTCCATGGCCAGAGAGAACGGTGGGTTGGTCATGGCCACTCGATAGCGCATCGGTGGTTTCCAATTTAAGTAGTCACCGATGTGGACATCGCTAACCATTGGCAGCAGCTTGTCTCTGGTGTCAGTTCTCAATTCATTGGCAGTCCAGATCACATCGTTTCTTTTTTCGCTAACTGCCTGGATGATATCTCCATGTCCGGCGCATGGTTCTAGCCAGTTGCCTCCTGGTAGGAATGATTTCTCTAAGAACCTATGAACACACCAGGCCGGCGTTGGATAATAATCACTCTCATTACGCTTTCCGCCTCGACTGGTGCTGGACATGGTGTGGGGTTAACTGAAGATCTGCTAATTGTCTAGTACCACTGGTCGTTGACAATAGAATTGTCGAGACATAGGGTTCTTGGCCAATGAATGATCTAGTTAAGATGAACTTTGATAAACTTGAAGTTGAGAAGCCATCGCACATAGATAGTGAGAGTCTGCTACGGATGTGCAGGAATGAGCATTTCCTTAAATCTGTGATCGACTGCTGGAACATCTATGATGTTAAGGGCAAGGACTACACTCGTGGGCTCGGTGACCTGGATCGAACCGACAACTTTAAGCAGGCGGCTCTTTTTAATAAGATCTCACCAT
>Ga0210003_1005101_pt1 | contig 10156 bp, 12 predicted proteins | sample LantaG_FD_182804 | JGI IMG/M metagenome (GOLD analysis project Ga0210003, IMG submission 182804) | Deep subsurface microbial communities from Baltic Sea to uncover new lineages of life (NeLLi) - Landsort_02402 metaG (SPAdes) (version 2) | ecosystem: Environmental > Aquatic > Marine > Oceanic >...
TCGTTATGTTCAGGTCGGAACTCTTGAAATTAATGGAAAACCTGATTGCCGTATTCAGAAAGTAGATTCTTATACCGGACGATATCGGGATATGTATCTTTTGGATAATGAAATGCAACTTATGACCACTATGGAAGATTTTTCTTATACCTGCTGGTTAGATCCTGATAATGTTCCTTCCTATATTAAGGATGATGACGAAGACACGGAAGGTCTATAACAGAACTGGTGGAGTCAAAGACCTCTTTAAAAAATAGTACATATGCTTAAAATAAGTTGACTTAAATTTATGAGCAATAAAAAATGGTTTAAAAATCAATTAAAATTGATAGAAATAGAGGTATTTTCTTTTTGTAATAGAAAGTGTTGGTATTGCCCCAATTCTTATATTGATAGGCATAGTGCTAACAACATCATGCCTGAAAAAAAGTACTTGAATATATTGAATCAATTGAAAGAAATTGATTATCAAGAAGAAATTACATATAGTAGGTATAACGAACCTTTGTCTCATAGGGATATTATTGTAAAAAGAATCAATCAATCTAGATCAATTCTACCAAATTGCAAACTTAGAACAAATACAAATGGTGATTATGTCACTCTTGATTATATTCATGAATTGAGAGATAATGGACTTAATGAATTATTCATTCAGCAATACTTAGGAAATGATGAATTATATGATCATTCTAAAATCAAAGATAGAATGCTTAAAAAGATTTCTGGGTTGAATGTAGAATATTCTGTTATAAGTGATATTGAAAATCATCGTATTGAATATAAATTAAATATTCCTGGAATAGTCGTACATTTAAGAGCAAGAAATTTTAGTATTGAAGGAACTGGAAGAACCAAAAAAGTATGTGATTTTAACTCCGAATATGTGAGAACAAAACCATGTGTTCAACCATTCAATAATATGTACATTGATTATAACGGATCTATTATGGTTTGTTGTAATTCTAGATCTGATGTTCCAGAAAATAGCGATGCTCTTATGGGAAATGTTGATGACGATAAACTGTGGAATATCTATAGTGGTGAAAAGTATACCTATTGGAGAGATCACTTGAAAGATGAATCCCCTAAGAGTGGTATGTGTGAAAAATGCAAAATTGATGTTGACTTTGCTGAATTCTTATGAAAACTATAGTATCCCATTTTTATAACGAGGAATATCTACTTCCTTGGTGGTTAAATCATCATAAGAAAGTTTTTGATCATGGTATAATGATTAATTATTCTTCTACTGATAGATCTGTAGAAATTATTAAAGAAATTTGCCCCCATTGGGCAGTTGTAGATTCTGTATTTGATGAATTTGATGCAATTAATCTTGATCAAGAAGTAATGCGTTATGAAAGTCAAATTTCTGGATGGAAAATTTGTTTAAATATTCCCGAATTTCTTTATGGTAATTATTCAATATTAGATGATGATCCAACACCTCAAGAATATTATATTCCAAGTTTTTACATGGTAGATCCAAGTGAAAATTCTATAGCAAATCCAAATATTCCTTTACATGAACAGTTTAAATTTGGAGTTGATTATAGGGATAATTTAAATGGAACCCATCCAGTAAAGTCATTTTGGAGTTGTAGACAATGGAGAGTAATTCATAATCATTCTATTCAGTATACACCAGGAAGGCATTTTGGGAATGGTACAAAAAATCCAGAGTTTACAATTTTGTACTATAATTTATCTCCATTTAATGAGCAGATGATAAAAAGAAAACTTCAAATACAGACTAGGTTATCTGATAGATTTAAAGATCAACATCATAAAATGACTAGAGATGAATTGTTTAACAATCGTAAAAAACATTATTTGCCTTTTATTTGTGATTTAAGTTCAGATGTAAATCAGTTGGTAAATATTTCTTACCACAATGAACATAATGAAATATAATAAAAAAATAGTTATTACCAACCATACTGACAAATTTATTGAATGGTATAATATTTTATTAGAAAATGGTTACGATAACGAAAATATCATAATATATGACAGGGAGCATCCAGGATATAATGGAGAAAATCTTGATCCAAAGAGATTGGAAAAATATGGGAAAGTTATTACAACTCCTAATGTTGGATACAGCATCTATGTAATTGGAAATTATATACTAGATAATTATGATAATCTTCCAGATTTTACTATATTTTTAAAATGTAACTTACTTCAAAATAATTATACAACTGAAAAAAAATTAAAAAAAGCATTAAAATCCAATTTTTTTGTATCTTTAGAATTGGATAATACTCAAACCAAGTATAATACTCCTTTCAATGTAAATGATTGTGCTTATGTTGAAAAAGTTATTGATGAAATTAGAACCGATACAAAAGTTTATCCTAGAATAAAAAATTTTCCAGAATTTATACAAGATTTATTTCTAATTGAAAAAATACCTAATTATATTTTATTTGCACCTGGAGGAAATTATGTAGTTCCAAAGGAAAACATTTTAAAATATAGTAAAAATTTTTATAAAAAAATGATATACTATACTGATTATCATCATAGTAATGTAGTGGAGGCGCATTGGTTTGAAAGAATACTATATATTGCATGGGTAGGTTTTTTAGATGAAAACTTTTCTCATATTATCTAAATCTAAATAAAAAAATTATTTGAATTTTTAAAATGAAAACACTTAAACAAATTATTGAAGATGAAAAATTAAGTATTGTTCATCAATCTATAGATAACTATGGAACGGATAAAGATGTTCATCCATATGTTGATGACTATTATGATGAAAATTTTTTGATATTTCAAGAAAAAAATATTATCTTAGTTGAAATTGGAGTTAGGGGAGGAGCTTCTCTTGCTTTGTGGAAAAATTATTTCCAAAATGCTAAGAGAATTTATGGAATGGATAATCTTGAAACAAATAATAGTCACAGTATACCTGTAAACCAAGATTGGGTTTCTGGAGAAAATGTTGAATATATTATAGGGGATGCCTATCAAAAAGAAGTTGCAGATAAACTTCCAAATAATATTGATATTTTTATTGATGATGGTCCACATAATATTGATAGTCATATCAAAGCAGTCGAACTCTATATTCCCAAAATGAGTAAAAATGGTATTTTTGTCATTGAAGATATCATGTATGATGCACAGAATATCTTATATGATAAGTTTCCAGAAAAATATCGTGATCATGTAGTTTTGTATGATTATGGAAATACCAAACTTCTTACTTTAGATTTATCAAAATGTGGAGAAATTTGAATGAAAATAGTTGATTCGTTTTTGTTTTTTAATGAAATAGATATTTTAAATCTTAGATTAAATATTTTATATGATTATGTTGATTATTTTGTAATTACAGAAGCAGATTGTACTTTTTCAGGCAATAAAAAAGAATTTAATTATTTGAAATATAAAAATAAATTTAAAAAATTTAAAGATAAAATCATTTATAATCAGGTTACCATTCCGGAAAACATTTCTATTACATGGGATAGAGAAATATTTCAAAGAAATTCTCCTCTAAAAAAAATAAAAGAAATGTTTGACAACGATGATTTAATTATTACGAGTGATTTAGATGAAATACCTTCCACTGAAGTTTTAGAACATCATTCCGATTGGTTTAAAGTTGATAATCTATATCATTTTAAACAAACAATGTATATGTATTACCTTAATAATTTTAAGACCGATCAGTGGTTTGGATCAAGAGTTTGCAGTCTTTCTTTTTTAAATGATAAAACAATTGATGACATTAGACAATCTACAGAAAATGAAAATAATTTAACCGGTTTTGTTATTGAAAATGCTGGATGGCACTTTACTTATCTTGGCGGAGAAGAACAAATTAAATATAAATTAGAATCATTTAGTCATCAAGAATATAATATTGAAAATGTAAAAACAAATATAAAAAATTGTTTGGAAAAAAATATTGATGTTTTTGGTAGAGGAGTAAATTATAAAGTTGTAAATATTGATGATTCATTTCCAGTTTATATAACTAAAAATATTGATAAGTATTCTCACTTGATTAAAGATGTTAGCAACTGAAATTCTTAATGGTCAGGGTATTGGTAATCAATTATTTTGTTATGTAACAACAAGATCAATTGCTTATGATAGGGGATTAGATTTTGGTATTAAAGATACTGGATGGAGTGGCGATAAACGATATAATCAGAATGGATTTTATTGGTTGAATCTTGACATGGGTTACCAAGTCCCAGATAATATGCAAATTTATTATGAAAAAGATAAAAGATTGAAGTTGGAAACCTGTTGGCATGATATGACACATGGTTGTGATATTAGAAAATATGATTTGAATCTTTTCAATGTATCCGATAATTCAATAATTTTTGGTTGTATGCAAGACCAAAAGTATTTTATTCATAATAGAGATTTAGTAAAACATTGGTTGAAAGTTAAAGACGAGTATGATACTTATGAATATACTGATAATGATGTTTGCATATTAAATTTTCGTGGTGGTGAATATGTGGGACATCATGAATTATATTTGACAAGAAAATATTGGATTGATGCTATGAATAACATGACTAAAATTAATTCAAATATGGAATTTGTTGTAATTACTGATGATATAAAAGCATCTCAGGACATGCTTCCAGAAATACCCGCATATCACTTTTCTGTTGATAAAGATTATGTTATAATTAAAAATGCTAAGCATGTAATTCTATCAAATTCTACTTTTCCATTTTTTGCAGTTTTTACTAGTGATACTATTGAAAATATTATTGCCCCCAAATATTGGGCAAGGCATAATGTTTCAGATGGGTATTGGTCAACAGCACAAAATATCTATCGGGGGTGGGTCTATCAGGACAGAGATGGAAATCTTCAGACTTATAATCAATGTTTGGGCGAATTAGAAGAATATTCAGTTAAAAATAATCTTTATTTATAATTGTAAAAAGTAAAAGAATTGTAAATAATGTACACTTCTTAGAGTAATTATATATATTTAACTTACAATATTTTTAGTAAAAAATTGGATATTATGGCACATACTGAACAGTGGGTTTTTTGTAAAAAAGTAAAATCAAAATTTCCCAATCACTTTAAAAATGTAACCGTTTTGGATATTGGATCCTTTGATGTAAATGGAAATGAAGAGTTTTTATTTGAAAATTCTGAATTTTATGGATTAGATTTAATGGGAGGTCTGGGGGTGAGTATTATTTGTTCTGCTCATGAGTATGATGCTCCCGACGAAACCTATAATACAATTATTTCTTGTGAGTGTTGGGAACATAATCCTTTTTATGCCGAGAGTATTCAAAATGCAGTAAGACTTCTTAAGTCACAAGGTTTGTTTTTATTCACTTGTGCCACAACTGGTAGACCAGTTCATGGTGTAAAGTCTTTGGAAAACTATTCCAAGACTAAAAATAAAAATTGGAAGACAATGCCTAATGTGGAACGTAAAAATTGGGACAACGAATATTATAAAAATCTGACAGAACAAGATATACGTGCTTGTTTAGATGTTGATGATTTATTTGAACAGTATGAATTTGAAATAGAAAAAAATCATTGTGACTTATATTTTTGGGGTATTAAAAAATAATGATTTATTTACCCGAAGTAACTTTAATATGTGTATCTTCAGTGCAAATGGATAAAGTGTTTTATTCATTTCAAAAAAGTACTGAAAGTATAAAATTTGGTGAAGTTAAATTAGTTTCCCATAAAAAACCAGATAATTTACCAGATTTTATTTCTTTTGAAGAAACTTATGAAATAAAATCTAAGGATGAGTATAGTTATTACTGTATTTACAATTTAACCAACAATGTAAACACTTCACATTGTCTAGTCATTCAACCTGATAGTTTTGTAATAAATCCTGGTATGTGGGATAATTCCTGGTTGGAATATGACTATATTGGTGCTCCTTGGCAATTTAGTGAGGACGCTTACATTGATCCATTTGGTAATCATCAAAGAGTTGGTAATGGTGGATTTTCTTTAAGAAGTAAAAAACTTTTAGATGTTCCTAAAAATGCATATGTACATTTTGATGTTAATTATGGAAATTTTTACAAGCATATGGATGCAAATCAATTTGCCGAAGATGGTAATATATGCGTTCATAATAGGCATATCTATGAAACATTGGGGTGTAAATTTGCTCCAGTAGGGGTTGCCGCAAGATTTTCTCATGAAAGGCAAATGAAAGAAACTGAAAATATTAAACCCTTTGGATTTCATAGTATTCTTCCTCCAGGTACTGAATTATGAAATTTATAATATGGGGACATCACCCCTTACATACATCCACTCATGGATATATTCATAATACATATGAAAAAGCATTTAGATACCTTGGATATGATGTAAATTGGGTTCCTAATTCTCCAGATATTGATATAGATTTTTCTAATTCTGTATTTTTTGTAGAAGATTCTCAAAAATCCTACATGCCTTTAAGAAAAGACTGTAAATATATTACCCATCATATTGATACGGATTACTTAACAAATTCTATAGTACCTTATGAAAATGTTTTAAAATTAGGAAATTGTATTCAAGAAACAGAAAAATTCGAAAAAATAGAAGATCTATGTCATTGGGATAATTTAACTAGAACTTTATATCAAACTTGGGGCACCGATTTACTTCCTGATGAAATTGATGTAGATAGTCCAGTAAAATTTGATTGGAATAAACCACACATAAACTATGTTGGGATGATGTATGAACAAGGATCTTATTGGATTGAGACATTTGCATATCATGCTAAAAGACATAATAAAGAAGTAAAACTTTTTACACAATCAGTAAGTTATGAAGAAAATATGCAACTAATTAAGGAATCGTTTGTTTGTCCCGATTTTAGAAGTGATTGGCACTTGCAATGTGGATATATTCCGTGTAGAATACAAAAAAATATTAGTTACGGTCAGGTACAAGGAACCAATTCTCCATTCATAAAAAAGGCATTTGGTGACTATGTGGTTTTTGGTGGGACCCCAGAAACTTTATATGATAATTTGGTTGATGCTGCTTCTAATAATAAAATTAAAATGAAAGAGGCAATGCAGTTTATTAGGGATAATCATACATACATTAACAGAATTAATAATATTTTAAAATTTTTATGATAGGATTTAATCACATTGGGCGTCATGGCAGACTTGGAAATCAAATGTTTCAATATGCAGCACTTCGGGGTATTGCAGTAATTAAGGGATATGAGTTTTGTATTCCTGAATCAACTTTTAAAAATGAGTGGGAAGATCATCAACTATTTGAAGCATTTACTCTTCCAAATTTAAAAACCAAAAAGTTTATTTCTGCAAACTACTATCAAGAAAATCAATTTAATTACTCTCAAGAATATGTTGATAATTGTCCTAATAATGTAAATTTATTTGGATATTTTCAGACTGAGAAGTATTTTTCACACATTGCAAATAGTATTCGTGAGGACTTTACTTTTAAACCTGAAGTTTTAATCCCCTGTAAAGAAGCATTTGATTTTGATGATCTCATTTCACTTCATATTAGGAGAACTGATTTTGTTGAAAAATCTGATGATCATCCCTTATGCTCTTTAGAGTATTATCAAAAAGCACTTGAACAATTTGATTCTAATATTCAAGTAATGATTTTTTCTGATGATATTGATTGGTGTAAAAATCAAGATATGTTTAAAAGTGATCGGTTTACTTTTTCTGAAAATGATTGGAATTTGATTGATTTGTGTTTGATGAGTATGTGTTCGCATCATATTATTTCAAATAGCACTTTTAGTTGGTGGGGTGCATGGTTATCTGGTTCTGATAATGTAATTGCACCTGTTCTTTGGTTTGGTGATAGTGGATATACTGCAAATCATAATACAGAAGATATTATTCCTGATCGTTGGATTAAAATCTGATGCCTGATATTTCAATTGCTATTCCAACTTATGAAATGAAAGGTATTGGAGATCAATATCTTTCCGAGTTGTTTGATACTATTAAAGTACAAGATTTTAAAAATTTTGAAGTTTGTATTTCAGATCATTCTCAAGACAATAAGATCCTTCAAGTTTGTGAAGAGTATGCAAACTATTTTGAGATTCAATATTATAAAAATGAAGTAAACCGAGGAAATGGTCCAGTAAATACAAACTCTGCGATTGAAATGTGTAGTGGAAAAATAACAAAAGTTATTTTTCAGGACGATTTATTCATCAATAAATCTTCTTTATTAAAAATCAAATCGGTATTTGATGAAACATCTTATAATTGGTGCTTTAATGGATTTTTCCATACTACAAATGGAATTGAACATTTTCGACCAATGATTTCTAAATGGACTGATATGATGTTAGAGGGAAGAAATCTTTTAGGAAGTCCCTCTTGTGTTTCCTTTTTAACTGAAAAGTTTGAACGATTTGATGAAAATCTTCAGTTATTAATGGATACTGATTTCTATCATAGAATGAGATATAATCATGGTGTTCCATATATTATTAAAGACCATCTAACTTCAAATAGAGAACATAGTAATAGAATTAGTTCATCTAATGTGAAGTATGATAAAGTAATTGAACATCTTGAAGGTTCTTGGATGGTAAATGAAAAGGAACTAAATTATATAATTGAAAAACATAAAAATACAAGAAATTATCCTGATGAGAATTGATTTAAAAGAAGCTACTTTTATTATTCCGATTCGTATTGAATCTGCAGATCGTCTTCGCAATGTAATTACAACCACTGCATTTTTATTGGAACACTTTGATACTAATATTATTATCAAAGAAGTAGATTCTGAATCAATCTTTAAAAAAGATGCTTTACCTATCTTAAAGGATATACTTGATGTTGATATAAATATTAATCATATTTTTGAACAATCTGATGATTCGTCGTTTTATCGTCAAAAAGTTTTGAATGAAATGATTGATAAATCATCTACTAAAATTGTTGTAAATTATGACTGCGATGCAATTCTTCCTTTGCAATCATATGAGATTGCATATGATTTAATTCTAAAAGAAGAATGCGATGTTGCCTATCCTTACGGACAAGGAATGTATCAAAAACAAGTTATTGCTACTGATGAGATTGTTTCTTCATTTTTAGAAACCGGAGATTACTCTCATCTTGATAATCATTCAAGACCTTATACTTCTGATTTTGGATGGGTTCAATTTTTTAATCGTCAAGTTTATATTGAAGGTGGTATGGAGAATGAAAATTTTGTTGCCTATGCGCCTGAAGACAAGGAAAGGTTTTACAGATTTTCTACTTTAGGGTATAATATAAAAAGAATCAATAATCTTGTTTATCATTTGGAACATTCAAGAAGTCATAATTCTTGGATCAACAATCCTCATATGAATAATAACAATAATCTATGGGATAAAATTCAAAAGATGAATAAAGAACAACTTAAAGAGTATTATTCAAATCAAGAGTATCTTAAAAAGTACAATGGACAAAAATAAGGCAGCGTATAAATTTAAAAATATAGGACCGATATATTACTTAAATCTTGACGGGCAACCAGAAAGAAAGGAATATATGGAAGAGCAGTTTAAGTACTGGGAAATCGAAAACTATACTCGTATCTCTGCCTATGATGGGAGAGAAGATGACCTGAGTGAAATTATCAAAGGAAAGTATCCGGATAATATGACTACCGGTGAGATTGGATGTACCACTTCACATCTTAGGGCGCTCAAACACTGGATAGAAACCTCTGAAAGTCCATATGCGGTCATTATGGAGGATGATGTAGATTTACAGACAGCAAAATTCTGGAACTTTACTTGGAGTGATTTTGTCGCTAAAGTTCCTTATGACTATGATGTAATTCAACTTGCTATCATTTGTACTGGTGATTTACATGTAAAACTTCATAAGAGATTTGTGAATGATTTTTCAACAGCGGCATATATCATTACTCGTCATCACGCAAAAAAACTAATTGACCTTCATTGTCGTGGCGATAAGTATAAACTTGATCAGGGTGTAAAACCCAGAGCAGTGGCGGATGATTTGATTTATAATTCTGGAAATACTTTCTCAATTCCTTTGTTTCTTTATAAGATAGAGTTGGGGTCCACTATACATCCAGAGCACATTGATGTTTTTCATCGTCAAAGTCGTGATGGTCTTTTTCAGTTCTGGGAAAC
>Ga0210003_1005103_pt1 | contig 10154 bp, 17 predicted proteins | sample LantaG_FD_182804 | JGI IMG/M metagenome (GOLD analysis project Ga0210003, IMG submission 182804) | Deep subsurface microbial communities from Baltic Sea to uncover new lineages of life (NeLLi) - Landsort_02402 metaG (SPAdes) (version 2) | ecosystem: Environmental > Aquatic > Marine > Oceanic >...
CACAGGGTGCACAAACGTTCGTCTGTTGCGACTTCTTTGATATTTAATTTATCCATACATTTGTTGCATAGTCGAACTGTATAATCGGCTTTACCATGGCATGCTGCACATTTATCCATTTTAACAACAAAATATTACCTTTGAAGTATTTAAATGTTTATTCTTTTTTAATAGTTTGAAGAAAACATCAAAAAGATTGATTATATGTACAAAAGCAAACCTTTATATACTCATAACTGTTCCATTATTTATAGAAAAAAGGTGAAAAAGAAATGAAAAAGTTTAAAATAACAATTGGTGGAAAAACAGTATTAGACAATTTAACAAAAACAGAAGCAAAACAAAAATGTAGATTAATGCTTGCAATGTCAAGTAGATTAGATATTTTTTATAAACCAATGGAGATATAAAAATGGTGCACAAAGCTTGTTACTCGTATGACAATTGCAGAAGCTGTCTTGATAAACATAAATGTAATGGTATATCTAGTTTAAAAGAAGGTGATTAAAAATGACCACATTTGAAAATGAATACGAAGTACATTACTTTAATAGAATATGTAAATGTAATAAAAAAAGATATACAAAACACAAAATATACTCTTTAATTGGTTTAAAAGAATGTCTTGAATGTGGTGCAATCAAAAAAGGATTGTAACATTTTATTTTTTTTGCTTCTTTTTGCGCTTCCACAAAAGAGTGCGGTCAGTCATAATGTTTTCTGAGAACTCAATCAATTTATCAATATATTCTTGCGTATAACCCATCAGAACATCGTCTTCTACCGCTGTAATTATTATTTGGGGTATTTGTCCATAGGTTGCTTTTAACTTGCTAACAATCTGTTCTTTCAATTGTTTTTCTTGTTCCTTGATATCTTTTTGTTCTTTTCCTTGTTGTTGCATGTTTTTAATAATAGTATCAATGGTTGTAAACTGTGCCCACAACTCTAAATATATTTCTAGGTTCTGTGATGTTAAAAGTGTCTCAACTCTCATTCCTGTATTCTTGGCAAAATGCATCATTTGATTATTAAAACAATTTGTTTTGATATCTAATATTTTATCTGACCGTTTATCAACTATATATTCTTTACGTGCTTTATCAATTTCTTTCGTATCTGGTTCTTGGTCGGTAAAACGGAACCGACCAACCACATGTCGACCTATATCATTTATATTTGTAATCATGGAAACATTAATACCTCGTGACTTCCCTTTATTTCCTAAATTACGAAGCGTTCCAACAAACTCGATCCACTTTTCTTCTTCCATGTTCAATTCCAATTATCTAGGTTACTAATATATTATTTATATAATAGGATAATTCGGGTTTACAATTATCGATGTGAACTACAAAACATCAACCATTTCAAAGTTAGTTTTCTTGTGTTCATCACACTCAAAACAAATGTAAGTGAACCACTTTTCATTTAATTGAATTGGCTTGCCGCACAATGGACAACGAATCTTCGAAATAATAAAAGTAGCACCTTTTTTGTCCACCGATAAGACCAACGACTTGTAACCTTTATCTGTTTCATCAAAAATATCTCTAACAGCAATTTCTATATTATTATCACTGACTCTATCATAATCAATATCAAAATTCTTAAAAGTTGGTATTGTTTTTCCTTCTATATCCTTTTTTCTTTGGCGTTTAACAGATAAAATCTGTACCCTAAACATATCTTTAAGTTTTCTTCTTGACATCTTTACCTCAACCCAAAATAGTATTAGAAGTATTTAATTGTTTGTAAGAACTTAATAGTTAAAACCAGGAACCAAGTCCTGGTTGTTTAATTTCTTCTACTTTATGTATAACTTGTTCTTCCTTTTGCTTTTCTTTTTTCTTTTTAGGTTTTCGCTTCTTAAAACTATTTTTGTCAAATTTAACAAGTTCAATATTTGGAAGATCTTTAAAAAAGATTTTGTTTAATAATATATTTTTATTCTTAAAATGAAAATAATGCACTACATAATCAAAATATGATAACTCATACATTAATTTAAAAGATTCAATAGTTGTTGGTTTTATATTTCTAAATGCACCCTTCAAAACACTCCATGACACATCATCGTTAAGAACTCGTTGTGACATAAGTTTAATCATTCTATAATAATTATCCCCAGGTGGTTGCTTTACAATTGGACAATCAAGGTATAACGATTGTATGGCTGTTCTAATGGATAAACACTGGGTAGCAATATCAAATATATTTTTACATTCTAAATTGTGCTTTTTTGCTTCTTGTTCTAATATACGTATTAATTCAAAATTAAACGGTTTCTTTATTTTACAACGTAGTGCCCCAGCAACAAAATCATCATCAAGTTTCTGTAAAGTATCAGTTATATAAATAATTGGATAAATTGATGTCATATGTAATTTACATAATCTTTTCTTGTTTCTTACATATTGAATATCATCAAATACTATCAGTTTCTTCCTGTCACTTTGTAATGATTGTAAATTTAAACTTTTCTCTATGTTATTAAAACTATCTATGTCACTAAAATCATCAGAAGTATATCTAAGAAAATCTAAATTATGTTCCTTCGCCAATTGTTCAACAGAAAAAGTTTTACCATTACCAGTAGAACCAGTCATTAATACATATGATTTATCAGCTCTATTACCAAGGTACGCTCTTATCCAATCATCAAGCAAAGTTGGAGATGGATATTTAGGACGACCTATTTCCCACAGATTACATACCGGCAAATAAAACACCACAGATAAATCCTACAAACCAACTTCCAAAGATAACTAATAGTGTCATCATTCCTGTCAAATATTTATTATCTTTTATTTTTGTTTTTCTTTTTGATTTAATCATTTTCTCACCAAAATTTATTCAAATCTGTTGGGTTTTCTTTTTTTATAGTAGTGCTTTTTTCATCACTATCCCAACTACCATTATCTTTTCCCATAAACTCCGTTAATGGAGTAAACTCTTCATACTCAGTTTTAAACATATCAAGTATTGTTTTAACTTTTTTTCTATAATATTTGATATCAATATCTTCTTTCTTTGTTAGTTGATATAATTCGTATCCATAATGTGTTTTAATATAATGATACTCGTTACCCATTTTCATTGGTAAATTAAACTTTAACAAAGCCCGTTCAGCCATCTTATAAGAAACATGACTTCTTCCTCTTTCCGTATATTGTCTTGGATGCTTACCTAATGTAACTTGCATTGCAAAGTCACGAAGTTTAAAATCATTAACTGTTATATTTTTATATTTGATTACTATTGGTTCTGTTGGTTTATCATTTACTTTTGCTTCCGCCAATTCTTGTATTAGTTTTTTACTAATTGGGTCTTTACTTGATGCCTTCATCGCCGCACCATGTAATATAACATTACCTTTTTTTAATAGTATATAATTTTTAGCTTTGTGAAAAAAACCACGTTCATACTCATCTACATCTACCGTTAAATTTAATTTCTTTTTAAACTTCTTTTCAAGTGATTCATTAAAATATGTAAGAACACGTTCTTCGTTAAAGTTTTCAGCATTAAAGTAAACACCATCAGTATCCCATTCAATAACTGAACTAGGATAAAGTTTTTCTAAAATATCAATTAACAATGTTGCACATTCTCTACCAATTCCTGTTGTTGCAATAGCTGCTGGTACAAAACCAAACGTAGCTCTTGCACTACCCATATTACCATAGATTCCACCATTGGCTTTAACCTTAGCAATATTACTACGAGCTTCAGCAACTTTTGAACCCGTTTTTTTGAATTCTTTTTTGTAATCTGCTCTTTCATTTAAAAATCTAGCTATTGCTTTACTAAGAAATCCTGTTTGTTTCAAAGTTTGTATAACAACAGTCTTTTTAATTTGATTATCTGGTATATAATATGTAAACGTATCCTTATCTTCTTCTATTTTGAATCCATCTTTTTTATACTCTTCATAACGTAACAAAGTACACACGTCGGGACTGAAATTGAATTCAGATTCAATTGTGGGATACATTGAACCATAATCTATTTTCTTAACAAACTTAAATAATCCTTTCTTTTTTATACCAACACGGGCTCCTTGATAATTTGCTTCATCTTTTGCTTTCTTACGTTGAAATACTTCTGGATAACGGTCATAATTTAGTCCATCAGCAACAATATTGTGTTCTCGATATAAATCACCTAAAACAATAATACCCAGATTACTTGTTGATAAACCAACAGCTTCATTTAATGGTATCTTTAAATCTTCTGCTGTATATTTGATACCTTCCCAATAGATATCAAATAGATGAAATAATCTTTGAACATCTTCTTTATTATAAGCAACAAGTTCTGGTGTACCAACTGCGGCAGCAATTTCATCTCCTTTCAAAACTTTTGCTGTACTCTTAAAACCAAAGTAATCTGAAACCACTTTTAGTTTTCTGTTGGGAACGTTTCCAGAAAGTGATTGGTCGCCACTTACAGAATCATAAATATCATAAATAACTGTTCCATCAACTCTTAGACCAGATTTACCACCAACATATGGTGTAGTATTATTCTTAGAAAAGAATTTGATATCTATATTATTTGCTTTACAACGAGCAAATATCATTGGCAAGTCATACGATTTATTATAATAAACTTCAATGTCAGGCTTTTGATGATGTTTTTTATACATTTCCAGTAACTTTTTATCTGTTGATGTATTTGCTTTCAAATAAATTGTTTTAATGTTTCTATCATTGCCCGCAAAACTAATTGATGTAAGCCGTTCTGTGGTATCAGGAAATAGTTTTGTTTTAGGACAAAATTGTTCTATATCTAAAAAATCAAATGTTAATGGATTAGTATTAGCATAATTGACAAACACATTTGGATTATCAATACGATTACGTAAAGTAAATGGAATATTATCTTCAAAGGTTTTACCAGCTATCTTATTATGAACTAACTCTTTACGAGTTCTAAACTCATACTTATAAAAAGTGCGTTCTTGAAAATTGGATAGAGCTATTTTTTTAACCTTTGTTTTGCGCATACACGTAATGTGTAAATCTTCATAACTGTAGAAGTATGGTAATATAGGAGAAACAATTTTTGTTTGCTTACCGTTTGCCCAAATTGATAATTTCTCTTGCTTACCTTCTTCTATAGCATCCACTGAAAGTGGAACTTTCACCTTTTACCTCCTCAAAATAACAAAAAAAGAGAGAAGGCGATTTCTCGCCTAAACTATTGGTATTGCTTCTGTAGAGATTGTGTATATACCTGGTGCAATATTTATTGCAAAGTTATAGCAGAAGACAAGACCTATGTTTGTTTGCGCTGGTATAACAAGGTTATCAGTTATCTCTTCACCGAGTAGTGGTGCTAACCAACATGGACATTCTAGGTTACAATCAGAATATGCAACTAGTTCGTGCTCAAACAAGTAAGCATCCATATTCCATGCAATCATTTCCTGCGTGTTTATATCATAATCACATGCAAGAACTAACCATATTTTTGCACCATCAAGATAGTTTTCGTCTGGTTCTGAAGGTAAATTCATACCAAGATCTACACTACCAGTTGTTGATATTGTACCTGTTCCATCAGCAGTAAACGTACCAATGAATGCACCTGGATTGTCACCAGCCCATGGATCTGCATAATAGATAAGAGAATAATCTGTATCTGCTACAAGACCAGTTGCATCAAACTCGTAATCAAAGGTTGTTTTCATTGTTTCAAAAACTAATGTACCTTCGATTCCGTCACCATCTATTTCAACCCATGATGCATCTTTATTATTTAATGCTAGAGTTGTAAACTGTGGTACTTGATAGATTGTAGTTGTGATACCATCACCATCTGGTGAATATGTAGTATCAAGATCAACAATACCTTCTACACACGCACGATTTTTTATTTTTTCTTTGATACATTTACAACATCCACCAAACACATCAATTTCGTGTTCTATTGGTGAATTGTCTTCTTGTCCATCAAAAACAATGGATTGTCTTACAGTTGCAGTTGTTTGGACACTTCCATAACTTGTTAGAAGTGTGGCGGTCACTAGCGTTGTAGCTATAATTAAACACATAGCTACTATACCAATTTTGGTAACTTTCTTCATTTTTCTTTTTCTCCTGGCTTCTTGCCAAGTTTTCTACTTAGGAAATAAAGTAGCATGATAACAAAAGCAATTATTACAATTATCCAATATGGAAATGTAAATTCATCAGTATCAGATATTGTATAATATACTACACTTCTAAAATTATCTTCTGGTGGATCTATAGGTGGAATATCTTTTGGTATTGGTGGTACATATCCAGGTCGATAACCATCCGCAACCCAACCAGCATCATCATCACCATCACCATTTTCTTCTGTTATTTTAGTTCCCTCTGTATAAATATGTGTTGTTATACTATATGTTCCGGGTATAAGTGCTATAGATGTATTAATATACATAATAATACTATGACTTGAACCAGAATTCATAATAAAATTATTTTTAGAATACGTAACATTTATTCCTTCACTATTTGATTCAATACTAGTTGTTAATTCACAACTAACAGTATAACTGCCTGTCCAATTTAATATTATATTTACTTCAACATTATCTCCACCAAATAAATCTACTTCCGTTGTTTCTTGATGTTCTAAACCGGTTGCAGAGACAGATATACTTGCTAAACATATTAAAGTTATAACCAACATTTCTTTTTTCATTTTTTAGCTCCTTTCAATTTTTCCATTGTTCCCCACAATAAAGCATTATATTTGCTTTCCTATCTTTTGATATTAATTTATGCCCCACTATTTATCCAATTAGCCCATGCTTGTTGCCCACCAGTAAGAACATATATATGCCCATATACTTTTCCAACTAAACTGCGGGCATAATTAATTGCAACTTCATCAGGGGTGCTATAAAGAACCAATTCCATATTTTGCCCATAATATATCTTTGCATCTGGTGACCACACAGCGCCCGGAAGTTTTCTACCAGCTAAAAAATCTGCACCACTTGTACTGCAATCAACAACAACAACTGATGGATTTGTTTGTAACAAATGCTCTATATCTTGTGGTGGTGTATTATAAAACCCTTCAACTGTCCCAGGTATGTAACTAGAACCATCATATATGTTAGCTGGCAAATTAGTTGGCGTTGAACGTGTTGCTAAAAACAGCGTTGATCCTAGTATTATTAAAAACACAATAAATATTTTTCCTTTCGTTTCTAATTCTATCATTTTCTGTCCTCTCTATTATATATATACTATTATCTATTTATTACTTATGCTAAGGTTGTGAATGCGTCGATACAGATGTGAACCAGTATAGACACAAAAACTGCCACTGATAATGAGAATAGGAATATGGAACGGTCGAGACATTTGTAAGGATTGCGAGAAGATATGATCAAAGTCAATAAATACAGAACCAAATAACCCGCATAAGCAGAAAGCAAGAAATGTGTGCACTCTGCACGAATCCAATATTCTGGGGTATAATCTGTGAAGTACCTTTGAGGCTGACCATAAAAGTTCTTTAAGAATTCCCATAACATTGTTCACCTTTCACTTAATATGTGTCCTGACATTACACCAATAGCTAAATACTTATTACAATGTTGTAAATCGTCCCAATCTATTTTTTTACCTTCAGTTTTTTCTTTTATTCCAATCTGTTGACCTATGTAAATAAGATACTTTTTTTCAAAGTTCATCATAGCGAAAAATAATTTAATTTTTAACATCCATTTTTTCATTTTTTGTTCACCTAGTAATATGTTTCTTTTTCATCTTGAGTTAGTTCATTTGAAATTGACTTTTGTCTTTGTTCAATTATTTGCAAACGTTCATGTTGTCGAACATCTTGCAACAGTTCCAAAACATCTTTTTTGGTTTTACAGTGTTCAAGACCTAGAACTATTTGCAGGTCAACTAAATCTGGTTCCATTTTTGCTTCTTGTTCAGATAAATAGTTCCATTTCATGGTTCCCATCCATATACAAATTCTTTCATATCTAATTTATCTTGTGGTGAGAATGGTAAGGTGACATAATGCTTTAGAGCCACCATATCAGAATGTCCTTGTGAGATGAATACTATATTAGTCATTGCAGGAAACGATGTTACAAGCCAACCCTCATAGGTTTTCCTGGTTGTCTTTGGTGACAACCTTCTATCATCCAAACCAGCAAGTCTTGCCCATCGTTTTAAATTTTCTCTCCAAGTTCCATAATTAGGTAATTGATGGTTCTGTTCAATAAATGCTTCAATCACTCGAACACCTATTGGGTTCAAAATAACATATCGCTCTTTAATTTTAATTTTCTTTTTCCTTATTGCGTAACTATCCAAGTGGATTCTGCGGTTCTCTGGTTCAAACATTTGTGGTTTCTCTAACAGGCGTTGTGCTTCAACGTACCTCATGCCCGAGTAGAGCAAAGCTTCAAAGTTAGTTCGGTTCTCTTTTTTTGTAATTGCTTTTATGAACTTCTTTGCTTCACTCGGTCTAAAGATGCGAACATTTTGAACTGTTAAAATTTCACCGTTCACTTCTTGAAACCCTTCGGTTTTTTTATTAAGTGTACTATCGTTCATATCTGTTCCTTCATATAACCACTTAACCTTTTATAATAAAAGTATAGCGTTGGGGGTTTTTATGGTTTTTGGTGGTTCATTGGTTCAACAGTTCTTTATTTTATTATGGTTTCATGTTCAGTGTAATTGTTGGTTCAAACTTTTTAAACTTAAATTTTATTTTTTTGTTCTTAACTTTTTTGGTTCTTAATTTTTTCTTTTTCTCTTTTTTCTTTTTTGCTTTTAGTCTTCTCGGTGCAAAGAACTTTTTTCTGAACTCATCAATTGTATATTTGTTCCCCATACTCCTATTGCATGACCTGCAGATTGGTCTCAAATTGTCTATATGAAAAGTTCCACCTTTGGATTTTGGTTTATTATGACCAACTTCAAAATTTGTAATAGTAATAGTTGCTCTTCTGCAACAACAACATTTCCTTGATATCTTATTTTTAAAATATTTTAGTATCAATGCATCCTTAACAGCTTTTGGGACTTTCTTCCTTTTAGTTCTCTTTTTGATTTTACCAAAGAAATTCATATACATTTGTTCACCTCCTTTTTATCTTTTATCTTTCCATCTTTGATAATGATCTTCATTATCTCCAACTTTTTTTGTTTCTCCTATAATACAAAGTCCTACCTCTTTTACTATATCCCTTAAATGACCAAAAAAGAAAAGACAAGAATTACCGTTTTTATCATAATAAAGTTCTTTTTCTCCAATTAAAAAGTTTTTAATGTGATCCATTAAATTATTTAATGTATATCTAATAATAATTCGTGGTTTTTTACCGTTTTTCTCTTTCTCCAACATCAACAATAACATATTTCTAGGTATTGATACTGTTATTACTCTAGAAAGTCGTGGTACAGTATTTTCTTCCAACTCCACATTTTGTACATCCAAATGTACATCAAAATATTCATTCATCTAATCCTCTTCCTCAAACTCTGGACAGTCCACCACACTCTTATCCGAATCCATGCAATACCCACGCTTTTTACATTCATCACATAAACTCATTGATACATCACATCCGGATTATATTTTTGTTCCATCTTTTCAACTTTTTTGATTAAATCTATAATTTTATCCCTATCTTCCACAACAACATCCTGTAGCTCTTTTATAGCAGTATTGTGCAATACAACACGTTTGTCATATTTTTCTAATGTAGCGGTAATGCGACTTAGTACTTCTCTCGCCTTTCTTAATTTTTCCAATTCTTCATCTATATCTTTTATATCTGCCATTTTCACATCTCCTTACAATAAAACCTATAATTACACCACCGACAAGTGTTTTTTGCCTTTGGCACTTTTGGAAACTCTAAAGTCCTCCATGATTCCTTTATTTGTTCTTTACTTGTCATCAAATCTTGTTCCACTTCTGCTAACCTTGGATTTGAAAAATTTACATCTCTGAACTCATCAACAAACAGAAACTGAAATCTAAGTTTTTTAATATCAACATCAAATTGATGTTTCATTAACTTTTTATACATAATAGCCTGCATTTTGTAACTGCGACCAAGTGAAGCCTTTGCATTTGTCTTCCAATCAATAACCACTTGATTGTTCAAATCAACA
>Ga0210003_1005104_pt1 | contig 10153 bp, 25 predicted proteins | sample LantaG_FD_182804 | JGI IMG/M metagenome (GOLD analysis project Ga0210003, IMG submission 182804) | Deep subsurface microbial communities from Baltic Sea to uncover new lineages of life (NeLLi) - Landsort_02402 metaG (SPAdes) (version 2) | ecosystem: Environmental > Aquatic > Marine > Oceanic >...
GACAGGAACTCAGGCTACTGGAACTCAGGCGACAGGAACTCAGGCAACAGTAACTCAGGCTACAGGAACTCAGGCGACAGGAACTCAGGCGACAGGAACTCAGGCTACAGTAACTCAGGCAACAGGAACTCAGGCGACAGGAACTCAGGCGACTGGAACTCAGGCGACAGGAACTCAGGCTACTTAAACACCAACAGTCCAAATTTAAGAATATTTAACAAACAAACTAATCTAAAAACACCTCCTGATTTTCCCGATTATTTTTATTTTGATTTAAATATATGAGTAAGTGTAAGTGATATGACTAACGAAGAAAAAGAAAAATATTACTGGTACAAGACTACTGAGGGTTACTTGAAAAAAGGAGATTATAAAGAAGCTTGGAAACAATCTTTCGAGAAAGCCACAAAAACAGATGTTGCTAAGACATTAAAGTTACCTAACTTTAATTATAAAATATTCGAAGAGATAACAGGAATAACTAAGAAGATGTTTTCAAATGCTAATACCAATCACGAAGAAGGAGATGAGGAGGACTGTAATAATAATACTTAATAGAAAGATTTATATATATAATTAAATATTAATATAAATATTACAATAATACAGGTGAAAAAAATATGGAATTCCCACAAATAAAAGGATTACAAACATTAGCAGGATCAAAAGGATTAATTATTCCTGCGGCATGGATAAGTATGCATAAAATTAAGAAAGGCGATGAAGTTAGAATTGATATTGATGAAAATTATAATTTGATTGTTAGCCCTATAGTAATTAAAGAGGATGAGATCATTGGTAAAAAAAATTGTGTTTGATAAAGATGTAGTTAAAAGATGGTACGATAGAGATGATGTTTTTAGGAACATTATTAAAAGTACAAGATTTAAATACATAACTTTTATGAAATATGATTTTGATGGTTTAACTAACCCACCTAGGAGATTTCTTACATTATCTAATACTAGAAAATCTTATGATTGGATGTTGAAATATGGTAAGATTGGGTATGTTCCTACATCTATGTATATAGATGTTGATAATTGGAATAGTAAAAGACCATTCTTTAGTAATAATAAAGACGTATATAAGGAACAACGTGAAGAGTTTTTTAAAGGTAATAATTATAGATTATATCAACTTAATCCTGATTTTGTAATGGATATTGATGGTGAAGGTATGTTGGAATCTTGGGGTTATGCTTTTGATATAATTAACATGTTTAGTGATTTTGGTATCATGTGTCGTATAATTCCTAGTGGGAAGAAAGGTTGGCAGATTATGGTGCCAGGATATAAAACTATTAAGAAAGAATATTTTGTAGTGGAAGGTAAGGAATCTAATACTCATAAAGTATTAGCTTGGAACATTCAAGAATATCTTAATATTCCAAAAGGTATTATTGATTTATGTGCGCATGACGAATTACGATTCGTTAAACAACCTTATTCTTTAGATGGTAGAAATATGATCCCTTTAGTACCTTTAACATTTGAAGAATTTATAATGTTTAAACAGGACCCAGGAAGATTTACGGATGTTCATAATTGGTTAGAAGATGATTTTGATTATAGAGGTATGGCTTGGCATGGTACTGAATCCATGGATGAGTTAGTTAATGTTATTGACGAGTGGATAGATAAACAATAAATATCATAAATTCGGAGGATGAGAACATGAAAAAGAAACAAGGACAAGAAGTAGAACAACAAAAAAATAATGGTTTAATTAATTCAATAGATCTAAAAACATCATTGATTATATTGGGCTGTTCGTTATTCATGATAGTATTTTTTATAGTATTAGGAAATGCATTATAAGGGTGATTCATATGAGTTTTAAAAATAATAGATTTATGATCGAACATTGGAAAACTATATTGACTATAGGCATAGTGATGATAGTGGTTGGTAGTTTAGGATTATATATGTTCAATTATAAAATTAATGAAATGGTAGATAATGAGATTAATTTTAGAACTGTATTTTGTAAAGATAAACTTGGTATGCAAGATTATAAAACAACAATAAATCAATATGCGGAAGTTAAAGTATTAGTAATAGATTGCGATACTGTTAATGAATGGGGTATAGATGGACCTAGTGGCATCGAGAAAACTTATAATGGTGCTGTAGGGTATACTCCTATTGGTGCTTATGATGGATAGAAGTATACCTAATATGTCAAGTAATACGGGGAATCTTATAACTTCATATTTTAATAAACTCATAGATGTAGAAGAACAAAAGTTTAGTGAGAAAGCGCAAATATCTTTAATTTTGATAGATTTTTTACACGTTACTGGACAATGCACTGATGATGAATATACCGAAGTTAAATATTTAATACAATATACTGATGATAGGATAGATCGTAGTATTTATGAACTTGATATGATGGTTGATCCTAACGATAGATTACCTTATGATAAAGCCAAGAAATATGAACGTGTTTTCTTCGCAGTAGAAATTGATAAGTTTGGTCCTAAAGTTACTACTACTAGTTGTAAATACAGAGTTGATAAAATTCAAGGTTTATTATTCAGGACTACTTTTAAAGTTGTTAGAATATTACATAAAATATTATTAGAAAGAAAACTTATTGATGAAACTGGGAGATTATTATAATGGAAATGAAACATTTTAAAGAAACTAAAGCTTATGGCAAAACGGGGGAAATTGGTGAAGTTATAGGAAAATGGGTACTTATTTTTATAGTATTCATTGCCTATTACATCATATGGATTTTATTTAAATGGGGTAAATTCTGTTTCAATATGACTTTTAAATTAATGGAAAAAATGAAACAAAATAGTAAAAAACCTAAAAAGGTGAAAAATGAATAAAATAATAAAACTTATATTGGCGATATTGTTTTTTATTACTGAATTTGTATGTTTATGTTACGTTCACATAGGATTAGCGTTTACTTTGACTCTAATGACACTTACTACTTTATTCTTAGTTAATGCGTACAGAAATAAAGATGTCATACACGTAAAGCATGTGAACGGTATAGATTATAAGAAATATGTGTTAAATAATAAATATTTTGATTTTTTTATAGCATTTGGAATTATAACTGCGTATTCTTTATGCGCAACTATAGTATTATGGTGAAATTATATACGGAGAGGGTAAAATATGGCAACAGCAACAGTATCACAAGCAAGTAGTCAAGGTGCTACACTAAATATACAACAAGGATTTTCGGATGCATTTGCAATGATGGGTAATCCTGTTGTTTGGATATTCTTATTCTTTTTTATGATATTAGTATTATTAGTAGTGTTCTACGTTAGATATTTGCAAAATAATGATATTAATAAAGAAAGAGAAGATGTAGTATATGCAACATATAAAAAACATATGAGATCGTGTAAACATATGCCTAATAATTTTTGGATAAACGTTAAATGGTCATTTAAGAACATATTTTTCTTCTGCTTACCTGTGTTTATAAAAGATTATAGTTTAAAAATAGTTGATAAAGAAGATAATTTAATAGGTAGGTATAGGGGTCATTTCTTAACTCCGCAAGGGGAAACTATATGGGCCATCACAAGACGTAGGAAATTTCTTATACTTGATGATATTGAACTATTAAGAACTATTAACACGTTCACGTATACTATTCAAAGCACTAAGAAAGGCGTACCTGAAACTAAAACTATAGATTATAACCCGTTATATACATTTTATCCTGAATCAACTGATAAACGTAACTATAAATCTATGAAAATACAATGTTACGGTATCGAAGAATCACAATATTATCTAGTACCTAGATATATTGAAAAAGATGGGGAAAGTAAAGAAAAACTATTAGACCTTACAGGGATTGAGAACGAAAATCTAAGGGCATATACTACTGAAGAACAACTTAAAAGATTAATGGCAGATTCTAATAAGTACATGGACGAAGTTGGTAGAATGAATCCTACTAACACGTTTAAAAGATTTGAAGGTGAGAAAACCGAAGAAGAAATAAAACGTGATGACCAACAAAGAGGTCAGTTATAATGAAAGGTAAAATATCAGAGAATAAAGTTTTTGAATTTTACAGCAGTAAGCCCGAAAGGGTTTTATTTACTTTTGGTTGGATTTGGATGTTATTTTCTATAGGATTACCATGGTTTGAAGATAAAATAATGGTGGCGGGTGCTTTGTTTTCGGCTGCATATTTATTAAGAAAACAATGGGGCGTAGCAATACGTACTTTAACCATTTGGGCGTTAATGGATTTCATAAGAAGTAATTATGGTCCTAAAGTAACAGGTATCTTTTTATTATTATTTTTACCTTTATACGTATGGGTTAGTATATATTTTACTAAGAAGTATAAAAAGAAACAACAAGAAAAGGAACAGATTGAAATGGATAGGAGAATTAAATTAAAATCTGAACCTTATTTCTCACAATTAAAAGAATAAAATTAATTAAAAATGGAAGAATCATGGTTAGAAAAAAATCCTAAATTAGGGTATATTTTATTAATAATGATGGTAATTTTAGGATTAAGTGCCGCATTATTTATTGAGTGGTGTACTAGATGAATAAAGAAGAAAAAGATGATGAAAACAAAAAAGATGCCCGACAAAATATGTATGATAATAGTATGAAATTTTTTAATATTAATTATAAAAAAGAAAATGGTGAAAACGATTGAAAGATTAGATTTTTCAAAAAGGTGTACTATAATATCTGATAAAGATATATATAAAATAATAGGTGAAGAAACTAATAAAATAACTGAAGTTTCAAAATATAGACAATTATTTGATAAAGGTTCAGAAACTTGTGAAATGGTACAAAATTATCCGATTCATATAGATTTTGAACTTAATTATAAATGTAAATTTTGTTATATGTCATTATCTAATAAATCTGATTATGGGGATAATAAGAAAGTACTATCCTTCTCTAAATTTAAAGAAATAATAGATGAAGGCGTTAAACATGGTTTATGTTCGATAGGTCTTAATGGGATAAATGAACCTTTGACAGTTTCTAATATAGAAAATTATATCAGATATGCGAAAATTAAAGGTATTTTAGATATATCTCTAAATACTAATGGGTCACTTTTGAATTTTTCTAAATCTGCTAAACTTATTGCAGCAGGATTAACAAAGATAATGATCTCAATAGATGCTTTTGATGAAGAAACTTATAAAATACAACGTATTAACGGAAATTATAAACTATTGATGAATAATATAAAAGATTTTTTACGTATAAAAACATATTATCAAGTTAAATTACCTTTATTACGTGTTTCTTTTATAGAAAATGAGCTTAACACCAATCAATTAAAACCATTTAAAGACTTTTGGAGTTCTAAAGCTGATATGATCGGTATACAAAAATTATGCGATGTATTTGTTAATGATGCTGATAAATCTGATAATTTTAGAGATTATTTTAAAATAGATAAAAGTAATAAGGGTAGATTTTTCAAATGTTGCCAACCGTTCATTAAATGTATGATAAGACACAATGGTGATGTGATTCCTTGTTGTAGTATGAATGGTCTTAAAAATATAGTTGGGAATGTTAATTCAAGTTCATTATATGATATATGGAATGGTTATTTTTTTAATAGTTTTAGAAAAATAGTTAATAATGAAAAAAGCCAACCTGTCTCATGTTCTAATTGTAGAAAATCTATGATTTATTAAAAAATAAAAAAGAAATATAGGGCGTGATATTGCCCTTGTTTTTGTCTAGTTATAAGAATTTTATTTCTTTCTAACTACGTTTATGATCAGAAACACGATTGCAGTCATAACTCCTAGAATTCCTGATAATATTCCTATTAAAAGCAATCCTGGAAAAAGACCAACCAGTAAGTTACTGAAAAATCCGCCTAAGTCAGTACCAAAGTCACTAAGACCTACAAGTTGACTTGAAAAGTTAAATGCTGTCATTTTATATCTACCTCCAAAATCAATAAGTATTAGTATGTAGAACGTTATTTATATATGTAGAATATCTATAGTGACACTATAGTGCGTATTAGCGCCATTATTTTAATCTGTTAATACATTAATACTAATAATTCTACATTAGCTTAGAAGTGATTTATTTAACTATTCTCATTAAATAGTGTAAAAAGGAAAGGTTTATATAGTAGTATATACTACTTATACTTGTAGTGAAGAACTACGGAGGAAATATAATGGAATGTGAAACTTACGAAATGGGACCGAGCGGAATGGTTAAGGTCGATAAAACAAAAAATAGAAATTTACAATTAGGATCAGTTGTTATGTGGGGCGGTAACATGGCTTGGGGACCTGAGAAATTCGTATTGGTTGAACGAGTTGAGAATGATTGGGGAGTTAATTATAAAGGCGTGTCATTAGATGATTATGGTTATCATAATATAGAAAGTCATTCAGTAAAAACTAAAGATGATGACACTTGGCATAGTCAACACATGTTTTTACAAGATGAAGTTTTTAATGCTGAGAAAGTTGTTGAGTATAAACAGTTAGCTGATGATAAAAAACAAAAGGAAGAAGAAAAGAATCAAGAACGATTAGAAGAACAAGATAAATTATTAGAAGAAGGGAAATTATTGTTTAACAAATATGCACCTGAAGGAACTAAAGCCGTAATAGTGGCAGAGTATCAAGTTGATGAATCTGATCCGATGACGGATTATTTTCATGAGAGAACTGGGAAAACTGTTGTATTAGGTTTTAGTAAACATGATAGAGATTTGTTTAGTGAGATGAGAAAACATTGTGCGAAATTTAAAGAAACTGCACACATGAAAGATAAACCTGATGAGAATGAAAATGGAGAAAAGAAAACAGAAGAAAACAAATCATGGTGGACACCTAGGGATGAACATAGAGAAAAGTGGTCAATGGGTAAAGGTTATTACTTAAAATCATCAAGAGGTCGGGGTGGTTGGACTGTATCAAAGAAATGTTTAAGTGGTGATGTTTATAGGAGTTTAACTAAAAAATGCTTATTTAGTGAGGTGAAAAAATGAATAAAAAACAATTAATCGAAAAAGTAAGGAAACTTAATAAGTTGATGAGTTTATCCTCATGGAATAACTCGACAAAAGAAGAACTACAAAAACTATACAATGATGCTAAAGAATTAGGGGTGATAAAATGAACGAGATTGTAATATATGAATTTAAAAGAGAAGAATTGATTGAGATGATAAGAAAAGAATATCCATTTAAAGAATTATTATGGAGTAAATTATCTAGTGATGGTTTAAGGATAAGAGTTGAGAAATGATGAAATGCCCTGAATGTGATTATGACAAAGACATAAGAAGAGATTTGTGTAAAGAACTTAACGGTTCTAACCTTGTCTATTATAGATGTAAGAGTTGCGGTTATATGTGGGACAATGGAGAACATAATAATAAGGTGATTAATAATGAAAGATGAAATAAATGAAAATGATGTTTATTGGTTAAGTGAAGATAGTGCTATTATGATACATTTATCTAATAAACCTACAAGAGAACGTGACTGTGAAGGAAGATTAAAAGATAATATAGTTAATGAAGGTTGGTTCTTGTTCAAAGGAACACCTGGTAATATGAAACCGATTAAAAAATTATCATTAATAGAAGTTAAAAGATTATTAGATAATGGAGGTCAATAAAAATGTATCCAAAGATAACTAAAAAGTTCACACAAATTAATAGAGAATATATTGTAACTTCTGCCGAACTAAGAAAATTATTAGGCTTAGAAGGTGAATTAATTAATGTAGGTCTACATTGTGGTAGAAGTACAAAAGATAAAGAAGAAGGTGTAAGTGCAGAGAAAGACACTTGGTATGTTTTAACTGAAGAGGTGACAAAATGAAAAGAATAGTTAAACCGTTCGGTAAATATAGCGGTCATGTTATATTACCAGGGACAATGTTAGGAAAACACATTGAAATAAAAGAAGTAGATGCTGATAAAATTAAAATCTTAGACCGAATAGGTAAAGATGCTATGAAAAATCCTCACGTGCATCTTTAGGATTACGCTGATTTTTTTTAATAGTAGTATTACTTCTAGTTATTAATATAGCTTTTTTACCTTTTTTAACATCAGTATCATAAACTTGGTAACTATCGCCATATTTAGTGGATTTAATAACATTTTTGTTTATTCTATTACCTTTATTACCTATAATCTCTAAAGGGACATAACGACCATCTTTCTTAGGATTAAGAAATCTACTAGTTGCACGATCTATTGATTTATGCGCAGGCAATTGCGTGCCTAATACGTGCACATCATAACCGTTACGTTTATAATAATCTATATCATCTTTAGCAGTTTTCTCATTAGACATGGTACGATCTTCTATAACATCGCGTTTTTCTCTAACTGCTCTATTACGTGCTTTATGTGATATGTCAGAAGATTCTTCATGTAAATAAGCAGCATGCGCTAGTTTTTTACCTTTAACAGGACTTTTATCAGTTTTAGATAATTCTTTCTTATAATTATCAGGATCGATAATTATTGCATTTTCTTTAACTCTAGGTCTAAGATGCGTACCTTTACCTGACCCTCCAACACCGCCAAAGAAATAAACATCAGGATCATTTTTATCTACTGATTTAGTTTCGTTAAATTGTTTATCTAGTATAGAATCATGTAACTTCTCACGTTTAGCAGTATAAACACCGTTAGTAGAATTATCACTTCTAGAATCTTTACCTTTATTGTAATCATCATTAATCTTTTCAATTTTTCTTAATGTTCTTTCATCAGTCTCTTGTGCTATTTTAGATTTATTACGATTAACTGCTTCTATTAGTTGTCTCTTAGATGATGCAGAATGTTTAGTAGAATTATGTGTTAGATTAGTTTTATGAGGTTTGTAATAACTTCTATGTACGACACCATTTTTAGTAGAAACGTATTTACCACTATCTCTTAGAGATATCATCACTGCAGCACGTTGTCGTTTGTTTTTGAAACCCATACCAATATTAATGTATTAGCATTTATTTAAATGTTTCGTTCGCCACTTGGCAGAATACATCTCAGCAGAGATGAATGGTTGACCTACTTTATTCTGTGGACAACCAAGATAATTAACAGGTGCTGACGATCTCATATTACAAGTCAAGCGCGATCCGTCTTTATGTACTCCCATGACTTTACCAATTCTTATAGGGTATACGCTACAATACGATTTACCATTCTTTACTCTCATGTACCTACAACGTACCCATCTCTTACCATTATGATAATTACAACATCCAGTAGTGCATTGATTACAATCAGTCATCGAAACCAAACCTCTTATCCAATATCTTTTTTACTTTTGCATACGTTAATTGCGCATATACATCTTTCTCATCATCACATTCTAAATCTTTAAGGATAACTTGTTTTAGTTTTTTAAGTTCATATTCACCATATCGGTGTATTATTGTATTTGTATCAAATTCAGTAACTATTTTATAATTGTCGTCTTCAGTCATTTTGTCTCATCCTCTATATTTAGTAAGTCAGAATTCTCGTATATATTACCTATTATATCCCAAAATTCATTTAATTTATATTTAGATAATGGTTGCCCGTCTTTACCTAAAGACCAACAAGCCGAATTATCATCCCACATGATTTCATAATTAAATTTATCATATTTATTGTGTAAGATATCCCCCTCATAAATATCATCACCTTTTTTATCTAATAAACCCGTGAATCTTAAAGGAATAAAAGTATCTTCACAATAAAATCCATCATCTTGTACTCTTCCAAGGTTTCCGTTTTTATCCATATATATATCATCATCGGTAAATTTTTTGTTTTCTTTATCCCATATCTTGAATTTAATCTCTCTCATTGGTCTTCCACCCAGTTATCAAACTCTCTGTAAAACTTTTTAGTTGTTTTTAAATTCATTTTTTTTCACCTTCATTAATAACTTTAACATAAGTTGATATCTCTCTTTTACATCTGTTACATTTAAAATGACCTTGTTTTGTTTTTAGCATGTTGCCTGTACAATAATCACAAGGGTGTTGTTTATTCACAGAATTTATTTTTATAAAGTTAGGATATTCTTTCTTCGGAGGAAATATTATTAAAGATAATTCACCTACTGTTTTTTTTTTGTCATTGATCTTAATAACTTTCATACCATTAAGTTCTTCGATAAA
>Ga0210003_1005105_pt1 | contig 10152 bp, 15 predicted proteins | sample LantaG_FD_182804 | JGI IMG/M metagenome (GOLD analysis project Ga0210003, IMG submission 182804) | Deep subsurface microbial communities from Baltic Sea to uncover new lineages of life (NeLLi) - Landsort_02402 metaG (SPAdes) (version 2) | ecosystem: Environmental > Aquatic > Marine > Oceanic >...
GGGGGGGGGGGGGGGGTTTTGTTTTTTTTTTTTTTTTTTTTTGACGTCGCGCTTTGTCGTCGTCGTCGACCTCCTCTCTCTGTTGCTGCTGCTCTGCTCTGCTTCCGAGGGGGAGCCACACGCCCGCGTTCCGCCTCGAATCAAAAAAACTCACACGAAAAGAACCTCAAAACACCAAAAAACCCTCAAAAACCTCCGACAACAACAACAGCGACGCCCGCCCCCTCCTCCCTCCGGCGGGCGCGCCCCCTCCAGCGGTCCGCCCGCTCTCCGAGCTCCTCTCCGACTACGTGTCCCTGAAGGAGGCTGCCGCGGCCCGCCTCTCGCTGGCGGAACAGCACCCGGTGCTGCGAGAAATCCTCCGGGCGACGGACAGGGCCGCGGCGGTGGGCGCCGAGGAGGAGCTGCAGGCGCTGCGGAGGGCCGGGGACGAGCGGCGCGCGCTGCGGGAGCGGCGGGAGGCCGAGGAGGAGGAAGAGGAAGAGAGGCACCGGGCGAGGGTGGAGAGGCTGAGGGAGCGGAGGAGGCAGGAGGAGGCCCTGGAGAGGGAGCTGTTTGAAGGCGCGAACAGGCGGAGGAGCTTTGGTGTTGGAGGAGGAGGCGGAGGAGGAGCGAGCGGGTTTGGCAACGGCAAAGGAGGAAACGGGAAAGGAGGAACGGGAAGTCTTCAACACCAACTTCAGCAGCAGCAGTTTGGCGGCGGCGCTTCCCTCCCTTCTGGCGGCATGCGTTCCCCACCCAGGCGTGCTCTCCGCAAGAGGCCTCCCGCGCGAAGGTTTGACGCCAACACGATGATGATGATGAATAACGATGAGTTTGACCAGGAGGCCTTTGCGCAGCAGTTTCAGCAGCAAAACCGAAACAATACCAACCAGCCTCCCCTCGACCTGCTCGACATGCCGCTGTCGCACGACGCGCTGATGTCCCTGGTACAGGACGACGACGCCACGGAGAGGCTGGCGGAGTCTCTGGCCCCGAGGCTGGCGGCGATCGTCGATGACGGGTTCGGGTTTGGAAACGGAAGTGGTGGAAGTGGTGGAGGTGGAAGCACGTTCCCCTCGTTTCAGCAGCAGCAGCAGCAGCAGCAGGCTCAACAGCAAAACCACCACCAGCAGCAAAATCAGCATCAGAGCTTCCAGCAGCACCAGTGGGCCGCGCAGCTGGCGTCCGACCCGGCGATCCTGCAGCTGCTGCAGCCGCTGGTCAGCGGCGGCGGCGGAGGTGGAGGTGGTGGAGGAGCGGCGGCGGCGACTGCGACAGCGACGACGACTACAGCAACAGCGGCGGCAAACCGAGCAGCGGCAGCGAGCGCCTCGATGCCTCCACCGCCGCCGAGGCCTCCAGCGGCAGTAGCTTCGAGGCTAGCCGACAGAGTTGCTGCTGCTGCTGCCACGCAGGGCACTCAGCAGCAGAATGGCGGTAAGAACAGGAAGAAGCGGCGGGAAGGAGAAACGGAAGAGGAACAAGAACGAGAAAAAGCAACGGCAAAGGCCGCGCCGAAGCTGCAGCCGCTTCCCGTCTCGAAGAAGAAGGAGCAGCAGAGCGCCGCCGCTGCTGCTCCTGCTGCTCCTGCTCCAGCTCCAGCTCCAGCTCCTCCAGCTCCAGCTCCTCCTGCTCCAGCGGCTGCATCCCCAAAGCCGCGGAAGACCGCCCCGAAAGTCGACGAAAAGCAGATAGACGACTTCCTGGGCGGGCTCTCTTACGACTGAAGAAGGAGGAGGAGAAGGAGATAAATTTTTGTAAAAAACTAGACCTTTGAACTTCATTTTTTTTTCTTCGACAAACTTTGAGAAGACAAGCTCGCGTTTTCTCTCTTCTTCCTCTGTTCGTTTCTCTTTCCATCACCACGATGATCGCAGCACGAAGCGCGACGCGCGCGTCTCCCGCTGTCGCCGTCGGGAGCACGGCAGGAGTGGCGGCGACGAGGAGGGTAAGAAGAGAGGTTGAGTTTCGCTTCGATTGAACTCAAGTCCCTCTGTCCTTTCGCATCCTCGTTTTCAACTCGCTCTGCCCCTTCCGGATCGCAAATGAGCTCACCAGAGCATACTATCGATTTATATACAATTCTTAACAGGTGGTTTGCTCGCCGAAAATGGCATTCATCGCGCCGGCGCGAGGCAGCAAAAGGGGAACGAGCAACACTCGCATCAGGTGAGGAAGTGCTTTTTCTTTCTTCGGTGTTTTTCCGGCAAGCATTCCCGGTCGCGATGGATCGAATTCTGATACGGATGCGGGAAAAATAACACAAGCATCGTCTCGAGCGGAAGAGAAGAGGGAATGAGACGGAGAAGGAGACGCATTCGGTCGACGAATGAAGAAGCTCATCGTCGTCAAAGTTCGTTTTTTTTTGCTCAATCTCAACCTCAACCTCAACCTCAACCTCAACCTCAACCTCAACCTTCTTCCTCCTCTCTCTCGACCTCCACCTCCAAACCAGCCGACCAACCGGCTCTTTCGCTACCGCAGCAGCCGCATCCGCAGCGGCAGCCGTCGAGGCCCCGGTCCTCCCCTTCCGCGTCGGCCACGGTTTCGACCTCCACCGCCTCGAGGAGGGCGACTACGAATTAATCCTCGGAGGGATCAAGATCCCGCACGACAGGGGGTGCGTCGCGCACTCGGACGGCGACGCGCTCTTGCACACGGTGACCGACGCGATCCTGGGGGCGCTGGGCAGGCCCGACATCGGGCAGCTGTTTCCTGACAACGACCCAAAGTGGAAGGGGCAGACAAGCGACGTGTTCGTCAAGGAAGCGGTGAGAAGATGAGGCGGGGGGGCGGGGGGCAGTTTTGAGTTTTTCTTTTTTTCTTTTTTTCTTTTCCCTTCCCGGCGCTCAACCTCCTCTCCTCTCTCTTTGCCCCCCCTCCTCCAAACACACACCAACATCAACAACCACAGGTGCGCCTCATGCACGAGGCGGGCTACTCCCTGGGAAACCTCGACTGCACCATCATCCTCCAGCGCCCTAAGCTCTCCCCGCATAAGCCGGCGATCGTCGCGAACTTATGCAAGATCCTCGGGGCGCACCCGTCGGTGGTCAACGTGAAGGCCAAGACGCACGAGAAGGTGGACTCGATGGGAGAGGGGAGGTCGGTGGCGGTGCACGCCGTTGTCCTGTTGGTGAAGGATTAGGATTGGGATTGAAGTGGAGGTGGTGGGGAATGAGGAAACAGAGAGAGGGGGAAAAGGAGAGCGAGAGAGAGAAAAGAGTCGAGGCGCGCAAGGCGCGCCTTGACTCTTTCCTTGACTCTCTCTCCTTGAGTTGGTTTTCTCTCTTCATCACCAAGCTCACCCCTCTTCTGAGAGAGAAAACCAACTCTCTAGTTGGTCTCTCTCGCTTTCGCTTCCTCCTTTCCCAGCCAACCGCTTCTTTCCGCGACGATTGTTCGTTTCAGATGTAAGAGAGCTCGTTTCTGGCATCGGGGACTCTTTCCGCTGGCTGTCACTTGATCTCTACCGCGGCGGTCGGGGTTGAAGTTTTTTTCTTGCGCGTTTTTTCCTTTCGACGCCAGAAACCTCGGCTCACAAATTCAAGTTTTTCCTTTGACCGCAATTCGACACCTCTTCTCGCCTTCTCTTCTTTCGCGTTCTTCCTGTTCCCACGCGCTCTTTAGCTTTCCTCCGCTTTAGCTTCAAGGTGAGTCACGACGTCAAGAGCTCTCCATCTATGCGAGTGGAGAGGGCGCGGAGGAAGTAGGAGGGGCGAGGAGAGAGGGCAAAGGAAACAGGATCGAAGATTGCAATTGCTTTTCTTTTTTTCTCCTTCGCGCGGCGCGACCCCTCTCGAGCTAGCCAATGGTTGTTGCATTTCGAAAGGCTTTTGCGCATCAATCCAATGACTCTCCCCCGCTTTTTTTTGACGCGATGGCCAGGAGACATGAAAAGGCTCCGATTCGTGCAAGTGGAAAAGGCATCAGTGTGCTCCCGACGACCGCATCGGCGCGGTGAATGTCGAATTGTCATTCCTTCAAAGCAGCGACTTTTGCTCACCGGCGCTCTCTCTGTCTCAAAAATCAATCAATTAAAAAAAACAGTCCCTCCTTCCCGTCCTTCAAAAATGGCTCGCTCGATCACCTTTGCGCTCCTGGCCCTCTTCGGCATTGTCACCACCAACGGCGTGGCTGCGCGTAAGTTATTGGCGGAGTGATGGACGGAAAGAGGTGGAGAGATAAAGAGAAAAAAGAGAGAAAAAAAGAGAAAGCGGACATGCGATGGTAACCGGCGATGGAGAGGTCCCTCTCTCTTTTTTTGAGCTTCCCCTTTTTTCTCTCTCTCTCTCTCCATCCTCCGGCGTGCTGATTGCCTCTTTCGCCAGCGGCCATGGGAAGGAGCCATAGTAAGCGACTGTCGAAGAATTGGGAGAGGGTCAACATAGGGGTGGCGCTGCTTTGAAAGAGGGAGAGCAGCGGGTCTCTCTCTCTCTCTTTTCGTTCGCTCGTCATCGCTCGTCGCTGTCTCCAGGCTGTCACTGCCGCAGGTGTCGGAAGCTCACCTCTTTTTCCTTCTTTCCTTCCTTTCTTTCTTTCTTTCCCTCTCTCTTCTCCAACTCCCCCCAACCCAACCCCAAAACCCAAACCAACTAACAGTCGACTGCGGCGCCCTCGTCACCTCCCTCGCCCGCGGGCCCTGCGCCGTCCTCAAGCCGGTCCTCCACGGCCAGTACGGCCAGCCCTCGGCCTACTCCACCGCCGACTGCTCCCAGCTGACGGGCGAGGTCGAGCGCCTCGGCCTCTCGCTCTCTGACACCTGCTGCACCGACGCGCGCGCGTTCGTCGAGACGGGCTGCTCGTGCTCCCCGGACGTCCAGGACCTGCTGGTGGGCCTGCGCGTGCTGCCCGCCGGCGCGGACCCGGTCGCGACCATCGACGGGCTCGTCAAGCTGATGCAGGGCTCGCGCTGCGGCGGCGCGGCGTTCGGCGGCCCCGTCGTCAACCCGTGCTCGGGCTCGGCCGGCTGCCCCGCTGCCGCGAAATGAGGAGAGGAAAGATAGAGTGAGAAAGAAAAGGAGGAGGATGACTGAATGATAACAGAGAACGATTAGAGGAGGAGAAGAAGAAGAAGGGAGAGCGAGAAAAAGAAGGCTGCCTTTTTTTTGTTCACTCTCTTTGCTTAGTTTCTTTTTTCGAGTTTTTTTTCCCTCGTTGCCTCTTTTTTCTTTTTTACTTTCCCCCATCATCCTAACAAAAACCAAAAACTGAACACTTTTAACAACGATTCATTTGCCTTTTTTAAAAAACAACATCATCATCATCATAATCATAAAAGAGAGAGAGGGAGAGCGTGGCCGGCTTGCTTGCTTGCTCCTTTCGCGGCAGCAGGAAGAGGAAGAAGAAAAAAGATAGTTTTTCTAATTTTTGTGTTTTTTTCTTTTTCTTGTAAAAAAACACGAAAACTGAAAAGACACGAAGCCGCGAAAGAGCGACAGCCGGACACGTATTTTATATTTTTGGAGAAAGGGAGAAAGAGAGAGGGAAGGTAGAGAAAGAGAATGGGAAGAGGAAGAGAACGGGCCAGAGCCGGAGAGAGAGGGAGCCCCAGCTCGAGAGGTCGAGAGAGGTCGAGAGAAGAGAGTCGAGAGTCGAGAGTCGAAAGCGAAAGCTTTTTGTCTCTCGCGAGTGCGAGGCCCGCTCGCGAGTGCGAGACCCGCTCGCGAGTGAGAGGCCCGCTCGCTCGAGAGAGATCAGGCAGAGCTCCGCAGAAGCTCAGAGAATCGACCAAGACCTCGAAACGCTCTGCCGTGCTCGCGCGAGGGAGGCCGACCAAATGAAAAAAAACCCGACTCTTTTCTTCTTCGATTTGAAAAATCATTTTTTTCTTTTTTTGGTGAAAATAACAACAAGAGACGCGCAAATCCTTTGCCAGATCAACTAGATAAAAAAGGGACTGTTTCTCTTTCAAAATCTTTTGGACGTTTATTGTTTTTTAAAAAAGGGAAGAGGAGGGGTAGGGGGGATTAAGGGCGGAAGTGCGTTTTGATAAGTTCGAATTGTTTTTTGGTGCTCTCAGTTTTTTTTTTTTTTTTAAAAAGATTTTTTTTTTTTTTTTTTTTTTGAAAAAGATTTTTTTCTCTTTTTTTTTTGAAGTGTTGATGTTTTTCGCTCTCAAATTCTCTCTCTTTTAGGTGTCCCTCTTTGTTCTCAAATCTCTCTCTCTCTTTTTCTCTCAGTAATAAACTGTCCCGTTTTTTGGGGAAAGTGTGTGAAGCAAACGATAACGAAACCGAAAACGAAAACGAAGAAAAAAATCACGCCGCCGGAGCCGCGACCGCAGCAGCAGCTGCCGTCGCCTCCGCCTCAGCAACAGCTTCAGCAGCCTTTTGACTCCTCGCCAACCTGTCCGCCCTCGCCTCCAGCACCCCGGCGCGAGGGACCGCGTGCATCATCATCCCGCCGTCGACGCCCGTCACGAGAGTGTACTGCTCCCTCTTGGCGACGCCGACGGCGCCTCCCATCGAGTCGGCGAGCCCGAAATGGAAGCGAGACAGCAGCATCGCCAAGGTCGTGGGCAGCGTCGTCATGGCCAGGGACTGGCCCACGCAGTTGCGGGGCCCCTCGGCGAAGGGGAAGTAGCGCTTGGGCTTGTCGACGGAGGCGGTGGAGCTGTCGTTGTTGCCGGAGGTGGTGGGCTCTTCGTCGCCGTCGTCGTTGGAGCTCCTCTCTGCTGCTGTTGTGGTGCTCTCGTCGCCGCCGTTGTTGTTTTTCTCGTCGTCACCATTTCCTCCTTCCTTCTTCTCCCCGCCTCCGATCCCGCCAAAGTACGCGTCGGCCACCTCGTCAGCCCACCCGGAGTACCACTCCCGGGGCATCGGAAGCCTCTGAGCGTACTCGCACCCGCTGGTCTCGAGCCACCTTTCGGGCTTGAAAGCGTCGGGCTCGTCCCAGTTGTGCTGCGCGTTTTGCATCGCGTGGTGAGGCACCCAGACCAGCGTACCCCTGGGGATGAAGAGCCGCCCGCCGGCCAGCTTCAGGTCGTGCGTGTGGCACATGCGGAGCTGCCCGATCCCCACGGGAGGGTACACGCGCAGCACCTCCTTGATGAACGCCTGCAGGTAGACCAGCTTGTTGAGGTCGGCCCACTCGAGCTTGCGCGGCTGCGGGCGCGAGGGCGTCGCGAGCAGCTCCGCGGCGTCGAGCTCGGCGACAATCTTGGCTTCGACCTCGGGGTGCTGCGACAGCAAGTAGAGAGACCAGGTGCCCGTGTGGCCCGTGGTGTCGATGCCGGCGAAGAAGAGCGCGGCGATCTCGGGCGTCATCTGCTTGTCGGTGAGCGGCTGGTTGGTCTTGGGGTCGCGGACTTTCAGCAGGAGGTTGCAGAAGGAGCCTGGGCGGCCGCCGCCTACGGATTTCACGTGGCCGAGGAGGTCGCGGACCAGCGACTGCCAGTGGGCCATGAGCCAGTGGCCGTGTTTGTTCTAAGTTGATTTTGGGTTGGGGTGGAGAAGAGGGGAGGAGGTGGAGGAGGAGAGGAGTGAGTGAGAAAGAGAAAGAGAAAGAGAAAGAAGAAAAAGAAGAAAAAGAGGAAAGAAATCAAGAAAGGAAAAAAACCAACAACTCACGTTTGCGTCCCAGACTTTCAGCGCATCATGGGGCCTCTCGAGCCTCTCCATGATTGACTTGGTCGCGTCAAGCAGGACCTGCACGTCGCGCGCGGGACCGGGGGGCGGCATCGAGCCCATCAGGTCACCCCTCGCAAGAGCCTGCGCCGACGTCTCGGCCGCGGCGTGCGAGTTGCCGTTGCAGTCCCCGCGCGGGTCGAACGAGTTGAGCGCCCCGATCGAGCGCTCGAAGCCGACCACGGAGATAACGTCCATCGACTCCCTGAGCAGCATGTTGTCGACGTTGACGGGCGCGGGCTGCCTGCCGGCCGGGACGCCAGAGGCCAGCGCCCTGACCTCGAGGATCTCCTGGAGCTTGTCGCAGCAGTTGGAGATGACGTCGAACGCGGACCTCATCGACGCCATCGAGAAGGCGTTGGCCACGCCCTTGCGGACAACCTTCCAGTGGCCGTTGGTGTGGCCCGTCAGCACGCTGGTCCCGCCCAGGAACTCGTCGAGGAACGAGTAGACGAAGCGGAACTTGTCGAGGTACTTGGAGCGGAGGACATGGCGCGCCAGGACCGGGTCGGTGATGACGATCCCCTGAAGAGATGTTTTTTTTTGAAGGAGGAAAAAGGAAAGAAAAAAAGAGGTGAGTGAGAGAGAGGAGGGGCTTGTTTGGTGCTGTTTTCTCGAGAGAGCTCGAAGCGCGAGGGAGCCCGCGCCAGGGGGTCGAGGTCGACGAAGAAGAAGAAAGAAAGAAAGAGGGAGTGGAGAAAGAAAGGAGGAGGTTGAAAGAAAGGAAAGAGCGACGTCGCGAGGGAGCGTTGTCGCCCCATCGCCAGCTTGCGTTCGCGCTCGACGAGGTTGAAGAAAAGAAGAAAATCAAGCCAATCGCTTCGTCGCGCATCGCGTCCTCTTTCGCGGCTTTTCTCGATCATTTCTCCGCGGCAATGGAGTCAACAATTGCTTTCTTCTCGTACTATGCATTCAAAGGCGACAACCGCGGAGCCGATGGCAAGCAGCAGGCGGCGATTCCAACTGACTCTGCGTGCTACCGCCGTCGTTGTCGCCGACGACCTCGATTGATGCGACGACCCTCTTTCTCAATTCCTTCTCTCCCTATCCCCACCTCCTTCAAAACTTACGTGGTAGTGGAGGAACCGGACCCTGTACACGGGTCCGTGGGCATCGGCCCACTGCGTGGTATCCCTGTGGACGGTCTTGTTGATCAGGGAGCGCCAGAGGCCGCCGAAACCGTAGGAAGGGCCGGGGAGGTTTTTGAGAGCGTCGGCTCGACGGCCAATCTCGAGGAAGAATCTGATGGGGAGTAATTTTGGTGAAGAAGGATGGTTTGATGTGAGCGTAGCGCGTAGAGAGGGTGTAGATACAACAACGAACAAGCCATCAAAATTTGGATCGGAGTGAAAAGGCAAAGGGGGGACGCGGAAGGTGGAGGGGAGGATGGGTGTTGATTTTTTTGTTGTTGTTGGGCTAGCGAGAGAGGGGAAAGAAGCTCTGGAATTGAAGCATCGCTTCTTTCAAGCTCTCGCGTCGTCGATCCAACACATTTTTCGTCACGCCGCTTCGCATAAGTATAGCAAATAGTCATATCAAGCAATCGCGCTCAACGGTGCATCGTAAAAAAGTGCCCTGTACGCGGTGCTCTCTTTTCCTCGGGATGTGCGGGAATGGGTGTCGCGCGACGGTGGAAAAAAATCATTTCACCATCACCTCTTTCTCCGCTCCCGTCTCTCCCTCTCTTCGACTCACCGGATCGTTCTCCGAAGCTTGTACGCGACCACGATCGACAGCGCGATCCAGATCGCGAGAAAAAAGTGCATGGTGCGCGCGGAAAAGTAGAGTGCGGGCTCGGCTGAAGAAAGAAAAGGGATGCGAATTGTCGGTTGTCGAGCAGCGCCTTTCTATTTTTTCAATGCCTTTTTTTCAAAGCTTGTCGAGCGAAAAAGCACCCGCGAGCAAAGCACCCGCGAGCTTCGCGCCTGCTTCTAGAGCGTGCGGGAGCAGACGGGGACGGCGCTTGGGGCGAGCGCGATCGGAGCGAGGCGTTTAGTTCCGCGTTCAGTCCCGCGAGAGGGGAAAAAAAGGAAGAGATGCTCTGGATTGGTTTCAAGACTAGCGAAAAGTGAGAGGAGAGAGCGCGGCGCGGCGGGGACGACGACGACGACGACGACGACGACGACGACGTGGTGTTGGGTTTCGACCTTTTTTTTTCCCTCTCTTTTTTTCTTCCTGGACCCACCCCTCCTCTGAGCGCATTTGGCGATCAAAGAGACCATGATGTTTTTTCTTTTTTGGAATTTCGCTGTGGGTTTTGGAGGCTTTTTGGGTTGAAGGAAGAGAGAGGAAGCAAAAGAAGGGAGAAGGGAGGAAGAGAGGGAGGAGAGTGCAGCAGTTTTTTTTTGTTTCTGCCTCATTTAGTTGCGAGCCCTGAAGAAGAATGGGTTTTTATTGCATCTCCTTCGCCTCCTCCGTCGCCCGCCCTTAGGGTTAGGGTTAGGGTTAGGGTTAGGGTTTAGGGTTAGGGTTAGGGTTAGGGTTAGGGTTAGGGTCAGGGTTAGGGTTAGGGTTAGGGTTAGGGTTAGGGTTAGGGTTAGGG
>Ga0210003_1005106_pt1 | contig 10151 bp, 4 predicted proteins | sample LantaG_FD_182804 | JGI IMG/M metagenome (GOLD analysis project Ga0210003, IMG submission 182804) | Deep subsurface microbial communities from Baltic Sea to uncover new lineages of life (NeLLi) - Landsort_02402 metaG (SPAdes) (version 2) | ecosystem: Environmental > Aquatic > Marine > Oceanic >...
GTCGTAGCACCATATCTCTTTCATCAGGGGGGCAGGGTATGTATAGGACAAGCATAAACGTGGGTAACACAGGCACTTCTGTTGGTGCTATTATTGTGGAGTTTAATCCTAGGGCTACACCTAAAGGGATACAATCATTGTATAACGGTGTGGCTTACAACAAGATAAGTTCTCCTATTGATGGCTACCACGCATCCACAACCCCTGCAAACTTTACGTTTATTGGAGACATTGCTGACGACTGTGGAATATCGGGAAGCACTTACCTGATTCCGGAGTACAACTACTCATACATTAACACTCAGTTTGAGGCTACGGGTAATACACAGTCTTTAACTGTAGCTGCGGGAGATGTTAGTTTATCGTCAGCACAACCGGGGGAATGCGTAATGGTGATACCTAAATTAAGTGCTAATCCTGACACTCTAAACATAAACGTGCCTAGCCCTTGCGCTCCGAATACCTTTAGGGTAAAGGTATACTGTCCAAGGCTGCTTACAGGTATATCAAGTACTTTTGATTACTCATCAAAGATACAGGCTTGTGAAACAGACCCATCTACTACTATATACAATGTTCCTGTTAATGGGACTTTTGGATTGCCCGGTATTTATGATTGGATATTCTACGACGAATACGGTCAAGGGTTAGCTGTGGATGGTTGGTATAAACTAGCTAGTGGTGATGTAATACATGTAGTAGATGGGGTGGTTGTTGCAATAGAACAATGTTAATAATATAAAGATATGAGCGTAGAATTTACAAATTATACATTAAGTTATGACGAGGGGGCAACGGGCTTCCCATCATTTTATTCTTACAACCCCGATTGGATGATAGGTATGAATAACTACTTCTATACGTTTAAAGGAGGAAACCTTTATAGGCACAATGTCAATTCAACTAGGAATAACTTTTATGGTCAGCAGTATAGCACTACCATTAGGTCTGTATTTAATGATTCGGTATTGCAGAACAAGTTATTCAAGACCATTAACATAGAGGGAGACTCCCCATGGAAGGTGGAGTTATCTACAGACATACAAGACTCAGGGCTAGTAGAGTCAACATGGCTTGAAAAAAAGGAGCAGGTTTACTATGCATTTGTTAGGAACACAGGGACTGTGCCTGCAGAAACTAGCGAGTATGCACTACGTTCATTGAATGGTATAGCTAGGAGTACTGCTGTGAATGGTGGCACTCAGGTTGTGTTTGACCTTGACTACAAGATAAACAACATCATATCCATAGGGGACATGCTTTACTTTGCACTTCCCCCATTCGTAGACCTTAGTGGAGCTAATATTCCTGTTACGCCACAGTTGGCGGGTCAGATTACTCAAGTAAACTATGACCCACTAAATGGGATTAACAACTTAGTGATTGATAATACTATACCGGGAGCTATTGCAATCCCTATACAGGATGCTTACTTCTTATTCATCAAAAACGCTGTTGCTGAATCGCATGGGGTTCTAGGTCATTACTGTGTTTTCGACATGAAAAATACAGACACTCAGGCTATAAATCTATTTACGCTTGAGTCTGAAATTATGTTATCGTTTCCATAAATAGCCGATTTATTTTATTATCTTTGCGTAATGGCATTTAATGTACGAACTCTTACGTCTTCTGACTACGATGACACCCTTGTGGGGTGGTGGGAGGATTGGGATTGGCAAGCTCCTCCAAGGGACTTCCTTCCTAACAATGGAGTAGGTGGTGTCATGGTTCTAGATGAAGATGAGCCTATATGTGCAGGGTATGTTTATGTAACAAACTCTTCAGTGGCTTGGGTTGATTGGATTATATCAAGCAAGACCTATAAAAAGAAGCCACAGAGGACTGAGGCTATTGAGCTTCTTATAGACACACTGACAAGGGTATGCAAGGATAGTGGGGCTAGGTACACATACGCACTAATAAAGCACGACGGCTTGATTGATACGTATGAGAGATTAGGATACATTAAGGGAGATTCTTACACGAGTGAGATGATAAAAAAAATATATTAATATGGGATTCATGACGGCAACGGCAGTAATAGGATTAGGGGTAACGGCAGCGACAACAGGGATGTCGTTTGCTCAGGCGGGCAAGCAAAAAAAAATGGAAAACAAGGCACGGAAAGAAGCTAACACTGCGATGAAGGAAGCTCGTGCTCGTTTAGAAGTTAACTACGCTGACGCACTATCCATACCAAAGGAGGCTTACGAGCTTGAGAGAGAGGCTATGTTGGTGCAAGGGGCGCAGGCTCTAGAAGCGGGTATTGAAAGCGAAAGAGGTGGGGCGGCAACTGCAGGTCGTGTATTGGCTTCACAGCAGCAAGCTCAAGCAGGAGCAAGGACAGATATGGCTACAGACATTTTTGACTTTGATGCGATGAAGGCTGAGGAAGATTCAAGACTACGAGACATAAACGTTCAGATGGACATAGGCGAGGCTATGGGGGCACAACAAAGAGCTGCCGACGCAGAGGCTGCTGCTACTGCAGCAAAGCAACAGGGCATTGGGGAGGCGATAACTCTTGCAGGAGATGCCCTTGAGATGATTCCACTATACGCACAGGAAAAGAAGGCACAGAAGTATGCAGCAGGACAATCAGGATATGGTGGCACAACAAATAAGGATTGGAAACAATATAAAAAAGACAATCCCAATTTTCAATACGGTGAGGAATATCAGAATGCTTACAAGCGGGCAACTGACCCGTTTAATATTACGAGTAGTAAATCAGCTAAAAAATATGAGGATTATACTCAAGCAGAACTACAAGAAATGAAAACAAGTAATCCTGTACTATTTGAACAGTTAGCTAAGGACTACATGTTTAAAAGATAATTTAAGATAATATGGCATCATCATACGGATATGTAAAGAGAGAAGTCCAAGACATGCAAATCAATTGGGCTGAGGTTGGGCAAAATTTTAGAAATGTACTCGACGAAGAGTCTCGTGTTAGGCAGGATAAAAAAGATGCTATAGACAAGGATACTCGTGAGTATGAGAAAAGGGTTACCGACAGCAACCTGCTAGGACGGGACACTAAGTTTAACGAGGGCGTATTAATAATGGGTGCTGATGCACAGCATATGAGTAGGATGAATACTATGCTCCTAAAGAGTGGTCAACTAAAGCCAAGGGATTACACAATCAAGACGCAGAATATGATTGACGGAACTAACAATGTTTTTAAGGTAATTGAGTCGTATAATAATTTACAAGCAGATGTAATGGATGGTGTAAACAGTAAAGAATTATCTGAAGATATGTTATCCAATTGGGCTATGGTTCAAGATATGGCAAACTTTAACGACAACCGCATAATGTTCAATCCATACACAGGTGAGGTGAACGTAGCAAGAATGGTTGAAGACCCTGCCAATCCTACCGGACCTAGAATACCGTCCAACGATGCAAGTAAATTACAATCAGTTCAGTCGTTATTAAATATCACAAATGACAACGTCCTTAGGTACAAAATGATAGAACATATCAATGACAACATATCGACGTTAGAGCCTATTGTTATGCAGAAGATAAATGAAATGGGGGGCACATATAAGAAGGGGACGTTGATTAAGTATACAAGCTTTTTTTCTAAAAGAACGGGAGGCTTTGATGACCTTTCAAAAGAAGAGAAGGAGCAGCTTGCTGCTAATTTAGATATGGATGTGAGTTCTGCAGGAATGTTGGGGAGTATGCATAAGACTATAAGTGACTACGCAGATTCACAAGTGGAGTTTGACAGGAATGGGATGTCTATACTTATAGACTTCAAAAAGGTAAGTGATGATGGCGTGCCATACTCGACCACCTTTGACGAGTCGGAAACGAAAGATGCCAATGGTAATAGAGATGAAAACGTGATATTAAAGAAACAAGAAAATGGTAGGATAATTTACGAGCTTACAGATACACAAAAAAAAGAGGCTAAGAATGTTTTCATCAACCAATTAACCTCAAGACTAGCTGAGTCTACAGAGACGACTACCGTTGATATGTTTAAAGAGCAATCTCCTCCACCTAAAAAGACGATAGAAGAAATTAAGCTAATTAAAACAGAGGAGAATTCTTTAGAAGCACAAAAATTATGGAATCAAATGTGGAGTGCAACACCTCAAGAAAAGCAGAATATCATGACTGCATTTCTAGCAAGTGCTATTAAGCTTGATGATGGATTAGTTGCAATAGTACCTACTGCAGATGGATTAGGTTTAGATGTTGAATACTTAGACAAAGCTAAAAATACTAGAATATCATTTAATGCAGCTATTTCAAAAGAAGAATGGGCTAAGTTGGGTACTGAACTTACAGGACTTTTCGACCCTGATAAACAATTAAACGCAGGTGGATTTGGTGATTCATCTTCTATTGGTGTAGATGCTTCAGGAAAATCAAATTGGGGTGATTCAAAATCATTCAGAGCAGGCTCTACTGTGTTTAATACTAAATTCAAAGATGCTGTAACAACAAAACTTGGTGAACTTGTTTTGAAGAAGGAGGCTAAGGACGTCATTGCTAAATTTAAAACAATCTTTCCTGAAGGGAATAATTTAGGTATAAGGTACGTCAATACATCATGGATGGGTATAGATGACTTGTCAGTTACAGTTGATGGGTTTAATGGCGATGATTCACACAAGGGAGAGTATGAATTAGATGCGGATGTTGATTGGGATAATAATGCTAAACAGAAATTAAAAGAGTTTATTGATTGGTTAACCTATGCAACACAGAAAGCAGGAAAAGCAAATGCTCTGAATGATTTTATAGGTAGTGGTAGTGTAAAATTAAACGGACAATAGAATGAACGAAAAGTTAAAAGAATTATATTCTTATCTAAAAAGACAAAATGCAACTGACTTAACAATAGAGCAGTTTTTTGCAGCATATGGCAATGACCGAAATAAAGCTAAAGATGTATATGATTTTGTTAAGTCTCAACAAATGACAGACTTAAAAGAATCTGATTTCTTTAACGCATACTTTGGCAATGCTGAAACTCCACAGCCTGAAGTAAAAAAAAAAGACGAAGGTATGGGATTGCCTTCGGAGGATGGTTCTTCGGTTTCGTCAAAGACTAATGTTGTAGAAGGTACTAGTGGCTTTGTATCAGAACAAAGCATTTTTGGTGAAGATAGAAGTACAGTTGATACGCAAGTTGTAGACCCATTTGAACAAACGAGCCAAATAACTGAGAAGGATTTCTTTACGGGAACTTTTGGTAATATACTTAGAGCTATAGATAGAGTTTCTCCTATTGGTATAGGTGACTTTATAGACGACCAAGCTCGTGCAATAGCAGGTGGTGCATACCAAGGGATATTAGCTGAGAATGCATCTGACCTACTTCTTGCAGGGTCAAAGGCTTCTGATGAAGATATAGAGTCATACTTAGAAGCACTTCGTGATTCTCAAAAGTATGGGTCATCAGATGAGTTCATGGAATATCAAAAGATTTATCAAGAACATGGAGAAGGAATTTTAGGTGTTGTTTTAGGTCTTGCTCATACGGGGGTTACTGTAGTACCTGAAATATTGCTGAACTCATACACAGCAATGATAGCAGACAAGGACGCAAGGTATGCATTGGAGGCAACTGTTCTAGGTGGTGCAGGTATAGGTGCAACAACAGGAACAGCAGTAGGTCCTGCAGGAACAGCAGCAGGAGCAGGTGCAGGTGCAGTTGCTGCATTGCCATTTGCTTTTGCTGCTGCAGGGTCAGCAATGGAATTCGGTTCAACATTCTCAGAATTATTATTAGAGGAAGCAGGCAATAGAAAACTAACAAAAGAATTAATTGCTGATATTTTAAATGATGAGGAGGCTTATAAAAGAATTAGAAACAAGGCTATAACAAGAGGTCTTACAATCGGTGTAATCGATGCACTTACAGGAAAGATGGGTGGCAAGTTGACTACAGGAATCTTAACTAAGGGTGGAACTCAGGCGGCAAAGCAGGCAACAAAGAAAGAAGTTTTGAAAGCTGTTGTAGGTTCTTCATTAGTTGAAGGGGCAGGAGGTTCTGCAGGTGAGGCTGCAGCAAGGGCATTGATAGGTCAGGATATGGACGTATCTGAAATTGCATTGGAGGGTATCGCTGAAATGCCGGGGTCTGTAAAAAGTTTTGCACAGACAGCTTTAAGTACGCCAACATATAAGGTTAATGGAAGTTCTGTTAGTATAGAGGTTATTGATGATTTAATCAATACAATGACACTTGATGAAATTGTACAAGGGAATATTGAGATTTCAAATGACTATAATGGAATGGAGTTTAAGTTGCAGGAAAGAATAAAGAAACTTAAAGCAGAGGCAGATATAATATTAGCAAACCCAAATATAAACAAGCCAACACTAGATAAAATATCAGAGCTACAATTAGAGTTAGACAAATTAAAAGTTAATGATACTGAGGTATCAAAGCAAAGGTCAGCTAGTATTAGAGCTGAAATAAAAAACCTTCAAGAAAACCAATTAGAGGATACTGTTGAAGAGACCACAAAGACTTCATATAATTCCTTGAGTCCTGAAGACAAGATGGAACTTAGGACAAAGGCTCTTGACGAATTAGAAAAAGAAGGAGTTGAGTCACCTACAAATAAAGACATTGATATAAAAGCGGTATCAATACTAGACAAAGAACTACAATTATTAGAAGAAAAGCCAAAGAAAAAGAAGAAGTCTTTTGTAGAAGGATTAGGCAAGACCAAAGACATCGGTGATGTAATGGAGGGCGGTATAGAAGTTGACATGGATGGCACTAAGGTTATAATAACCGAGGATGAGAAAGGTGTCACATTGGAAAGCATAGAGACTGAGGACGGTAAGAAAGGACAAGGAAATGCTGAGGCTGCAATCAAGCAGATTACAGAAAAGGCTGACAGAGATGGTGTTGATGTTACACTAAAGGTAGTACCAAAGGATAAAACTGTGGATGCAAAACGATTACAATCTCTATATGAGCGTAATGGGTTTAAGATGCAGGAGGATGGTGTTACAATGGTGCGTAGTGTTAATACATTTGACAATGTATCTGATAATTTATTTATAAACAGAAAAGACTCTTCTCCTTTATTAGGATTAATACCTCAGAAAACAAAATCATTTGCTATGACTGCTGCTAAATTAGCAGCAAAAGCAATAAGGCTAATTGCTCCCGAGGTTAAGATAGTGTTGCATGAGTCTGAGGGTGAGTACTTAAATTACACCTCACCATTAGATAGTGGTGAGCTTGCTAATTCAGGTGAGTATAACCCTGAGACAAATACCATACATATAAACCTTTCAAATGTTAAGAAGTCTACGGTTGCACACGAGGTGTTTCATGCTGTCTTATTAAATAAGCTTAAGAATAATGATGCACTTGCTAAAAAAATATCTGACGATATGGTTCGTGTTGTTCGGATAAGGCTTCCTAAGAACAACAAGCTAAGGATAGCAGTGGAGGCACACGCAGCGAAGTATCAGGGTGTTGATGCTCAGTTTCAAACAGAGGAGCAGATTGCTGAGTTGATTGGTTTACTGTCATCTAAGGAGGATGGCTACACACAGCTTGACAATGACATGAAGTCTGTTATTAAGAGATTCTTAATAAATCTAGCCAAGAAGTTGAATATACCACTCCCTAAGAATTGGGGTAGCGACCAAGAGGTTGTTGACCTTATCAACACACTAGCACGTAAGACACGAACAGGTGAGGCTATAACTGAGTCTGATGTTAAGTTGTTGGATGTTAAGGAGGATACTGAAGGTGGAGAACAACAAGGTTCTGAAGGTGAAGTTGGAAAAATAAAAATTTCTAGACAACAGAAAGATGTAATAGATGCACCAAGTGTTAATAATGACCCAAGACCTTGGGTTAGAAAAGTTACCAATACAATAGATGTTTTTACTTTAAATGGTAAAAATTTCATAACTAATATGTATGACTATACAAACGCAGGATTAACTGAGTTAGGTAATGGATACAGTATAGAACTTCTTGGTGGTCGTAACTATGTTCCAATCATCATGAATAAAACAGGCAAGAAGTTAGGTGATGTATCTAACCTTGCTGCTTTTAATACAAAGTCTCAAGCAGAGGGATTTGTTAGACAATCTATTGAAGGTGATGCTAATTATTTTGCACCACACTCAGGGACTCTAGATGGTTCGTGGCAGTTTCAGCAACATATATTTGAACAGTTAGTGGACTTAGTTCTTGATAATAATATATTAAGTGATAAAGAATTAATAAGTTCGTTTAATCAAGGGCTTGTTAGGACACCTAAAGCTTTAGAGTCATTATTAAATAAGTATAAAAAAGATGTTAAAAGTTTTAATAAGAAGGGGTATTATTTAAACGAAAACAAAGAGAGGGTTGAAGAGTTACCTTTAGAGCCTACTAGAATAATTAATGCTCTTGAAAAGTTTCTTAATAAATACAATGAAGAGCAATCAAAAGAAGGTAGTAATCTTCCTAAATTAAAAAACACAGAAAACTTAAATGACTTCTTAAGTAATCCTAAAGAATTAGTTAAACTTTTAAATATTGAGAATAACTTTTCTCCTGATTTAAGAAAGAGATTAAACCAAAAAATAGCTGCCAATAAGAAATTTCAAAAAGCTATTGGTGTTAATAATTTAGAAGAATTCCATCAAAGAATAATAGACCCATTAAATAAGGGCGTTGTTGGTGGTGAAATTATGACCTTTATTAAATTTGACCCTTCTACATTTGAAATTGTTAAAACAGACCCTACTTCTGTAGAGCATCATCCCTCGTTTGGGTGGGTGGTTAAGGCTAAGATTGAAGAAATATCTCAACCTGAAAAATTCCATAAGTCATATGATATTACAGAAGAATATATTAAATATAATTCCAATGAAACTGTAGTGTCAAGAAAGGCTGATGTTACAGAAGATGAGTTTAAGAAATCTAATGTGTCTTCAAGTGCAGGCTCAATACCAAAGGTCGCAAAGGTTGCCACCCGTCAGCAGAGGATAGATAAAGCATCCGAAAAACTAATTGAATTATTTGATAGAGATAATATTCCATTAACAATTGCTGAGGCTAAGGCTATGGTAGAAGAGGTGTATGATTGGACTACTTGGTATGATGGTATTTCTTCATATGTAAATGACTTATTTGGAGAGTATGGGGAGGATATTTTGTCTATACTTCCTCTTTCGTCTATGGCTGCAAACAGTGCTGTAACCGTAGGAATGACGATAAATAATGTTGAAAGAATTTATAAGGGAGAGAAACCAAACGGAGTAGCTGAGTATTACGGTTATGTTACAGATTTTTTAGAAGGGAAAGGCATAAGGTCTGATAAAATGTATAACTTTTTGAAGGCTTTATTGGGAGATAAAAATGCCGTTGCTGTTGACATGCATGTCTACTCAATAATAATGGGTAAAGACCCTAACAAAAAACAAGTGAACCCTTCAAATAAAAAAGAATTTGAAAGAGCTAAAGAATTTGTAAACACTTTAGCTAAAGAAATGGATTTAGCACCACGAGAAGTACAAGCAGCATTGTGGGCATTAAACATATTAAGAACAAACGGCAAACCGGATAGTTATGAACAATATTTTGAAAAACAAGTCAAAGAAAGAAAACTTAAAGAAAGAATTGAAGGGTGGAGAAGCGAAGGCTATAAACCTTTTTCTGAAATTCGTAAAACAAAAGAGCAAAAAATAACCCCCACCACTCGTCAGCAGAAGGGTATTGAGCAGGCTATGGAAAACGGTGAAGTGATTCAGACAGACTCTGAGCTTATATTCTTCAAGGGTATGCAGCCGAAGATGAAGAACGGTAAGCCATTCTCTGTACATAAAATCAAGAAGGGGAGCTTCGCAGCGTTGGATAAGAACATAGCCTTGGACTACAAGGGTGACAAGCCACTTAAACAATTCACAATACCTAAAGGCACAACCGTTGAGGTTGTAAACCTACCATCAGATGCGATTAGTCTTTACAGAATAAATGAAGAGAAAGCAATCAATGCGTCTGAAGCACAGGTTGTGAAGTTGGTAACTACAGATTTACGTGGTAAGTCACAGCAGTATGTAATCAAGGACGCTGCTATACTAAAGACATCCAAGGATGTTAAAGAGTCGTCGGTTACATCTAATAATAAAAAAACATTTACAGCACGTCA
>Ga0210003_1005107_pt1 | contig 10150 bp, 12 predicted proteins | sample LantaG_FD_182804 | JGI IMG/M metagenome (GOLD analysis project Ga0210003, IMG submission 182804) | Deep subsurface microbial communities from Baltic Sea to uncover new lineages of life (NeLLi) - Landsort_02402 metaG (SPAdes) (version 2) | ecosystem: Environmental > Aquatic > Marine > Oceanic >...
TCAAATGAATGGTGTTGAAAAAAGACCTGAATGGTCTAAAGAACGTTTAATACAGGGTCCTTTTATAGTTAATTGTTCTATGTTTACAAGAGAAGCATTTGACACTTGTGGTGGTTATGATGAAACTATGAAAGGGTGGGAAGATTATGATTTATGGATACGAATGATGAATTCGGGTTATGTCGGTAAAAGAATACCAAAACCATTGTTCACTTATTTCCACCACGAAAAAGATGGAACTGTATCCACAGAAGCAAATAAAAACGCACAAGAGTTATATAACCATATAATGATAAAAAACAATATTTTACAAAATGAAAATAACTGATTTTTTTGATAAGACCTTTTGTATTAACCTTGATCGTAGATTTGATAGATGGAGTGAGTGTGTTGCAGAATTTGATAAACATAAACTAACAAACATTCACAGATTTAAGGCGATTGATGGGAAAGATCTAAAACAAACATCTTCAGGATTTATGACACCATCAAGAATGGCGTTAGTTTTAACCAACATACAAATTATAGAAGAAGCTATTAAAAATAATTATGAATCAATTTTAATATTAGAGGACGATATTGAGTTCGGACCTCAAGTTATCAAAATGGATAGTTATTTTGATTCATTACCAAATGATTGGGATATGTTGTATTTTGGTGGTAATCATAATACACATATGGGTATTAGACCTCCAGATATTATTAATGAAAAAGTTTGTAAATTACATAATACATATAGTACTCACTGCGTCGCAATAAATAAAAAGGCATACGAACCAATTTTAGATAGAATAAAAAAATGTGATAACGCTTTAGATGTCATTTATGTAGAGTTGCAAAATAAACTTGACGTATATTCTTTTTATCCTATGATTGCAACTCAAAGAGTTAGTTTTAGTGATATTGAAAATAAAATGACGGATTATAAATGGTTAATAAAATGACACCGAAAGTATCTATATGTATCCCAACTTATGATAGTGATGGTATCAATTTACCATTAATAAATAAGAATTTAAAATCTTGTATAACCCAAAATTACAATAATTACGAAATAATTGTTTCTGATCATTCACCTAATGATAATGTAAAAAAATTAATAGATGGTTTAAACACTGATAAGATCAAGTATCTCAAAAACCCGAATAACATTGGCTATCCAGCACATAATACCAACAATGCGATTTTAAATTCTACGGGTGAGTTTATAAAAATAATGAACCAAGATGATTATTTTAATAATGAATCTGTTTTAACAAATATGGTATCATTACTCGGAAAACACAAGTGGGTTTTAAATGGGTTTACACATCAAAAATCTAATACAGAAATCTATTACAACCCTATAATCCCTAAAATAAATGGTGATGGTAAACATCTACTAGAAGGTGTAAATACTGTAGGATGCCCAAGTGTTGGGTTAATACCTAAAGGCGAACTTATAGATGTTGATGTTATTTATATGATTGATTGTGAATTGTGGTATAGGTTATTCGTAAAATATGGTAATCCTGGTGTTGTTAACAATCACGATATAATTATAGTGATGGGTGACCATAACTTAAGTACTAAATTGATAAATGATAGTAAATCTATGATTTTGAAAGATAAAGATTATTGTTATAAAAAATATAAAATATGAAAAATTTAAATTTATTTGTACCTAAATTCAGAAATGATGAGATTATTGAACACATTACAGAATGTTTAGATAAAGGGTGGACGGGTCTTGGTTTTAAAACCGTAGATATCGAATCTAAATGGAAGGAATATACCGGTTTACCTTACGCTCATTTTATAAACTCAAACACATCTGGACTTCATTTGGCAATTAAAATACTTAAAGATTCGAATAAATGGAATGATGGTGATGAAATCATCACAACACCTATGACATTTGTATCCACAAATCACGCAATAAATTATGAAAATTTAAATCCTATTTTTGCGGATGTCGATGATAACTTATGTTTAGATCCAAAATCGGTTGAAAGTTTAATTACTAAGAAAACAAGGGCCGTTATTTTTGTTGGTATAGGAGGTAATACCGGTCAATTAAATGAAATTATTAATTTATGTAAAAGAAAAAAACTTAAATTAATACTTGATGGGGCTCACATGGCTGGAACATTTATGAATATAGATGGAGAAGTAAAACACGTAGGTCATAATGTAGATGTGTCAGTTTTTAGTTTCCAATCAGTAAAAAATTTACCTACGGCGGATTCAGGAATGATTTGTTTTAAAAATGAGGATTACGATACATTAGTACGAAAATTATCTTGGCTTGGTATAGATAAGGATACATATCAAAGATCTAATGATAAAGGAACATATAAATGGGAATATGATTTAGTTGATGTTGGGTTTAAATATCACGGTAATTCTATTATGGCATCAATGGCCTTAGTAGGTTTAAAATACTTAGAAGAAGATAATTCACGTAGGCGAGAAATTTGTAAAATGTATGAAGAAGGATTTAAAAACACAGATGTTAAATTTATTTTTACCCACAAAGATTGTATTAAACCTTCAAGACATTTATTTCAAATTGTTGTTAACAATAGAAATAAAATGATGGAACTTTTAAATGGATATGGTATTTACCCTGGAGTACATTATAGAGACAATATGTTATATAAAATGTATAAAAGTAATTATGGTTCTTGCCCAAACTCACATAAATTGTCCGAACAAGTAATATCATTACCATTACATATGTTTTTAACAAATGATGATATTAAATATATTATTGAAATGGTAATATTATCAAATAAAAATTTAAATTAATATGGAAACTTTAGTTATTTTAGGATCGGCCGGTTTAGCAAAAGAGTTTTTTTTATATATAAAAAGATCTCAACCTCAGATTAAAAATTTTATTTTTGTTAATGATCTTAATGATGGTCAAAATGAAATTGTAATATCCGGAATTTCATATCCTGTTGTTAAAGATTGGAAATTTGATTCAAATTACTTTTTTACGGTTGCGGTAGGAAGTCCTAAAATAAAAAATATTTTAGTTCAAAAAGCATTAGATAGTGGGTTAATTCCCGCACCAACTTTTGTTGATATAGATGCCAAAATATTAGATAACACTATTAAGCTGGGTGTTGGGGGAATTATCTCACCCGGATGTATTTTAACTACAAATATAAGTATCGGAAATTATACAACATTAAATTTAAATACTACTGTTGGTCACGACACCATAATTGGGGACTTTGTGACAACAAATCCTGGTGTTCATATTTCAGGTCATTGTATTATTGGTAATATGAATGAATTTGGTACGGGTTCTATTGTGAGAGATAGATTAATCATAGGTAATAACAAAATGTTCGGTGCACAAAGTGCTGTTGTCAAATCAACATTAAACGATGAAAGTGAAGTATTCGTTGGGGTACCTATTAAACTTTTAAATAAAAAATAATTATGAATTACGAAATGTTTTTTGATATTAATACCATTAGTAAAGGTCATCATAATGTGACTTACAGAGGTATTAAAACAATAAAATGTCCTTTTGATTATGTTATTTATCAAATGATGATATATGATCTGAAACCAGATTTGATAATTGAGGTAGGTACTAATCATGGTGGATCAGCATTATATATGGCGGATATTCTAGATTTAATTGGTAAAGGTGAAATACATACTATAGACATTAAAGAATATGAAATGAATTCATTGGTTTTAAACCACCCAAGAATTAAACGATTTTTAGGTGGATACAATAATTATGATATTAATCTAACTAAAGGATTTAAAAACATAATGGTTATTGATGATGGTTCACATACTTATGAAGACGTTAATTCGGTCATAAATATATTTAAAGACATAGTTTCGGTTGGATCGTATTTTATAATTGAGGATGGAGCATTAGATAAAATAGGTTTAGGTGAGCAATATAATGGAGGTCCAAATAGATCGATATTTGAATTTTTACAGAATAACACTAACTATATAATAGATAAAAATTTATGTGATTTTTTTGGTGTGAATGCAACATTCAACACTAACGGATATTTAAAAAAAATTAAATAAATGAATTTTATTACGACAAAAATAATGGGGGGGTTGGGAAATTATTTATTTCAAATCGCAACAACATATTCTAAATCTATAGATGATAACCTAACTTTCTTATTGGATTCAAATGACATTATAATAAAGCATTCCAATCCCGAAAAATATAAAAAAAATATTTTTAGAAAAATAAACTTCCAACAAATAGTTGGGAGTTATAACTCATATAAAGAACCATCATTTAATTACAATGTATTACCAAAATTTTCTAACAACACAAAAATGATCGGATATTTTCAAAGTGAAAAATATTTTAATCATAATAGAAAAACAATACTTGATCTTTTTTCAATTAATGATGAAACCAAACAATTTTTAATATCCAAATATGGTGAATTATTAAAGAATGAAACTTGTTCTTTGCACGTTAGAAGGGGTGACTACCTAAGATTATCTGAGTTTCATTCTCCTCAATCTGTTGATTATTATAAAAAATCAGTTGAAGTGATTGGAGATAATTTTCATTTTTTAATTTTCTCAGATGATATTCGTTGGTGTAAAAAAAATTTATCATTCATAAAAAATAAAACTTTTATTGAGGGTAATGATGATTATCAAGATTTATATTTAATGTCTATGTGTAAAAATAATATCATTGCAAATTCTTCATTTTCTTGGTGGGGGGCTTGGTTAAACGTAAATGAGAATAAAAAAATTATATCACCAAAAATATGGTTTGGTGAAAAAAATAAACATTTAAATACTAACGACATTTATTGTGATAATTGGATAAAATTATGAATAAAATTAAACCAACTTTAATTGGGGGGGTCCCAAACAAATTAAGTGACTTTGAAAAAAAGGTGATTATGTATGTCGACCAATATGGTATTAATCTAAATCATTACAATCATAATGAATATGATTATAAAATTTATTGGCAGATTGAAGGTCAAGGAGTAATACGAAGAAGAGAAAATAACATAAGTTTTCCAATACAGTATAAAAATGAGTTTGATCTTATTATTGCGAGTGATCCGGTCATATTAAAGGAGTGCCCAAATTCAGTTATCTTTCCGTTTGGTGATTGCTGGATTCCATTAGACGATCAAAAAATACATAATAAAAATAAATTACTTTCAATTATAGCATCCTCAAAAAATGAATTACCGGGACATAAATTAAGACATTTAACAATAAATAATATTGGTAATAAAATGGATGTTTATGGTAGATGTTGTAATTATGTGGAAAATAAGACGGATGCTTTAAAAGATTATATGTTTTCAATATGTACAGAAAATTTACAAATTGAAAATTGGTTCACCGAAAAATTAATTGATTGCCTTAGAACGGGAACAATTCCTATATATTGGGGATGTCCAAATATTGGAAAGTATTTTAACCTTAATGGTTTTATAATTGTTAATTCAATAGAAGAAATTATTGATGTTGTTAACAATTTATCCGAAGATCAATATTTTTCTAACTTAAAATATGTGGAGGAAAATTTTATTAAAGCCGCTCAATATGGTAGTAATTTATTTGAAAGAGTTGATAACGAAATAAAAAAAATAGTGAAATGAATAAAATAGTAGTAACAGGAGGGTCTGGATTAGTTGGTAAATATTTAAAAAAATATCTTCCTGAGGCAATTTATTTATCATCAAAGGATTTTGATTTAACTACTGAAGTGGGAGTTAAAAATATGTACCTAAAGTATAAACCGGATGTGGTTATTCACTTGGCAGCAAAAGTTGGTGGTATTATAGATAACATTAATAAACCCGCGGACTATTATACTGAAAATGTAATGATGAATACATTATTAGTTGATTACGCATATAAAATGGGCGTAAAAAGATTTATTGGTATTTTAAGTACTTGTATTTTTCCTGATGTAATGGAGACATATCCAATGAAAGAGGAAGATTTACATTTAGGTCCGCCAACGTTAACTAATTTTTCATACGGATATGCGAAAAGAAGTTTAGCGGTTCAAATAGATGCGTACAACAAACAGTATAATACTAAATACCAATACTTAACTCCATGTAATTTATATGGAGTTGGTGATAAAGATCATGAATCTAATAGTCATTTCATAACGGCATTAGTAAAGAAAATATTTGACGCCAAACAAAATGGTGAAAAATCAATAATTTTATTTGGGGATGGATCTCCATTAAGACAATTTATGTTTGCCGATGATTTTGCCAAAATAATTTATCATGTTATCTCTGATGAAATTTATTATAGTTTTAATGTTGCGGGGAATGAAAATTTAACAATTAAAGATATGGCTAATATTGCATTAAATTCATGTGATTCAGAATTTTTAGAAATTAATTGGGATTTATCTAAACCGAATGGACAACATAGAAAAGATGTATCCATAGAAAAATTAAAATCTTTACTACCTAATTTCAATCCCTTATCATTATCGGAAGGAATAAAAATAGTTTACAATAGTTATCATGATAAAATTAGTGAGTGACACCATAAATAAAGATGATATAAATTCTTTAATTGGGTGGTTAGGACAAGATGAAATACCTCGTTTAACGAAAGGTGATTTAACATTGGAGTTAGAATCAAAATGGGCCAAAAAAATTGGTACAAAATATTCTGTTTATGTTAACTCAGGGTCTTCGGCAATACTTTTAGCTTTAGCGGCATTACAACACACCAATCGTCTAAAAAATAATAAAATTATTGTATCTGGTTTAAGTTGGGCAACCGATGTGAGCTCACCAATGTTATTGGGTATGGAACCAATATTATGTGATTGTAATTTAGAGGATCTATCTTGTGACTTAACTCATTTAGAAAATTTATTTATTGATCACTCCCCATCATCATTTATTTTGGTTTCACCATTAGGTTTAGTGCCCGATATGGGAAGAATAATAAATCTTTGTGAGAAGTACGATGTAATACTATTAGAAGATGTGTGTGAAAGTATGGGATCCAAATATGAAAATAAATATTTAGGGTCTTTTGGATTTGCATCATTTTTCTCTATGTATTTTGGACATCATTTAAGTACAATTGAAGGTGGTTTTATAAACACTGATGATACTGATTTTTATTACTCATTATTGATGATGAGAAGTCACGGTTGGGGTAGAGATCTACCGAAAGAGATACAAGAAAAACTACGTAAAGAAAATGACATAAGTGAGTTTGACTCTCTATATACGTTTTATTTACCAGGGTTTAATCTAAGGTCAACAGACCTACAAGCATTTATTGGTATTAGAGCAATAGATAAGTTAGACGACTATACCAAAAAACGAAACAAAAATTTTAATCTATATAGATCTCTAATTAAAGACAATCAATTAAATATCACAAATAGAACGACAGACTTTATTTCAAACTTTGCATATCCTATTGTGAATAAAAATAGAATAAAAATTATTGAGACCTTAATTGAGAGTAACATCGAGGTTAGACCTTTAATAGCTGGAGATATGTCTAAAAAACCTATGTGGATCAAAAACTACGGTGAGGTTACTCTACCTAATTGTCAACTTATAAATGAGTATGGGTTTTACATACCAAATCACCAAGATCTAACCCAAGATCAAATAACTTTAATTTCAAACATAGTAAATAATGGGTAAAAATTTAATAACCAACCATATTTTAGACCATGGTTTAGGGTCTAGAGTTTTAAAGATGATTAATATTTTTGGGTACGTTAGTCTACTTAATTCAAAAGGTTTAGATTATGAATATGTCCATACACCTTTTTCATATGAAGGTTTTGGAAAAGATTTTAACCATAACCAATTATGGGAATATTATCACAAACCAATAACTAATAATCGAACCGATTATCTTAACATATGTAAGAAATGGGATGAAATTTTAAATTATAATGGGAAACTTATATTTGATTATAATGAGAATGAGGTGTCACCTTACATACATCCAGGGTTTAATGGTGAATCTGAACTTGAGTGTTTTGATCACACTAGAAAAATAAAAAACATAATTAAAGAAGAATTTAATATACCAAAAAAAGAACATAGTAATGAAAAAATAATAAACATTCATATAAGAAGAGGTGACGTTAACCCAACAAGACATCTTGATAGATGGCTGAGTGATGAATATTATTTAAATTGTATTGAGGTACTTTTAAGTAAGTATCCGGAACATAAAGTTACTATTCACACACAAAGAAATGGATTTAATAGTGAATTGTTTGATAATTTTAAAGTTGTTTATGATGATGAGATCGACGATGTCCAAACTTGGTTAGAATTAATTAACTCAGACATTTTAGTAATTGGGAAGAGTGCGTTTAGTTATTCTGCCGGTATATTATGTGATGGTTTAGTCATTTACCCGTCTGATGACATGTTTCACACTAAATTAAATGAATGGAAAAAAATTGATACATTATGAATAAAAAAGTCGCACTAATAACAGGTATAAATGGTCAAGATGGGTCTTATTTGGCTGAGTTATTGTTAGAAAAAGGATATGAAGTTCATGGAACTTTAAAGAGAAATTCAGTTTCTGAAAATCAAACAACAAGATTAGATAATGTTTTTGATAAATTAAAACTACATTATGCAGATCTAACCGACTTAGCGTCAATGATAAGAGTAATAAGTGAAATTAAACCTCAAGAGGTTTATAATTTAGCCGCTCAATCCCATGTTAGAATTTCATTTGATCAACCAATATACACCGCAAATGTAACTGGTTTAGGAACCCTTAATGTTTTGGAGGCCGTAAAACTTGTAAACCCCAAAATTAAAATATATCAAGCATCATCCTCAGAGATGTTTGGGAATACCATAGACCCTGACGGATTTCAAAGAGAATCCACACAGTTGAACCCTGTATCTCCATATGGATGTGCTAAAGTATTTTCATACAATATTTGTAGAAATTATAGAAATTCTTATGATATGAAAATTTGGAATGGTATTTTGTTTAACCATGAATCCCCAAGAAGAGGGACAAATTTTGTAACAAATAAAGTTGTTAAAGCCGCGGTTAGAATTAGTTTAGGATTACAAGATAAACTACACATTGGTAATTTATCGGCAACACGAGATTGGGGTCACGCTAAAGATTATGTTTACGCAATGTGGTTAATGTTACAGAGCGATAAACCAGACGATTACGTGTGTTCAACAGGAGTATCCCATTCTGTAAAAGACTTATGTGAGTATGTTTTTAGTTCTTTGGGATTAGATTATTTAAAATATATCGTTGTTGATGAGAAACATTTCAGACCTGAGGAATTAGAAAATTTAAAGGGTGACTCAACAAAATTAAGAAAAGATCTATCATGGGAACCTGAGTACACTTTTGAAACCATGCTGGATGAAATGATAAACTATTGGTTAGAGTATTATGGAAAAAAATAAGAAAGTAGTAGGTATTACTTGCTCAACATTTGACCTCCTACATGCAGGTCATATAATAATGTTAGAGGAATGTAAAAAGTATTGCGATTACTTAGTATGTGCCATTCAAGTAGACCCATCTATAGACAGACCCGAAAAAAACAAACCAATTCAATCTTTAGTTGAGAGGTATATCCAATTAGATGCTGTTCAATACGTTGATAAAATCATACCTTATAATAATGAAGAAGAATTAAAAACCATATTTGCATCTTTAGATATAGATGTTAGAATTATTGGTGAAGAGTATAAAGATCAGAACTTCACCGCAAAGGATATTTGTATGAAAAGAAATATAAGATTTGTCTATAATAAGAGAGATCATGACTTTTCTACAAGTAGTTTAAGAAAAAGGATTTATGACCAAGAATCCACTAAAAGATTTATTAATTAAAATATGGCAATAAGAAAAAAACCAGATCCAATAATTAAATTGGAGACTAAAGATTCTAAACCTTTTTCAAAAAAGGACTTAATTAACTCAATAATTAAACGAAAACAAAAAAATAAATTTTTATCCGAACACCAAGAAGATTATTATAACATTTTAAAGAATAATCAAATTACGGTTGCTTCGGGACCTGCGGGTGTTGGTAAGAGTTTTATTGCAATGAAGGCGGCGGTAGATCTTTTATTGGACGCAAATAACTCATATGAAAAAATAATTATTGTTAGACCGG
>Ga0210003_1005109_pt1 | contig 10147 bp, 8 predicted proteins | sample LantaG_FD_182804 | JGI IMG/M metagenome (GOLD analysis project Ga0210003, IMG submission 182804) | Deep subsurface microbial communities from Baltic Sea to uncover new lineages of life (NeLLi) - Landsort_02402 metaG (SPAdes) (version 2) | ecosystem: Environmental > Aquatic > Marine > Oceanic >...
GACCAGTATCGGCCTGGCCGCCGACGTCGCTCTCGCTGCGGCTCTGCCGAACCTGCCCTACGCGTGTGGGCCCTCTGCGGCGTCGCTGACCGACGGAGATGTGGTCGCCGAACTGCGCTCGCTGGTCGCCACGGACGGCTATCTGCCGGCGGCACCCATGCCTGCCGCGCCCGAACCCTCGCGGCTGGCACGGTTCACCGTTACCGACGCCGGCACTATTGAGCGCTGGCGCGAACTACTGCGTCGCGCCGCTGCAGTTCTCTGACCAGGCCTAATCCTGCTTACTGATCAATCGACTCAATGCCGCCCGGTCGGGTGCGAGCAACTCCTCGATCCGCGTCTTGTTCACATCGGCGACGATGATCTCGCCGACCTCTTGATAGACGTCGCTGAAGATCCCATGGGACTTCATCTTCTCGGTCTGATAGATGTTGTCCTCGGTCGGGGTGACGTAGTAGACAATTTCGGCTTTAAATCGATGAATCAGCCAGAGATGGATCACGTCCATCAGGCGCTTCTGCCGAAGTTGCTCGGCGAAGGTGTTCTGGTCGCGCACCGTGAGGATGCTGCGCCCGTGCCGGTCCTTGATCGGATCGACGACCACGTTGGCCAGTGGCTCGTCACCGCTGCCGTAGATGCCTAGGTCCAGCACATCGGAGCCGGCACGCCTCGGCCGCAGATGCACCGATAGCTTCTCGCTTAGCTGGTTGTGCTCGCTCCACAGGGCGAGCCATTCCTCCAGCAGCTTCTTGGGCACCTCGGTCTGCACCAGGTGCTGGTGTTGTGTCGAGCCCTTGCCCATCGATTTCGTCGTCGCCGTCCGACCGGAGGAGGCGGCCAGCGCGGCGTCACTGCGCGGTCCACCAACCAGCGTTTGCGGTGTGCGGTAGGGAGATTCGACCAACCGCATCTTGCGTTGCAGTCGCGCCAGTGCGAGCATTCCCTCCTGTCGTAGCGCGGTGGCGAATTCCTCGGAGGCAACGCCGTCGACCTGGTGACCTCCGTAGGTGATGAAATTGAAAACGAACCCCATCTTGCCCAGCTCCTCGGGGAACGCGCGCATCTCCTCATCGGTCATCCCGGTGGTGTCCCAGTTGAACGACGGTGACAGGTTGTAGGAGAGCATCTGGTCGGGGTAGACAGCGTGGATCGCGTCGGCAAACTGCTTGGCGTCGGCCAGGTCTGCAGTCTTGGTCTCCATCCACAGGATGTCGGCGAACGGGGCGGCGGCCAACGACTTGGCGATCGCGTAGGGGATGCCACCGCGCACCTGGCAGTAACCCTCCGGCGTCTTGACCCGATCGCAGTCCCAGGCCACGTCGAGGCCCAACTCCTTGGCTTTCTGCTGGGCGGTGTTCAGCGGTGCCCGTTCGGCGAACTCGCGCCATTCGTCGACGCTCATCCCCGACGGTTCACCTTCGCGCACACGGAATTCGAGAAGCTTGGCCACCGCCTCGCTGTAAGTGTTCAGCCCGGCCTCCTCCTGCCACGCGTCGACAAAACGTGACTCCACTGTGTCGAAGGCGGAATCCACAGTAGGTCGGGACGACGCCTTGCCCTCCTGCAGGGCGGCTGCTGTCTCATCGATCACGACTGCCAGGCCCACCCGCTCCAGCCACGCCTCGGCAGTCGCATATTCACCGTCGGGCAATGCGTAGAGCAGGTGGCCGTTGAGTTCGGCCACGCCCTTGTCGTAGAAGCGCCGCATCATGGCCAGGAAGCACGACTTGTACGGCGGGATCTCCAGATTGGTTGCGCCGAGCAGGAACGGCTGGTCGCGTTCGTCGGCGCGGCTGTCGATCAGATTGGCCGCCTCGGCGTCGGTGCGCGCGACAATGATGCCGGGCACACGCATGATGTCGAGCTGGAACCGGGCGGTATTGAGCCGCTTGATCTGCTCGTCGGAGGGCACCAGCACCTTGCCACCCTGATGTCCGCACTTCTTTGTCCCGGGGCGCTGGTCTTCGATGTGGTAGCCAGGCACGCCTGCCTCCACGAAACGCCGGATCAGGTTCCGCACGTGCGGATCACCGCCATGGCCGGTGTCGGCGTCGGCGATGATGAACGGCCGGTAGTCATACTCGGGCGTTGTCTTTCGCTGCGCGTCGCTCATGCGCAGTCGCAGGTATTGCTGGTTTCGGTCTGCGGTCAACAATGCCCGCACCAGGCCCGCCGCTTCCTCTGGCACCTGGCTGAGCGGATAGCTGGCGAGATCGGGTCCCGGGTCCTCGCTGATGGAACCCTTGGCAGAGGTAGCCCAGCCCCCGAGATAGATGCCCTCGATGCCCATCCGTTTCATCGCCACGGCCTGGCCAGGGGAGTACGGGCCGAACGTCGTGATGCTCTTGCCTTGTGAGAACAGGTCGCGCAAGTGCGGATAGAACGCGGTCGCCGCTTCTCGCGCGGTGGGGTAGTCGGCCGGAATCGTGCCCCGTTGCTCGGCCACCTGCCGGGCTGTATAGAGGCGGATGATCCCCTCGAATCGGGGACTGTCGAAGTAGTTCTGGGTGTCAGCGACATCCCGCTCGAAAAGCGGCTGGGACTGGAGGTCAGCGTCAGTGATGGCCATAACTCACAGTACGGCGCCGGACGGGCGGGTGGGAAGTACCCGATTCAGCGCCTAGTGTGCAGCCAGATCGAGCAATCGATCGCAGCAGCGATCTGAAAGCACACTAGAGGCGACGCTCTCGGGCATGCCGCAGAGGCGACGCTCTCGGGCATGCCGCTGGGAATTATTTGGTCCCGAAGATGCGATCACCCGCATCACCGAGTCCGGGCAAGATGTAGCCATGCTCGTCGAGCTGCCGATCGATGGCCGCGGTATAGATGGGCACCGTGGGATGGGCGTCCGTCATCGCTGCTATACCTTCGGGGCAGGTCAACAGACAGACGAATTTGATCGACTTCGGCCCGTGCTCAGCCAGCCGATCCACCGCCGCCACCGCGGAGTGCCCGGTAGCCAGCATCGGGTCGACCACGACCACATTTCGCTCGTGCAGATCGCTGGGCATCTTGAAGTAGTACTCGACGGCCACAAGAGTTTTCGGGTCGCGGTAGAGGCCGATGTGGCCCACGCGGGCTGATGGGACCACCTCAAGCATTCCGTCGAGGATGCCGGTGCCCGCCCGTAGGATCGACACGAAGACCAGCTTCTTTCCGTCGATCACCTGGCCCGTGGTGCGTTCCATTGGGGTGTCGACCTGGACCTCGTGCGTCGGGATCTCACGTAACACCTCATAGGCCATCAACACCGAAGCCTCATGCACTAAACGGCGAAAAATATTTGTGGACACCTCTTTGCGGCGCATCAAGGTAATCTTGTGTTGAATCAGCGGATGCTTGATGAGGTGCACTCCACCGGTACCAATGTCTATGTCGTCACCTGCCCGTACTAGAAAACCGTGCCGTCACTGGCAATCACCAGCGGTGGCAAACCATCGCGCAGGCGCTGCGCCGACGCACGTCCGGCCGCCCAGGTGCCGCCCTCGAGCACACAGGCCAGGGGCATCTGGTCGTCCTCCGTTCCAAGCTCGGCGCGCACCAGCGGTGCCAGTTCATCGAGCAGTGCCACCGTCAACGCGCGCCACTCGACCACCAACTCGTCGGCCGGAGTCCAGGTGTGTTTGGCATACCCGCGATCACGCAGACTCAGCGCCCCGGCATCCAGCAGAAGTCCACCGTTGCGGTACTCGGGCAAGCCGGTCAGGGCAGCTATCCCGGTCACGGTGATCCCCGCCCAGATAAACGGTTCGATCAGCGAGTAGGTCAGCCATTGGGACAGTTTGTGCAACGGCAGCCATCCCGCCGTCAACCCGGGGCCCGCCACCGCATCGTGACGCCAGCAGTCGCCCAACCGGTAGTTGCCGATGATGTTGTCGGAGGGCCATATCGGAGACAGCGAGGTCAGCAGGTGCGCCAGGATGTCGCGGGCATCTACTGAACCAGCCTCTGAAACGAGCGCATCGAACAGACCCCCGGGCCGACCCTGGGCGCCGAATAGGTCAGGCTGCCCGGCCAGAGCGCAGCCGAGCCTGCGCATCAACTGAACACGGCCGGGAAGTCCCACGAGGGGATTGTCCGGTGTCGCCTGCAGCACCTCCGCCAGCCGGTCCTCGGTCAGCGCCCGCAGCGCCACGGCGTCGACCTGCAGCGGTCGCGCCGGGTCGCTGGAGAACGCGCCGGTGACGAAACCGTGCCAGCTGGCGACGGCCAGGCCCTCCGATCGGGTGAACCGCGCTGTGGTGTCCCCGCGCTCCTCGACGTAGCTCCATCCAGCGCCGGCCCCGGCGTCGAGGAGCACGCTGACCACCGCGAGGTCAACCATGGCTCGCGCCCGCTCTGGCGGACCCAACGGTGCGAGCAAGCTGTCGAGCTTGGCGCGGCGGTCCACCCCGCCGACCTCGAAATGGCGCCACCGGCTGTGGTAGGGGATTGCCAGGTCCGGGTAGCGGGCACGCGTGACGGTCGCGACATCTTCGGCAGCGTCGTGCAACGCGTCGTCGCGCACCGTAAACCAGCGGGAGTCGCCCGAGCGGGCGCGTTCGAGCAGCTGCGCTGAGCGAGACCGCACCGCGCTCGTGGTGCGCAACAGCGCGGCGGCATCAGCCGGATGCGCCCCGCGCTGATCAACACCGACACCGGCGGGACCGCTGCGCACGGTCATGGCTCCAGCCCCCTGCCCTTGACTCTTTTGAGCTCCTCGGTATTGGGTGCTGCGCGGGGCGTGAAGTAGCCGGCCGCCATCTTGGCGTCCATCTCTACCTGGGCGTCGGCCGGGATCAGCGCGTCGGGAATCGACACCCGCTCGCCGACCTCGATACCGGACCCGGTGATCGCGTCGTATTTCATGTTGCTCATCGACACCAGTCGGTGGATTTTCGTGATGCCGAGCCAATGCAGTACGTCGGGCATGAGTTCCTGGAACCGCATGTCCTGCACCCCGGCAACGCATTCGGTGCGGGCGAAGTACTGGTCGGCGGTGTCGCCGCCGACCTGGCGCTTGCGGGCGTTGTATACCAGGAATTTCGTCACTTCACCGAGCGCTCGGCCCTCCTTGCGCGAATAGGCGACCAGGCCGACTCCGCCGCGCTGCGCACCCCGAATGCACTCTTCGATCGCATGGGTCAGGTAGGGCCGGCACGTACAGATATCCGAGCCGAATACGTCCGAACCGTTGCATTCGTCGTGTACGCGGGCGGTCAACTCGACGGCCGGATCAGCGAGGTCACTCGGGTCGCCGAAGATATAGATGCTTTGCCCGCCGATGGGCGGGAGAAACACCTCAAGATCCGAGCGGGTCACGAGCTCGGGGTACATACCGCCGGTCTCCTCGAAAAGTGCTCGACGCAAGTCGGTTTCGCTGCAGCCGAAGCGCTGGGCAACGCCGGGAAGATGCCAGACCGGCTCGATGGCTGCCTTGGTCACCTGCGCGGCCCCGGTGGGGAGCAGTACCCGTTCATCTGGGCTGAGCCGACCCCGGAGAATGGCTTCGCTGATCTCGGGCAGGATCACCTGCGCCTTGGTGACCGCAATGGTGGGGCGGATGTCGACGCCGTCGGCCAGTTCATCGGCGAAGGCGTCGGTGACCATCGCCCCCCACGGATCCAGGCTGACAATCGCCGCGACGTCCCCCCACTGCGGATGCGGTCCGATGATGTCCGTCGGGGAGGTGTCGGTCAGATCGGCGCGGTGGTCACGCGACAGCGCTCCCGCAGCGACCGCCAGCGCACGGTAGACGCCGTACGCGCCGCTGTGGGTCCCGATCACGTTGCGATGGGCACGCCTGGCGGTGGTCCCGACCACGGGGCCGCGCAGCACCGCGGTGGGGGCGCCCCAACGGATGGCCGGCGCTTCGGCGCCACCGCTGTGCGACGTCAGTCGGATGTGTCCGCCAGCGGACTTGTACGGCGGCGGAGCGGAGGCTTCGGCGGGCATCTTTCCCTTCGGCCTCCTCGGCTGAATCCCCTCAGTCAGAGGAAAGCCGCAAGCATAGCCACTGGGAGCAACGGGCGCCCGATACCGTCAGACTGGCCAGCCTTCGCGCCGGTAGGCGGCATCGAAGAACATCCACTCGTATCGGGATGTCGTCACGAAATGCGCGCGCGCGGTTATTTCCTCGGCGGAGGTCAAAATCGGCCCGGTCCGGTCAGCCAGGCGCAGGACCTCGTTAACCGTCGCGGCGAACTCCTCGCCACCGTAGCTGTCGATCCAGCGCTGGTAGCGGGCGTCGGTCGAGCCCCGTTCCAGCAGTTCCGCGCCGACCTCGGCATATATCCAATAGCAAGGGAGCACGGCGGCCAATCCGTCGGCGAAGCCGCCGCCGTACACGGTGGCCAGCAGATAGCTGTTGTAGGCCTGGGTGGCCGGGGTCGCCGGGGTGGCGTCGATAACCTCTGTGCTCAACCCAAGCGCGGGCAGCAGCTCGCCGTGCAGCGCCAGTTCAACGTCGAAAACCTCGGCGGCGTGCCTGGCGAACATGGCGGTATCGACCAGCGAAGGCGCCTTGGCTGCGACCACCGCCAGCGCGCGGGCGTAAGCGCGCAGGTAGTGAACGTCCTGCGCAACGTAATGGGCGAAAGCATCAGGGTCGAGACTGCCGTCAGTGAGCCCTGTGACGAATGGGTGGGCGGTGATCGCGCCGAAAATCGGGCTGATCTCAGTCCATAGCCGCGTTGACCACGAATCCGGATCGGCCGGGCCGATGCGTGGAGGCGCGGTGTCGGTCTGGGTCATGGCGTCATCATGTCAGCAGTATTGAATGTGGTGGATGTGTAAGCCGTCTGGGGACAACAGTCCGCGCCCCTGACGCGACTGCTCCGGTCGCGGTTGGCACACTGATCGAATGGCCCAGATAACCCTGCATGGAAACGCAATAAATACGGTCGGAGAACTACCTGCCATCGGATCGCCGGCGCCCGGCTTCACGCTCACCGGCACCGATCTCGGTCCGGTCAGCGCCGACCAGTTCCGCGACAAACCTCTGCTGCTGAATATCTTCCCGTCGGTGGACACGCCCGTCTGCGCGGACAGCGTGCGGACATTCAACGAACGTGCGGCCGCGGGTGGGGCCTCCGTGCTGTGCGTCTCCAAGGATCTGCCCTTCGCGCAGAATCGGTTCTGCGGCCTCGAGGACATCGAAAATGTGACCCCTGCGTCAGCATTTCGCGACACCTTCGGCGAGGATTACGGCATCACCATCGCCGATGGCCCGATGGCAGGGCTGCTCGGCCGCGCGGTAGTGGTGATCGGGGCAGACGGCAACGTGGCCTACACCGAACTGGTGCCCGAGATCGGGCAGGAGCCCGACTATGACGCGGCACTGGCAGCGCTCAACGTGTGAGCCGGCACACACCCTAAAGGGCTGAGCGCGCCCATAGATCACCGTTCGATTCCGGTACTGCATCTCATTGATCCACGATCCTGCGACAACCCGTCTCGACGCTTACGGGTGGTGTAGAAGTGGTCATAGTGACTGTTGTTACTACTGAGTCCAGCGTCAACTCAGGCGCTGGCATCTGGGAACGGTGGAAGTGCAATGCGACGCGTCTTTGTCCTCGTAATCGGTCTCGCGCTCTTACTGGCGACGCCAGGCCTCGCGACCGCTGACGTCACGCGATCGGCGACCAATCAAAAGGCCATCGAACTCGTGATCGCCCGCGCGGTCTCCCAGCGCGGCATCCCGTTCGCCTATGGGGGGGGCGGTGCGTCGGGTCCGAGCATGGGCACCGTCGAGGTGCCCCAGACAGTTGAGTCGGCCCCGCTCGATCAAGCTGCCGCCGATGCCGCCCCTCTCGAATTGGTGCCTGGGCTGACCCTGCCCAACCTCAACCCGGAAGCCGACATCCCTGCACCCGAGCCCCGACGCGTCGAGGCCGTCGGCTTCGATTCCTCCGGTCTCATGGTGTACGCCTACGCCGGCGCGGGGGTGAAGTTGCCGCGCTCATCGGGTGAGCAGTACAAGGTCGGCCAGAAGGTCGTGCCGGCCCTCGCACTGCCCGGCGATCTGATGTTCTACGGCCCTGAGGGAACTCAGAGTGTCGCATTGTTCATCGGTAACGGGCAGATGGTCGAGACCACCGACACGGGTGTAGCCGTCTCACCGGTTCGCACCAAGGGCATGACTCCCTACCTGGTCCGCATCATCGCCTGATGCCCGACACCTCACCAGACGACGCGGGCTCCGCGTCGTCTGGATTGGGTTGTCTGGGTGACACTGCCCCCGTAGGGCCGGCCTGACCTACCGCCTGACCAACGGACGTCGTGCCGCGCAACGCAGCGGGAGCAATGAATTACACGGTGCCGATTCGGCACAACATTCCTATGCCGGACAGCAAACCGATCTGTTGTGTCGTCAATTGATTGCCAGATTCCCGCCACTTGCGCTCACTGATCATGATATGACAATTATCACGTCAGTCACACTGACGGCATAGCTTGCTTTGCAGAGCCAATGCCGCCACTGGCGCGACCGAACGTTCCGATCGCCCCGGAGGCCTGACATACCAGAACATATTGCGGAATTGACGGGTGTCACCCAGATCTCGATTCGCCCCAACCGCAAGGTAACCAGCCCTGTTGGACGACCTACGACAAGGACCATAAGTGCGCGGAATACTCGCTGCTGCAGGAGTCGTAGCGGTAATGGCTTTGGGCGCAACCACCGCTCCGGAAACAACGTTGGCAGCAAATGTCCGTACGATTACCGGATATACCGCGGGCGGCAAGCTGAATTTTGAGATGAGCGAGATCTTTCAGGGCGCTTACTGCTCAGCCGACTCGGGCAATACCTGCAGGCCGATTCAGTACCTGTCGGGCACGCCGCTGGTCGGAGAATTCAGCGGTCTGTCGGTACTCACGGTGGCTCTCTGGTTGGCACCGTCGCCGACAACTGTGGTGGGCTTCTCACAGGGTTCGCTCATCGCGACCGAGTGGCTCCGAGGCAACGACGGCAGGTGGGGCGCCCCCTCACCTGAGGATCTCTCGTTCGTCCTTGTCGCGAACCCGCTCCGTAAGTATGGCGGCGTGCGCCCGGCCTACGAAATCGACGAGCCCACGCCCGATACCCGGTACGAAGTGCTCGACATCGCCATCGAGTACGACGGCGTCGCAGATCTTCCTGACAATCTGCTCAACTTTCTCGCGGTTGCCAACGCGCTCGCCGGCTCCCAATACGTGCACATCTACGGCTACAGCGACGTCGACCTTGAGAACGCCGAGAAGCTGGTCTGGAAGGACGGGAACACCACCTACGTCCTGATCCGAAACGAGAACATCCCTCTGCTGGAACCGATGCGAGAACTCGGCCTCGGCGCGCTCGCAGACATCCTCAACGACCCGCTCAAAGCGATGATCGACTCTGCCTACGACCGCGACTACTCCGGATTGGTGGACCCGGGCCAGCACGCCTCCGCCCTACAACAGTTTTCATCGCTCGGCGCCGAACCCGGCGCCGCTGCGGCACAAACCGCCGCCCACCGGTCCTCGGCCGTGGCCGAGTCACTCCAATATTCTGACCCGGACCTTCCAGATCCGGAAAGCTCAGCGACACCTGGGTCGGATGATGCGGCGGCTGAGGATCCGACCACTGAGGATCCGACCGCTGAGGATCCGACGGCTGGGGATCCGACGGCTGGGGATCCGACCGCGGAGGATCCGACGGCGGAAACTGAGGCTGATGAACAGTCACTCGACACCGAAACCGAGCCCTCGACAGCCGAACTCGACGAAGATGTCGACATCGAGAGCGATACGGAGGGCGCAGAGGACGGCCCCACCCTGGACGCGGAGCGCTCGGGCGACAGTGTCGACGCCGACTCTGCGTCAGGATCGGACACCGATGAGTCTGAGTCGCCGCGTGCGGGAGAAGCTGACGGGCCGGACAGCGAGTCCGCTGCGCCGAGCGGCGAATCGGAGTCGACGTCGGGATCGTCCGCCGCGTAACTCACCGGAAGCCGGTCGGGCATGGTGGCTGAAGCGACCTGGTCCGACTCACCTGGTCCGGCTCACCTGATCCGACTCACGGCGACGGCGCGGCATGGGAGAAGCGCTGCTGCACATGGAAATCACTGATAGCTACGACGGTTGCGCACGAGTGCAGTCGACGAATGGCGCCCAACCTCCCCGAGACTGTCGCGCCTAAACTGCACGC
>Ga0210003_1005111_pt1 | contig 10146 bp, 10 predicted proteins | sample LantaG_FD_182804 | JGI IMG/M metagenome (GOLD analysis project Ga0210003, IMG submission 182804) | Deep subsurface microbial communities from Baltic Sea to uncover new lineages of life (NeLLi) - Landsort_02402 metaG (SPAdes) (version 2) | ecosystem: Environmental > Aquatic > Marine > Oceanic >...
TCGTTGAAGCAGTCACGAGTCGTCCTCCTTGACGTGGGCTCAATGGCGCGCGGCAACCACTGCTCGCTTGCCTTCGGAAGACTCACTGCAATACTTGTGCCGCCCTCAGAAGATGCGATTGCCCTGGATGTTGCCCGCAACGGATCCGGTCGTTCCGCCCGACCCTATCTCCAATACGCCGGCGTCGATCTGCGTGCCGCCGTTGTAAGTGTTGGCAGCCGTGAGCGTGATCGTGCCGGACCCGAGCTTCGTGATGCCGGCGGTCTCGGCCGAGCCGTTGGTGATCGGGATCGACACCGTGAGATTCGCCCCGCCGCCGCCGATCGTGAACGACCGGGTGACGGAGCCCGCGGTGTCGGAGAGGGCCACGGCGCGGCTGCCGACGGTGCCGTCGCCGGATGTCGGCGCCATGATGCTGGACGCGGCGCTGCCAAGCGTGGTCACGTCGCCGTTGAGTACGATTTGGCTGCCCAAGGTACTCGATAGGGCGCCCAGGGCGACGAGGATATTGCTGCCATCGAGCGACAGGCCGCCCGAGCCTATCGTGACTTGTGTCTGCCGAACGTGGCTGTTGCCGAACAGGCGAAACGTGTTGGGGACTGCGTTGCCCGGCGAGGTCGTGCCGGTCATGCCGACGAGCGCCAGGCTGGCAAACGAGCCGTGGCCGCCGGAGCCAAGCCAGTAATCCGGGTTCCCGGCGCCGCCCGTGAAGCTCCCCGCCCCCGTCACCGTGATGCCGGTGCCATTCGTAAAATTCCCGCCATTGACGATGCCGCCGGTCACCGTCAGCGAGGCGAAGGAATCCTCGAGGGCATTATTCACTCCTGCGTTCCACCCCGTGCCATTGAAGACGGCGCTTGAGTCGCTCATGGTCACGGCCGCGTTGTCTGCAATCTGATTACTGCCCGCAAAGGTGACGAGCGCGCCGGCAATCGAAAGGTCGCCACCCACCGCGTTGCCAGTGGTCTTCGCCAGGTTGAGCTGGCCGCCCGTGACGCTCGTCGGGCCGGTAAACGTGTTGTCCGCACCGCCCGAGAGCGTGAGAGTGCCGGAGCCGCTCTTGGCGATGCCGCCTGTGCCGCCGATGCCGCCGCCGGAGAACGTGTAGTTGCCCGAAGTATGATTTATCTGCCCCGGCGTCACGCCGCCGGCATCGATCGTGACGGTTCCCGCACCCGAGCCGGCGAAGACCGCCGTGTTGCCGCTGTTGTAGGTCGCACTCGTCCAGTTCGTGCTGTCGGGCTGCGTCCAGGTCATGTTGCCGCCGCTCCAGGTAACGGTCTGCGCGAGGACGACATCGGACATCGATAGAGCCACGACGGCGACAACCACAGCGGTAGACGCGGCAGCGAGCAGTGACGAGCTCCGGTGGCCCAGCCGCCGCGACGGATTGCCTTGAAGAAATGCCACGGAACATGCTCCCGAGAGGAAACTCCCGCCACACCTCAAGATGCGTTGTATGGCCTAATTACCAGGCCGTCAACGGTTTTGGCGGGCGATGTCCGCCCTCGCATAGGCCGATGTTCGATTCGACATAGTCGCTCGCCCGCGAGGGTCGTCCCTCAGCCCTCGGATGCCGCCCGTACGCCACCAAACTTCGTGCGGTAGGCCCGCGGCGTGAGGCCGTAGCGGCGGCGGAAATGCAGGGCGAACCGGGAGGCGTCGGCGTAGCCGACGATCTTTGCGATCCGGCCGATCGGCTGGGAGGTGCCCGTGAGCAGGCCCACGGCCTTGTGCATTCGCAGCTCGCGGACATAGCCGGTAAAGCTCATGCCATACCGCTGGCGAAAGAGCCGCCCCAGGTGCCCCGGGCTCGTGCGGGAGACATGCTCGGCCACGAACGCCAGAGGCACCGGCTGCTGCATATGGAGGTCGAGATACGCGCAGGCCCGGGCGAGCGGGTCGTCGGGCAGCGAGGCGTCGGCCGATGTGTCGGCGATCCGATACCAGACGGCGTCGAGGTGCGACCGGGCGGCGTCCTCGGCGGCCACGGCGTCGCATGCGAGGATCGCATCAACGATGCCGCGGTGGGCCTCGAAGAGCACGTTCAGATCGGGCCAGCACTGCTCGAGGGAACTCACGCGAAACCGTTCCATCGGCTCGGCGGCGGCCCGCCAGGTGGCTGCGAGACCATCCACGGCCGCCAGTTCAACGACCTGGAGGTGAAGATCACGATCGGCGGCCGCCATCGCGGCATAATCATCGGCTGCGGCTGCCCGCTGCATTCGCTTAAACGCGGCCAATAGCGACCGCTTATCGGCGCCGGCTGCTACTCGGCGGGCCGCGTGGCGGGCCGCAAAGGCATCCACCACGGCCCGCAGTTCGGTGGATGTCTTCATGCCCCGCATGGTACGTGCTCCAACTCAGGGGCTCTGGGGATCAGCCGCACATTATGCGGAATCGCGCGCTGAAATGCATCCCATTCGTGGAGCATGCTTAAGGGGGGTAATGTGCCAACTCGTGGAGGGAGCAAACCAATACATGCGGACGAATCGTGTGCCCAACCTGCCGGTTCCCGGCGGCAAGCCTGCGGCCCGCGACGATCGCTGCAGCGGTCTGACGCTCGTCGAAATGCTCGCGGTGATCGCGATCATCGGGCTGCTCGTGGGGATGCTGCTGCCGGCCGTGCAGGGAGCCCGCGAGGCCGCCCGCCGGATGACCTGCGGCAACAACATCCGGCAGATCGCCCTGGCCGTCGAGCAGCATCATGCCACCCATGCTGCGTTTCCGCCGGGCGCGACGGTAAGCGACGCCTCCTGCACGGCCGGCGGCGGCACGATCCGCCAGGCTCCCTGGACGGTGCATGCGCTGCCCGGCCTGGAGCAGCTCGCGCTCTACAACCGGCTCGATCCTGGGAGTCCGACGAGCCGGTTTGCCGCACTCCAGGGAGACGGCGAGCCAGCGACCGACGCGGCGGCCCAAAACACGGTGCTCCCGATCTTCAAGTGCCCGAGCGATCCGGCCGCCTCGTGGTCCGAGCCGAGTTGCAACTACATGGGTGTGCAGGGGGGCGGCACGGAGGCCGAGGCCGAGTGCCGGACTGGCTCGGCTCTCAACCATCGGCTCCGATTCGCGTCGGGCATCCTCCACACCAACTCCCGCGTGACGGCCGGCGGCATCCGCGACGGCCTCAGCAACGTGTTTCTCGTGGGCGAGTCCCGCTGGTGGAGCTATCGCGGGACGAACGTCGGCTGGAGCAACTGGTTTGCCTGGTCGTCGGCCAACCGCACCGCGGCCGGCGCCTCGCATCCGCTCGTGCTCGCGGCGGCCACCGATCCGATCAACAACCCGGTGGTGGACTACGACTCCTCGAAGCCGTGGGTGGATGGCTCCGGCGGCTTCACCAACACTCTCTATCTCGGCACCCACACCCGCACGTTCGGTAGTCGGCATCCGGGCGGCTGCTACATGGCGATGGCCGACGGCTCCGTGCACTTCATCATCGAATCGATCGCCATCGACACGTACCGTCAGTTGGCGAACCGTCGTGATGGCCAACCGGTCGGGGGGCTCGCGCCGTGAGGAAGGCGAATGCGGTTGCCGCCGTCCTGGTCGTGGCCATTGTCGCGGGCTGCGGCCGGCCGACTGGCCCCCCCACCTTCACCGTCACGGGCCGCGTGACGTTCGCGGGCCAGCCCGTGCCGTATGGCCGGATCGTATTCGAACCCGATGCGAGCCGGGGCAACACCGGCCCGGCCAGCGTGGCCGACATCGCTGCGGGCGTTTACCGCACCCGCTCCGGTCGGGGCTTCGTGGGGGGGCCGAGCCGCGCGACCGTGTATGGCGGCGATGGCGCGCTGCCCACGGAGGCCCACGACACCGCGCTCTTTTCTCCGTGGACCACCGGCATCGACCTCCCCCGGGCCGACTGCAGCCACGACTTCGTGGTGCCGGCCGAGCAGTGAGGACGCTGCCAGGGCCAGTCCCGACCCGCAACCGCACCCGCCAAAGTATGCACAATCGAGCGCTCGGCTGGGTGCTGTCGCGCATCGCCGTGCCGGCTGATCAGGCGGTCGTTAGGATGCGATGAGCGGCTGGAAATCTTCCGCCGCGTCACCCTTCGGAGTCATCACCCATGGCGGCGTTCCGCGGCCTCTATCCCCCGCTCATCACGCCCTTCACCGCCGAAGGCGCGGTCGACGAGGCCGGGCTTCGCGACCATGTGGAGTTCATGCTCGAAGGGGGCTCCGACGGGTTTTGCGCCGGGTCGAGCACGGGTGAGTTCATGAACCTCGATCGCTCTGAATGGGAGCAGGTGCTCGGCGTCGTCAAGGAGCAGGTCCGTGGCCGCGTGCCGCTGTTGGCCGGCGGCGCCTGGATGGCCACCGCCCACACCGTCGAGCGCTGCCGGTTTGCCGAGAAGGCCGGCTACGACGGCATCCTCCTCATCGCGCCCTGGTATCAAGTGCACACCGAGCGGGAGCTGTACACGCACTTCAAGGCGGTCCGCGAAGCGATCTCGATCCCGATCATGGTCTACAACAATCCGCCCGTGACGGGCACGCGGCTCTCGGTCGAATTGCTCGAGCGGCTGTATCGCGACGGGATCTGCCAATATCTTAAGGACGCCGACAGCGATCCCTATGCCATCGCCCGGCTGCGGATGCGGCTCGGCGACTCGGCGCACCTGTTCTACGGCCACGACAACAACGCGATGGGTGCATTCGCGTTCGGGGCCACGGGCTGGGTGTCGGGCACGGCCAACTTCTGCCCGGAACTCTGGAGCCAGTTCGTGCACACCTGCATTGACGACGGCGACTTCGTGAAGGCCCGAACACTCTGGTATCGGATCATGCCGTTCGTCGAGATCGCCACGGTGGGCGTCGGAGGTGAGCGGGCCGACTGGATCGCCGTGATCAAACGGGGGCTCGAGCTCCGCGGCCGATATGTGGGCAGCGTGCGGGCCCCGATGCTGCCGCTCACCGACGACGTCGATCGCCGCCTCGCCGCGGCGGTGAAATCAATGGGCCTCACCGCGACGCCCAAGCTGGCCGCTGTCTGAACAGGTGCCAGCCACCACATCTGGGCAAGATAGGAATTATGGCAACGAGACTCTCTCTTCGCATTTTTTGCAGCCTCGCCATTTTAGGTGGCTGCCGTCTTTTGGCGGCGGAGCCGGTGCCGCTCTGGGATCCGGCCGTGCCGCTGCCGACGAAGGCCGCAGCGCCGGTGCTCGACGATGTGGTGTTTCACGTCATCAAGAAGCAGCGGCCCGACACCGACGGCTGCAACTGGACGCTCGGCGTGGGCTTGGCGTGGCACCAGGGAAAACTCTACGCCTCCTACGGCTTCAACAAGGGGGGCGAGAATACGGCCTCGGAGGAGGCGCATGTGCGGGTGAGCGACGACGGAGGCGCAACGTGGGGCACGCCCGTCGTAATCGACGCGGGCGAGGGCAATCTCGGCGTGAGCCACGGCGTATTTCTCTCGCGGGGAGACCGGCTCTGGGCCTTCATGGGCGGCTTCTACGACGCCTTCCAGAAGACCCACACGCGGGCCTACGTGCTCGACGAGGCCACCGGCGCCTGGGAGCCGCGGGGCGTGGTCGTGGAGAACGGCTTCTGGCCAATGCAGGAGCCGCAAAAGATGGCCGACGGCAACTGGATCATGGCGGGGATCCGCGTGGCCAACGGCTACGACGTGAAGGGCCACCTGCCCGCGGTGGCGATCAGCAAGGGCGACGACTTCACGGCGTGGGACATGGTCGTGATCCCGACGGCACCCGACGTCGGAGACGTCTGGGGCGAATCGACTGTCATCGTCGCTGGCGACCGGATCACGAACATCGCCCGCTACGGCGCGAAACCGCTCGCGCTCGTCTCCACGAGCACTGACTCCGGCCGCACGTGGACACCGGCCGCCCACTCGAACCTCCCGATGGCCACGAGCAAGCCCTACGCCGGCACGCTCTCGACAGGCCAGCGGTTTCTCGCCTGCACGACCACCGCCGACACCGGCGGCGGCCGTTCCCCGCTCACAATCGCCGTGAGCAAGCCCGGGCAGCCGCTCTTCAGCAAGGTATACGTCGTGCGGCACTCGGTCTCGGACAAGACCCCGGGCGTCTCCGACAAGCGGGCTGATTGTAGCTACCCTTATGCCGTGGAGCATGATGGCAAGCTCTACGTCGGCTACACGCACAAGAGCCATGCGGCCAATGAGCTGGCCGTGATCCCGGTTGCCGACTTGACGGCCGACTGACCAGGCAGGCCGACTGACCAGGCAGGGGCTGACAAGACGATGGGCATGGGTCACGGACTGCAAAACGCGGCCGGTTCCGACGCCGGCCCCCGCGCCGGGCATGGCACCGCCGCCGCGATCGCCACGCAGTTCGGCTTTGCGGCGGCCGTGATCGGCCTGGCGGCGGCGGGGTTTTACCTGCCCGGCCTGTTCACCTGGCGCTGGCAGGGCTTCGAGCCGCGGCAGGCGATCGTGCCGCTGGTGCAACTGACGATGCTCGGCATGGGGATGACGCTCACGCTGGCCGACTTCCGCCGGGTGGCCCTGATGCCGCAGGCAGTCGCGATCGGGATCGTCTGTCAGTTCGGGATCATGCCCCTGACGGGCTTCGCCTGCGGCCAGCTCTTCGGCCTGCCGCCCGAAGTGGCGACCGGGCTCGTGCTCGTGGGCTCGTGCCCGGGGGGCGTGACGAGCAACGTGATCGCCTATCTGGCCCGCGCCAACGTGGCCCTGTCGGTGACGATGACGGCCTGTTCGACCGTGCTTTCGCCCCTGGCAACCCCCGCTTTCATGAGCCTGCTGGCCGCCCGCTCCGTGCCGCTCGACACGCTCAGCATGCTGTTCTCGATCGTGTGGATGATCCTCCTGCCCGTCGCGGCCGGCCTCGCCGTGAACACGCTGGCCCGGCCGCTCGCCCGCCGCTGCGCCGCCATCCTGCCGGCTGTGGCGATGATCTCGGTCTGCCTGATCATCGCCATCACGGTGGCGCTGGCGCGAGAGGATCTAGCCGCCTGCGGGCCCGCGATCCTCGCCGCGGCGGTCTGCCACAACGCCGTCGGCTTCGCCCTCGGCTACTGGATTGCCCGCGCGGCCCGGCTCGGCGTCGGCGATGCCCGCACCGTCGCGATCGAGGTGGGGATTCAAAATGGCGGCATGGCCACCGGCCTCGCGCTCGACGTGCTCAAGAGCCCGGCGGCAGCTCTCCCGGCGGCCGTCTTCGGGCCCTGGAGCGCGCTGGCCGCCGCCATCCTCGCGGCCGTCTGGTCAGCGCGGCCTCCGGAACCGCGACTGCCGACCGTACCGGATGTCACCGATCCATCAACCCCGCCACCACCAACCGCCGGAGCGACGGTAACCGGCGGGTAGTCGCAGCGTTGGAGAAATCCAGACTTGTGGAACGAACCGAATAATACGGGTCACACTTGATCCTAGCGCGTGACCCATCGCGTTGCGCAGATTGAACGGACTTCTGCCCGGCGAAGCTGGCGAGGGCTCCTTTTCGCCTCGTGAATGAGCGCCGGCTCGTCTGAAGGATGGCCCGGTCAATGGCACTTCCAAAACCATTGTCCTGCTGAGGAGCGGCTCGTCGGCCCCGTGCTCCCGTCTCCTGGGCCCCAAAAGCGATTCGCGGAACGCCTGCCTTTCCCCCTCCGGTGGCGATTTCGTTGCGTAGCCGCAGACCCTCTCCGAGTCCGGCCTCGGGAAGTCGCTCAGAGGCTGTGAATGTCGATCGCGGGCAGCTCGTCGGGCGACGCTTGAAAGACATGGCGTTCATCATAGACCTGCACGAGCTCACCCCAGTCGGTCGACGAGCCACAGGCGGAAGAGACGGGCGGCGGTTCGAGCGGTTTGCCGAGGTGCATGAGAATCTTCCGGATCGGTCCCGGATCGCGGACCGGAAGTCCGCAGCAACCGGAGGTTGCCAAGGGTGCGAAGGCCAGGGATGGTTTCGCACTCGTAAGACAGCCTGAACGCGATCAGCCGGATGTCACCGCCACAACTCGGGCACTGCAGCGGAAACTCCTCCGCCACCTGCGCCATCAGCTTGGCCCACACTTTTGCGCGACGCGTCATGCGAGCGGGGCTTTTGATTCGCGGCGCAGCAGCCTCCCGTGGTGCGCCCGTCGCTCGCATGCCCGCCCTTCGCGGCATCGCCCCGCTTGCAGACATTCCCTTGTGGCCAGTGCCGTCATAGACTTTTGCCCGCGACCCGGGCCGACCCAGTTGGCCGCCTTGTGTCGCGGCAGCACGTATCAGACGCGCGTGATGCGGCCGCTCCCGTCACGAGTCACAGAGAGCCACTCCAGTCCGAAGGGTGGCCGGGCACAGTATCTCAGCAGGTGCTCGAGGATCTGAAAATAGCTCGGCACGTGGCGGTCGATGAGCGCGATCCGGACACTGGCGTCGACTGAAAACCCGCTGTTCTCCCAGGCGAGCATGTCGGCGGCGACAGCGGCGTCGAGCAGGCGGTTGAGCCTGAACCAGCGGACCACGCGGCGAAGTCGCTGGTGACACGTGCCGCAGCGCACAGCGACCGCTCGATCTCTGCAAGAAAAATCTTCGTGAGGGCGGCGACGGTGGTAGGGTGGGCGGCGGTCTGTGCCATGTGCCGACCGTTGCACGACGGGCAGACGCCTCTTCCCTTGCAGGAGAACGCGACGACGAACCCCTGGCCGCAGCCCGTGCAGCGAGCGCGGCCGAACCCGAAGCAGAGGATGCCGGGCCTGGCGTATTGAAGCCACCCTAACATGCACCTCCCGGTTTCCATGGGGGCGTGTTTTCAAGAATGCCGTTCGCCACAGCCCTGCCCAGGCATTACCCTTCGGGATCATCGATGAGTTGTTGCAGCCGCGCGGCGTGCTCGGGCACGAGCCGCGGCAGCCACGAGGCGTCGATCAGACCGAGGGCAAGGAAGTCGCGGAGATGCGGGCGATCTTTGTCGCGGAATGAATTCAGCTTCATCCGCACCAGGGCTTCGAGTGTCACGATCGCGTCATCATCTGCGGTGACGGATTCGGTCACGTCAGCCGTGGGCAGCGGATCCACCGCCCACACCTTCTCGCCGGCGAAGAGCAGTTGGATGGCGTCCCGCGGGCTGCCGTTCGGACCGTCGATGAAGCAGAGGACGTCCATCACCGTTGCGAGCACGAAGCCGGCGGCCCGGTCCACCCGCGCCACCCACGCGGCCACGGCGTTGCCGCCGGCCATGGCGTAGGGGATTCCAGCTTTCTCTCCTTACGAGCCACCGGCCCAGCCCGGCAGTTCGGCCACGCCCCCAGGCATCGTGAGGGCCACCAGGGGCGTGCCCTCCTCCACCGGCGTGGCACCGTCGCGGCGGGTGAGGCGAATCTTCTCGTGGCCGCGGAGGTGCTCCGCGAGCTGCCGCTCGAGGTCCTTCTGTTCCTTCTCTGGCAGCTTGCCGAAAGACGCCCGTCCTCGGCACTTCGGGAATGCCCCGCACCCGAGCCACGGGCCCCGCTTGCCTTCCCGGAGATTCAACATCGCTCCGCACTTGTCGCAGGCGATGTCGGTCACCAGCGGGGGCGATGCGGGAAACTTGAGGTTGGCCTTGCGGTCGAGGTTGAGAATGAAGGACTGCGGCTCGGCCGCAGCGGCAGCGGCTTTCTTTCCCTTCGGCTTCGGCGGGAGGGGCTTGTCCTCGACAAGGAAGTCGCCGAATCGACCGGTTCGCTTCACCATCGGCACGCCGGCCGGGGAGAGGAGGTCGATCTGCTCAGGAAGCAGCGGCCGCCGCTGCCGGTCAACCGGCATCGCGAATGAGCAGGCCGGCACATGCTTGGGCTTCTTCACCCTCGGTTTCTTGGCCGCCTTTTTACCCTTGGCGGCCTTGGCCTTGCCCCGGGTGGCCACGGCCGCTGTCTCCGGTTCCGGTTCCGCCACGTTCTCGTTGTAGCCCGCGCAAGAGAGGAATTCCCCCTTGCGGCCAAGCCGGAATTCGAGTCGCCGGCCGCACTGCGGACAGCCGTAGGGAGAAGGGTCGGAGAACGCCTTGACGTGCTCCTTCTGCTCCGCGGTGCCGAGTTTGGGCACGAGTTCGGCGTGAAACTCGTGGAGCATCTCGGTCCAGCTCTTCGTGCCCTCGGCGACCTGGTCGAGTTCCCGCTCGATCTCACGGGTGTAGCCGATCTCGATGAATTGGTCGGCAAAGCCGTCTTTGAGAAACTCCGT
>Ga0210003_1005112_pt1 | contig 10144 bp, 11 predicted proteins | sample LantaG_FD_182804 | JGI IMG/M metagenome (GOLD analysis project Ga0210003, IMG submission 182804) | Deep subsurface microbial communities from Baltic Sea to uncover new lineages of life (NeLLi) - Landsort_02402 metaG (SPAdes) (version 2) | ecosystem: Environmental > Aquatic > Marine > Oceanic >...
AGCTAATTAGCTATTTCCACCTATGTTATGAGCATCAGCAGAGTACAGACGCTGTTCTGTAGTACCGTCAACACCTGTACGTACACCATCAACGAGGCTACGTGCATTGTTGTATACCCAATCAGTTGGTGAATCCGAAACAACGTGCTCACTAAGAGAGTCACCAGCAAAGAACACTAGATCGCAAGAGAACTCAACAGAGAGGTCTTTCTTTTCAACCGCAGTGATCTCAGAGTTCAGCTCGGCAGTAGGAACTTTCAGAGGCCATATGCCTGTCAGTACGCATGCAAAGTCGATATCTTTCATATCAGGCCTTAGGTACACGATAGTGGCGGCACCCTTATAGTTCTTCTGCACGTACTGATCGTTTCCAACCAGCTGTGAGTGATTAGCAAAACCAAGAATGTTACTCCTGATTGCATAGTTCCATTTCCTGATAATGTTGAAGACTGGCATGTACTGATACTCAGTGAAGTTCAGAGTGAAGGTTTCACCGATTGTCAATGCACCAGGAACATGGAACTTAAGGCCGCCAAGTGCATTGGCTGTAACTTTGTCTAATGTATAGTCAGGAAGTGTAACGGACGTTGCGAGGGCAGTCAAAACTTGGCTCTCGGCTGTTTCCATAAATGTCGGGATCTTCGAGAAAAAGACCATGAAGAATCCGGATACATACGGATCTCTTGGTGCATTATGACCACCGAAGAACCTGTTAAGTTGATTCTGCACAAAAGGACTTTTAATGTCTGGCATAACTTTTATTCCTCCTTAAGGATGTTTGTTTCTTGTTAGTTGTAGAGGGGCCGGATATACCGGCCCCTTATGTGTAACGTTCCTTACTTAGTTATGTAGTAGTTGAGGAATATCTTCTCAACAGTTGGGGTAGCCTGGAGCCAGATGTCTGCATGGAACGAATTTGTTTGACGTTCGTATTCTGTAGCATACACCTTAACGGAGTAAGAGTGTAGACCACGCCTTGCTACTATGTCTTCAAGGAAGGTTACAACTTTCTGCTGGAAATCATTCCAGGTGAAAAAGTCGTTCTGCTCAAAGATGTAGAACAACGCGAAGTTCTTCAGAGCGGCGTCAATGTAAAGCAGGAGCCTTACAATGTTCAGGTCACGCAGAGCCGATGGCTTTTTGTATGTTGTGTTCTGACCCCAAATAGCATAACCAGGCCTGAGCCTTACGATTGGGTTAAGCTGATTCAGGTACAGCTGATCTCTGTCACCCTTAGTTGGGAAGAAGGCTAGGTCTTTGACTCCGCTTAGAGCACCACGGTTAAAACCGGCTACTGCGAACCACGGGTCAGCGACTCTGTCATTCCTTGGGAGAGCAGCGGACATGAAGTAAGAAGGAGAAACCCAGATGTCTCTTCCAGTAAAAGCATCGTAGATCTTGACATGATTCTCATACAGAGCTACAAACCAGGAATTGAATGCGTTGATGGTTTGTCTATCCGTAATGGCTGCTTGAAGAGCGTTAGGCCCTGTATGCAGACCATTATCAAGAATACCTACACAATCGCCCCTGATGTCTTCACAGAGGGAACGAATAGCTTCTTTGACTGCAGAGTCATAGTCGGCATCATAGACAACTGTGAAATAGATCAAGTCAATGTTTGTTACCTGTGAATCCATCGGAGATAGACCAAGATAAGCTTTGACTAGCAACGGAGTAGCAACTGCCCAGTCAAGGTTTCCATTAGATGTGTACAGACCAGCATCATCACCACCCTCAAGTAGCAGGTAAGAGCCGAAAGGCTGAGACCAGTTTGAGTTGGAGTTGAATGTGTACGGGCCTACATAACTACCTGGATCTTCAACATAAGATTCCAGCTCTGGGGCTGAATCTTCATTTACTTCACAGTTAATGACGTTAGAGTATGTAGCAAGAATATCTTCGATGAAGATAGATCTACCGTTATACTTAGCATCTCTTGCAAAGGAGACAGTGAAAGATTCCTGGATGGTCATGTCGCCAGTTGAGTCTTCTTCATAGATGTCAATCACATAAGCATTAAGTCCAATAAGACTTGCTGATGGTGTGAGTGAGATCGCTGTTTTATTATAGTACGTTCCACGGCCTATTCCGTAGAAGCCTACTAATCTTTGTACTGTTGAGTTGTCATACAGTCTTGTATGAACCTCACCTACAGTGTCAATTCCTGTAAGCGTTTCTGCTGTAATGTCACCGCCGGAAGCGATATACAAGAATAGATTAGCAAATGTTGCAGCGTCTGGCATACAACGGACATAGTACAGTGCATTTGAGTTTCTGATAAACTGATCAGCGTTGTACAATCCTTGTCCATACTTCGTGAAATGTGGGTTACCGGTTCTCTTTAGAAGTGCTTCTTCAGAAGTAGCAAACTCCATAAGGTTATCACGACCTTTCTCCGAGAAGAAGCAGATGAAGCCTATTGTGCTTGGAACTGCCTCAACGTATGTGGAGAGATCGATGACTCGCCGGTATACACCTGGGGAAATTGCATTAAGAGCCATAACTTTTTCCTCCTATTAATTTTACTCTCAAGTATCATTCGTCCAATTTATGACCAATGTCAGCCTGGAATCCTCTGTCCACTGCCATATCCAACTTAGGTTTGGTTGTATCTGTTAGTGTTGTACCCTGTGAAGCATACTTTTCCTTTGCTTCCCGAAGCAGGTCATTGACCAGCGCTTCAAAATTTGGGTTATCCACCCTTCTGTTTGTTGACACAACAACACCTCCTTGAAAATGGTTCTATTCAATTGTTGTGTTTACGTTGGAGAGGACAAGTCGCCAAGGTTGATGGCATGATTAAGTAAAAAGGTCTTTCATCGATGTCATAGACTATGTGATCATTCTGTGTCTTCTGTCTTCTAAAGCCTATGGTTAAAGTATAAATTCTTTATTTAACTACTTTGTTAACTCTCTTTCCAGTGACGGGCTCCCGCTCCTGCCGCACCTTTAGTTCTTTCAGCAAGTGCTTTGATTGCAGAAAGAACTTTATCAAAGATACCTTTGTTATAAAGATCAGAGGTTATCAAGGCCATTCCTACTACAGCCAAGTATCCTATAAGTAGTTTCATATCTTTTTCTGATTTCTTTCTATTAGCATTAAAGAGGGCGATAGAAACAAAGATCAAGTATATTCCAGCGTCTAGAAAGTCTATTGCCGATCCACTTGATGGTACTCCTGTTGCCCGTATTCCTGGGTTACTTGGCCGTGTGGCGCCTAGTATCCCTATTTTATCCTTAATATTAGACGCTCCAAACACTCCTTCATTAAGGGACTCACCTGGGAGTGCTGTCTTATCACTGGTTCCTGACATTCTGCTCTTCCACACAAAGAACACAACGCTTAAGGAGATACAAACAGTGATGGCTACACCGAGGACAGCTAGTGCTTCAGGGTTAACATCACGCCCAGCACGCTTAAGTGTGCTAGCTAGTTCTGAGATTATCTTATGCGATAATACTTTTGAAGTTGCGTATAGACTACCACTTTTTTCTTTAAGAAATCTTGATGCCCCACCTAAAGCACTAGATACTTCTGGGGGTAGCGCTTTATATGATAGGAAATCAATGATCCCTTCTTCTGACATATCAAGGTCAGTTAGCTTCTTCAGTTCTTCCTTAAAGTCGTTCCAGGCTTTTTCTACCTCTTTGTCTTTCCCTTTCCCTTTACCAGTAGAAGTCTCTTTCTTATATAGGTAGTAACCTAGCTTAACAGCAATAGATCTCCAGGAGCTAGTCTTCAGAGCTTCCAGAGCTTCCCTTTCTTTCTTTGCAAATTCACTTATCTTAGGCATCATCTTCCTCCATAGCAGGGGTTAAAAAATAGCAAGGAAGGAAGTATCCACTAGGTAGAGTAAACTCCTCCTCGTCATCAACTGAAATTACATATGCAGTAAACAGTAGATCAGTCTCTTCAAAGGGCTGTGATAAGTAAAGACTGTCAGTTATTGCCACTTATCTTGTTATCTTCTGGCTTATTTTAGCCATCATACTCTTAAGAAGCTCAAGCATCTTTTCCTCTTTACCAAAGAGAACCACACCTAGGCTTAACAGAGCCTCAAGACAGAAGAATGCACCTAACAGCTGAACTGGTTTCTTTTTAGATTTAGCTACTAAAAGCACACCAATAGTAAGGTAAGTGATAGATGAAAGAAGGAATACCATCTTTGCTTCATCCATTGATCCTTCTTGAAGAGTCTCAAGAGAGAGCCTCTGTTCCAGATCTTCAAATACTGTTTCTGTTCCAGCAACACCTGACCTGGCTTTACTAACCCTAAGGAACTTAAGAGCTAAAGCGACTGCAAGTACTAGGATAAGAAAAAGGAAAGACTGAAACTTCTGATTCTTTGTAAATGTAGTAAACAAGGCAGCCTGTGCCCCACCAGCTGACTCTCTAGCTGCAAGGCTCTTGAGAGCAGCCATTATCTTCTTAGCCAGCCCAAGGGCATGGTTATAGAGTTCTTCTCCACCAGCTTTTAAGCCAACCAATACTTTCTTTATTAAGGCCTCCACCTGCTCAGGAACCTCAAAAGACAGAACAGCCTCTATAACATCCTGACCATAAAACATGGTTCCAGTGTAGCTTTCTACATCCTTTACGAGATCAAGCAGCTCTAGCCTCAGCTGGTTCACGTCTACACTACCACCCTTAGCTTTAATAAGGAGCAGGGTAGCTCTTGTAAGTATCTTACCAAATGATTTTCCTAGTCCAATGTCTTCTGCTGCAGCTTGTGCGTTTTTAATAGTCTGTGCCATGTGTGTATCTCCTTTTATCCTGTTATCATTCGAATGTAATAACGGTCTCCAATAACGTGAGACGCTACTGGCCATACTGTGTCTTTCCCATTCAGGTAGTTAATACCAAGGAACTCATTAGCAAATCTCTGTGATGACATAGGAATAGCTGCCTCAATAGCTGCTGCCCTTCTTCCTATGTACTTAGTTTCTACTTCTATAGAACCCACAAGCCCTTCCCAAACCTTCCTGTACCATTTATTCCGGTAATGATTAATGGCTTCTTCGTTTTCTTTCAGGATACTCAGAATCTTTTCATGGGTATCTATGTACTTCCTAAAGTGCTGGTCAAGTCTTGACTTGAGAGGAAGCATCTTCTTTATGGTAGCAGCTGCAACTATGTCATATATGTCAGTGTACCTATTGTACATCTTAAGTCTCTTTGACTGTTCCCGGGAAAGGATGTCTGACTCCAGATCATCTAAGATATCTTCTTTCATAGTTCGATACCTTGATCCTGGGGATTCATAACGATCTTCATCATCATCGTAATCACCCTGGTTGTTGTATTCCCAGTCAAGCTCATCAGCAATATCACGAGCATAGTCCTCTTCTTCAAAGATTGCCAAGGCCATACGTCTGACAAACCGACTAGCTCCCATCTCAAGGACAGTTCCAATAGAACTTTCAATCTGCATAAGCTGCTTAAAGAGCTGCTTAACTTCTGTCAGGCTTTCTTTAGCCTTCTGCTTCATCTCGCGATCTTGATTTTTATCCATTTTTAGATCTCCATATAGTCGTGTTATTATTTATAAATAGATCCACCATTCAAATTCATATTGGTCATTGATTGTCTTAGGCCTAGAACCCATAGTTACATGACTCATAAGATTGAAGGTAGTTTCTGTTACGTCCTGAGAAGGTGACAAATACATAGCAAGTTCATTAAGGGAGGTAGTCCCTGATCCGTTACCTTCTGCAAAAGGAATAACTATTGTGTAAATAATGCTGAACACGTTCTCAGTAATAAAGAATACTCCAGGAGTCAACGGTTTCTTATACCCGCTGTCTGCATAAGCTGGCTGTGCAGCATCAAATACAACTGGAGAATACAGATTAGTATCTGCATCCTGAGGGTATAGAGGATTCTGTGTGTTATCTGTTGTGGCTCCGCCTTCTCCCATACCAAACCAGTATGGCATATACCCTGAGATAGTAGAAGTTGGGTAATTAAATAGCTTATGGAGGGCCCACAGCCTTCCGCCTCTGACAACTAGATTATCTTCATCCATGACCTTCTGTTTAATAATGTTACCATCATCATCTTTTCTCACATGGTAACCGATCACTCTTCCTTGGAGATCCATGGTCTTAGGTTGTTTTGTGATTCCTGGTGGCTTAGCCTTGTCGGCACACCACACAAAGTCATTGATCTTTCCCCGGGTGATCTCACGGCCGTCGGCCAGTCTGAATACACCAGGCCGTACTTGTTCAAGTAGGTTGCCCTGAATATCAGTGAACTTCCCATCTTTTCTTTTTACGATAGCTGACATTGTATAAACCTCCTAAGGTGTTATCCGATCAATTCTCTTCCAGTAATAGAGTACGCAGAGATGTTCAATCCTTCTATCAACAGACCAACACCTAGTGCAATGAATATTAGACCAAGGATTGTTGGAAATATTACTCCGTTAGCATCTGGGTCTTTAACCATATTAGCAATGGCAATGACACCCCAGGTAGCAACTGCTATACCAAAGTATACCAAGAGCCCACCCCACACAGCTCCAGCAACAGCTACAGCAGGACCTTCTTTTTTCATATGTTCTGGCATGCTAATAAATGGTTTTTTACCTGGTACATCTTCTGTATCATCGTCTGGATTTTGTGCCTGGAATGCTGCTTCTAGAATAGACTCAGCCTGTGTAGCAGTTGCTCCCTTTTTCCTTAGAGCCCATGCCCACAAAAACAGGCATCCAGTTATAGCAACCAAAAGAATCATACCAATTATTCCCAGTAGACTCCTGTCTTTTACAAACTTACTTAACTTTGACAAAATGGATTGAATTAAACCAGACAGCTTTTCTTTAGCCAGTCTATAAAACTTAGCGAAATGTCTATCCTTCTTAAAGAAGCTAGCCACAGCTTTTACCTGGGAGGTAGAGCCTTTAATAAAGTCTGATCCTTTATTTGGATCAGCCAGTGTTTTTTCAAACTCACCTGCCATTGCTCGTACAGATGGTTCCTGACTATCTCTCATAGTCTGTGCCATCTGCTTAACAATTTCCTGCCTCTTATCATCTGTTCCTGCTTTGTTTAAGGCAACAGTCAGCATGATGATCTTTCTAAAGAATGTCTTCTTACCTTGGTCAACAACAGCTTCCTGCTTGTTATTGAGGTATGCTAAAATACCAAAGATGGCCTGAGAGGAAAAAATTGCGTTCTGGTTGGGTGCATTAACGGTAGCTGCCATAATTATCTCCTTTAATCATATAAGTTATATCCAATTATTGTGTTTTGTTGAAACGCACTTTTATTTGATGTTATCTATTTCTTCATGGATCTCTTTCATCTTCTTCTGAGCTTCCTTCTGACTCCACTCACTTGTTTTAATGATAGTGTTCATCACAGTGTCACCCTCGTCAGGTCCAATAGAACGACTGTATAACTTGTCACGAATATTTTTAACAAGATCACCTGAGAAATGTAGAGCCGCTTCCATCCTGGCAGCGTAGCTAGCTACCCTCTGGAGGATAGCTGTCTTATCTTTTATATCTTTTACAGTAGCTAGAGAATTTGCATAAGGTGTAAGTTTATCTTCCTTAAGGGCGCCTACTATACGCATCCTGTCAGAGTTAGCAGCTGTAGAGAACCTACGTGCCCAAGCCAGCATACCTTCTAACGTCTCTTCCGGACGTTGGTTGTACTCACTGGAGAAGTCCAGGTCTGCCGGCTTCTTTCCAACAGGAGACGAGGACTTCATCTGGTGTAGATTGTTCTCTCTATAGTATTCTATCAAAGCTTTTCTATACTGCTGTATCTTCATATCAACTGGAAAATGCTTAGCCATGCGCAACCACCTCACTTATTTCTACATAACAAGTATCATCATCATAGGTATTGTCAGGGTGAAGGTCATAGACACATCCGTTATTGTACTCAGCGTGTCTTATCCTTTTTAGTATTATACCCTCACCTATAATGAACTCGTCCCCTTCTCCGTAAGAGTTGGATCCATTATAGTCAATTCCTTCATCATACAAGAGCTTTTTGATTATATGATAACCAGTAGTCTTTACTATCTCCCTAATTTCAAATACGTTACAGAAGTTTGAGTTCTTTATAGGATCATCAAACCTAGGGAGACTATCAAAGAAAAGACCCCTATCATGCTGAAGGGACTCAGTCCAGTGAGTTGTGTCAAAGACCATACCTTCATCAAATCCATACATCTCATCATGGTAGTAAGGAACTTCCTGGCCCTTTAGAAAATCATATACTAAGAAGTCATACCTCTCAGACGCATCATACTGAGCGTACGGGCATTTAATTCTAGTCTTACCATAAGAGTATATCTTCTCTTCTAGGTAGAACGTATCCCATGGGTCCTTAAGTATGTTAGCTGTAGATATTACCAGAGGCCTGGCTCTGTATGGTTTAATAAAGCTAATAGCTTCTTTAAGAACATCAATGTCAATCCTTGGATTAAGATTAAAATATAAACCTGTGGCTGCTACAAAGTAAGACTGCAGATCCATTAGGAGCGTGTCAGCTGTTTCTATTGCTTTTCCTTCTACGATCTTCTGAGCAATAAAAACATAAAATGGTTCATTAATAGAACGTAGCTCTGGTCCTACCTTGTTGACTACGTTATCTACAATTCTGTAGTTTCCCTCAGAAGTGAACGTACTGATGAATTCATTAAGCTTAGTCTTCCTAGTCCTATACTCAGAAGCCTCAATGTTTCCTACCAGATCGTTATACTCAGTAATGATTATAGAAAATGCTGAGTTGTAGTCTTCAATAGTCTTTGTATAGTCTATCTTTCTAACTGGGTACTGATCAACTAGCTGCTCATCATGAACAGCCTGGCCGTCATCATATTCAATAGAGCCATCGCCAAACACATGAGCTGGGCCTCCAGAAGTGGCAGCCTGCTCAGGAATCTTTGTGGCATCCCATCCATACCCATACTCCCAGCATAATGTATGTGCCAGAATAATTTCAGTAAATGAAAGGTTCTGTTCCCACATCTCTGAATAGATAGGCTTAGAAGAGATACTACCTGTGTTCTCAAGCTCAGCTAGCTCTGAGGACACGAGGGAGGCTATGAATGCAGACACTCTACTTGATGTTCCAAAGACATCATAGTCTGCCAATACAGAGAAGTACGGAGTCTTTGCTGGAAGCTTCCATGGCTCTGTTGCTTCGAGAGCTGCTATTTCAGAGGACGTTAATCTCCATAGAGGATCATCTTGGATAATAGGATCATCTACAAAGAAGGTAAGGGCAGATGCGGCTGTGGACGAACCGCCGTAAGCAACCTTAGACGTAATAAGATAATCACCACCAACTACCTCAACCCAGTGCTCAAGTATTCGAACACTCGGGAACCCCAGAAGCTTCACTATGTCAGCAACACCCTGGACAGTTCCCATGGACTTATAGATATTGAATAGGTCAGCTAGGATATATCTCCTGGTTCCATTATCAAACAGATGAAAGATATCAAACCCATATGACTTTAAGAACTCAGCCACGGCCTCATCCGGAATAACAAATGGATTGGAGATAGATCTCCTGAGGACTGCAATGGTCCTCAGCGTTGCAAATATCTCAAGCAAAGTAAGAAACAGCTTGGCTGTCTCCTCATTATAAATATTTGGTTGAATAAGAACTTTTTCTATAAAGTCCTTCATGTCTTTATAAGACTGGTTAGCAATACTTAGCAGAGCAGGCTTTCCGGTGATTCCTACCTGTGACAGATAAGTGTCGTCACCTGTCCGATAGTAACTAAGTATATTTTGAAATAAATCGGTTACCTGCATTTACACTCCATTACCCAGGGTATCCAATAATTGGGATAGCCTTGGCAGCCTTAGCGTCTACCCTTGTGAGGGTATCGCTGATTTTGTTAATAACCTTATAGATAGTTTCTTCCTTAATAGAAGCCAGCAGTTCCATGTCTTCATCAGTTATACCAGGAGGTCTATCTTGCTGTCCTACTGCAACTGACTCAAGGTTAGCAAGCCTGCGCTTAATGGCAGGGTGTGCTCGCAAGGGAATGAACTTGTCGATCAGTGACCTCAGCTCATCAGCTTCATCAAGAAGATCTTTTGTGGCTATCTCCTGGTCCTTAGCAACTGGAACACCTCTATACTTTGCCGTGATCCGCAAAAGATCTTCT
>Ga0210003_1005113_pt1 | contig 10143 bp, 4 predicted proteins | sample LantaG_FD_182804 | JGI IMG/M metagenome (GOLD analysis project Ga0210003, IMG submission 182804) | Deep subsurface microbial communities from Baltic Sea to uncover new lineages of life (NeLLi) - Landsort_02402 metaG (SPAdes) (version 2) | ecosystem: Environmental > Aquatic > Marine > Oceanic >...
CTTTTCCGAGGTCAAGGATGCGTTTTACGAATACACCTACCTGGCGAGGGCGATTGAGATAGCGAAGGAAAATCTCGAACTGATTCAGCACTTCGAAGAAGTGGCAAGGACAAAATACATAACAGCGGCGACGGGCCACCCTGATGTGATTCGCGTGCAGATAGAGCTGGCCAGGCTCGAAGAGAAGTTGAAGACGCTTGAGGAGCTGCGAAAGCCGATCGTTGCCGGGCTCAACGCTGTGTTGAACAGGCAAAGTCTGGAAATGCTGCCGTGGCCTCGTAAAGCGGAACTTCGGGCAGTGGAGATAAGCCGCGGCAAGATGATCCAATTACTTCGGGCGAGAAATCCCGAGCTTGAGGCGCTGGACTTCGAGCTTGAGGCGGCAAAGAACAGAGTCGATCTGGCAAAGAAAAAATTCTGGCCGGAGGTGGGCGTTGGTGTCGGCTGGACCGATACGGGAAGTGCCATGAACCCGGGCACGAGTGACAGCGGAAAAGACCCGATCATCCTGATGTTTACGATGAATTTGCCTATCTGGCGGGCAGGTTATAAGGCCGCTGAGTTACAGGCCAAAGCAAATATGCTGAAAGCATCGCATCAGAAAAAGGATGCGGAAAATACAATAATCGCTCGTGCCGAACGCTCGCTGTATGATTTCGAGGACAGTGACAGGAAGCGAAAGCTATATGGAGATGTTCTGATACCTAAGAGCGAAGAACTGCTGGAAGCTTCGGAGACGGCATATAAAGCCGGCACGATCGATTTTCTGAGCTTGATTAACGCTCAGCAGAAACTGCTTGAATTTCAGTTATATTACGAAAGGGCCACGACCGATAATCAACAGGAATTGGCCAGGCTGGAAATGCTCGTGGGAGCTGAATTGTAGCGGAATAAAACCGGCGAGGTTCTTGATAAAGGAGTGTTAGGCTCCTGAGAAAACTTATTTTCCTTGACAAGATTAAAACGCCGAACAAAAATCCTACTATATCTGTATGAAATGGAAGCATTTGAAGGTGGTTAGCATGAAGAACTCGATGCCAAAAGCAAAGTTCGGCCGGGCCGGACTTAAGGTAATACTGATTATTATAGTGGCTTTCGTTGTTGGCTACGCGGTCAGGGGTTTTAGAGTTTCGGCACCGGCGGACACCGGGCATGGCCACGCCTCTGATGCGGGCCAAAGCGATGCGCCACAATGGTGGACCTGCTCGATGCACCCCCAGATTCACCAGCCCAAACAGGGTAAATGTCCCATATGTTTTATGGATTTAATTCCTGTTGCTTCCGAGAGTGGTGACATCGGCGAGCGGCAGATTTCCTTCTCTCAAGCTGCCATCAAGCTGATGGAGATTGAGACCACTCCGGTCGAGCGGAAATTTGTCGATGCCGAGATTCGCATGGTGGGCAAGGTCGATTACGATGAAACCCGTGTGAAAAATATCACGGCCTGGGTGCCGGGCAGAATCGACCGCCTTTATGTTGACTTTACGGGCATTACGGTCAGCAAGGGCGACCATATGGTCGATCTTTACAGTCCCGAACTCATCAGTGCCCAGGCAGAGCTGCTCCAGGCCCTCAAAGCGGCCGGCAATGTCAAGACCTCAACCTCCGAGATGGTGACACGAACCACGCTGGCAACGCTGGAGGCGTCCAGGGAAAAACTGAGGCTGCTCGGCCTTAGCGACGAGCAGATCGGCAAAATCGAAAGCTCCGGCAAACCCGTCACTCACATCACGATTTACTCGCCGATGGGCGGCGTGGTCATCCATAAGAACGCCGCCGAAGGGCTCTACGTTAACACGGGAACACCAATATATCAGGTGGCGGACCTTTCGCACCTGTGGGTGAAGTTGGATGCCTACGAATCGGATTTGTCCTGGATTCGGTACGGCCAGAATGTAGAGTTTGCCGCCGAGGCTTATCCGGGAGAAGTTTTCAAAGGCAAAATCAGTTTTATCGATCCGGTGCTAAACGAAAAGACAAGAACTGTTAAGCTGCGGGTGAATGTGGATAATGCCGCCGGCCGGCTAAAGCCCGGGATGTTCGTAAGAGCAACCGTTCGCTCCGGGGTTGCCGTGGGTGGGCGGATTATGGATCCGGACATGGCGGGCAAGTGGATTTGTCCGATGCATCCGGCGGTGGTTAAGACCGAAGCTGCAAGCTGCGATATCTGCGGCATGGATCTGGTGACTACCGAGTCGCTCGGCTACGTAGTCGATACACCCAACGAAGCGCCGCTGGTGATTCCGGCGTCGGCGCCTTTGATTACAGGAGTTCGCGCTGTGGTTTATGTCCGGCTGCCGGATAAAGAAAAGCCGACCTTCGAAGGACGGCAAGTGACTCTCGGCCCAAGGGCCGGGGAGCATTACCTGGTAAAAGAAGGTCTGGCCGAGGGCGAGCTTGTCGTAACCAAAGGGAACTTCAAGATTGACTCGGCACTTCAGATCCAGGCCAAGCCCAGCATGATGAGCGCCGAAAGCGGCCACAAGCACGAAATAATTGAAGTTTCCGATGAGTTCCGGGTACAAATCCGGGCGGTCGTTGAGAAGTATTTGTCGCTGCACGAGGCGCTGGCCGGCGACGATATCGGCCTTGCCGTCAGGGCAGCTAAATCCACGATAGAGTCAATGTCTAAGGTTGATATGAGTTTGCTGAGCGGAGAGCCTCACAATGTGTGGATGGCTCGCAGCACCAAGATGAGCAAAGCGCTGGATACGATACAAAAAGCTGTCGGCATTGACGCTGCACGCAAAGCGTTTGAGACGCTCTCTTACGAACTGATTGCCGTAGTCGAGCAGTTCGGGATTCCCGAAAATCAGAAGCTCTATAGGATTCATTGCCCGATGGCGTTTAACAACAAGGGAACGGACTGGCTGCAGGCGGATAAGGAAATACGAAATCCTTATTTTGGGGCCTCCATGCTAAAGTGCGGCGAAGTTGTCAAGACAATAAGTGCAATAACAAAATGAAGTGAAATTATGGAAACCTAATTTTAATTTTTAAGGAGAAAGAAAATGAACGCGAAAAAGAAACAGTTGGTCACAATGTTGTTGCTTGCAGGATTGCTGCTTGCCGGGTCGGTCTTCGTCTATGGCTGTAAGAAGTCAGAACCCGCACCGGCTGCGCCAGCCGCACGGACTGCGCCAGCGGCACCGACTGCGGCGAAGGTTGCAGAAGACGCGGCGAGCCAGGTCGTCAAGGCTGTCGAGCAGACGGAGTGCCCGGTCATGGGCGGAGCCGTTAACAAGGCGATCTTCACCGAATACAAAGGTAAGAAAGTGTACTTCTGCTGCGAACCCTGCAAAGAGAAATTCGAAGCAGCTCCCGAGCAGTTCGTTGCAAAGCTGCCGCAGTTTAAACAATAAGCGAAGATATATAGATAAATGGACGAGCGACTGACAAACATCAACGGGCAATCTACAGGTCCACTGAGCAAGCTGATCCGGTTTTGTCTTGAGAACAATCTGGTCGTGGGGCTCTTTGTTGTCATTGTAGTGGGCGCGGGCCTTTACGTTGCGCCATTCGACTGGGACTTATGGGGTATGCCCCGCAATCCGGTACCGGTCGATGCCATCCCGGATATCGGCGAGAACCAGCAAATAGTTTTCACCGAATGGATGGGCCGCTCGCCGCAGGACGTCGAGGACCAGATTACGTATCCGCTGACGGTATCGCTGCTTGGCATTCCCGGCGTCAAAACGGTTCGCAGCTATTCGTTCTTCGGCTTTTCGAGCATTTACATAATCTTTGACGAAAGTATTGATTTCTACTGGTCCAGAAGCCGGGTTCTGGAGAAGCTCAACAGTCTGCCGGCCGGGACGGTGCCGGAGGGCGTCAAGCCAACGCTGGGGCCTGATGCGACCGCTCTGGGGCAGATATTCTGGTATACGCTCGAAGGCCGGGACCCGGACGGAAATCCTGCCGGCGGGTGGGACCAGGACGAGCTGCGGACCGTGCAGGACTGGTATGTTCGTTACAGCCTGCTCAGTGCCGAAGGTGTCAGTGAGGTCGCCTCTGTCGGAGGTTTTGTCAGGGAGTATCAGATCGATGTAGACCCGGATGCGATGCGGGCCCATAACGTCGCTCTGGGTGACATATTCAAGGCGGTCAAAGCCTCCAATATCGACGTCGGTGCTCGCACGATTGAGATTAACAAGGTCGAGTATGTGATTCGCGGATTGGGATTTTTCAAGGCTCCATCGGACATCGAAATGACCGTTGTCAAGGTCAACGAGAATGTCCCGATCTACATAAAAGACCTGGCAAAGGTCTCGTACGGTCCCGCGCTGCGGCGCGGCGCGCTGGATAAGGGCGGGGCCGAGGCCGTGGGCGGCGTGGTCGTTGTCCGCTACGGCTACAATCCGCTCGAAGCCATCAAAAACGTCAAAAAGAAGTTAGAGGAGATATCCGCCGGCCTGCCCAAAAAGACGCTGGACGATGGGACGGTCTCACAGGTGACGATTATCCCGTTTTACGACCGAACGGGGCTTATCTATGAAACATTGGGAACGCTGAATACCGCGCTGACCGAGGAAATACTGGTTACGATGTTAGTCGTTATCGTCCTTGTCGTGCACCTTCGAAGTTCGGCGCTCATCAGTGGTCTTCTTCCGCTGGCTGTGCTGATGTGCTTTGTCGCGATGAAGGCAGGCCGGGTCGATGCGAATGTTGTTGCGCTGTCCGGTATCGCGATTGCGATAGGTACCATGGTGGATATGGGTATTGTCATTTGCGAGAACATTCTCAATCGCCTCAATGAGGCCGGACCGGAGGATAATTCACTGGACGTTGTTTATTCCGCGACGACCGAAGTCGGCGGGGCGGTTCTAACTGCGGTTGCCACGACGGTAGTGAGTTTTCTGCCGGTTTTCACGATGACAGGGCCCGAAGGCAAACTTTTCAAACCGCTGGCCTTTACCAAAACCTTCGCACTTGTCGCTTCGATTATCGTGGCGCTGACAATTCTTCCGCCGGCCGCTCATATTCTCTTTACGAAGAAAGTGACACTTAAAAAAGCCGGCCGATACATCCTGGGGATCATCCTGATTGTTGCCGCTGTCGTTGCGGCTTTACAGCTTAACTGGTGGATCGGAGTCCTGATTGGTGTGATCGGGTTTTACCATCTGCTCAGAAACCGCATGCCGAAGAAAGTAGTCGGCCTGGTGCCTGTGCTTGCCAACATCCTGGCGGTGATTGTCGTTGGTATTATTCTGACCAGTCACTGGTTACCGCTCGGGCCGACCAGAGGTCTGGTGCGAAACATCATCTTCGTTGCTCTAATGATTGGCGGGCTGCTGGTGTTCTTCCGGCTCTTCCAGAAGTTCTACGGGGACATTCTGGCCTGGTGTCTGGCGCATAAAGTTCTGTTTCTGTCTATTCCCGTGCTGCTGGTTATATTTGGCGGCGTAATCTGGATGGGCTTTGTAAAAGTATTTTTCTTCGTGCCGCAACAATTGCGGGCCAATACAGTATGGTCGAAGGTGGCGCATGCCTTTCCGGGTCTTGGCAAGGAATTCATGCCGCCCCTGGATGAAGGTTCGTATCTGTATATGCCCACGACAATGCCTCATGCGTCCATCGGAGAATGCCTTGATGTATTACAGAAACAGGATGCTGCGTTTGCGTCCATTCCCGAAATCGAATCGGCGGTTGGAAAGCTTGGCCGGGTGGACTCGCCGCTCGATCCGGCGCCAATCTCCATGATCGAGACGATCATCAATTATAAGTCCGAATATATCATCGACAAGGATGGGCATCCGATTCGCTTCCGGTACGATATAATTAAAGGCCAGTTCGTCCGCGACGAGAACGGCGAGCTTATCCCGGATCCCGAAGGCAGGCCTTTCAGGCAATGGCGGGAAAAAATCAAGAGCCCGGATGATATCTGGGACGAAATCGTAAAAGCCGGACAGATTCCCGGCACAACTTCGGCACCGAAGCTCCAGCCAATTGCCGCGCGAATCGTCATGCTGCAAAGCGGCATGCGCGCCCCGATGGGTGTGAAGGTTAAAGGACCGGACCTGGATACGATCGATCGCGTCGGTTTGGAAATCGAGCGCTTTCTCAAAGACGTCCCCGGCGTCGAGCCCACAACCGTCATCGCGGACCGCATCGTCGGCAAGCCGTACCTGGAGATCGATATCAACCGCCGGGCGATAGCAAGGTATGGGGTGACAATCGGTCAGGTTCAGGATGTGATTGAAGTGGCCGTCGGGGGCAGGCGTGTCACGACTACTGTTGAGGGCCGCGAGCGATACCCGGTAAGGGTCCGCTACATGCGGGAGCTGAGGGACAGTATTGAAACCCTGGGCAAGATTTTGATTCCAGCGGCCGATGGGGCTCAGATACCGCTGATTCAACTGGCGGAGATTCGCTACGTGCGAGGTCCGCAGGCGATAAAAAGTGAAGATACTTTTCTTCTCGGGTACGTCGTATTCGACAAGAAGCCCGGCTATGCGGAGGTGGACGTCGTTGAGCAATGCCAGCGGTATTTGCAGGAGAAAATCGCCGCCGGCGAGTTTGTTGTTCCCGAAGGCGTCCACTACACATTCTCCGGCACGTACGAGAGCCAGATTCGCGCACAGAAAACGCTCACAATCGTTGTCCCTCTGGCTCTTCTGATTATCTTTTTGATTCTGTATTTCCAGTTCCATTCCGTATCGACGAGCCTGCTGATATTCTCCGGCATAGCCGTTGCCTGGAGCGGCGGCTTTTTAATGATCTGGTTTTATGCCCAGCCGTGGTTCCTCGACTTTGACGTGTTCGGCGTCAATATGCGGGGCCTTTTCCAGATGCACCCGATCAATCTGAGCGTCGCAATCTGGGTGGGATTCCTGGCATTGTTCGGGATTGCATCGGACGATGGCGTTGTGATGTGTACGTATCTGAAGCAATCCTTCCAGCGCAAGACGCCTGCGAGTATCGACGAGACCCGTCAGATGGTAATCAAGGCGGGGAAGCGCAGAATTCGGCCCTGCCTGATGACAACCGCCACAACAATCCTGGCGCTGATTCCGGTCCTGACTTCCACGGGACGCGGTTCGGATATTATGGTGCCGATGGCAATCCCTTCTTTTGGCGGGATGACAATTGAGATACTCACTATGCTCGTTGTGCCGGTTCTGTACTGCTGGATTAAAGAAAGCAAAATAATCAGGCAGCAGCCGAAGGATTCAGCCTAAACGATTTTCTGCGTCAGAGACAAAAACCATCTCCAACAATAAGCCGCACCACCATTGAGACCACCCTGTGCGTATAATGGCTTTTGGGCACTGCCAAATCGTCCATGGCCGCCTTTTATAGTTGCGGCTGCGCCGTACAAGTTTTGGTCTCGGTAAATCCTCAATACGCGTAATTCCCTGTGTTTTATCTGCTACATATTCTCCTGGTCCAAGCATCTCGATAACCTCCAGCATAGATTCAAGTTTCCATGTTGGAATATCGGCATCTGGACACAAGATACGCCCAAAAAATTCTGTGTTGCTGCTACAGTCTCAGAAATTGTGTTATTATGAGATTTGGAGCTTGCAGGAGTGTTTTCTGAAGTATAAATGGGAAATCCCTGCATAATCTGGTTCCTCGTCCGGGTCATGATCAAGCAAAAAACATGAGATTTTCCTTGACGGGAAGGTAGGTAATTTGGTACAAATAAATTTAGTGAGGCGCATTTTGTGTAGGTTTGCATCTGTGGATTCTGGTCTTCAAGTACCAGCATTAAGTTTTTTTATTTCAGGTCGTTTTGCTGAAATTTTACTGAGGAAGGCACAGAGTTGCCGGCAGGAGCTTTGTGCCAAATAGTGGCTTTTTTTGCTTATAGTCAATGGTTAGCTTTCTAAGGAAAGGAGGTGGTAGCAAATCGCAAGTATTCATCCCGAACAAGGATGAATTGAATGTGGTGCAGCTAAAAACTATTATCAATCATTATATTTGAAGGAGGCGTATTATGTTTAGAAAACTGATTTATGTATTTTCATTTGTTTTTGTACTGAGTTTGGTTAGCGTGGTACCGGCTCAGGATGCGGTCATCCCCAGCCCGGGGACCATGCCGATGCTCGATGGTATCGTCGATGAGATATGGTTTTTTTCGTCAGAACATAAGATAGAAAACAGCCAGGTCGGCACCGCCCCCAGTTCGCCCGCAGATTGCTCTGGTGTCTGGCATGCACTCTGGAACTGGGAATGTCTGTATGTGCTGGTCGAGGTGAAAGATGATACTCTGACTAACGATTCGGGTGGGGGCGATAGTAAATGGCTCGATGACAGTGTCGAAATCTACGTCGATGGCGATAACAGCAAAGACACTTCGGTAGGCACAGATGACCACCAGTACACATTTAGGTGGAATGACGAAGAATTGGAAGAACCCAGTGCAATCCACAACGGAGCTCCGAGCTTAGTGGGTGTTGAATACGCCGTAGTTACGACCGACGACGGTTACCTCATTGAAGTCAAGCTGCCGTGGATGAGCATAATGGGTAAGGCGGCAACACCTGGCCAACTGATTGGTTTCGATGTATGGATGAACGACGATGACGATGGTGGTGATACACGAGAATCGCAGGTTTCCTGGTTTTCAACGGATGGAAACGGTTGGCAAGATCCGAGTGTGTGGGGAGTTGCTGTACTCGAAGCGAGTAACAAGGCAGCTAATCCCATACCTGCTGACGGGGGCATCCATACGGGAACATGGGCAACTCTTGGCTGGCTGGCGGCACCATCTGCTGTCTCGCACGATGTGTACTTTGGTGAAAGTTTTGCTGATGTAGAGGCTGGAACCGGCGACACGTTCCGGGTCAATCAGGACTTAACATTTTTTATCGTCGGTTTTCCCGGGTATCCGTATCCGGACGGTCTTGTTCCGGGCACGACTTATTACTGGAAGATCGATGAGGTTAGTGCCGATGGTACGATATACGCTGGTGATGTGTGGAGCTTTTTAGTTCCCCCCAAATCGGCCTATAAACCCGATCCGGCTGACGACGGCAAATTTGTGAATAGGGATGTAACTCTTAGCTGGACAGCAGGTCATGGTGCGAAATTGCACACCATATATTTCGGTGATGATTTTGATACCGTGAGCAATGCTACCGAAGGTGTTCAAAAGGTATCTACAAACTATAATCCCGGCACTCTTGAATTTGATAAGACCTATTATTGGCGGGTTGATGAGTACGATGGCTCCGCCACATATACAGGGGAAGTCTGGAGCTTTAAGACTGCAAAAGCCGGTGGAGGTCTGCGAGCAGATTACTACAGAGGTACGGACTTTGGAACTTTTGTTCTGACCCGCACAGATCCTCAAATCAACTTTAACTGGATGGATCCCGAAGAGCCGGATCCGGCGGTCGGCGATAATGACTTCTCAATCAGATGGACCGGAGAAGTAGAGGCAGGATATACCGAGACCTACACCTTCTACCCCAAGACCGATGATGGTGTGCGACTATGGGTGGACGGTAGACAGCTTGTTGATTCCTGGGAAACGGTTGACTTATATCCAATCGAGCACAGTGGAACGATTGACCTTATAGCCGGCAATAGCTACAGCATTTTAATGGAGTATTTTGAGAGTTCTGATAATGCGATAGCAGAGTTGCGATGGGGAAGCCCATCAACTCCGAAGCAGCTCATTCCGCAGGCTGCATTGGCACTGCCTATAAAAGCCAGCAGCCCGAATCCACGTAATTTCGCTACGGGTGTAACGCAAACACCTGTACTCAAGTGGGGAGCAGGAGATTATGCCGCTTCGCATGAGGTGTACTTCGGTACGGATGAAGAAGCCGTCAAGAATGCTACCACAGCTTCGCCCGAGTATAAAGGCACAAAGGCACTTGGTGACGAGAGCTATGATCCCGGGAAACTTGGCTGGGCTTCTACTTACTACTGGCGCGTTGACGAAGTCAATACCGTCAATCCCGACAGTCCGTGGATTGGCAGCATTTGGAGCTTTACGACAGGTGACTTCCTTGTTGTGGACAATTTTGAGGACTACAATGCAGGGGATAACCAGATATGGTTTGCGTGGAATGACGGGCTTGGCGCCGGCTCGCCTGGCACTCCCGGTTACATTCCTGGTAACGGCACCGGTGCGGCTGTAGGCGACGACACTACTGGCTCTTATACCGAGGAAAGTATCGTCCATAGTGG
>Ga0210003_1005115_pt1 | contig 10140 bp, 12 predicted proteins | sample LantaG_FD_182804 | JGI IMG/M metagenome (GOLD analysis project Ga0210003, IMG submission 182804) | Deep subsurface microbial communities from Baltic Sea to uncover new lineages of life (NeLLi) - Landsort_02402 metaG (SPAdes) (version 2) | ecosystem: Environmental > Aquatic > Marine > Oceanic >...
CCGCGACCGACAGGCCCGTGTACGGAGACAGGTTCCACACAGGCAACATCGAAGGCGCTCTGCTCGCCCGAGGCTTCCAATACGGGTCGGCACCTGACGCGCTGGTAGTCGGCTGGAATGGAGGCCACACGGCCCTGACGCTTCCCGATGGGACCCCGGTCTCCTCGGGCGAGGGCGGTGGCGGCGTCAAGATCGGCGGTGGCGGTGCCTACCAGGGCCAGTTCACCAATCACATGTTTTTGCCGATGCCCGCCAACGTGCCACCGGTTCCCGACCCGCCGATGGGGCCCCCGATGGATCCGCCACCTCCTCCTCCGCCGCCGCCCGGCGCCGACCCTCCGCCGCCGCCGCCCGGCGCCGACCCTCCTCCGCCGCCGCCCCCGCCCCTGGGGGAGACCATCGGGCTGACGGCTCTGGAGGTCCCTCCCCCCTCACCTGCCGGCGCACCGGTGTGACAGGTGTCGACGGCCCATTGAGGGCGCGCTAGCGTCTGTTTTGTGATCGTGCTGCTGCCACCGTCGGAGACGAAGCGAACCGGAGGTGACGGACCGGCCCTGCGGATTGAGGCGTTAAGCTCACCCGCGCTCGGCAGCCTGCGCACCGAATTGGTCGACGAGTTGGTCGACTTGGCAGCCGACCGGGCAGCGAGCAGGCGTGCCCTGGCAATCTCGGCTTCGCAGGACGCCGAGATTGACCGCAACGCCGCTCTACGGACGGCGCCGACGATGCCCGCCATCGACCGCTATACCGGTGTGCTTTACGACGCTCTGGACATCGGCTCGCTGCGCAGTACAGCGGCGGTGCGGGCGAGGTCGCGGCTGGCCGTCGTCTCGGCGCTGTTCGGGCTATTACGCGCCGATGACCTGATCCCGGCCTACCGGCTCTCGGCGACCTCCCGCCTGCCGGACCGGCCGACGCTCGCCGCCCGCTGGCGGACGATGCTCGATCCGATGCTGTCGGAGATTGCCGAGCGCGATTTGGTCGTGGATCTTCGGTCCGGTTCCTACGCCGCGTTGGGCAAGGTTCCCGGCGCGGTATCGGTCGAGGTACTGGCCGAGCATGCCGACGGGCGCCGAAACGTGGTCAGTCACTTCAACAAGTCACACAAGGGACGGCTGGCGCGCGTTTTGTCCAGCAGTAGATCCGAGCCCGGAGACGCGGCTGCGGTCGCGGCGTTGGCTCGCCGCGCCGACATGCGCGTGGAACGCACGGGTGATCATCTGACCGTCGTCGTTCCGGCTTGAAGTCCATGCGAAAGGCGAAGTTCGTTCAGCTGGTTGTAATGGCCGTAGGCGAGTTCCACGTACAGCTGTTCCAGTCGCTCGCTGTAGAACTGCTTCAGCTTCGTTCGCGCCAATTTGCCGATCCCGGTGAGTCGACCGTTTCTAGCGGCGAACGGCGCGGTCTCGATGATGAAGTCGCGCGGCACTTCGTAGGACCATATCCACATCGCGGGTGGGGCGGGTGAGCTGCAATCCCGCGTACGCGGTGTGAAGTTGCACCATCAACCCACCGACCAGGGTCCACTGGGTATGCGGGATAACCTGCACGATCTCAACGAGCTGCGGCCATGGCGACGTCCATCCGCCAGCAGGGGCGTTTACATACCAGAGCGGTCCACCGTCGGCTTCTGACACCATCGGGCCGGGTGTGGCCAAGGTCGAGAACGTCGGCGCCCACACCATGCGACATAGCACCGCCGTGGCGTGGCTGGAGTCGAGTGTCCACATCAAGGCCGGCAACCGAGCTGCTGGGGCAATCGTCCATTAGCCGACGGGAGAGGGTTCAGACTGCAATCATTGCGTTAAGTCGGGTTGGTGCCCCGGTTTGATTGCACTCAGGGTTGAACTAGCCTTCCACGCCTCGTTGGAAATTCGGCCGACACGAGCGGGGTCACGGACGGAGCCAAAGTGCCTATTCGCACTATCCGCTCCCCAGTCTCGCTAAGCCGCTTGATCGGGCTCACGGTCGCGATTGCGGTGACGTACGCGGGCTTGGCGATCCTTGGCAGGCAGGCCAGCATCTCCGACGCAGGAGTCTCCCTCTTCTGGCCGCCGACGGCCTTTGGAATCGCAGTCATCGCACGCACCCGTGGCAGAACTCTTATTGCGGGCGCGGCAGGACTTCTGCTTGGTGTCCTTGCTGTGGACACGTTCTACTTCAATTTTCAGCCGCGTCTTGCGGTGCTATTCGCGATCGTCAATGTGACCGAGCAGTTCGTTATCGGATCTGTGCTCAAGCGATTCAATGCGCAGCGGTTGGTTGCGTTAAGGGATCTCCTGACCTTGATCGTCTCGGCCGCGCTCGTGATTGCCGTTACGAGCATGTTTGGCGGGATGCTCGCGGTCGCGCAATTCGGTGGGGCATACCCGGCAGCATGGCGAACCTGGTTCGCGGGCGACCTTTCAGCCGCGATCATCGCCGCTCCGTTCTTGCTGACGATCACACTGCCGAAGCGAATCCGAATCGGCGCTGTTCTGGTTGCGGTACCCGCGGTTGCGCTCATGCTGATCGCGGTCAGGTGGGAGTTCCCATCGCCGCCTTTCGCTGTGCTAGCAGCGGGGGTTTTCCTGGCCCCCGGGTTGGTCTGGTTGGGGCAGCGATTCGGCATTACCCAAGTTGCCGGAGTTTCGACGCTGATCATCTATCTGGCGGCAGTCGCGCCGACGGCTTCTGGCGGGTTGTTGAAGCCGATCGCGGGCGACGTTCCGCTCATTCTGTCGACGCAGTTGATCGTTGTTCTCTTCTGCACCCTGATCTACTCGGGGGCCATTTCCGCGCGGGGGCGAAAGGTCGCCGCTGCTGCGGAACTTAAGGCATATAGTCAGCTAGCGACCATGTTCAATTCGTCGCCGACACCAATTTGCCGGGTGGCGTCCGAACGCGGCGTTCCGGGAGTGATCGAGCTTGCCAACAACGGCTTCGCTTCGATCATCGGGCTGAGCCTGGTAGAACTTATCGGCCGGCCGATCATGGGTCTCTTCGGCTCGCGCGAGATCGATGACTTCCTTGAGGGTTGCGGTTCGCAGGCCCCTTCTGCGGTGCCTCACAGTGCCGCACTGGAGGTATTTCGCTTTGTTCATGAAGATGGCAAAGCGGTGTGGATCCGACTAACGGTGACGCGCTCAGCGGGGTCGGTCCCCGATGGTGATGATTTCTTCGTGATCTTCGCCGAGGACGAAACCCGCCGACGCACGTTAGAATTGGCGCAGAAGTTCCAGGCCACGCACGATGCTTTGACCGGCTTGTTTAATCGTTACGCGTTGTTCGAGGCAATAGAACAACGGATCGAGAGCGACAAGTGGCCTGGCTCTCCGTTTTGTTTGCTGCTGTGCGACCTTGACGATTTCAAGGAAATTAATGAATCGCTCGGTCACACGGCTGGGGATCAAGTGCTCCAGTTCGTTGCCCAACAGCTATCCGGTGTGGCTCACCGTTTCCAAATGGTCGCCAGATTTGGGGGGGACGAGTTTGCGCTCATCTGCGACAGTGTCGGCAACGACCAAGAGGCACTCGAGCTCGCGGCTGAGGTTAGGAGCGCGCTGTCTGGTGGGTTTGCCGTCCACGGCGTTCTGCAGCGCGTGCAGGCCAGCGTAGGAATCGCTTTGAACGATCCGACCGTACATTCGGCTACCGATCTTCTGAGTCGAGCAGATCTAGCCTTGTACGCGGCAAAGAGCGCTGGTCGAGATCGTGCTGCGCTGTACCAGCACACGATGCAAGAGCGGTTGCAGCACCAGATTGAGACCAATGCTGAGTTGCGTGCGGCACTCACAGAGAATCGGATCGTCTGCTGGTATCAGCGGGTTGTTGATCCGAGGACCGGTCAGAGTGCCGGCGCGGAAGCGCTCGTTCGAGTAGTGCGACCCGACGGGTCGATCCTCATGCCCAACGACTTCATCGGAACCGCCGAGGCAAGTGGCCCGATTGTGGAGATAGGGGAACGGGTCCTCAAGCTTGCACTAGGCTGGTGGGCCACCCAGACGGCTTCGGCCTTCGCTGGTCGTATCGCCGTGAATGTGTCGGTGAAGCAGCTGAATCACCCAGGGTTCTACGACCGGGTCATGCAATTGCTCGCAGAAAGCTCGGTCGGCCCCGACCAGCTCATTCTCGAAGTGACGGAGAGAGTGATGATCGCCGACAAAGACGTCGCGAACGTGACCCTCGGGCGGCTAAGGCAAGCGGGGGTGCATGTCGCCATCGATGACTTCGGTACCGGTTCCTCCAGTCTCCACGCGCTAAGGTGGATGCCCGCCGACATTGTGAAGATCGATCGCACGTTCACGATGAACATGATGGAAAGCCCGGATGACTTCGCGATCGTCGCAGCGGTGATTAAGGTTTGTCATGCCTTGGGTCGAACGGTCGTTGGCGAAGGTATCGAAACCCGGGAACAGGCCGAAGCGATGGTGGAGCTCGGTTGTGACCTCGTTCAGGGTTACTACTTCGCCAAGCCGATGCCGCAGGAACAGTACTGATCCACCCCGCGCGTCCGGAGAGTTCCCTTGTCGGGATCGGTGATCGGTGGGCAGATCAGTCGGCGGGCTCTTGTTGTGTCGTGTCGTTGCGGGGCGATGGTAGCCGGCGAACATGTGCACCGTCTTGATGAGCAAATCGTCTCGGGGATTTGGCCGGTCGGTGTGCCGCCGTTGGCCAACCGGAGGTTGACCTCCCGCTGGAATTCGCTGAACAGCACCTCCCAGATCGGTGGCACGCCCAATCAGTCCGACAGTTCGCGGTAGGTGATGGCCTCGAATTTCTTTAGCAACTCCAACGATGTGCGGCCATTCTGTCCAAGGGCTACGAACTGAACTGCGCGGCGCCCGGGTGCGGGTCGCGGCGGTGACGACCGCACTGGGCCCGAGCAGCGGCGAACTGTGGGTCGGCGGCGGATAGGTCGGCGATGCGTTGTTCCAGTAACCGGTCGTCGGCTTCAGTGGCAATGGAAAACCCTCCGATGCAACGGCTTAACGAATCGTATTCCAGTGTAGGAAGATCCGATTTGAAGGATTCGCTGATGTGGCGGGGTCCTGCCTATTTCGCGGGGAGTGAATCGGAGTGAAACTGACGCGTGGGACACTTTGCGGGTGGCTGTCGAGATCGCTCGTCCCAAGCTTGAAGGCAATGTCGCGGTCGGCTCAGATCGTCGTCTTGGATTCGCCGAGTTCGGAGATCCACAGGGGCGGGCGATCTTCTGGCTGCACGGCACCCCCGGCGGTCGCCGTCAGATCCCAGTCGAGGCGCGACTCTACGCCGAGGAGAAAGACATTCGGCTGATCGGTGTTGACCGTCCCGGCATCGGATCCTCGACGCCGCACGAGTACCCGAAGGTCATCGACTTCGCCGAGGATCTGAGGACGATCGCCGACACCCTGGGCATCGACAAGATGGAGATCATCGGACTCTCGGGCGGCGGGCCCTACACACTGGGCTGTGCGGCGGCGATGCCCGACCGGGTGATTGCGGCCGGTGTGCTCGGTGGTGTCGCGCCGACGCGGGGTTCCGACAGTGTCGGTGGCGGCTTGATGGGCAATCTCGGGATCCCAGTGGCGCCGGTGCTCGAAAAGGCCGGGGGTCCGCTCAGCCTGGCTGCCACGGCACTGATCAGACTGGTCAAGCCGATCGCCGAGCCTGCCCTGGATTTGTATGCGCGCGTCTCGCCCGAGGGCGACCGCCGACTGCTGGTGCGCCCCGAGTTCAAGGCGATGTTCCTCGACGATCTGCTCAACGGCAGCCGCAAACAATTGGCGGCACCGTTCGCCGACATCGTCGTATTCGCCCGCGACTGGGGGTTCCGCCTCGACGAGGTCGAGGTCCCCGTCCGCTGGTGGCATGGCGACTGCGATCACATCGTGCCGTTCGCACATGGTCAGCACGTCGTGGCCTTGCTGCGCGACGCCGAACTCCGCACGCTGCCCGGCGAGAGCCACCTTGGCGGGCTTGGAGAGGCCGAGGCGATCTTGCGGACCATGACCGACATGTGGGACGCCTACGACATCCAGCGCTAAGGGAGGCCGCGGCGGATCAGATCAACGCTTCAGCCAGCCCTGCACGGTCGGGAGATCTCTGCTGTACGCCTGCATCCAGTCGTCGTGGTAAAGCGTGCCGCCGTTGATCACACTGTCGCCTTGCCAGACGATGTGCACCCGGACGACCCCCTTGTTGAAATAGTCACTGCGATCGGCGATGCGGTGACTCCATCCGGATTCCTCGGCGACGGCCGAGACTGCCTGTCGCTCGTCGGTGTCAACCATCGATGATTCCTCAATATCGGGACTGGATTAGGTGAACCCTATCTTCCGTCAATTTCCAGTGGTCGTCACACCAGTGCAGAGCCGGCGCGATCACCCATCAGGGACCGTCGCAGCAGATGCATGGCCACCGTTGTCGAGCGCTCTCGGACATCTGTCCGGTTGCCGGGCAGAGTCGCGGTCCGCGTCACCATCTGGAGGTGCGAGGAACCCTGAGCCACCGCCACCGCGAAGCACACCGTGCCTACCGGTTTGGCTGTAGTGCCGCCGCCGGGCCCCGCGATCCCGGTGATCGCGACGGCAGTGTCGGCGCCGAATCGGTGCAGCGCGCCTCGAGCCATCGCCTCGGCCACCGGTTCGGATACAGCGCCGTGCTGTTCGATCAGCGAGGAATCGACATCGAGCAGCGCAGTCTTGGCGGCATTGGAGTAGGTCACCACGCCCCCGGCGACGTATGTCGACGAGCCGGGCCGCTCGGTCAGCCTGGCGGCCAACAGTCCCGCGGTACACGACTCCGCGGTAGCAATGGTGCGGCCGTCGAGCAGCCCCGCGATCTGGTCGTCGACCAGGGCTCCGTCCTCGGAGAAGATTGCGCGCGCGTGCCGGTCGCGCAGCACCGTCATCAGGTCCGAGTATGCCCCCGCGTCCTGCGGCTCGTATCGGGTGACGATCTCCAGCTCTCCACGCCGCAGGCACGTCGTGATCTCCAACCGCCCGAAACCCTCGACGGTGATCTCGGCCTCCCGCAGGGTGTCGGCCAGACCTGACTCGGGCAGGCCGAACATCCGTACCGTTTGTTGCTGGAACTGCGTGCGGCCCGAGATCGCCGACTGGACCGCTTCAGTGGCGACGGCCGTGCCCCACATCGGCTGCAGCTCGCGCGGTGGTCCAGGTAGTACGACGACGGCCGGCTTGCCCGGGACGACGACGCCGGGCGCGGTGCCCACCGGGTCGAGAATGACGGCACCGGCGGGTACCAGCGCCTGCTTGCGGTTCGCCGCCCGCACGGCGTCGAGGTCCACGCCGGGGAACCTCGCCATCAGACTCATGACGATCTCGCCGATCTTGGCTTCGAGCGCGTCGTCGACCACCAGTTCCCGATCGCAGAATCGAGCGACGATCTCCACCGTCATGTCGTCGGCGGTCGGGCCGAGGCCGCCGCTGGTGATGATCAGATCCACGTCCTGATCGGCAAGGAACCGCAGCTGCGCCTCGATGTCAGCGGGGCGATCACCGCACAATGTGATGTGGCGTAATTCCACACCCAATTCCAGTAGTCGGTCGGCAAGCCAGGGCCCATTGCGATCCTGGACGCGTCCGGTGAGGACTTCAGTTCCCGTCACCACGATGCCAACCCGTGCGCTCACGGAGACGACACTACGCACGTCCACCGAACGCGCGACTATTTGTTGGGTACCTCTACTTGTGGGGCACGTCGATGATCAGGCCGCCGTCCACGACGAACTCCGAGCCGGTGGAGTAACGCGATTCGTCACTGGCCAAGAACACCACAAATGTCGCGACCTCGTCGGGTTGACCCGGGCGGCCCAGTGGGATCCGCAGCATGTTGTCGGGGAAGTATTTGGTCATCGGCGTTCGGATGAAGCCGGGGTGCACCGAGTTCACCCGGATGTTGTGCGATCCCAGTTCGAGCGCCGCAGATTTGGTCAAGCCTCGGACCGCCCACTTCGACGCTACGTAGGGGTGCACCATGACCGCGCCGCGCAGCCCCTCGATCGAGGAAACGTTGATGATCGATCCGCCGCCCGCGGACTTCATCGCTTCGACCGAAGCCTGCATGCCGAGGAACGTGCCGGTGAGGTTGACGTCGATGACCTTCTGCCATTTCGCCATGTCGAATTGGCCGATCAGACCCAGCGCGACCGTGCCCGCATTGTTGACGAGGACGTTGAGCTTGCCGAAGTCCTCGACCGCGGTGGCCACAGCGGCCTCCCACTGGTCGGCCTGGGTGACGTCGAGGTGCACGTAGCGCGCGGAATCCGTTGTGGTGGAGTTGATCTCCTCGGCCAGCGCCGCACCCTCCTCGTCGAGGATGTCCCCGATCACGACCTTGGCGCCTTCAGCGACCAACGCACGTGCGTCCTCGGCGCCCATCCCCCGGGCCCCACCACTGATGAGTGCAACTTTTCCGTCGACGCGTCCCATGAGGCGTGAGGCTACCTCGCCCGCGATCACATTCGGTTGATCCCGTTCCATTCGAGTCGCACCAGAGTGCCCTCCGCAGAGGTCTCGATCGCGGCGCGGTCGGACAGGGCCTCCATGAACGGGATGCCACGGCCCCGGGTCCGGGGTGCGGGATCGATCTGCCGTGTTCGCCAGGTGCCTTGGTCGCAGATGTCCACCAGCAGCTTCTGCTCGGCGGGGTGACACCTGGCCAGGAGGTCGCTGGCGACCACGCTGAGCGCGACTGTTGATGCGGCCTTGTTGATCCGGCCTTGTTGATCCGGCCTTGTCGTGGGCGGCGACCAATACGCTCATGCCTGCGGACGCGAGAAAATCGACATCGGTGAAATCGATCACCACAGCGGTCGGCGGCCGACATGCAAGACCAAACTACCGCGGTCGCCCGCTTTGGCCCGGCCGCAGACTCAAGCAGTTGCGGAGGGGACGCCCGTAACATGGTGGCTCAACACCCGTGACTGCCCGTCACAGCGCCGGACGACGAGGAGTGCCAACGTGACCGTGGACGCTGCAGATCCGCCAGATAGGGTCGCGCAGATCGCGGCGAGTCCCCCCGGTCCCGAAGTGGGCGCGTTCTTTGACCTCGACGGCACGCTCGTCGATGGATTCACTGCGACCGCACATGCCGGGGACCGCATCCGTCGCCGTCAGGCAACCCTTGGCGAGGTTCTGGGCGTCATCGAGGCCTCGATGCGGTATCGGCTGCGGCGCATGCACTTTGAGCGTCTGCTGGTGCGCGCCGCAGGCTATCTGCACGGTGAATATCTGGAGGACCTCGACCAGGTCGGGAACCGGTTGTTCGGTGAACGGGTGCAGGCCCGGGTGTACCCCGCGATGCGGCAGGTAGTGGCGGCCCACCAGCGACGCGGCCACACGGTGGTTCTCAGCTCATCGGCGCTGACAATTCACGCGGAGCCGGTCGCGAGGGATCTGGATATCGGTCATGTGCTCTGCAACCACTTCGACGTCGACCACGCAGGTCGGCTCACCGGTTGGATCACCAAGCCCGTGATCTGGGGCCGGCAAAAGGCCGCCGCAGTCGAGCAGTTCTGCGCGGAACATGATGTCGATCTCACGCGCAGCTACTTCTACGCAGACGGGGACGAGGACGCCGCGCTGATGAAGCTGGTGGGATTTCCGCGGCCGGTTAACCCGCGCCGCGGTCTGGCTGTATTGGCGGCGGAGCAGGGCTGGCCGGTGTTGCGGATGGCCTCAACCGGAAAGGGCATTCGCGGCTACCGGCGCCGTGCACTAAAGTAGAACACGTTTCAGTTTTGAGCTCATTTTGAAACTCAGTTTCGATCGACGTGCCTAGCGGCCAACCAGGAGCGAACTATGCATACTTCCCTGTGCGACCAGCTCGGCATCGAGTTCCCGATCTTCGCGTTCACCCACTGCCGCGACGTCGTGGTCGCGGTGAGCAAGGCCGGCGGCTTCGGGGTGCTCGGCGCGGTGGGGTTCACCCCCGAGCAGCTCGAGATCGAGCTGAACTGGATCGACGAGCACATCGGCGATCACACCTACGGCGTCGACATCGTCATCCCCAACAAATATGAGGGCATGGACTCGAACCTGTCCCCCGATGAGTTGGCCAAGATGCTGGCTGACATGGTGCCGCAGGAGCATCTCGATTTCGCCCGCAAGATTCTCACCGATCATGGCGTTCCGTTGACCGCGGAGGACAACG
>Ga0210003_1005116_pt1 | contig 10138 bp, 6 predicted proteins | sample LantaG_FD_182804 | JGI IMG/M metagenome (GOLD analysis project Ga0210003, IMG submission 182804) | Deep subsurface microbial communities from Baltic Sea to uncover new lineages of life (NeLLi) - Landsort_02402 metaG (SPAdes) (version 2) | ecosystem: Environmental > Aquatic > Marine > Oceanic >...
AAGTAGTGTCAGTTATAGCCCTTACTTCTCCTACCCCTGTTCCTTGATAAATAAAAACATAACCGCCATTCCAAAAGTCAGTAGTCCAAGTTTTTGAGGTATCTTGTAAAGTTGTGGCTGACCCCCCAGTAGCAGTTCCATTATCATAGAGTTTATTATCGGAAGTGTCCTTTGCTTCTAAAGTTAAACTTTTAATACAAAAATGTCCTGAAAATGTTATAGTAGAAGTTATTGTTTCATCTGCTCCTACTGCGATTATTACATCGTGAGTAATAATAGTTGGAAGTTCATTTATACATTTTTGTATAGTAGCATAAGGAGTCCCTGATGTTCCATCACCAGTTGTATCATTACCTGTAGAAGCATTACAATATATTGTATAATCTTCTATGGATTGAGTTGCTCGATTATCTAAAGCAGAATTAAACACTAACGCACCTGTGCCTATCTCATCACTTATCACCCCTGCAAGTTCAGCAGAAGTGGTTGCGGCAAAAACTGATAATTTATCAGCTACCAAAGCAGCAGCTGTGCCTAAATCAGATATATCAGCTTCTACTAAAGCCCTTGATTCCCAACTATCACCATCAGCTACTAATACATATTTATCGGTAGGAGTAGTAGCCCCTACATCTGATAAGTCAGATAATTGAGAAGCACCACCGCCGGCATCTAACTGGTCTTGTATATTACTTGTTACCCCGTCAAGATAAGCAAACTCGGTCAGGGTTACAGTATCAAATACAGCGTCAATTAAGTCCATGTTGGCGTTCATGGTATCGAACCAGTCATAAACTGCATCTTCTGCAGCAGGCATAACTAATTCTAAATTATCAGTCTTAGTGGTCGTGGTATAACCTACTATGTAAGCAATTAAACATAAGATAATAAATAGGGGTATAATATATTTTTTCATGTTTTAGCCTCCTCTGTCCATGTAACAGTGTTTTTATCTTCTTCCGTAAAATCTGTCGTATTCTTATCACCGTAAGCGTTAGCTATATCCAATCTGACAACTTCTGCGCTTACATCATTGTGAATAGCAGTAGTTATCTTACTTCGTGATATTTCGCCAATCTTGCCTCTCGTTACGGTTCTATCGGTAATATCCTCACTTTTCCAGTGGGGAGCTTGTACTTTGGTTTCTTCAGTAAAGTCGGTCATTTGGTCACCTCATTTGACATTTATAATAAATAAGAGTATAAGTAAATATAAGGTAGGTGAACCGGACTCCTGTCTTGAAGTAGGTTCGGTTGAGATTCCTACTTTAATTCACGTCCTTGTCCGGCTTGCCTTATGTAGTTAAAAAAGGGGGTCTATTATGAAAGGGTATATGAATAAGGTCGGTAAGACCTTGCTGTTGGGGTTGGTTATACTGGCTGTTGCGGGGGTAGTGTATCTATTTTGTACAAATTTAACCATAGGAGTTATTATTACTTTGATTATTTGGGGAGTTTATATAATGACCTTAATTTATCTTTGTTTAGATAATGGGTTAAAAAGAAAAGAAAAAGAAAATTCTAAAATTTAACCTTTGTCGGGGATATTTTATTAATTTTAATTTTACTTATTTTTGGTATGGTTATTTTAGATACAGAAGGTTTACCTATAACGATAGGTTCAGCTTTCTTCTTCTCTTCTGTTTTCCCATAAAATAATATTTCTTCTAAGTCTTTTTCACCATTCCAAACTGCTAAAAAATCTCTCCATGCAAGCGAACCAGGTATAAATGCTTTCCATGAATAATATATTTGATTTAAGGCCATTTTCTTTTGCCAGTCGCTATCAGCAATCGTATAATTATAAAAACCCAAACCTAATTGTCCGGCAGGGGATAAATAACCAGGCAATACGCCTAACATAAAACTTCTCTTATAACCCATAGCGGTTAATATTGCCCCACCGATTATGAGATATTTAGCCCAATTAACCCTTCTTGACCAGGGCAATTTAGCACCATAACTTGTTTCCCCTTTTTTTAATCTATGAAAGGCTTCTGTATTAAACTTAGCAAAGTAATTCATCCACCAACTTTGTAATCGTGTTAATGGAATAAGTGCTTTATATCTAAATACGCCAGGCATAGCCATAGGGATATATTGATATTGCGTACAACTTGAACCAAATTCCATTTCCTTTAATAACTTTTCTTTTTCACTGGGATATAAAAATCCCTTTGGTGTATCTTTTGTTCTTTGAGGGTCAGCCCAACCATATTTCTTATATTTAGGACTTTTAATCAATTCTAATATATTCCAGTAAGCCGCCTTCATTCCTTGTTTAGCGTTATTAACTGCAACTATTCCGTAAGGGGTGAGCCAGACCTTCTCTAATTTGCCCATTAAATCAACAGGTAATTCTTCAAAACCTGTATAAGATTTCATAAATAGACTTTCGTTTAATAATCCTTTTAAATTTTTATCTATTGAAGCAGGCAAAAATGATTTTATAGTTGCTTCTACTCCATATAAAGCTAAATTCTGCACCTGTTGAAAAGCATTTCTTATTATCTGTCTTGGTACCCATCCCATTACACCCGATATAACCATTCTTCCTGATAATGAAGATAAATTGGTTATAGGTGTTCTTCCTATTGCTCTACCAAATGGACACAACACTTTATCAAATATGCCCTTTAACCCGCTTTTAGTAACTATCCTGTTTAAACTTGCGTCTAATTCTGTTTCCTGTCCTTTTATAACTTGATTAATATAATCTATTAACCATTTCTTAGTAGAAGCAGGTATAACTTTAGTTTGATCATAAGCCTTTTGTTCTGTTGGTGTGAGATTTTTATATTCTGGCAAATCTTTAGAGATAGCGTTTAACTGTTCATTTAAATACTTTGCAGGTTCAGCCAGGTGGATTTCTTTTAACCCATTCCATAACATTGCTTTAGCAACTGCCCTTATATCTTTACTCCATAAGTCAATTAAATCATCAGAAAGTTTCCGGTGAAATTCCATTGGGTTAAATATCTTTTTACCTACTATCTTTTCAGACCAATATTTAATACCTTGCGGGAATGGATATTTTCCTTCTAACATTTCTTTAGCCATAGCGTCAGCGGTATGTCTAAAATAAGCAGTCTTATATTTAATAGGGGGTAAGTCTAATTTTTCTCTTACTTCATTTTCTCTTCTCCAAATATCTTTACTTAGGTTTCTAAAATATTTAAATATATCTTCTTCTTTAGGGGATAATCCTGTTGGTGTTGCCTCATGTTTATTAAGTAATTCCGCCATTTTACTTTCGGCTTTAGTGGGAATATTTTTTACTTTTGCCTTTAATTTTTCCTGTATTGGTGTTTTGGCAACCTGATTTAACTTATTAACCATTCTATCTACAAGGTTACTTGACTTCCTAAACTCTAAATCAAATTCCTGTTTACCTTTTTCAAATGGTTCTACTAATGGTTTGATACCTAATTTAGTAGCATAATAAGTCTGGTCAGTTAAAAGCCAAATGGGGGTTGGCTCACCATATTGTTTTTTGAAGAAATCTTGTATAGTTAATTTAGTAGTTCTTGGTATGCTCGGAGCTACTAATTTACCATTTCTATATTTAGGTTCTGGTAATCTATTTAATTGGTCGATAAACATTTCCGCTTGTTCCGGTGTCATTTTTTCAATATATTTTACACCAGTGAATATTTCAGCTATTTTTCTAAATTGAGGTTTTAATTTACCTTCTTCGCTAACCATTGCTTTAGCTTTAGCAATAGAATATGCTTTGTTAATCTGTGCAGGGGAAGCTAATTCTATTTCGGGTTCAACTTCCGCTTTAACAGGTGGAGTCCCTGCCTTCCCCTCTACCTTCGGCTTTTCTGCAACAGGTGCAGGTGCTGGTTTTAATACATCATCAGATAACGCAACATAAACATCGTGTTCTATTTTACCAGCCCTTAATCCACCTTTATGTTTCCACCAATTATACCCTTCATTTTTTAAATCACTTATTATTTTATCCCTAATATATTCTGGTGTTTGTTTTTCGCTTGTTACCCAATCACCGCCCGTTTGTGCTTCTTCCCAAGAAATACCTTCTGGTAAATATTTTGAAGCAAGTGCTTCTACAATAACATCTTCTGCTTCCGCTATTTTATTATCTTTAATTAATTCTTTATATGTTTCGTATGCTGTTTTATCTATTATCTTTTCATTAAAAAATGATTCTGGTAATAATGATTTTAATTCTTTATCAGTCGCTTTAGTTAAATCAAATACTTTATCTTCGCTACTTGGTTTTTGAAATTCAAGTATATTCTTACCGTATGATTCCGCAACTGATTTATCTGTTGTGGTAAATACTCCTCTACCAAGCAAGATGTTATCCATTGCATCTGAATTTGCAACCTTTTGCACTTCTTTAAACTCGGGTTTTTGCCCTCTATATAATACTTCCTTCTTCCCCCCACCTTCCTTAACGACCACTTTTTGCTCGGTAGTTGGAGGGTAGAAGTCGGTAAGAGGTTCATTTATTGCATTATCTTTAATATAATTTATTACTTCTTCTGGTTTATATTTGGTTGCTTCAAATTTTTTACTTTCTATAATTTCTCCATTTTGTTCAATATCTACAAAAATATCGTTCTTATAATAACCACCATACTTTAAAAAGTTATCATTTATCGTTTTTAATTGTTCTTCGGTTGGTTTAGCACCAATATTTAATGATAATTCATTGTTTCTTAAATCTGCTCTTATATTCCCACTGTTCAAAAATGCTCTTATATTATCTTTACCATAATCATCAAGGTTAAGTATTTTAGATACGGTAACATTATGGTCTTTACCAACATTCTTTAATAATTCCCCATTTCTTGAAATAAAGTTAAAATCTTTTTCTTTTGAAGTTCCCTTTGGTAATATGCTTTCTGTCTTTTTTGTAATAGCTTCACTAAACTCCTCTGCACTCTTATACTTCCTCGCCTCCTCTGCCAGCCCTTCAAGCTCTTTGGGGATAGCGGGGGCTTTGGGGGTTGCCTTCGGTATCGGCTCTACTACTACTTCCTTTTTAACTGCATTAATATCCTTTAAGGCAATAATGATATCTCTTGGATTCTTAACATCTATCTTTTCACCTTTAACTGCTTCCATGTCGGCAAGGGATATTTTTTTCTCTACCATTTTTTTAGCTAATAACTCTTTAGCTATTAAAGGCTTTTTCGGGTCAACCTTTAATATCTCTTTAGCTTCTTCTATAGTAGTGGGAATAATTTTATTTTCTGATAATTCCACTTTAACAGGCTCTTTTACCTCTGCCTTCAATACCTCTTCCGGCTCGGTGGGTGGGGGTTTGACTATACTTGGGTCTAATGCAAGTATTTGGTCTTTATATGTTATAGCGTCATAACCTTCTTCTTTTAACCTTTTAATTTCATTTGGAAAGTTTTCAGGGCTTTCTATTAATAGTTCTCTTTCTGGTTGGTTTTCTATTTCATCAGTTAAATCGTATGGTTTTTTGGGAGAAACATATCCTTCTGCAATTTCACCACTTTTACCTGCAAATTTCTGTGCATATTCTTTGCTTTTAGTAAGATACATTCCACCTATTCTATCTTCAACTTTTAACGTTTTACCGCCACCTTGATATACTTTTATCGGCTTCGCTTCCTCTGCCAGCCCTTCAAGCTCGGCGGGGATAGCGGGGGCTTTGGGGGTTGCCTTTGGCACAATCATCTCTTTAGATAGTTTTTTATTAGATACTGCCACACTAATATCGCCACCGTGAAAAGCGTCATTTAACCTAACAACTTTTGGGTCAACTTTAATAGCTATAACAGCCTCACCATATCCAACCGATTGACCATCTAGCTTAGTGGAAAAGAATGTTTCATTGCGATTTTCTTTAGATACAAAATCTCCAGTCTCCATTATTTTTGCTTTACTCTTTGGAGTAGTCCGATGATATAAGGTAATAGTCCCATCTTCGTTTAATTCAACAGGTTTATTGTCCATATCAATTAATTCATTCTCTTCTATATCTAAAGGGGTATCAGGCTCTTTCACCCCTGCCTTCAATACCTCTTTCGGCTCGGTGGGTGGGGTAACTTTGGCAGGTTCTGGTATCCCCTCTGGCTTCTCTACTGCCTTCAAAAACTCACTTGCCAAAGCAGGAGAGGTATTTAATAACTGCTGTGTAATCTGTGATACTTTGACAGGTTCTAACCCCTTCACCACTTCGGCTGTTACCTTGCCAACCTCAACGATAGACTTGGCTATCTCATCAGCAGGGAGTCCGGAGTATAGTTTCGCTCCACCGAAGGCAAAGCGGGGTTGTACGTCTGTTATAGAAATACCTTTTTTTAGCATATCTACCATACTAATCTTTTCTATATCAGCTTTTTTAATTAATTCGTCCCATATACGTCTTTGTTGAACAGTAGGTTGACCGTATACAGTAGGTTCGTCTACCTTATTCATAGCCTCTCTTCCTTCTGCATAAGGTATAGCTCTATTCGTTACCTTAACTTTTAATTTATTCCATATTTGGGGGGTTATATCTATAGCACCAGCAACTGCCTGTGCACCCATTAATAAAACCATACCTTTAAAGCCTATTGAAGATAACTTATCAGCCCCAGGACTTTCTTTTTTAATTAAAATATCTTCAAACCCTCTTAACATACTTTCTGCCTGTCCATACTTTGTGCTTGGTCCAACAAAGATAGTCTTTAATTTTCCTTCTTTCCAAGATTTCTTCCAATTTACCGGTGGGTTTATGCTTCCATATTTTTCTTTATTAGCCTGTATATCTTTTATAGTTTCTTCCATTGGGACCCCTGCTTCGGTTTCTGTAGTGGTGAGAAGTTCATACACATAAGCAATTTGTGCGTCTTTATGGCTACTATTTATACCTTTTATACTTAATACTTCTTTTGCTAAATCTTCTGTTTTTTGGAGTTCGGGGTTTGCTGCTTTTTGTTCTTCCCAAGTCCCTAAGGCACTCTCAAACGGAGTTAGCCTTGTGGGTTCTTTAGGTTTTACTAATTCTGAAATTTCTTTTTCTCCTGTGCGATAAGTCTTACTTTTTAGTCTACTGGCTATCCCTTCAGGAGTAAACATTTCGCCTATACCAGTTGCACCGCCTGTGTCTGCCCTTATAGCAGGCATAGCTGTAGCGGGGTCAGTTATAGGCTTTATTTTAGCTATTTTAAAAAGCCCTTCTTCCTCTTCTTCTATATCAGTTATTAATTTTATTTTAGTTATCATTTCTCACCTTAATAATATATTGAGGGTAAATCTCCCTTTTCAACTCCCCCGCCTGTAAATGCTCCCTTCCAAAATCCTGCTTTTTTAATTGACGATGGCGATTTAAGTAATTTATATTGACTTACATCTATACCTTGTTCTTCTAATATTTTTATTAATGCGTTATAAGACTCAAAGACTGCTGCATACCATTCTTCACCTGTTTGTTCTTTTACTTTGCCGTTTATCTCAAATGAAAATTTTGTATTTCCTTTTACATTCGGAGTTCCGGCAGTTATTTCATTTAATACCGAAACTAAACTATCTAAATCTACTTTTTTAACATTAGCCCACGCCTCTTTAGTTACACCTAATTGTGTAGAATCATAACCTGCTTCTGTATAGTCATTGATAACTTTTTCGGCATCTTCCCAACTATCAGCATTTAGGGCTTTATCTCGGTACTCTTCTAATTGTGGTAAAGAAGTAACTCGTGCTTTTTCTACTCCGTCCGCCCCCGGCTTCTCATATCCCTGCTTATAAGTCTCAAAGGTCGTATCTACCCCTATAGATTTTGCCATCTGATTAAAATAATTAGCGTTGCCCGTATTATAAGCATAATCAAGTTTCTTTTTATTTTCAGCCATGACATCTGGTTCAGCCGCCGGTTTCTGATAGGTCGGAACATATCCTTTTGCGGAAGTATTATAATCATATCCTGCCTTCGGATATTTCTCTTGAACCCCTTCCGGTGAAGTAAACGTTTCAGGCGCCACTGCCTGCTGTGCTGCAAGTTGTTTTTCGGCAAGGCTGTAATAAGCGCTAAATTTCTTCTTTGCCTCGTCGGTCTTTACAAATCCATTAAAATACTCGAAGGTTGCCTTTAAATCTTCGGTATTGGTGATGTTTTTAGTGCTTTCAAGGAAGTCCTTATACCACTCGTTGTCCTGTTCAATTTTGTCACTATATCCTTTGGTGATACTGTCATTCGTGCTTTTAAATCTGTCCTGAAGTTCAGCACCGAGTCCCAAAAACATAGTATTCCACATAGATACTTCATCATCGCTTATAATGCCGTCTGCCTTAAATTCATCTAATTTCTTTGAAACAGACATCGCCTGTTCCTCAAATTGTGCTTTTACTTTTTTTAATTGATCCTCTGCTTCTCTCTTCCTTCTCATCTCTTTTATCTGCATGCCCTGATTAATACCGCCAGCCATGCCTTGAAGAAAATATCCAAAATATCCAGCCATCTATATAATCATCTCCTTTTCAAATACAGTGAACGTTCCCCTATAATTATATTTACCAAGTTTTCTTTCTATACCTTCGGCTTTTCTGCCGGTGGTGAAAGATATCTTTTGCACTTTAAACTCTTTAGCCTTCTCTTCTATAAATTTCATATACTCTAACCATAACCTGGGATAGTGAGGGTCTATCCATAAGAACATGACATAGAGGGTTAAATATCCGGTTACAGTCTTATCTACCTTCAACCCGAAACAACCAGCCATCTTATCATTTTTATAGGTGACATAGGATTGATTATCTTTCTTGTCCATGCCATAAGTGATATAGGCATAGAGGATAGAAGGCTCTAACCTGCAAGTCTCAACCTCTTTTAGCCTGTCAATTATATCTAATACTTCTTGATAATCTGAAACTGTTTTAATCATTAAAGTATTGCCCCTATCGTTGCGCCCACTAGAGAACCAAAGCCTGACGCCATAGCCTGCTTATTGGAGGCTTCTAATTCCATTTCGGCTATTTCAACGTCCCATATATGTTGTTGGGCGGCAGCTTCGGCATTTATTTGAGCCTGTGTTAATAGATTTGCCTCTACATAACCCTGATTGATTACTGATTGATTTGCGTTTAACTGTGCCTCATACTGCATATTCTGTTGAGTTAATGAATTGGCCAGTATCATATTATTCACTGCATTGGCCTGGTCAATGGCCGCCTGATTTGCGTTAAGCAATGCTTGATACTGCATATTTGCCTGCATATAACCCTGTTGTATCTGCATATTCTTTATAGCATATACTTGCTGTAACTGGATTTTCTTGATTTCTATTCCAGCCTGATAGGTTGCCAGCTTTGCCTGTTGTTCTGCTTGCCAGGTCATATATTTGGGTTGAGCCTTTAACTGGCTTTGTTCTGATAGATAACCTAAGAATTGAGAGGCCTGCCCTATCGCTGTTTCATAGGAAGCCTGCTTTAACAATGCATTTTGGATATTCAGGTCGGTAATGGAATTGGCTATTGCTGTGGTAGTATTAGACCTGATTTTCTGTTCATTGGAGAAGATAAACCCTGAATTAGTAATCCCCCTTTTTTCCATGTTGTTCTTCATGACCCTAATATCTTCTGATTCTTTTGCTTTTAGAACACCTGTAGTTCTTTGGGTCATTAAGTCCATTGTTTCTTGGTCAATACCTCTACCACCTTGAGCTATTGTTTCGGAAAGCGAAGTACCTATCGTTTTCTCCCATGCTGCCTGTTCGGCTGATATTTCATATTCGGGGGCAGGTGTAACGGTTAATTCGGGAATATTAACACTTCCTACATCAAGTCCTCCGGTACATGCTCCTGATGGGGTATCTGCTACCGGCGGGGGTGGAATAACCATTTCTGGTACGGGTACGGGTTCAATCGTTTGTTCTGGTGGGGGTGGGACAACAGGGGCTTCCTCTGTTACGGGAGTTTCCCCGGTTACAGGTGTCTCCTCAGTTGCAGGAACGGGCGTTTCCTCAGGGGTTTCAGTTGGTGTTGTAGCCGCTTCTCCCCAAGGGACTGCCCCTGTTTCTTGATAGGTATTCCATGCTTCACTTAATGCAGATTGATGTTCTTTATGAGCTTTCTGTCCACTTCCAGAAGGACTATACTCATTAAATTTTACTGCAAATTGATTTAGGGTTAATAAATCTGCCATAAAAAATCAC
>Ga0210003_1005118_pt1 | contig 10136 bp, 18 predicted proteins | sample LantaG_FD_182804 | JGI IMG/M metagenome (GOLD analysis project Ga0210003, IMG submission 182804) | Deep subsurface microbial communities from Baltic Sea to uncover new lineages of life (NeLLi) - Landsort_02402 metaG (SPAdes) (version 2) | ecosystem: Environmental > Aquatic > Marine > Oceanic >...
TTTAATAGTAATTTCAAACCCAACTTTTTTGCTTTCCAATCTTTTGTTATTTGACCTTCACTTTTATGTTGTATAACCAGCACTTCTGGATAACAATTTAAAGGAAAAGCCATGCACGCTCTGATTGCAAGCTCATATTCTTGTGCTGATGGAAAAGTAACATCAAACAATTGATTTTTTAACCATATTGCATCAAATACATATGCCGATGTTGATAAAAAATTAAAGTTATCTAATAATTCTTTTAAATATACTCTTTCTTCACTTTTTAGTATATATGATTTATGAAATCTTCTATCATCAATCCAACAACCAACTAATAATGTATCTTGTTTAAATAAAGTAATTTGTTTTTCCAACTTTGTCGGTAACCATTCATCATCATCATCCAGAAAAGCTATGAAGTCACCTTTTGCTTTTTTTATTCCTATGTTACGTGCTTCAGCAGAATTGATTCCTTCACTAACAACTATGATTTCTATGTTTTTATATGTTTGTTGCATAACCGATTTAACTGCACGTTTGAGTTCCTTTTTTCTTGAAGGAATTGTTGGAATTATAACAGATATTAATCTATCCAATGCCAATTCTCCTCAACTTTGATATAAAACCTTCCACTGTCGTGGTCTTGAACTTCTAGAAGATTTCCATTTTTATCTCTAACAGTAGAATAATTGTCTGGTCTATTTTTTATTGCATTTTCTAACCTTTCTTCCGTGTTCATTTTCTATTCCTCCTTCATAAGTTTAAAATATGTTTTAGCAGCCCACCATAAAACAATAACAGCAACTACAAGAGGAATTAATCCAATTAAAAACCATTCTAATTCATTCATTCTTTACTCCTCAACATACCATTTTTATCTCTAATCATATGCAAAACATATGCTTGTAAACCTTGTGACTTAAAACATTCAAGTAAATGGTCTAAATCTTTTGGCAAACAGTTACCACCAAATGCTTTACCCAACATGATGCTTCCATAATTGCTAATTCTTTTATCCAGCGTAACAGCATTTGATACTTCTTGTGGATTTATTTTCATAACATCACATAATTCTTTTATTTCATTCCAAAAAGATATTTGTGTTGCCAACCAAGCATTTGATACTTGTTTAATCATTTCTGATGTTTTTAAATTTACCACAACTTTTGGACAATGAAGAGAATCATAAACAAATTTTACAAAATAGTCCCCATATTCATTATTACTACCAACAACAATACGATCAGTAAAAAACATATCTTCAATTGATGTCTTTTCTCTTAAAAATTCCGGATTATGAATTAATGTTTTTATTTTATATTCCTTTTCTAATTTATCTAATGTTCCTGGTATAGTAGTGCTTCGAACTATTATAAATTTTGTGTTTCTAAAATTTAATGATAATTGTTTTAATATATTTTCAACAGCTGTTTCAGGTGTACAAATCCATAGCATATCAAAATCAGAAATACTTTTTGGATGTAAAGACAAAACCCATTTTTGTTTATCACTAGTTTTAATTAAACTTTGGTTTTTATCACAATACCAAACATCTTCTTTATTTGCTTCTAAGAACGTTCCTGTTGCTTTTCCGACAACTCCACAACCGACTATTAAATGCTTTGACATTCTTTTCCTCCATTCAATATTTTTTCTTTTTCTAAATACTTTATAACTACTTGAACATTATGTGTAATTGTATCCTTTTGAGTATCTAATACTACATTTGGTCTCAAAGGATTTTCATAATACCCATGATATCCATTAAAGTTCTGTTTTGCTCTCATCTCACAAACCTCTTTAGGACATTTTGTATATACTTCAACAAAATTTTTGATTAACTGTCTTGCGTATTTTCTTAAAACTCTTTTTGGTGAAACTGAACACACAATACTCAAAATATCATTTGTTGATATCAAATAACTAACATTTGCCATTCGAACAACATGTCGATAATATTCGTATTTAATATCCCGTAAATCCGGCGACAATATTTTACGAATTTTGGTATCATCGAGTAATACATATGATATATTTCTTTTCTTCAATTCTTTTACCAGTTCATTAGCTATTGTTGTTTTACCTGAAGAAGGTAACCCCGTAAACCAAATTGTATAACCTACCATATTAATCCACAAACTGTTTTTGTATTGATGTTTCCCAAAATGCTTTTTGTTTTAATATACTATAAAATAATTCTATACTATTACCTTTACCAAATTCGTATGTAGGTTTAAACTTTTGTCCTTTTAAAAAATCAATATTATGTCTTATGAAATTTTCTTTTGGCACTACATTAAAAATTGATAAAACCTTACTTCTATTTTTTTGACGCGATCCTATGTTTATAGTAGGAATACCATAAATAGGTGCCTCTCGAACACCACAACTAGAGTTACCTATTATACAATAACAATTTTTTAATAAGGTCAAAAAATATTCAAATTTAACCGATGGTAATAACTTAAATCTTGATATACCTCTCAATCTTTCTAATTCATCCAATATAACATTTGAACCTGGATCATTGTTTGGATAAATGACAACATAATTAAAATTAGTCTTTAACAGTGCATCAACAACATATTTGATATCATTTTTTAATTGTTTTAGTTCTGTTGTAACTGGATGATAAATAAAAATTGAATATTCATCAAATGATATTTTATATTTCTTTTTTACTTCTGATAACAAAGGAAGGTCATTTGATAACATTATATCTATCTCAGGTGAACCGATTGTATATATTGTTTCTATATCTTCTCCCATACGTAACAAACGAGTCTTTGCATCATCATTTGCAACAAAATGAATATGAGACATTTTTGTTATTGCATGACGCATGAATTCATCGATTGTACCCGTAAGTTCACCACCAGATATATGGGCTGTCAAAATATTATTAAATGCCCCCACAGTGGCTCCAGCAAATGCTTCTACCCTGTCACCATGCACAATAATCAAATCCGGTTGTATTTCTTTTATGTAATTACTAAAACCTAAGATTGTATTTGATAATATAACATCTAAATCTGTATTATCTGTTTGATTCATATAAGGATGAATATTTTTATATTTTTGATTTGTAACTTCTATAACAGTAGAACCATATTTTGATAACATGTGCATACCTGTCACAAACACATAAGGTTCAAAGTCTTTTGACTTTTCTAATTTTGATATTAAACCTTTTATGTGTCCAAAATCAGCACGTGTTCCTGTTAGAAATATAACTTTTTTCTTGGACATTATCTATAATCTCCATAACATCTTTGATATCATTAAATGTTATTTTTGATACTTCTTTATTATTTACACAAGCAATAAAATGTTTAAGTTCATCCATATACATATCATTTCTATCAAAGTGCATTTTAATAAATCGTTCTTTTCCTTTCTTTGTACAAACTACAAGTTCATTTTTATAATAATCCCAAGTAATCCAACCATCCTCACCAACGATTTCTATAGTACGAGATGGATTTTTTTGTATATAATCCATGTGCATTTTAATAATTATTTTATCTATGCTTTCTGTAACAATATCAACACTATCTTCTACATATATTTCTAAGTCACTTTTCTTTTCCATCTTTGAATAAACAACTTTTTGTGGTCCAAATAACCAATATGCATAATCAATAACATGGCTCATTGTTAAAAGTACGCCACCACCTAATTCTCTTTGCGCTGCATAACTTTTTCTGTAATCTTCTTTTGGGTGCCAATCAGGTAAATATTGACCAGATTGAAAATTTGCATATAATATTCTACCAATTTTGACTTCCTTTAAATAATTCCTTATTTTAATTAACTGTGGATGAAATCTATAATTATAACCAATAAAACAAACTTTTTCGTTCTTAATTAAAGCTGTAAATAAATCTTGCAAATTACGAGAACTAGTTGAAATTGGTTTTTCAATAAACAAATGAGAATCATCAAACATCATTGCATAACCTAAATGATTACTTGTTGGGTTTGTTATAAAAACAACATCTGGTTTTAAATCCATTGCTTTTCCAATTTCTGTTAATGATGTTATATTAAATTGTTTATCAATATATTTGTCAACTTTTGTGCGCAATGCATATATTGATTCATCTGTTAACTCTCGAAGGTTTTCTAGGTGCCGCATACCTATTGAACCAAGACCTATAAATAAATATTTCATTTTTTATCACCAATAAAAGACAAAATCATTCCTATAAACAATAAAACATATCCAATAACAATTGGATAAATAAAAACAATAGTAGTTATATTTAAAAGTACAGTTAAAGTAACCATAAAAAATACTCCCATAACAATAATCAATATTCCAACTGGTACAAAAAGTTCTTCGTATTTTCTTAAAACATTTACTAATTTGTTTCCACTCATTTTGATTTCACCAACATTCTAGCTGTATGATAAATAAAACCTAAAAATAAAGCTGTACCTATAACAGCAAAACCAATGACTACTATTACTATATTATTCATTTTATTACTTCCTTATTTTTATATTTATTAAAAACATAAACTTTTGCATTATAAAATTCTTTCCACTTTTTCATAACATCTTTATCACTAGTTGCTTGATCAGTATCTATTAGCCAAACCCAAAGTTTACCAAAAATAACATGTCCTTTGTGCAACGTCCAATAAGTTTTTCCTGTTTTATCGCTAATTCTTTCATAAATCCAAGTTTGCTTCATCTATATCTCCTCATAGTTTTCTTCTTGCCATTTTTTAAGACACTTATGATCTGTTTCAGCACATACTTCACAAAGTATTTTATTACATACCTTACATCTGTAAATTGCTACATCTGCTAAACAATCATCACATACTAAAGGCATATTATATCACCTTTTCCACAATTTTTCATATACTTTCCAAACAGCCTCACAAATTTGAAACTCTGTTTCTGTGTCTATATCTAAGAATTCAATACTATCTGAAACAACATACAAATGTGGATCATTTTCTTTTAAATTCCATAAGATGTTGTTTAAAATATTTTTTCTATTGAGTATATGAAAAGCGTGCACACTTTCATACATTGTCTTACTTTGTTGCGTTGTGGTAAATGATGTATCAACAAGAGTTATTGGTTTATTTGTTTCAGGATTCCAAAACCAATTACTGCGCTCTTTAACACAAGTCATTGTTTTAATTTCAGGATGTTTTATAAAATGTTTTGTTGCTGATATGATTGTTTCAGGTTGCAAAAAAGGAAAACAACCATTGACTCTTACAACATAATCTTCTTTATACCTACTTAAATAGTGAAACAAGTCAGAAGGTTTTGTTGCTTCTTTAACAGAAAAATCACTACGCACTTCTATGATTGTTTTTTTACATTTTTCTTTAGCTATTTTCCATAAACGTTTATCTTTTGGACTTAACGCCAATACAACTTTAGAAAATGGACTATCTTTCATGTTTGCTATCTTTTCCAACTTATCTACATAGATATCAAACAAAGTTGTATTACCAAAAGAACGCAACATTTTATTTTCTAAGCGCTGACTTCCTTCTCGTGCTAGTCCTAATAATATTAAATCTCTTTTCATTCTATTCCTCCATATTCATCTCAGCTATTTTTAAAGCTAAAGTTGCAACTTGAATTGCTTCATAAACTATGTTTCCTTTTGAACCATTTCTGTATTTGTGCTCAGATATTGCTTCTGCCAATTCACCTAATTCTTCCATTGTAAAATTTAGCCATTCATTAATATCATGATCTTGCACACCCCACTTTTTAATTTGATGATTATGTTCATCTAATATCATTTCAGTAAGTTTATACATATTTTTTAGGCACCTATCTTTCATTTCAAATCCTCCAAACTTTTCCTTTCAAATACTTCTAGGTTTCCACCAACAGTTGCATTATATATTTTTCTTCCATCTTTTTCATAAACCTTTTTGCACACTTCATATAACTTAAAAAAGTGCTCCCAATAATCATCTTTATTTTCTACATCAACTGTTGAATCGTAATGTTTACCTTTTGATGTGCAATCACAACCTAACAAATAAACTTCTTCGAATCCTAAATAATATGCTATTTGCAAACAGGATAATGTCACCATGCCACCATTGACACCTTTTAACATATCTTTACTAAATTCTTTTGTTGATTTCATATCACTTAGTGGTCTAGTAACAAGTGGTCTACTACCATATGGATAATCTTTTGGCTTATGTAAAAATAATTGACCTGCACCATCTGTTAAAAATAAAGTCGTAGGCAACCACAACAAATTATAGTAATGATTATCAAATATTTTTGCATCAGCAACGCACCAATATTGTGGTTCAATATTAAAATCAATAAAACTCATAAATAAATTATTTACACCCATTGATATTTCATCTTTTATTAAAGAAAAGTTTGTATGTTCTAAAGATGGACCGGTTCCAATAATAAAACATCTTTTGTTAATGTGTTTGTTATGTAATTGCTTTATTTCTTCATCAAACACTTTATATTGTTTTTTAAATCTAGTGCCATAAAGTAAACGTAATACTTCATATCCTTTTGCAACTTCTTTTTTTAACATATTTACCTATACATTTACCGTACAATATTCAAAATAATTTGCATTATCATAGTGCACATAATGCACTGACACATCTAAACCTTTTAATAAAATTAATGATGTATATGCATTTTTAAAAGAATCTACGAGTGGATATGTATCAACTAAAGATTGAGTTGGTTCATAAAAAGTTAAATAAAAATCTCTTTCAAATACAAGAATAGTAAAATCATTAGTTATTTGTATATCAAAAATAGTTCCTGATATTTCTTTCTTTTCTGCCTGTATTACTTCTTGTTCATCATTACCTGTACAACCAGATAATACAAGTACAGATAATAATAAACAAACTATAATTATATTTTGTTTCATTTTTTCACCTATAACATAATGAGAATTCCTAAAAATAAACCAAAAGCCATAGCATCAAATATATAAAATGTTAATTCCTTTTTAGATATCAATATTGTTTTCTCATTTATTACTTCCATCTCAATCACCTATCAATTTCATATCACACCTATCTATACATTTACATGGAGTTTGTTGCTTTAACATATTTTTTCTAAATTTATGATAATGTACATTTTTCCAAATATCTTTTAATGCCTGTTTATTTACATTTCCCATAACCATTTCGTTGTTAAAATCTTGAGTGCATGGAACAACAGAACCGTTGCTCATTATCGACATTGAAGACCATGGAAACTGACAAGGTTCTAACCAATGTATTGATGATTGTTCTAATTCTGCTTTATCATACCATTGATTATCTTTACTTTTATTATACATATATGTATTATAACCTTTAAACATCTCTTCAAGCTTTGCATAATCTTTTAGATTATCAACTATATCTAAAATAAAAGTTGTCCTACTTTGCATTGATATTAATTTTTTAATTATATCTTCTGTCTTTTCAAATAATTTTATAGAGTCACTTGATAACTTAAAATATGCCAAACCCGCATCCATTAACTTTTTACCTTTTTCTACAGTAACATTATATGGGTTTGAACTAAAATATGATTGTAAATTGTTCTTGGTCATATAAGCAACTTTTTCATATATAGTTTTATCCAGTAGTGGTTCACCATAACCATGCAAATTGATAACTTGCGGTATAATATAAAGGAAAAAATAATTTTCTTTATCATCTGGACTTATAATATAATTTCTTTTAACAAAGTCTAACCATTTTTTCCATTCCATATGTGACCACGGTTTTACTTGATCTATGATTTTCTTAAATGTTTCCAATGACATAGTTTCAATTGGTCGCGTCATTTGTGTTGTTCTTGGGCACATAGCGCACTGCATGTTACACAAATTAGTCGTCTCTATATTAAAAATAACAGGTTCTTTTCTGCGGGCTGTTGTAAAACAATCAAATGCATCTTTTGATGTTATTTTTTCTTCTTGCAACAGCTTTTTGATGTTATATATGTTTTGATAAAATTTTATATCTATCATTCTTTTCGCCTCATCCAATTAGTTATTGTCGAATCTTTTCTTATGAACTTTATTGCAAATGCTAGTGGTAAATGAAACACTTTTGAAGGTAACAATTTATCATATAAACGAATAAATTTAACTTGACCATCTGTGATACCTTTATAAACTGTTTTATTTTCAAATTCTGGGGCTTCTACACCAATGAATCTACACATATCTTTTACAAATTGCTTTGGATTCATTTGTAAATCTTCAAATGCACACACATATACATTATTAAACCATAATTTATCGAGTTCTTTGATGTATGTATCAAAATCTAAAAAGCCTTTGTCGAGTCGCTGTTTATATTTTTCAAATGAACAACTTTTGTATGCAACAATATATTGTTTGTACGCTGAATACAACCATGTTTTTTTATTACGAATACATAAAATTATATATGCATTTGGGAAAAGATTATGTAAATTCTTCAATATATTAATACGATCTTCACTTTTGGTAAACAATCGATAAGAACCTCCATCAAGATTCTCATCAGAAAATAAATTTATTTTTCCTTCTTCAACTTTAGTGGACAAATTAACCTTATTTTTATAATTTATATTTGAAATTTTTGAAAATACTTCTTGTTGCAAAAAAGTTGTTCCCGTTTTGTGCATTCCAATATGTATAACAATTTTAGTTCTCATTAGGAAATCCTCTATTGACAATAAAACTTTTTAACTCTTTTATTGAAAAATATTTGTTTTGTTTAAATAAATTGTCTGTTAATATTTCTACTTCATCGTGACACTTGTTACACAAACATATACAATTTTCAAAAACAGTTGGACCACCGTATTTTCTAGGCATAATATGATGAAAAGATTCCGGTTTATTTTTTCTACAGTAAGCACAAATACCATCATCGTAAGTAACCAAATTTTTGGCTTTTAATATTTTGTTTTTATTTTGTTTTCCTTTACTTTTATTTCTAGTTATTTTACTATAATTTTGTTTGGAAGGTTTTTGTTTATGTATATTTAATACATGGTTTTTAGTTTTAATACGTGTTTTAAACTTTTCTTTACAAATTTCACATTCATACTTTAGGTTACAAGTGTTACAATATTTTTGACCATTATGTCCAAAAAACTCTTTACCACATTTTCCACACATTTTCTTTCTAGGAATTCTTAGTTTGTATTTATTTTTAAAATCACGTTTTTCTCTACATATGAGACATAATTTTGTACTACTATTACCTTTACTCATAAATATTTTATCACAAACTTCACATTTAACTCTTTTATCATCCAAAAACTTTCGTTTTTTATTTATACTTTTTGAACTACATTCTGGTGAACAATATTCTTGACTTTTTCTGATATACTTTTTAAAAAATTCCTTACCACAATATTTGCAAATTGATTTTATGTTTCTACAACTTTCACATGTTTTAGTTCTTAAATAAGGAGTAAAAAAGTACTTATTACACGCAATACATTTATTTTTATGCATATTTCTATTCCAACACCTATTAAAATATATTTTTTTATTTAACAATCATATTTTTTTAAAAATGCAACATTACTATATTTTTTATTTTTGTAATCATCATAGGCATTAGTATTTTTAACTTTTAATTTGATATCTATAACAGCATCTTCTACTTCATCTAAACCTTCAAAGTCCAATATTCTTTGTGCCTTCTCACTACTCACACAATAATTGCGCACATCTTCCTTATCTTTTTCAATAATCATTTTTGCATCTGGAATTTGTTTATGAACAACATTACCAATTTGTTTAATTTGCATATTAGAAGTTGCTATGTTAAAAATTTGTCCTTTAACATCTTTAATTGGACTTTCTAAACATCGTATATATGCATCTGAAGCATCATCAATTGAACATAGCGCTCGCCATTGATTGCCACCAAAGATTTTAAATTGATGTTCTTTTATTGCTTTGATTGTTAAAATGTTAACAACAAGATCAAACCTCATTCTAGGTGATGCACCATATAAAGTACCCATGCGCAAAATGGTTGGTGAGAAGTTATCATCTTCCAATTCCAACAAACCTTGTTCTGATTTAAGTTTCATTTGTGCATATAATGAAACCGGATTTAACTTTGATGTTTCTGTTAACAATTCACCTGGTTTTGCAGCACCATAAA
>Ga0210003_1005119_pt1 | contig 10136 bp, 6 predicted proteins | sample LantaG_FD_182804 | JGI IMG/M metagenome (GOLD analysis project Ga0210003, IMG submission 182804) | Deep subsurface microbial communities from Baltic Sea to uncover new lineages of life (NeLLi) - Landsort_02402 metaG (SPAdes) (version 2) | ecosystem: Environmental > Aquatic > Marine > Oceanic >...
CCCCCGCCCCTTCCCTTGCCAAACCCACCGCACCCCGTAGCCACGCCGAGTGCACCCGTAGCCCGCAGCAGAGACACCCCTCAGGACCGCAGCGATTGGCGTTTGGGTGCAGAACGGTGTGTGGGGACGCCCCGTCGCCATCCTGGGTAACGCCCTCGACTTCCGGCCAGGACAAAAGAGCCTGTCAGGGGAGGGAGCCGTGAGTCCCAGTCGCGGCGCGGGATTGTGCGGAAGTGCTGGGAGCGGCGGTGGTGCGTGGCGGAAGCGGGCAGCGGGATAAGGTGGGAAAGTGCGGCTACAAGCTTACAGGCTCGCCCTCCGATGTGGCAGACACAGGGCACCCAACCACATCGCCGGAGGCGATGGGCGAAGGCTGGCAAAGCTAGCGCAAACCTAGGTAGACAACCCCTCAAGGCAAGGCTGAACGGCAGCCTCCGAGTGTGGTGGAGGCTAGGGGATTCGAACCCCTGACCTCCTGCGTGCAAGGCAGGCGCTCTCCCAGCTGAGCTAAGCCCCCACAGATGCTGGCAAAACGAGAAGAGACAATCCCTCTCGACTGTCCCCTCTCGATTCTCAGCTTTGGTGGGCCCCGCTGGACTCGAACCAGCCACCTCTGCCTTATCAGGGCAGCGCTCTAGCCAACTGAGCTAGGAGCCCACACCACAAACAGTTCGAGAGGGCGCCATAGGCGCCCTCTCGCGGTTTTTCTCATACGGGGCCTCGTTCCGGCCTCGAAAACTCAACAGTGTCCGGATGGTTAATCGACCTGGAGTTCCGATCGGTGCCGTTGGGCTTTCCCCGAAGGGATGCCTTCGACGCCGGTTGGGTGAACTCCTTAGAAAGGAGGTGATCCAGCCGCACCTTCCGGTACGGCTACCTTGTTACGACTTAGCGCCAATCGCCAACCGCACCTTCGGCACCTCTCTCCCTTGCGGGTTGAGCCAGTGACTTCGGGTGCAACTGACTTTCATCGCTTGACGGGCGGTGTGTACAAGCCCCGGGAACGTATTCACCACAGTGTAGCTGACCTGCGGTTACTAGCGATTCCGACTTCACGGAGTCGAGTTGCAGACTCCGATCCGAACTGAGGACGGCTTTGTGGGATCGGCTCCACCTCGCGGTATTGCATCCCTCTGTACCGCCCATTGTAGCATGTGTGCAGCCCAGGACGTAAGGGGCATGCGGACTTGACGTCATCCCCACCTTCCTCCAGATTACTCTGGCAGTCCCCTATGAGTGCCCAGCCGAACTGGTGGCAACATAGGGCGAGGGTTGCGCTCGTTGCGGAACTTAACCCAACATCTCACGACACGAGCTGACGACAGCCATGCACCACCTGTCTCGCGGCTCCCCGAAGGGCACCCCCGCTTTTCGGCAGGGTTCCGCGGATGTCAAGCCCTGGTAAGGTTCTTCGCGTAGCCTCGAATTGAGCCACATGCTCCACCGCTTGTGCGGGGCCCCGTCAATTCCTTTGAGTTTCAGCCTTGCGGCCGTACTCCCCAGGCGGGTCACTTATCGCGTTAGCTTCGGCACTGCAGGGGTCGATACCCGCAACACCTAGTGACCATCGTTTACGGCTAGGACTACCGGGGTATCTAATCCCGTTCGCTCCCCTAGCTTTCGCGCCTCAGCGTCAGTACCGGTCCAGGAAGCCGCCTTCGCCACCGGTGTTCTTGCTGATATCTACGCATTCCACCGCTACACCAGCAATTCCGCTTCCCTCTCCCGGACTCGAGTCCACCAGTATCGACTGACATTGCTGGGTTAAGCCCAGCGATTTCACAGCCGACTTAATGGACCGCCTACGCGCTCTTTACGCCCAGTAAATCCGGACAACGCTTGCTCCCTCCGTATTACCGCGGCTGCTGGCACGGAGTTAGCCGGAGCTTCCTCGATGGGTACCGTCAGATCTTCGTCCCCATCAACAGAGGTTTACGACCCGAAGGCCTTCATCCCTCACGCGGCGTCGCTGCATCAGGCTTGCGCCCATTGTGCAAGATTCCCGCTTGCTGCCTCCCGTAGGAGTCTGGGCCGTGTCTCAGTCCCAGTGTGGCCGGTCACCCTCTCAGGTCGGCTACCCGTCGTCGCCTTGGTGGGCCGTTACCTCACCAACTAGCTGATAGGCCGTAAGCCCCTCCCATTGCGGGTTGCCCCTTTCCAAGCTCCAACATGCGAAGGAGCTTCGTATCCGGTATTAGCAGGCCTTTCGGTCTGTTATCCCGGACAACAGGGTAGGTTGCTCACGTGTTACTCACCCGTTCGCCGCTAGGTTTCAGTGCTTTGTCTCCCGAAGGAAACTCGACTCTGAAACCCCGCTCGACTTGCATAGCTTAGGCACGCCGCTAGCGTTCGTCCTGAGCCAGGATCAAACTCTCCATTGGAAAGTTGATCGAGCGACCGCATGCGCTGAGCCAGCTCCCGACGGGGTCGAGATGCTCTGCGCCAACTACGGTCGCAGACGTACTACTTTACGCAACCATCCGAACACTGTTCAGTTCTCAAGGACCGGAGGGAACCCCCTCAGACGAAACATCGAGAGGCTCAAGGCCCCTCGAGGCTCTCATCCCGGCTTTTAAGGTTCCCCTATAGCAAAGGTATAATGCCACAATCGCGCTGCCCTGTCAATACCCCTCGCAAACTTTCAGCCCCAATGTGTCGCTCCCGCACGCGGGCAGGTAGCCTCCTCTGCGCCGCCGAAGTCCACCCCAGACCTTCTGCGGAGGTGAACCCATGGACTACCGACGCATCCTCGTTTTCGGCGCCCACCCCGACGATGAGATCAGGATGGCCGGCACCATGGCCAAGCTCGCCGCCTCCGGCGTGGAGGTCTACGTCGCCATCATGACCGACGGCTCCGAGGGCTTCCCGGACCCCACCTGGCGGGACCGCATCGTCGCCATGCGCGCGGCCGAGATGGCGGAGTGCGACCAGGTCGTCGGCATCAAGAAGCGCTTCCGCATCGGCTGCCCCGACATGGGCCTCGTCCACGGCAAGCAGGTCTTCAAGGACTGCATCCGCGCGGTGCGAGAGGCGAAGCCCGACGCCGTCTTCACCCACGGCCCCGCCGGCATCAACCCCGACCATGTCGCCACCCACCAGATCACCGTCCCCGCCGTCTGGCAGGCCGGCCAGCCCGTCGCCGCCGACCTCGGCGAGCCATGGGAGGTACGCCAGCTCTACTACCACAAGGAGGTCGCCACTTCGGTTCTCACCGTCGGCCCCTCCGTGACCTTCGACGTCACCGGCTACGACCACTACCCCCTGCTCGCCAACGCCACCCAGGTCTCCCAGCATACCCTCTTCAAGAGAACCAGGGCGGAGCTGGAGGCCGAAGCCCAGCGCATCAAAGAGGCGCACCGGCCGGCCGTGGAAACCTTCTGGATGTCGGAGCGCTTTCGGCTGAGCGACTTCCCGCCGAGGGAGGCCTGACCGGGGCTATCCCGCGGTCAGCCGCGCCACCCGGCGCTTTCCCACGCGCAGCAACATCTCCGCCCGCAGCTCCACTTCCTCCTGCGGGTCGGCGATCCGCCGCTCGTCAACATACACACCCCCACCCTGCACCAGCCGCCGCGCCTCGCCTTTGCTCGAAGCCAACCCGAGCTCGGAGAGCGCCGTCGAGATCCACACCGGCTTCCCCTGAAGCGAGGCCGGGATCGCCACCTCTTCCGCCACCGCCTCGTAGTCCTCTCGCGTCTGCTCGCGGGATGAACTGAAGACACTAAGGAACGTTTCGTCCGCCTTCCCCGCCGCCTCCGCGCTGTGGTAGATCGTCACGATCTCCCGCGCCAGCCGCCGCTTCGCATCCCGCGGGTTGAGGTCGCCCGACTTCATCTCCCCGACCATCGTCGCCACATCGTCGGCCGGGACATTCGTGCACAGCTCGAAGTACTGCTGGATCACCTCGTCGGGGATCGACATGACTTTGCCGAACATGCTGTCCGGCGGTTCCATCACCCCGATGTAGTTGTCGAGCGACTTGCCCATCTTCTGCACTCCGTCGGTGCCGACGAGAATGGGCATCGTCATGATCACCTGGGGCTCCTGAGGAGGCCCGAACAGCCCGAGTCGCTGGAGCTCTCTCCCGGCGAGCAGGTTGAACTTCTGCTCGGTCGCCCCAAGCTCGACATCGGCGCGGACGGCGACCGAATCATACCCTTGTACGAGCGGGTAGAGCAGCTCGTGGAGCCCAATCGGCTGCTGCTCCTGGTAGCGTTTGGAGAAGTCCTCCCGCGCCAGAATCTGGGCGACGGTGTGGGAGCCACAGAGCTTGATGATCTGCTCGAACGTGAGCTTGCCGAGCCATTCGCTGTTGAAATGGGTCTCGGTCCTCGCCGGGTCCAGCACCTTGAACGCCTGCTGCTGGAAGCCGGCTGCGTTCTTCTCCACCTGCTCCCGAGTGAGCTGCGGGCGCGCCTCGTTCCGGCCGGAGGGGTCGCCGATCATGCCCGTGAAGTCGCCTATGATGAGCACCGCGATATGGCCAAGGTCCTGGAACGCACGGAGCTTGCGGAGCGGGACCACGTGCCCGATGTGCAAGTCCGGGCCGGTGGGGTCCACGCCGTACTTCACCCGCAGCGGCCTCCCCGACTTGAGCTTGTTCAGCAGCTCCTCCTCGGGGATGACGTCGATGGTGTTGGCGCGAATCAGTTCGAGTTGCTTCTCGGGAGAGACATCCATTCGACATTCCTATTCCAACGCGAAATAGCAGTTAGGGCAGGAGCCCATCTCCTGCCCCGTATCCGGCTCTTACTCCCTTATTGTGCGTATGGCGAGGGCATCTGTCAACTGCGTGATCGGGCGCTCGAACTGGTGACGGCCGGCGGGCACCTGCGGGAGAGCCTGAGCGACGCTCAGCCCAGGAAGGACGGCAGTTCTTTTGCCCTCACCGATCGGCCGCTGGGGAGGTGGAGCGCCCACTCGATGTTAACCGCCGCCAGGAACTCCGCGTCATGAGTCACCACGACCAGCGCGCCCCGGTACTGGGCGAGCGCGGCCGCGAGGCGCCCGCGAGAGGGCTGATCGAGGTGATTGGTCGGCTCGTCGAGCAGCAGGAGATTCGGCCTGGCGAGGATGAGCTTGCAGAGCGCCAGCCGCGCCCGTTCGCCCCGGCTGAGGGTGCCGACCCGCTGGCGGAGCCGCTTGCTGCCGAAGAGGAAATGAGCGAGGGCGCTGCGCAGTTGCTGCGGCGTGCCGAAGCCCAGCGACTGGACCTCCTGCCAAATGGAGTGATCGTCCTCCAGGTCCTCCAGCTCCTGGCGATACCAGCCCAGCTCTAGTTTGCGGCCGCGGCGGAGGGTTCCGGTGTCCGGCTCCAGGTCGCCGGCCAGGATACGCAAGAGAGTGGTCTTGCCGGCCCCGTTCTCTCCAACGACACCAAGACGCGCCATCGCGCTGACCTCGACGGAGACGCGGTCGAGCACCCGCTTCTCCCCGAACGATTTGCTGATGCTCCGCGCCGTGATCGCCGACGTGTGCAGTGGCGTCTTCGCCGAGAAGGAGATCTTCACATGCCGCATCTTGGACTCGATCGGCAACTGCTTCTCCAGCCGCGCGACGACTTTCTCGCGAGCGTGCTTCAGCTTGTAGTTGCTTTGCCTCTCGGCGGTCCGGATGATGTCCCGTTGCCGTGCGAGTTCGGCTTGGAGCCTGGCCGTCACGCGCTGCTGCGTGAGGGCCTGCCGGCTGCGGAGGTGCACGAACTTCGAGTAGTTGCCGGGATAGGACTTCAACTCCCCGGCGCTATCGAGCAGCAGTATCCTGGTGACCACGCGATCCAGGAAAGCCGGCAAGTGCGAGATGACAAGCACGGACTGAGGCACGGTCGAGAGATAGCCTCCCAGCCAGTCCACGGCCTCTTCATCGATATGGTTGGTCGGCTCGTCGAGCAGCAGGAGATCCGACGGCTGGAAGAGCAGCCGCGCGAGCGCAAGCCGACTCTTCTGGCCTCCGGAGAGGGTGGCCACTTTCTGCTCCAGATCGACGCGGTCCAGACCGATGCCGGCCAGGATATCGAGAATGTCGGCTTCCGCGCGATAGCCTTCCTTCTCGAGGTACTGCTCCTCAAGCCGCACGCGCTCGTCCATCAGCTCCTCGAGGCGCGCCTGCCCGACTGGTCCCTTCACGAGCGCATCGATCTCGGCGATCCGACTCGCGATCTCCCGCAAGCCTCGGCCGTCGAGCATGAAGGACAACACGTCCTTCTCGCGCTGAAGGTTGCTCAGCGAGAGATGCTGTGGGACATAGCAGACGCCGTCCCTTCGCTGCCGTTTCAATGCGACATCACCGCTGTCGGGCTCGAGCTCGTCGTTGATGACCCGCATGATGCTGGTCTTCCCGACTCCGTTGTCACCCACCAGCCCTGCTTTCTCGCCGTCGGCCAGCCTGAACGATAGGTTGCGGACGACCTGGCGCTCGCCAAATGTGATCGTCAGATTCTTCACCTGTAATATGGCCATTCTCTTGCTCTTCGTCGCTTCGCCGGATCGGCCAACGCTGATCCGTAGGTGGAACCGTGCTTCCTGTGATCTGAAGGGGGCGGCCAAATGAAAGGACCACAGGGCTCCTGATGCTTGCCTGTGGTCCTGCGTATGCGAAAACCGAATTGAGAGAAGCGCTAAGTAGGTGGACGAGCAAGCAAGCACCGACGGGGGCCCGCGAGGGCGCGCGCGCGGGCCTGCCGAGCACAGAGACCGATGGCCAGAATGTACTTGCTGCTACTCATCGCACCAGAATACTAGCATCCCCCTGCACCTATGTCAACGGTTCCCGCCTGTCCTGCGCACTTGGCACGCTCGGCGTGGATGCCATCATTGGCGGAGAGGTCGCAGCCACCGCTCTCTGTGGTACCCCACGCGAGAGCGTGCGTCAAGCCTCAGCCATGGCCGCGGCCGTTGCCGGAACATCCTAAGCCCCAAACCTCTCGATAATCGCCCTTAGAAATGCCGGCAGATCATCCGGCATCCGCGACGAGATCAGGTTCCCGTCCACACCGACCTCCGACCCGGAGCGAAGCGGAGGCGGGAAGCGCCCGCAGGGCGCGGACCTAAACTCCTCCCGTGTCCGCTCTTGCGCCGTTCCTGCCTGTGCAACAAGTCGCACAACCGACTCCCAATTGTCTCCCAGATCACCAGGGAAAGCCGCCGGCCGCTCGGAACAAAACCCCTCGGTTTCCGTAGGGGGGCCATCACTTGGTGAATGGACCAACCCGGAGCGTCAGCGGAGGCGGGAAGCGCCCGCAGGGCGCGGACCTAAACTCCTCCCGTGTCCGCTCTTGCGCCGTTCCTGCCTGTGCAACAAGTCGCACAACCGACTCCCAATTGTCTCCCCGATCACCAGGGAAAGCCGCCGACCGTTCGGAACAAGACCCACCGGCTCCCACGGGGGCCATCACTTCGTGAAAGGACGTCGGGGCATTGAGGCTCGATCGCCGAGAGTTTCTGCGATTGGCGGGAATGAGCGCTCTTGCCGGCTCGTTCGCCGGAATGGCCGCCGCCGGTCCGAACGGAGAGGGAGGAAAAGGCACCATGCCAGAGATGTTTGAGCTTCCGCCGCTGCCGTACGCCTACGACGCGCTGGAGCCGTACTACGATGAGGCAACCCTGCGGCTCCACCATGACAAGCACCATGCCGGCTACGTGACCGGGTTGAACGCCGCCGTCGAACAGGTCGGGAAGATGACCGCCTCCGGGGACTTCGCCGGCGCCAAGGCCGCCGCCAAAGCGCTGGCCTTCCACGGCTCGGGCCACGTCCTCCACAGCCTCTTCTGGACGAACATGAAGCCGGGCGGGGGCGGGGAGCCCACCGGCGACCTGGCGAAGGCGATCGCCGGCAAGCTCGGCAGCTTCGACGCATTCAAGAAGCTGTTCCTCGCCACAACCAACTCAGTCGAGGGCTCCGGCTGGGGCATCCTCGCGCGCTGCCCGCAGACCGGAATGCTCGCCGTGCTCCAGGCGGAGAAGCACGAGAACTTCGCCGTCTGGGGACTGGTGCCGATCCTCGTGTGCGATGTCTGGGAGCACGCCTACTACCTGAAGTACCAGAACAAGCGCCCCGACTGGACCGCCGCCTTCATGGACCACCTCGTCAACTGGGACGACGTCGCCCAGCGGTATGCCGCGGCGAAGATGTAGCCTCGCTTCCGCAATCACACGCGACCGAAGGAGGCCGCCCCTAGGCGGCCTCTCTTGCTTCGGCCTGCCCGCTTCCTGCTCTACTAGCACGCGCGTATCGCAGGTTCGGCCTCTGTCGGCGAAGAAGGAGTGAGCGCAACCGTCCCGGAGGAGTGATCATGAAGCAAACCCCGCGCCAGAGAGTCATGGCTGCGCTGCGCGGTGACAAACCAGAGGCGATCCCCTTCACTGCCTACGAGGAGATGCTCCCGCGCTGCGTGGTCGAGAGAGATCTGCGCAATCGCGGCCTCTGCCTCGTGCGCAGAGTCCAGTCCTACCGGACGACCCGGCCCAACGTCACCTGGCGCGAGGAACGTTATCTCGACGAGAAGGGCCGCCACCTGGTGCACACCGTGTTCTCGACCCCGGACGGGGACCTCAGCACGGTCGACGAGCCCGCGGGGTTCACCTCCTGACGACACGAGCATCTCTTCAAGAGCCCGGATGACTACAGTGCCCTGTTGTTTCTCATTCAAGACACGGTGGTCGAGCCGAACTACGGGCCTGTTTCCAGGCTCTCCGAGGAGCTGGGCGAGGACTTCGTCGTCCGAGACAATCTGCCCCTCGAGCCCATCCAGGACCTCATCTCCTCCCACCTCATGAGCATGGAGGATTTCGGGGTCCAATGGATGGAGAACCGCGACGAGGTGCTGAAGCTCTACCACGCGCTCGTCGAAGTCGCCCGCAAGATCTATCCGATCGTCGCCGACGGCCCATTGGAGTTCTGCAACTACGGCGGCAACGTCGTCCCCAGCGTGATCGGCCCGAATGTCTTCCGCGACTACTACATCCCGCACTACGAGGAGGCGGCCGAGGCGCTCCACAAGAAGGGGAAGCTCCTCGGTACTCATCTGGACGCCGACAATACGCCCATCATGGACCTCGTCGCCCGGACCTCGCTGGATTACATCGAGGCCTACGATCCCGGCATGGGGCCGTCGGTGGCGGAGGCTCGCGCAGCCTGGCCGGACAAGGTCCTCTGGATCAACTGGCCCAGCGCCTGGCATCTCCGCCCTGTGGAGGAGGTCCGCACAGGCACGATACAGCTCCTCCGCGAGGCCTCGCCGGGCGACCGCTTTATCATCGGGATCACGGAAGACGTGCCGGAAGAGCGGTGGGCCGAGAACTTCACCGCGATAATGGAGGCGATTGAGTGGGAAGCGATGCGAGACGCGGAGCCAGACTGATGCTGCCGTCCGCCTGCTAGTGCAGAGCCGCTTCGTGGACGCGCTCGACCATTGCCCCGAGTTCATCGCGCGTGCGTCGGAGTTCGTCCGGGGACTGGCACCACTCCCGGAACGAGGTGACGACTGACTGCTGTTCGAGCCATGACTGTGCCTCTGCGCAGAGTTCAGGTTCAATCTCCGCCGCCTCGAGCATGCGAACGCCCTCCCGCAGCAGCCACAGATACTCGTAGTCCTCTAGCCCGTCGCGCAGCGCCTCCAGCCGAATCGAAGAGAGCGCCGTCCCGCCCGGTCCGGGATAGATAAGCTGGCCGTCGCCATTGTACACGTTCTTCTTCCCACCCCAGTCTTCGACGAAGTTACCGGATACCCACGGCCGCTGCGGCCACTTCTCCGCGGGATCGGCGCCCCGCATGTTCTCTTCGCCGAACCAGTTGGCACTCCAGTAGAGGAAGCACTCGATGTCGTAGTGCCAGTAGATCCACGGCAGGACACGACAGTCGATGAGCGGGTAGTCGATGAAGATGTTCGGATAGGGATGCTGGGTGTCGCACGCCACGTACATCCAGATGGCGTTCCCCTTCTCGCGCCACCGGGCGACGTTGGCTTCTGCCTCCGGTCCGCCCTCGGCGATGGACCGCATATGCATTCCCCAAACATCGACTTCGTCTTCGCACATCTCCACGAGTGGCCCCGTTACGGGCCCATCCAGGCGCGATCGCAACCCCGGCTGTGCGCGATGGATCACCTGTAGCTCTGTGAGCACCTCCCTCGCGCGCCGATC
>Ga0210003_1005121_pt1 | contig 10135 bp, 21 predicted proteins | sample LantaG_FD_182804 | JGI IMG/M metagenome (GOLD analysis project Ga0210003, IMG submission 182804) | Deep subsurface microbial communities from Baltic Sea to uncover new lineages of life (NeLLi) - Landsort_02402 metaG (SPAdes) (version 2) | ecosystem: Environmental > Aquatic > Marine > Oceanic >...
TCAACCATACGATTGCTATGATTACACCAATCACTGCTAAGAATCCAAGTAACGCTGTTACGAATAATCCGAACTGTGCTGCAATCCAAGTAGTATTAATCAAAGTTAATTCGCTAAATACAGTTTGTGCAAGTAACGTACCGACGATTAATGCAGAAACAAGTATAAGGATGATCACAGCCATTACTAATGTAACTGCTCTCATTATTGTTTTACCATCCATATTTTTTCACCTCCTTTGTAATAATAAATTTAGACATTAAATAAATAAATAAATAATCTATTTAAATCACTAACTACCTATGGCTACCGAAGGGTTACTTATAAAAAATAGCTAAAGCAAATGAAATAGTAGTTATCCCTATGAAGGTTAGGACATGAAGTGGAGTTACCCAACCAGCCAATGAGAAGAAGAAAGAGATAACTGTCGTCGAGAAAGCAGAGGCTAATAATGAATTGAATAGTCTAGTCCTACCTACAAAGGCTGCAAAGGCATAGTAAGAACCAATCGTTAGGACAACTAGAATTGCAAATAAGATAACAAAGAAAGGATTAACAATTAAGATAGCATCCCTTACAGGATAAGCTATTTGATTAAATCCCGATTCATTCGGATAATCTACGTATGATTTATATTTTGTTATATCTACCATTATGTTTGTCCCGTCCTTATTCCTTTTATGAAATATGCAACTGCAACAAATCCAATTATCGCAACGAGTAATGAACTTATAGCTATAAATACATTTCCAAAGATAAGTGATCCTAGAGCCATCATAGCCGCCCAGGATACAGTTATTATATTTTCCAGGTTTATAGATATTGCATTACCACTCTGATCTGCGGCACTAATTGCTATCTCAGGATTATAATTTGCAGATAAATTTGAATTTATATTTGCTGTTTCAAGCAATGTTCCGCCAGTATAAGTACTTGAAAGGTTTAAATTAAAGTCTTCAACTTCAGGGTATTCATCAAATATCTCTCCCCTCCCCTCATTATTTACTAATAACATATAAGAACTAATCATAGCAAGAGTTAAAAGACCAACTAAGATACTATTAATAGCCAATCCAGTTATTGTTTTTTCTGCCATTATGATTCATCCTTCTTATTTATTTTGATTAATATTATTATCCCTGCAAGAACTAACCATGAGATAGCTCCCAGGGTTAATCCTATGCTCGATCCCTTCAATAAGAATACTAATCCTAAGAAAGCAACAGAGAAGGTGGCTGCAATAACCATTACCTTTGGTGAAGATACCATCATAGTAACTATTAATATCAGGAATAAGGCAGCAATAGCATAATTATTTAATAAGAAATAATCACTTAAATCCTCTTGATAATAAACTGTATAAGAATTAACCGGAGAACCTCCACTACTTATCTGTATAACTACTTGGGAATCTCCAATAGTTGAGTTTGCAGTACATTGGAATGAGCCAGAAGAAGAGGTAACTGTCTGATTACATAGTTGTAAAGGATCTGAGAATAAGCTGCTCTGAGTCATAACAATATTTACGGATTCTGTTTCTCCGGATGGAATGACATACTCGACATCTATTACGGTATCATTTAATGTAGTTGAATAGGCAATGCCATTAATCGTCTCTGCATCTATTAGTGGGTCTGGACTCCCCTGCCCATTTAAACTTAATGTACATATTCCAGATAATTCACTCTCACAGACTATTGCAGGATTATCAAAGGTATTCAATACCTCTCCATTCTCTGTAGCAATTATCTTATACTTATAATTATTTAAATCAAAATGTCCTGTTGCGGAACCCTCACTTGAAGTTATAGGAATTTCTACTGTTCTAAAGATTCCTTCATCAACATACTTCCTTTGAATTTGTAAAAGAACATTGGGTCTAGAGATATAATCATTATCTCTATATGATATTGTAAACTCTGTTGATTCATTTATGTTCAAGTCATAAAGGTTAATTGCCATTGGTAGATTAGATGTTAGGGCCATCTGTATATGATAGAATTCTGGAGCATATAAGAAGTCTGAATTGTTTTCTGGATCTACGTAATACCTTATTTCAAAGTTATATAAATTTGTTGCTTCTGTTAGATTTAAGTTAGAACAAAGAGTGGCACTTGTAATATTATAAAATTCTGTAGACTTTGTAGTTACTTTCTGTAGATTAGAATTCAAGATTTCTATATCTGTTTCAATGGTTCCTTCTAGCGGAGATAAAAGTTTCTCATCAAATAAAGAAATGTTAAACATGAGGTTTGAGTATGAAGTACAATTTCCTATAACCAATACCCCAACTGTCTGATTATTTTCTTGTGTTGAGAAAGTTTCTCCAAGTGCCATAGTAGCATTAAAATAAAATGTAACATTGGTATCTACATCATAACTGGGTAATTGGATTGTAGAAGTTAGATTAAACAAATCCCCCCCAAGGCTTATTATATTTGAAGTATAGGCAGTTCCATTATAAATAAACATTGCAGAAGATAATGATCCGTTCACCTTTGTAGTTAGATAAAATGATTGGGAAGATAGTTCAACAGCCTGTGGATTGAAAGCATTTTCTAATTCTAGTAACTGATAATCCCATGAGATAAATGTGGTACTTAAACTTCCTCCGGAATCATTAGCATAGATAGTCATATTCAAATTATCTGAATCTAATATAAATGTGGTTGAGTTTTTTATTCCGGATAAACATCCATCAATCGTTATATTGGTTCCATTGTAATCATACCAGCAAGTATCTAAGTTAGAATCTGTAAACGTTACATTAAGAGTTTCATTTCCTCCGATATAATTATACCCTAGAAGCCCAATTGGATTCTCTAATGTTATTATTGGTGAACTTGAATCAACACTAACTGTTCTATTCTCACTAGCGAATCCACAGTCTCCATCTGAATCACAATAATCACAAGACCATAATTTAGTATTACCATTTAAGATATTTGCAGTCCACTCTCTTGTATTTGTAGTTCCTCCTAATCCTGTTGTAGTATTTGTTTGGTTTAATGAACCATCCAAGTTCCATATATATCCCGTTCCATTAACTAATGTCGATCCACCAGCTAATTCCCCAGAACAATTTAAAAGAACATTCTCTGTTGGAGATACTGTATTATTTGAAGGGGAATTTAATGTAACTAAACCATCTCCTATAAGAATTTCGATTGCTTTAACACCTCTTATTCTTCCATTAAAACTAATATTATTGTAAATACCATCATTCCATGTAACTGCGGTCCCCACAATAGGATATATTCCAACTATTGTTTGGTTCATAACTGCTAAAGCACCTTCTGAATCTACAGTTATGTAATAATTTTCTGGAAGTAGAAATTGATTGAAGGTTGCAACATCTCCTATGAAATCGGAACTTGCAATAAGAGTATCATTTGAATAATGGATATATGCTTTAGTCTGAGTCTCTCCTGCTTCCTTCCAAACACCTTTAACAAATAAATTTGAAGTTGTAGTTATATTAGCACCTGACCTAGTTGTCTGAGGATCTGAACCTGCATAGGCTAAACTATGATTCTCAAATGTATTTGATGTTCCCCATACGGCCCACTCTTCAGTCCATATACCATTACTTCTAATTTGCCAATCAACCATCCAAGAAGCTTTCTTACTTCCTTCTAATTTAACTTCATAAGTTCCTTCAGAAAATTCATCACCTAATTTAAATTCTTTCCATTTAGACATTCCTTTTTCTCTATAATAAAATTTAGAACCCCTTGGTAATCCATTTCCTAATAAAACCCATTCACCATCAATAAACCTAAAATATCTTTCTTCATCAACTAGACTTCCCTCCTGATAAAGTGTAACCTCCTTTATCGCTTCACAGTTTTCAACACAGCTTTCAGTATTAAACTTAAGTTCTAAATCAACAACATGCCCATAACTAAACCAATCAATCCCTAGAAAAGAATTCTTTACTTCATACTTACCATACTCCCCAATATCTTTATCAAATTTAGCTTTGTTATCCCAGTTGGCTGCACTTACAAAACTAATTACAAATAAGAATAACAATAAAAAAGAAAAGCATCTTATCACTTCTTTGTTTTTCATCTACAATTTAAGGATGTTGTAATTTAAAAATGTTGGCATTCTCACTTCCTTTTGATTTTTACTACTTTCATACGTTTCTTGGTTGATGGATGTTCTTTTGCAAGATGCTTAGAAAGATAATCTATATAAGAATCAGTTCCAGTAATTACTATCTTTTTGATTTTTTTCGTTTCCCCCCATTCTTATTTCTCTTATCATGATTTTCATAATGTCTTCTTCCATACTTCTTTCTAAGTCCTTCTACTTCCTCCAATGCTTTATTAAAAGAATTAAATAATTCTTGTGGTGTCCCGGATATACATGCGGCCCACTTCTTTCCAACTTTCTTTATTGTTATTTGACCCACTTTCTTTTTCTTTTTCTTTTTCATGATGTATTATAGTTGTTCTAATTTAAAAATGTTGGCATTCTACCCTCTAAAGAGGGTGAAGACATCAATACCTAAAAAGAACTTAATCCCAAGAAGGGCTAAAAAGATTATCAAAGCAAAAGTAATAACCTTCACTAATACTTGCTTTATAATATCTCCAAAGAAACTAAATATTCCCATCCTTCTATCCTAGGTCTTCGTTCCCTTCTTTAAATTGTCCTGCACTTTTGAAAACCCCCATGAAACCTATTATTCCAGATAGGAAGATTACAAAGAACATGAACTGTGGAAGATAGAGCATTACCTTATTGTATATACTAAACGGAACCATGATCTCATAGAGGATTCCATTTGAGATTAATAGCCTATAAATGTTTGCTATCTCTATGGAGATGTAACCGATTATGATTGAACTTATTACATGGACTACAAGTAATGCCGGATGCTTCTTAGTTCTGAAACCCATAAAGAATAGTCCAAAGACTAATCCAAATATAAAGAAGTAACTAGCAAAGATAAGAATAGATCTTAATTCAAGAACTGGATAGAGTGCCATCTCAAACCATTCCTGGCATGTTGTAAAATATACATTCTGGGGGATTAAACAATCAACACTTTTGAATGCTGTTTCAACAGTCTTCATAATAAAATAAGTAATTGCCATAAAGATTCCACTTACAGATATTAAGAACATGACTGCAATATTTACCATGAACTCTTTTCCACGCTTAGTAAAGTCTATATTAATCCCCATTGATTTCTACCCCCACTAAACTATCCCATATATGTTTATTTGTTTCTATTAGATTACTAATAGTTTTGGTAAGTTTCCATAAGGCCACTTTCCCTTGAGTATCTTCTTTCCCTTCCTTAACTCTTGCATTTTGTAAGGAGATTAGTAACTCCCTAAATCTTGGATGTATCTTGAATGGTAACGGGTTTATTTTATTTTCCATTATATAACCCCCTGAAACTATCTTGGACATCTCTCATTAAACTCATTATGATTTCATAGAATCCGAAGATCATTACTATGAATACTGCAATAAATCCCCAAAGGGAAACATTTAATATTGTGGTGAATAATACTATCATACTATCTATTGCAAAAGCTTCTACTAACTCTGTTATTATAAACATAAAGAATACTATTGCTAAGTAATAAAACATTAGAAGGTTCCTTAATAATCCATAAGCTATTGTATAAAGGACTGTGTTTCCTAGGTTTCCTTTATCTTGTCCTAGGTTGTGTTGGAAATATCCAACAACTATTTTGTTATACAATTGGTCTGCCCTCTTCCTATCAAATTTAAAATTTATCCAGACTACTGAGAGGAATAGTGATACAGAGAGAATAATCAAAATAACATAAGTGCCCAATGATGTGTCTTCCCCAGTCATAGTAACATCAAAACATACCGACAGAGGAATGTCTAAGTCAGAATAACCATCTAGTTGATAGTTCCCAACAGAGTTTAAATCTTCTCCTAAGAAAGTATATGAGAATGTACTTCCAGACTTATTCATCTGAACATCACTTAGAAAAATATTCTGGCTTGTGTTTGTTGCAGTAAAATTAATGTAATCACAGGAAGGACAAGTTATTATAATTGTCTTATTCTCATGTATCTTTCCATTTCCTTTCCACCCCTCATCAGCACAGCCCTGTGCATAAGTAAAACTAATTACAAATAAGAATAACAATAAAAAAGAAAAGCATCTTATCACTTCTTTGTTTTTCATCTACAATTTAAGGATGTTGTAATTTAAAAATGTTGGCATTTTTGTTATTTCTAATTAGGACACCTACAATCCCTGCTGAGGCCATTACAATACTCCCAAATAATAATCCATTAATACCTCCTGTCTTCCAGCAAACTGCCCCATAAAATAGATTGTACACTGCAAGTAAGACTATTAGTAATGGCTTAACTTCTGTTTTCATCTGATTAATTCCCCCCTTGTCTTTTGTGATATATAGTTTCCACACTTTAAACATCTTACCTGATCAGCAGCAACTCCCTTTTTCCCATCTCCAGTTCTCAGATTAACAAATTGATTCTTTACTGTTCCACAGAATCCACACTCATATAAATTATCTCCTACTTTCATGTATCCTCCCCCACGCATGAAGCACATCCTCCATTTAATGAATAGCTCTCTGAATTTATCTATCATTTTAAGACCTCTTATGCTGTCTGTAGGACATTATGAACATTAGCAAACTTACTACAATCCATATTAGTACCCAGTATTTAATATCATAAAATCCCTCTACTAAATAAAATACTAAAGATATAAGTCCACACATCATTCCGCATCCAAAAAAAGAAGCGATCAAATATTTAAATGCTATTTTCATTTTATTGCCACGACCTTTATTTCAGAGTAGCCTAATTTAAAGGGTAATGAATAGAGGATTAGATTCCTCCACCACTTTCTCTTGAACTTTGGATAAGAAGTTTCTATCTCTGAAAAGTCTTTTAATAAATACCTCAAATGGCTATCAACAAACAAGTGATAATGATGATCGTCTTTATGTTTTATATAATCTTTACGATCCATCCATCCATAGTTGTGGTCATCTTTTATATAATAAAAGATATATCCTGCATGGTCGGTTATTAAATCTAATTTTCCTCCTTTCTTTAATACTCTAAAACATTCACTAATCAAGGTTCCCATATTTTTTATATGTTCTAGAATTCTCCATAGTCTAATCTCATCAAAGGAATTATCTTCATAGGGAAGTCTTCCTTCTTCTAAGTTTAATATCCTTGTAGTCGATATTGTTTCCATAAAGTCTACTCTCTCATCACCATACATATCATTGCCACAGCCTAAATTTAATATCATTGTTTTTTCCATATTGCATAATGTTCTTCACCACCCTCCTTTTCTCTATAAAAAAATAAGTCTGTACCCCCATTGTCTTGAATCAAGAATTTCATTTTGCTTAGTCCATGTTTATCTAAAACTTCTGCTAGTTCTTTAATGGTTGGTTGTCCTTCCCAATTATTATCCCTATTATATTCTAACATTACTCCATCTATTTCTTTTAACTTCTCTCCGAAACCTTTTAAGACTTTTAACTCATAACCTTCCACATCTAATTTTAATAACACCGAACTTCCCTTCAGAATTATTGGTAAGCTATCAAATCTCTTGACTTCAACCTGTCTTTCTTCAATAGGACATTTCAATCCCCCCTTAAGAAATGAACCTTGTCCTATCTCATCATTTTTGTAACGAAATGTTTTAGTTACATTCTCATCTGATAAACCTATGGGATAATGTGTAGAAGCTTTTCCTTCTAGTATTTCTCTGAACTCTTTAGCTGGTTCAAAACTTATGATCTTTGCTTTTGGAAAGTGTTTTTTGAATACATCAATGAAGTCTCCCTGGTTTGCACCAACATCTAGAATCACTTCTGGTTTAATATGTTCTTTTATCTTTATGCAGGAGTAACTATAGAATGGATGCAGCCCTCTTAATCTATCTAAAATAATACTTGGTTCTTCTAAGCATAGTCTATACTTTATTTTCATTTCTTTTTGCCATAGTTTAATTTTCTTTTCTTAACACTTTCATCCCATTTAACCTTGTAACATTCCTTACAAAATTTTTGTTGTTTACCTGTTGGCCTATACGATTTCCCACATTCATCACAATACTTCTTGAACATCATTCATCTTTTCCTCTTTTTGCGTCTACGGTATAAACCGCGTCTAATTTATTGCAACATTCTTCGCATAGATATATAAAATTCTTGCCTTTTGGATATTCTCCACACTTAGGCATTGGTATGCCATGTGAGTATGTTATTTTTCCACATCCTTTCATTTTTAGAAACTTAACAGTATAGTTGTATCAATATTTATTAAAAGTTAATTACTCAACTTGTTTTAATCTTGGGTTTGAACCAGGTCTTTGTTTTCTAGTTCTTTCTAGAAAATCAATCGCCTCGTGCTTTGCAGAGAATCTTCTACTTGTAGTTCTTGGACCGCTTCTAGAGATTTGTGCAGTTACAACATATGCCATTATTTATTACCTCCCTTAGATTTTAAATACTTTTCTCTTTCTTCTCTTTCTTTTTTGTATCTATCTGAATCCTTTCTCCATAGTGCTTTTTCTATTGCCTTACATTCTTCACAAAAATGTTCTTTACCCCATCCGTCTGCAACTCCACAAAGATTACCACTACTATATCCTTTAGTTAATTTTCTTCTACATCCTAAAGCATTATAACTTATTTTATTCATTTTTCGCCTCCTTCACATTCTGCGTACATAGAAATATCCTCATCACTCTCTGGTGCTAATGCTCTTGCTGTTTTTGCAGGTAGAGAGTTGAAGTGTTTTACATCTTCCATAAATTCATTGTGTGATTTCATTTTAACCCCAGTGCTTTCTTAGACATTTTTAATTCTCTAATCTGAACCTTGTTTCCACAGCTAGGGCAACTAACCTTAATCATTTCTGAATTTGTTTCCCATTCGTATGAACACTTTGGACATTTAGCTTTCATAATCTTTTAGCCATCCTTTTTTTTCTTTCTAATATGGTGTTTAATTTCCTTTGAGCCTTAACTTTTGAATATCCAGAATGAACTTTTAATGTTTGATAGCCATCTTCTAAGATTACAATGCTCCAATCTTTTACAACCTTTACTCCTCGGAGATTCTTCATTGTTTGTTTCGTTTTTAATTCTTTTTCTTTAAAGATTAAATGTCCTGTTGTTTCCATAATAATAAGTAGTATAATAAGTATATAAACCTTTCTATTTATTCATATTAGCTTTGTTAAGCGAATGTTTTTAGAATTAGATTGTTGTCACTATGATGTTATAATTATTTTTGGTAGAGAATTATTTAATTTGTATAGTTGCTACGTTTGAACCTAATGCTCTAACTTTCTTACCCTTGGTAAATAGTTTATTAAAAGAATTTTTAGAAATAACTTCCTTTGCTTTCTTCGCCTGATTAACTGATCTAAACTGCACAAATAATGTTCTTTTGCCTTTTACCAAAACTGCACCCGATGGTGTTGAACGATAATTATATAATTTTCCGTTTTTGTCTTTTAGTTTTAATGGCATTTTAATATTTCCTTTGCATGGCAGATACTTGTTTCAGTGTCATGCCACGAAAAGTTTTCCTTGGAGAATCTCTTGGCATAAATAATCCGCCGCCTGCATTCATTTCTAAATTAAATCTATTAAATATATGTTTTCTTAGGCTCAAGTTCTTTACCTCAAAGTCATTAGTCACCTTTTTTAATCGGGCCCAATCAGTCGGAGAATATTTTTTCGTTCTCTTTCTTAAGCCTCTTATAACCAAATCGTCTCCACGTACTTCAACAGAATAACTACCGTTATAGTATGATGGAGATTTTCCTCTTATTGTTATTTTGGTTTTAACCATACATTCCTTAACCACTACTATTATATAAACCTTTCGCCTAAGCTTTGAAAAGCGTCTTTATTTGTTAGAGTTAGTTTGTGATAGTTATCACTAATATATTTTGAAATATTTTATAATTATTCTATTAATCTTTTGTAGTAGATGTTCTAACTCTTTTAGCTCCATCTCTTCTTAGCATACTGACTTCTCTTTGTGCTTTTACTTTATTAGAAAAACTTTTATGGTATGAACTTCCAATAAATACTGTATATGTTGTCATTTTTATTTTT
>Ga0210003_1005122_pt1 | contig 10134 bp, 9 predicted proteins | sample LantaG_FD_182804 | JGI IMG/M metagenome (GOLD analysis project Ga0210003, IMG submission 182804) | Deep subsurface microbial communities from Baltic Sea to uncover new lineages of life (NeLLi) - Landsort_02402 metaG (SPAdes) (version 2) | ecosystem: Environmental > Aquatic > Marine > Oceanic >...
AAATGAATTTAAAGAATTGACAGGTTATACTAAAAATGGTAAGCCTAAATATAAGACTATATCCGGATTTCCAGCACGGAAATTACAGTATGCGGAATTTAAAGAGAATGTTCTTATCATGAACTATGCTCCTGTTATAAATGAATATGAATTTATAGCAAATATTCTTTCCCCAAATTTCATGATTATCTATGATGAGATACAAGTTTTCAAGAATAGGAAGAGTAAGACCCATTTTGCTTGTAAAAGTATCGCTGAGCGGGCTGAGCGGGTTTACGGATTCTCTGCCACTATCATAAAGAATGATCTTGAGGAGGTCTGGGGTATTTATGATGTGATTGTGCCTGGCATGTTTGGTAATATTTCAAATTTCATAAAAAACTATTGTAAGACAAAATTAATGAAGCTTCAAATCAAGGGTAAGACTCGGCATATACCTAAAGTTATTGGGTATAAGAATTTAGCAAAATTTAAACAGACTCTTGATCCTTACTTTTTGATTCGGAAAAAAGAACAGGTTGCTTCAGAATTGCCAAAGTTGATTTCGAAAAAAGCTGTACTGGAGATGAGTTCCGCTCAGAGACAGTTATATAATGATGCTCTTTCTGGTATTCTTCATGAGGAAAAGATACAGGGAGAATATTTCGAAATGGTAGACCATATCAGAAATGTAGGTGAAGAGAATATATCTGATAAGGAAAAGAAAAAGTATATAGCACTTAAGGAGAAGTACCAGACAGTGTTGAGTCCTGAAGGCAAGAAAAGAGGGAAACTGGCAGCTTTGACTTATTGTCAGATGATTAGTAATGGTCCGGGTCTTTTAAAAGAAGAGGGTGATTCCAGTAAAGAAGAAGAATTTCTTCGGTTAATGAAAGAGGAGCTGGTTACTGAGAAAGTTATCGTATATACTCGTTTTAAAACCGGTATCCCTTTCCTCGAAATAGGATGTGATAGAAGTGGTATAAATCATGTAAAAATTACAGGGGACTGTGATGACCATGAACGGAAGAGAGCCCGTATAAGCTTTCAGGAAGATCCAGATTGTAAAGTTATCTTTATAACGTCCGCAGGTTCCGCAGCTTTGAATCTCCAATCAGCAAGTGTACTAATTTTTTATGACACTCCTTGGTCCTATGGGGATTTGGTGCAAACCATAGGTAGAGCGCAAAGAATCGGAAGTCTTCAAGAACATATCCTTATTATTCATATGGTAAATAGGGGTACTATTGATGAGCATGTTCTTAAGAGAGTCACTTCGAAGAAAGATTTGAGTGATTCCATTATAGGGGATACTGCAGAAGGGGCACTTGATTTTACCGCCTATGAAGGTAATTCCATAAATGATTTGTATGATGATTTACTTCATGACGCAGAAGGGTTTAAATAAAATGGCTAAATGTCCTTTATGTAATGGAGAGGGTAGGAAAATTATAGTAGAGATAAATCCATACACGAAGTTAAAGATGACCTCGGAAGAATGGTGTCTCTGTAAAAAAGCAAGTTATGTGTCGGAGAGGAACCAAATGCTGCAGTGGTTAGGGGATCAGTATTTACCCCTTGAAAGTATTGATCCTAATTTAGTCTTTTTACCGAAAGATTTAAGGAGCAGCCCCAATTTATTGATTCAAAATACATATTTTCAGACTCTATGCATCCATGTAAAAAGCATAATTATGAAGTACAGAAGTCCTTCAACTTCTATTCTATTTTGTAAAGGTTTTAGTATTTTGAAGGACTATTATGTGGAGCAGTCAGATGGTAGTAATCCTAGCCTCTTAGATCTAAATAAGTTTGATTTGCTTATAATGACTCTTGATACTCTTCAAAAGAATGAGAAGTTGCATGCATGTATCAGTGAGGTAGTTCATAATAGGTTGAGTAACTTAAAACCTACGTGGATCTGGTTACCTAAAGGTACACCTCTTGACAACACTATAGAAACTTCAGATGAGCTGAAAGCAATGCTTAAACCAGATTCTACAGAAAAGAATGATAATTATAAGAAAATAGAGATAAAAGGAAAGACTTTAAAATCAGGAGCTGGGCCGAGTAAGGTCTCACGTAAAGCAGAAGGATTTAAAATATAATGGAAAGAATATTCAGATCAATATTGAATATAAAAAAAGGTACATCTCCTACAATACCCCTGAATGAGCTGAATAGGAATTATAGGGAGTTTCTTTCTAGTAGAGTTACATGTGAAGATCCGTCTTATATTACTATGTATTCGTGGATTGAATCCCATTACAGAGTACATAAAGATATACCTTCTTATGAATTGCTCTATGAGAAAGCCCAAAGTGCTGGTGAAGAAACAATTCTTGTGAACTTAAAGGCCATAATCTCTGAAGTTCCTTATTGGGGAGCAGACTATAAGTCCATTCTCATGGAGAAATATACCGAGCAGAGTAAAGAGATTTTTAGAAAAGTAGTGGAGGACACCTGGCGAATAGCTAACGATTCCTTAGTCCTAAAAGGTAAGGGGAGTAAAAAGAAAGAATTAAAAGGCATCCCTGATGCTATCTCTTACTTTAGTGGCGGATGTAAGGAATTTCTTATAAAAGTGGGTGATGTAAAAACTGAGGGTCAGATCAGAAGTGTCCCTGAGAGTCGTGAGGTAACTGAAGATTATAAGAAGAGAAAAAGGGAACCCAGTGTAGGTCTCTTTACAAATCTCACTAAAATGGATGAAGTCTTTCGTGGTATAAAATTAGGTGATTTATTTATTATCGCAGCTTTCGTTGCTCAGGGGAAAACTACTCTGGCTGTTAATATGGCCTACAATGGGATTTGGCAGGGTATGAATGGTCTCTTTGTGACAATGGAGATGACCTACGGAGAAATGCGGGATATGATTTATGTCCTTCACACATGTAACCCCGATTGGTATGAGCATGAGAAGTATAAACATCTTACTGGAAAGATCTCTTATTCAAAAGTTCGTTATGGTGAGTTAAGCCCTGAAGAGGAACAATTCTTTGAGGCTGTTTGTGACGATCTTGGTAATAGAGAGGATTTTGGCGAATTAAAAATTTTTCAACCAGATGAGCATTTAACCCCTTCTCGTTTTGAGATGGAACTCTACAACTATAAGGCTGAATTGGAAGAAAAGGGAAAGACCCTGGATTTTGTCGTGCTTGATTACGTAGGATTAATGATTCAGGATAAAAATGAGCGCTATGGAGATTTTAATATCGATTTAAATAATATCATAAAACGCTTAAAAAATATAGGAATCAATTTTGACAACGGACGAGGAGTAAGGGTTATCACTCCTTTCCAGGTTAATAGAGAGGGATGGAAAGAGGCTGTTAAAAATGATGGTGTATATAAGCTAACAGCATTATCCAATGCTAATGAGGCTGAGCGCTCTGCTGACGGGGTTATAGCTCTCTTTATGGACTCTGAAATGAAGAGAAACGGTTTAACAAAACTTTCTTGTCTGAAGCATAGAGATGGTGATGACTTCTTGCCTTTTGAAGCTACAATTGATTTCACGCCCAGAATGTTTAGGAATTTAGCTGAATCCAAAGAAAATTCGCCTAATGATGATATGGCTATAAATCCCATCTTAGGTGAAGTCCCTGATGAATTACCCTTTGGAGATGATTAAATGAAGAATCCGGAGAAATTAAAAGAGTTGATTCTCGAAAACGTGGATATGGGCCAAGTCATGAAGGATTATAATACAGATTTTTTAATGGATCCTGATCTCATGGATGAAGTGCAGTTAAGGTGCCCTTTTCATGGTAAGGATAATAAACCTTCAGCCCGTTTCTATAAAAATACTCAATCAATGTTTTGCTGGGTTTGTTATAAATCTTGGGATGTTATTCAATTTGTAATGGAAAAGGAGCAGATCTATTATGTGCGTGCTCTTCTATTCATCATAGACAAGTATAAACTCGATGATTCCCTTATAACTGAGGATCCTGTATTAGAGCCCTTAACATTGGCTACAGATAAAAAGGTGTCTGAAAAATCTCTTCAGAAAAAGGTACTCCGAAATAAAATCAGAGGATTAAGAGGTAAAATTGTTTTTGAGAAATACAGAGCTCTTGTTTGTGCCTATTACATGGTCATGTTTAAGGTACATCAAGGAGGAGACTCCTTAACAGATTTTAAAAAACTAGAAGATAAACTTAACTCAATAAAAATAGGATAACAAATAATGGCAGAAGAAATGGTAGTATCAGTCCCTTTGATGGAATTCTTAGAGAATGAGGTAAAAGATCGTGTAGCTCAAAAGGAGTGGATGAAAAATCGTACATTTAAACGTGCCGAGAATATGGAAGAAGTAATGGTCTACGTTGACGAGGCTATAGCAGCGGGAAGATGTGCTCTTGATTTAGAAACTACAGGTTTAAGTACCCGAGTGAGGTATGTCGAGGGAGAAAAAGTTCCCGTAAATAAAATTATAGGCTTCTGTCTTTGCTATGATTCAAGTTTCGGTATTTATATACCAATAAACCATGTTGAATCGGACGGGATTCAGGATAAGCCCTCTCAGTATAATTTGCCTGAAGAGCACGTTTTCCCCGAAATGCAGCGTCTGTGCTCTAATTGTATAACTATTTATCACAACGCTAAATTTGACATAGCTTTTTTAAATAATCATGGCATTACTATAGGTAATCATAAAGATTATGATGATACCATGTTACTGGCCTATATGTTTGATTCGGGTCAGAAAGATATAGGTTTGAAAAATCTCTCAGCAAGGATGCTGAATCAACCCATGCTAGAGTTAACAGATATGACGGGTGATAAGAAATCTCATAGGCTTGAATTAATATGCCCTACAGTAGCTTACATCTATGGTGCTTCTGACGCTATCTGTACTTTGGATTTGTATAACTATCTTATAGAGCGAGATATAGTAAAAGCCCAGAGTGTCGTATATGCATTAGAAAAGAGGGTTGTTATAGTATTGATAGAGATGGAAGGAAATCTAGTTAAAATAGATAAGCCTTATCTTGAAGAAATGCAAAAGAAGGGTGAAGAACGTCTGGAAAGTATTATAAAGGAGATATATGAATTAGCTGGAAAAGAATTCAATATAGGAAGTCCTATTCAATTAGGGAAAATCTTATTTGAAGATCTTGGTTATACATATCCTGTTAATACTAAGACTGCTTCAGGTCAGTATTTAACAAATAATATTACTTTGGAAAAGATTGCTGATCAGTATCCTGTGGTAAATAAGATAGTAAGGTTTCGTAAGTTGAGTAAAATGTTGGGTACGTATATCAACAATCTTTTGATAAATTGTGATGAAGAAGATTGTGTTAAACTGAATTTTAAGCAAACTGGTACTGATACAGGTCGATTTTCCTCTCCCGGCGGAAGAGGCCTTTTAGTAGATGGTTTAGCCGGTGTAAATGTACAGGCTATTCCCAAGATGCCTCCAAAAGATAATGCTGACATGAATCTTCGAGATGCCTTTGTGGCTAGACCTGGTACGACAATGGTTGCTATTGACTATGCAAATGAAGAAATGCGTGTAGCAACTAATTTGGCTCATGAAACAACCTGGATAAATGCTATCCGTGATGGTGTTGATTTTCATACAGCTACTGCAGCTATTATCGCGGGAAAAGAACCAAAGGATGTTTTAAAGGCAGAACGTAAGATAGGTAAAACAGTGAATTTCTTGGCCCTCTATTTGGGTGGTCCTATGACATTGTCTGCTCAGGCTAAGGTTACTGTTCCAGAAGCAAAGAAAATTCTTGCAACCTATTTTGCCGGTGTACCGCATTTAAGAAAGTGGATTGATACTGAAATTATAAAAGCACGTAAGCGTAAGTTTGTGAAGACAGTTTTTGGTAGAACCCGTTTATTGAATAGATTTTATGGCAGTGGTGATCGAGGGCTGGAATCCCATGGTGATCGTTGTGCCATTAATACTCAGATTCAGGGCACGTCGGCTGATATAATGAAAGCTGTGATGAGTAAGCTTTATCATTGGATACATAGAAATAATTTACAAGATGAGATAAAGACTCTTATAACTATGCATGATGAATTAGTTTTTGAAATTCCTACGGAAAAATTGGAGCTATATGTTCCTGAAATAGCTAAAATCATGATGTTAAAAGAGGTCATTACAGACAGATTGAAATGGACCGTTCCATTAACTGTAGACGTCCAGTATGGCCGTACTTGGCGGACAGGTAAGGATTTCTTTGCTGATTTTCCAGGTACGGAAGCTCGCCTCAATGAGCCTCTCATGGAGTTTGCCCCTCAGGAGAAAAAGGCTGAATCCGTATCAAAAGAAGAATCCACAGAACAGGAGGAAAAACCCGAGGAGAAGGTAACTATAGAGACACCTTCTGTAGAAACAGCACCGCAAGATATAGAGACGGAAGAAAAAGACAAAAAAAAAGTTCAGGAAGAATCACCTCCTGAGGTACTCTCAGAGGGTTCTATCCTACAAAATACCATACCTTCTTTGAGTATGGAGTCTGAAGGAGTTTTTATTTATGAGCTCAAGGATCGTCGAAAAGTCACACTGCGTTGGTTGAATGATATCTTAAATTATCTAATAGAAGAATCGGCTCAAATCAGTGAAAATAATAAACAAACACTAAAAATTAAAGACCATGAAGGTAATAGTTTGTTGATTTCAGAGTTCAAATTAAACATAGAAAGTTTCCAGGTTTTGGTGAAGTTTTTCGGCATTTAAAGGCGTGTGGGTGCCTCTTATTTGTAAAGAAAAAATAATGCTTGCCTTTCAAATCTATAAGTATTATATTGTTTTTGTCATAATCAAAAAAGTTATATGTGGCTTATCACAAGTAGTTACGACCATTAGAGTTACGTATTCTTCGGAATTCGTAATATCGAGCCAAAAATTAACGTAACTATTAGGATGCAGTCACCGCACAATTATTGAACATCAAAAAATGCAAGGAGATTTATACCCGCCATGGTCCCCACAAACTCATTATCCATATTTTTAAAGAAAAATAATACTGAATTCAGAAGTCTTTGTGTTGCTCTTTGTGAACAGTATTCATATCCAGGTAGTCCTGATGATATAATTCAAGATCTTTATCTTAAATTTATAACTTCAGATATTATTGAAAAATTTGATCCTTATCATAAGGATTATGGTACCAAAATGACCACGTATCTCTTTCCTATTGTAAAAAATTTCATCATCAGTAAAATAAAATCTTCCGAATGTCGCCTCTTACGAAAAAGTGTTAAGAAATACACTCCATCCTTTTCTGAAGACTTTGATGAGATAGAAGCAGCTCTTTATCGAAATATTCTTGCCCCCGATTACGTAGACATACTCACATTTAATCAGAGTACTGATAGTGTGTTGGGCCTCGGTTCTGACTTAAAGGCTTTTAAACGTGCTCTTATCAGAAATCGCAAGAATAAGAAATTCATGAAAAAACAGAGTAGAAAGAATGATTTTCTAAATGAGTTAAAAACTGAGTTGTCAGATTTAAAGCAAAAGGAAATTAATTCAGATGATCCTGAATTCCGTGAAATCCACGAACGTATCACAAAAGTTCAAGCTTCCGCAGGTTGTTATCTAACAGATATTTTCTCTCTCTTATATCGAGGGTATACCGGAAAACAAATAGCTCAAGTTTACGGCGTTTCTGATATGTCCGTTACTAATGTGAAACATAAATTGGCAAAAGCTCTTTATAATTTCGGTTTAAAACCTTTAGGAGAGAAATCAATTGGTAGAAATAAAATGCCCAAGTTGCCGCAGCGGAGTGGAAATAGAGGATAGTCTGATTGAACCTGGCGATGCAAGAATAGGAATCTTTTGTAAAAACGAGAAATGTCAATACCATAAGATACCTCTTATAGGTATTGAACGTAAAGATTCTAAAGTCTTTATTTCAGATGTATTAATTTAATTCCATCTCCTTAACTTTTTTGTTTAATCTTACCTTATAATAAGTGTATCATTGTTATAAGGTGATTTATACCTGATTATAAAGATAATTAATCAGTGTATTGAGTTTTTTATCGATTGGAAAGTTTAATGTCTAATAAGAAGAAAAATAAGAAGAAACCTGTTAAGTCCCAGAAGCCTAAAGCCTCCCTTTTAAATGCTCCTGTAGCTCTAATAAAACCATTGGAGTCTACTTCTGTGATAGATAGGCCAAAGCCTGATGTCCATGTTATAGGGATGGGTAATTTTGACCATAACCCCTATCCTATAATACCCAAAAAAGAAATAACTACAGATATCATTCTTGTCCTTTATGGTGCAAGGGATGATCTTGATAGATGTGTAGCTTCTATTGAGAAGCATTGTTCTAATTATAGATTACATATAATAGATAATAATGAGGTGAATTTAGGATTTACCATAGCAGTGAATCAAGGTATCCTAGCAGGTGATGCTCCTTATGTCTGGTTATTGAATCAGGATGCAGTTGTATTGGAGGGTGCTCAGGAAGCCCTTATAGAGCGCTTTAATTACCATGAAAAGGTAGGTATAGTAGGATCCATGCAACTAGACCATGATGATCATGATATTGTAAAACATGGAGGGACTCAAAGGGCCTTCCCTAGTGGTATCCATAAGGGTGGCCGAATTTCAATGGGGCACTGTAGAATACCAGAAAAAAACACTTGGGTAAATTTTGCCAGTGTCATGTTTAGGAGAGAGATGATCAGGACCATCGGAGTTCTTGATGAGAATATGTTCCTACTTTATTCCGATTCAGATTATTGCTACTGGGCCAGATACCGAGGATGGGAAGTTTGGTATGAGCCGCGTTCTCAGGTTTTACATAGATTAGGTGGAGCTTCAAAAAGTATCTCTGAATGGCATACAAAAGATAGGATTGCCTTTATGAGAAAATGGGGTATTCAATCTAATGGAGCTTATTCAGATTTGTTTAGTAAATTAGATTCAAATCCATAAATAAAAATTATTCACAAAAGGAGCTGAGTATGACAATACCAGTGTCAAAAATAACCATTTTTAAAGGCGGGAATTCAAAAATAGAGAGCCTTGAACAAGTAGACGATTGCCACAAATTAGCCGAAATGGCCGCTGCCGGTGGGAAAGTGACTAGTCGAAAGAAGAAGGATCACGAAGACGTCTTTCACAATGTTCAAATTAAAGGAGTAAATTAAAATGTCCGATGAAATACATACCGAGTTTGAAATCAAGTCATCTTTGATTTTGAGAGAGACCCTTCAAGAGATGGGTAAGAATTTTACAGAAACAAAGCCTGATGTTTTTGTCTTAAATCGCCCTTATCATAATATGGTGTTTAATGCAAATACAGGTAAGATTTCTCTTGATCAAGAGAATAAGAATGAGATGGATCTTATTACTCAAAATTACCAGACCAATTGGTATCAGGATTGTGCCATTAGAGAAGGTAATAAAGTCACAAGAGAAGTTTTAGTCTCAGGTGAAATAGTTTTGCATGTCTCAAGATAAAAGTAAAGAATTGGTTAAAGAAGAACTCGTTCTCCGCATAAAGCCAGGTGGTAAGACAGTTGTCGATTTTTTTCCCACCTCTTATAGTGAGTTTATCATAGACAATGTGTATGATAAGAAGCAGCGAGAACGAGCAGCTTTAACTGGAAGCCGCAAAATTTATTGTGGTTAAATAAAATCTAAATAGGATAGATATATGTTAACATTGGATCAATGTCTGGGAGCAAATAGGCCCATGACTTTTGTCATGGCTGAAAGTGAATTAGAAGTACTTGAATATATTTATAAGAACTATATAAAAGATGATTGGTTTGTTTATAGCTCGACTCTTTCAGGTTTAGTACCACTATATGACCTTATCACAAAGAAGTATCAAGTAGAGGTTCGGGCTCAATCTTCCGCGATGGTTCTTGACCATATATATAAAAGGAAGTTTAAGAAAGAAAACGGGAAATTCGAGAAGTATATCTTTCTTAACAGTCAAACTGTTTTGGCGGATAAACAAGATACCCGAAAAATACATGATATCCTCTCTCAATATCAGATGAATGAAGATTATACTTTAAATATGGTCTTTATCTCACAGAGTGTGTTTGTACCCGAGTCTCTTCAACGGTTAGGTGAAGTGGTATTTTTTGACCTGCCAAACGAGAATCAACTTAAGATAATTTCAGACCAAATGACAAAGAATCTTGAGGTAA
>Ga0210003_1005125_pt1 | contig 10128 bp, 12 predicted proteins | sample LantaG_FD_182804 | JGI IMG/M metagenome (GOLD analysis project Ga0210003, IMG submission 182804) | Deep subsurface microbial communities from Baltic Sea to uncover new lineages of life (NeLLi) - Landsort_02402 metaG (SPAdes) (version 2) | ecosystem: Environmental > Aquatic > Marine > Oceanic >...
AATCATCATAAGTATTATTTGCGTTATAATTCCAACCTGTGCCCTGTGCAAAAGCAAATACAGAGATAGCTATAACTATTAATCCCCAGTACATTATTTTAGTTATGTTTGATTTCATTTTAATTATATTGATTGACAAGCGCAGTTGGAGTTTGTTGTAGCCCCACAACTTCCAGCCCCATTTAATACCCCTGTTAAACTTACTTTTCCTATACACGCCCAATTATAACTAGCTGTTGGTGCACCGTCTAAACCATTACACATAGTCGTACAATTCGCCCCAGCGTTAGTAAATAAGGTTATTAATTGCCCTTTGGAAACGCCCCCTATACTTATATTATTATTAAAGGTGTACTCGTTGCCTGTTAAAGTATAGCCTAATTGTAACTCTACTGTGTCTGTTGCTGGGATTGTTGTATCATTAATAGAACCGTCAGGAGAATGAAAGGTAACAGTGTCCCCCTGCATATCTGTAACTAAGCCACCACCATTATCTGACGCCCAATTTTTAAATATATAATCTGGAACTTGTGGAGTGTCTAATATCCAGCTTAACGCATTATTAATACTTTGAAGTTTATATGTTCCTATTCCTGCAGGTGTTAGTATACTCCACCCAGTAGTAGTACCATAAATAATATTTCCTTTAGAGCCTATTGGTTTTAAATGAGATATGTTTAAGTCTGAATTGTTTATTTGATTTCGGATAGTTATATTATTAAAAGTATCATTAAAATAGATAGCCATACTATCATTATACAAATAATTTCCTGCTGTAGTCTTTTGTGTGTCTGTGTCTACTGTGTGAGACCCTGTTACAAATCCTAAAGCTACAATGTTCGCAGTAGTATTAACAGACCATACTAAAGGCGTCTCATTGAAAACTTTAGAAACGTCTAAGATAGTTATATTATTAAAAGTATCATTAAAATAGATAGTCGTACTATCATTATACAAATAACCTCCTGCTGTGGTCTTTTGTGTGTCTGTGTCTACTGTGTGCACTAGGTCGCTAATCTGACTTTCTGTTATGGTTACATTAGTCCAATCAAAAGATTTTATACTATTAAATAAAACGTCTGAAGTTGTATTAAGCCATTGGTCAAAAATATTAACTGTGGTCTGTGCTGGTAAGTTTGTAAGTAAACTTCCGTCTCCCTTAATGAAAGTTCCCGAAACGTTGCCGTTAGTTGTAATATTTCCGTTGGTATCTATAACTACTTGCTCAATACCACCAAGCATAAACTTAATTATTCCAGTCGTTAAAGTGTATAAACTTAAATCCATACCGTTAGACTGTGTTTGTATCCCATTAGTTCTTAATGTTGTGTCCGACCATACAGACCCAGTGGTTCTTATGCTGTCGTTTGCGTCAATAGAATATAAAGAACTTGGAACTTTCCCTATACCTATTCTTCCATATTGTACGTCTGAAGTTGTATTAAGCCATTGGTCAAAAATATTAACTGTGGTCTGTGCTGGTAAGTTTGTAAGTAAACTTCCGTCTCCCTTAATGAAAGTTCCCGAAACATTACCGTTAGTTGAAACTCCTGTATCTGCTAAAACTGCATAACTAAACAACAGAGAAATAATTAAAATCCAGTAAACTAAAAGCCTCATAAAATTTTAGGCAGGATACCCACTAATTTATTAGTGGGAGGAATACCTTTACCTCCATTTAGTTTTTGTTGTGCGACTCTAACATACTCTTTATCTAATTCAATACCTATAAACTTCCTTTCTTCAAGTATTGCAGATATTAAGAAACTTCCACACCCACAAGTATTATCTAATACTAAATCTCCTTTATTGGTATAAGTTCTAATAAAGTATCTTCCTAGTTGAACTGGTTTTTGTGTTGGGTGTAATCCATTTTCTTTCTTAAATTTCTGAATTGATAATGGATACCTCCCAATATAGTCCGATTCAGAAATTTCAACAAAGTTACCATAATTTGTTGTTTTTGATTTTAAACCACTTCTTTTTACTTTTCTCTTTTCAAAACCAACCATTTGAGGATTGTATGTTGGAAGATTCTTATAGAATATTAATATGTTTTCGTGATTCTTCAAAGGCATCTTTTTAGCATTAAGGTGTCCTGTTCCTTGTGATTTTTCCCAAATCCATTCGTACTTCAATAATTTAATATTAGAAACCCCCAATACTTTATCAAATGGAGTTTGTGCAGTAAGAACAATAACACCATTATCTTTAATTATTCTTTCGTATTGTTCCCATAATTTTACTAAATTAATTATTGAATCCCATTTATTACGAGTAGTTCCATAAGGCAAATCACATAATATCATATCAACTGATTTATCTGGTAATTCTTTCATTAGTTCAAGACAATCACCTTGGTGTATTTTGTTTATTTCAAGCATTGAAATCACCCAATTTCTTTTGACCTGTGAAATCTCCTATCTTCTGATTATGGCTTCCAAAGACAGAATACTCAAAGTGGTTTTCTTTTGTAGGTTGCACGTTGAACGAACCACACATTAAACTTTTCTCTGCAAGGGAATAGTTTAAGTTAAGTGGTTTGTGTGTGCTAACCGTATTTTTTGTTTTTACCATTTTTTCTTTTTGTTTTTGGAAACTACCTACTTTAGTGGGTAGAGCATGTCATTTAATACGCCTCGCTACTATCCTACTCGCCTCTTGGCTGTTAAGTCTAACTCCTAATTTAACGCCCTCCCTTTTAACTTGGTTTATCATTTTAACTAGGTCTGGGTCTATACGCATAACTTGGGTTTTCCTCCTCCGTCTAGTTTTCTTAGCCACGTTTTCCTTTCCTCTCGCTGTCTATTAAGTTGCCTATAAAGATAACCACTAATATCGCCACTACGGCAACATAGCCAATAAAGACCCTCTCTAATGAACTCGCCACAACAGCCGAGTTAATATCTGCTATCTGTTTAGCAACCCAGAGAAGATAAGCAACGAACCCGAACCCTGCAAAATAAACTATAATATGGTACAGAGGGCTTTTAATTTTCTCTGCCGTTTTCTCTAAGTATAACGGTATGAAAGACAACCCCACAACGACGGCAATTTCCCACATACTAAGCCACCTTAGCGCTAACAATTATGAACGCCATAACTATTATGCCCACTCCTATTAAAGCAATAGACCCGAACTTAGTAAGCCAATCACTATTTGCATACTGTGCGTTTTTCTCTCTTAACCAGCCAGCGAACTCTGACTTTTCTTCGCCTGTTTGGTAAGGTAAACTTATAGGCTCTCTGTGTGTTATATTCCCCTCGTTGTCGTAAACAGGTCTTTCCTTAATAAACTTAATTGGGTGTATGTTCTTTTCTTGGTCTAAAAAAAAGTCTATTGTTGGCTTTCCCTTATCCATATAAACAACGTTAGAAGTATCTATTTTTGGAATAGCTATCTTTAACTTTTCTAAAAAGTAATAAGTTTTACCTGTTGCGTGTGTCCTTATTAGTACATTGTCTTTTCTGGCTCTTGTACCGTTGTGTGTGTCGTATTTAATTACTGCCTTATACTTTGTGGATAGTAACTTTAAATAAAATCTATACCCTATAAATCCTACTATTGCTATTACTGCAATTAGTACAAACCTTAAAAATATTAAACGCCAATTAGCGTTTGCTACCCCTGCTAAAAAATTACTTCCCTGTGTTGTTACTGTACTTATATCTGCCGTTTTAATCCCCTCCCCATAGTCTAGACATAAAGCCTTTTTTTCTGCTATCTTCTGGGTTTGTCATTCCCTGCGATGATGAAATATTAATCATACTTATACGGTTTTGTGCCTCCCAGCCTTTCTTTGAACGGTTAAGAATTGATAAGGCAAACGTCTCTACATAACCAAGTATTAAATATTGTTTCTGTGAAGTCTGTATACCATACCGTTTTTTATTACAATATAAATCCTCGCCTAGTCTCACAGTTAAACCCCTCATAATGTTATTAATTTCTTGTTGGGTGTTATTTCCTAATGCTATGCCTTTATTTAAGTGAACTTGTAAAACTGCTAGTATTGTATTAATGCCTAAGTCGTTTAGTTCTGGGCGTAATAAGATATTTCTAACGTACTTTTTATTTTCGCTATCATAACTATAACCCTTTAAGGTCATAATTAAATCCTGCACTTGTTCCCTAAAGTCTACTTCCCACTTTCCAAGTATCTCGTCTTTAGGTTTTCCCTGCGTAAAATTTGGCTGGTTTAATAAATCTTCGTGCCTCTGGCTGTTATTTAAGTGTGCTATTTCCTCTGGGCTTAACCCTAAACTATCAAAATCCATTTAATTATTTCTTTTTTCTCCGTCTAACTACCCTTTTCTTACTCTTTTTTACGGGCTTTTTACGCATAATAAGCCTAGTTCTTGGAGATAAACCCACTATCCCCGTTAGTCTTGTCGTAGTTCTCCCTGCTAATTCTTCTGCTAGGCTTGGTTTGTATATTTGTATTATGTTTTTAGAGTTCTTTTTGTTACCCTTTAGTTGTTTCTTCTTCTTCTTCTTCTTTAAAATTGGAGGTACACGGAAACGCCATCTAAAACCCCCAAAATCAAAATAGAAATATATTTGTTGAGGAGGGAAAGGCTGGGTTAGTCTTTGGTTTACCATCTGCCTTAATTGTAATTTCTGGGCTGGTTTAAGTTTCTGTATTATTGCCTGTTGTAGTTTAGAACCCTCTTTAATTATGGTCTTAGTTGCTGTAATAATCTTAACATTAGGTAAGGTCTTAGTTGTTAATTTGGGCTTGGTCTGTGTCTTAGTTTTGCCTGTGGTGTTTAGCTTTAATTTACTGCCCGTCTTAAGTTTACTTTTATCCATAACTTTAAGTTTAGTTACTACTGCGTTTTTTAATTCTTCTGTAATTACACCCCTGTTTAAACTTGTTATTGTAGAAGTTGAAAGATTAGTACCCTGCACAAAAGGAATTAAAGGAACTCTCCCAGAACCAATTTTAAAACCGTACCTAGTTACTTCTAATGCCCCACTATTAACGGCTTGGTTTACTATACTTTTAGCCTGTGCCTGTGTTTGTATATTAAGAATGTCTTGATTTAATTTTGCCTTTGATTTTTGCTTTATAGAATAAGCCTTTTTTGCCTGTTGTAAAACCTGTTCAGTCTGTGCGTTGCTCTTTGAAACTATATTACCTGCCTTTAAGTCTAACTTTTTATTAAGTTTTATCTTTGCCTTAGCCTGTGGGCTTGTTGTTGTCCGTTTGTATCTAGCTATTTGTTTAGACCTTTTTTGATATTGCAGTAAACTTTTAATCTGTGTAGGCGTTAAGTCTTTAGCTTTGACTAGCTTAGCTAAGTTTACTTTTGTACCATTTATTTTTTTCCCTCTAGCTATAAAACCCCTTAAGGAGTTTAGTTGCGCCTTAGTTAGTTTTTTGTTTTTTGGTTTAGTCTTTAGTTTAATTTTCTTAGTTATTCTTTTTGGTTTTACACCTAAGTTTTTCTTAACAGCTTTCCCCGACCTTTGTAATTCTAATATTAGCTTTCTTAGTTCTGACTTTTTAGTATACTTCCTAGCCGACTTAGTTACAGTAATGCCTAACTTACTAAGTACGTTGTTTATTTCTGCTTGGTTTCCACCTGCTTTGTTTACTACTTTCTTTAAATTTACCAGTTGAGACGTATCTAAATAAGGTTTTTTTCTTAAATTTACTGTGCCTAGTTTCTTCCTTAAAACTCCCACAACGTCGCCCTTATTTCTAAGCGTTGTTCTTTGAAATATAGTAATCTTTTTAGTTCCTGCTTTTCTTCCTACTGCCTGTACTGTTGTAAATTTTCTTAAGGGTCGTTTCCTACCTTTGGCTAACTTCCCACCTCGCTTTATAACTTGTCTAGTGAGTTCTTTAGAGACGAACCCAGATTTTTTTAGTTTGTTAAAAAGGTTCGGAATAAAAACGGTGTCTGCTTTGCTTATGCCTTTTACACTTTTGATAGCTAACCCTGCCTTTTGTTTGTTATTCATAAAATTATTAATTAACTTTTTTGCTTGTAGTCTCGTCCAGCCAAAACGTGCCTTAAACTCTGCTGGAGAAATTTTAATATTATCTATGAACTTAACCATTTCCTTAAGTGTTTCTGGAGAAATTGCCTTAGAGATAAATGTACTCGTCTCGGTAGACCTAAACCTATCCTTTCCTAATGGGTTTTTAGTTGTTGGTTTCCTCTTTATTCTTTCTGCTACCGTCCTAACTTTTTTAGGGAGTAGAAACTTACCCAATTTGGCTATTTCCTTATCTAAGGCGTTGGCTAACTCTGGGCGTCTATTTTTAGCTTTCTTTAAAGCGTTCCCAACTAATTGTACTGCTTGTTTGTTAGATTTAACGCCTACTGTGCTAGTTGTTAATATTTCTTCTCCTGCTAGTTTAATACTTACAGCATTACCTTTAAACGACGCTGTAATAGGTTTAGGTTCTGAATAAACCACCTTTTTTTTAAATCCTTTTTTTACTAATTTCGGAGTTCTAACAGACCCAAGATTTAAGCGACCTCTTAAAACTGTTTCTGTGGTTTCCCCCGTCTTTCTTGTTAAGGCTGTTAATTTTCCAGCCCTCCCATAGTTAGTGGTAGTTTCAAAAACATTTTTAGATTTTTTAACCGTGTCTGTTACTGGTTCTTTTAATAATGTTATCTTTTTTATTATAGGTTTAAACTGTGTTCTTGTAGATTTACCTACTAACTTAGGTAATTTTAACTTACCTGCCCCTTTATACCCGATAATTGTACCCGATAATTGGGCTAAATCTCCTGCTATCTGTGTAGGCGACCTAGTTTTTAGATATACCTTAACAGATAATCCAGCTATTCCTGCAAGTAGAGCTATTTGTTTTCTATCTAAACCCATAACTATTTTTTTACCTTTATTATATTGTTGAACTGCCTTATCTCTCCCCGTTTTTCTTCTAAGGCTTTCTGCAAATTTTGCAGTTCCTACTACAAACTGTGCAGTTCCTACTCCTGCCTGTGCTATTCCTCCGACAAACTTACCCCCAACAGCTAAAGCCCCAGCCGTATTAACGGTTTGGTTTTTCCTAGCTTGTTTTACGCTGTCGTCTAAAGTTTCCGATAATTCTTTCTGCCTCCCTGTTAATTGAGTTTGCACTCTTTTAAAAAATGTAGAAGTACCACCTAAAAAACCCGTGTCCTTTTCGGGTTCTGTCTGTACCTGCGTAGTTTGTTCTTGAGCCTGTGGTCTTAATATTACTAAGTTCCCAGACTCATCAAAAGAAAACTTATCGGTCTTTTTTAATTCTCCAGATTTGATTAAACGGTTTACTGTTTCTTTTTGAGTTTCGGGTCTATACCTACCAGCCCGAGACTTGTTAATATCTGCAATAGTTATTTTTCTAGAATTTCTTTTCGTTCTACTCCCTAAACTTTCTGCTGTACTTCTAAGCCGTGTTATTGTTTGTGTTCTTCTTTCTTGTTTCTCTCTGTTTCTCTCTAAGGCTTGTAGTCTTTGGTTTTGTTGTCGTGTTCTTCGTCTGCTGTCTATATTTCTAATTCTATTAATTTCTTCTGCTCTGGAATTATCGCGACTAAAATTAACCATTGTTTATTTTAAAGCCTAAATACTATTTAAAGTATATTATTTTCCCTCCTCCATCTTTTTTATTTTCTTAGCTTGTGTTTCCTCTAAAGTTAGCGAAACTTTCTTACTAAGGTTAGAAGTAAACATTGTTTTTTTAACGTGATATAATTTTAATAGTCCTGTTGAGGGTTTTTTAAACCAAGCGTCGGCTATTTCTCGTCTGCCGTCTTTCCCAGAAACTCGCATTTTATTTAAATAAAGTTTGTCTTTAAACTCACTTTGCTTAGGAAAAAATAAATTACCTTTTGCTTTCCCTGCTCTCTCGTTTATATTTCCAGTCATACGTATATCAATGTGCATTAATCGTTTACTTTGTTTATCAAAAGTCGGTAAATTTGGCAATGTTATAACAGTTAAATAATTTCTATGTCTTAAAGTGGAAAGCAAATAAAATAAACCTTTATTTGTAGAACTGTAAAAATTTAAATTATGAGCCATATGTTGCCCCTCCTCTAACATAAATGCAGAACCTCTAGGGTAAAAATCCCCCATCTGGTCGGCGTAATTCTTAACGTCAAAAGAAATCCTATCGGCATTAAAGTAAGGGTCTACCTGTTCGCAAATTCTAAGCCCTGCGTAAGATTTACCAGACCCCGTACTCCCAGAAATAATTAATATTATATGTCCGTCTCTTTTGTGTAGTCGGTCTTTTATGTATTTAATTAATGCAGACTTGGGCTTAGTTGCCCCTAGATAATTCTGGTTAATAACTTTATATGGGAATTGCATAGTAATATTAAACTTCGTCTGTATCTGAACGGATAGGATAAAAGTTAAACTTTTTAGATATTAACCAATTACACGCCCTTAACCTAGCCCTAGCTGTTTGATAATCTAAAAGTTTGCCGTGTTCGTCAATTAAAACAGTTTCGCTAGTAACTTTTAAGGCTTTCATTAATTGGAGTTTTGCCTGTGTTTGTAATGTTTTTAACTTCTTATAATACGCCTCGTCTATAAATGGGCTTATCATATCCTCCAAGTGGTTAATAATTGAAACATAACTATCCTCTGGGCGTCCAGTAGACATAAAAGCATTATTTAATCTTACGTATAAATGCTGTAATATTCCACCGAATGAAGTGAACTTGGTATCGTGAAAGTTCTCTGTGCTATAACTATCTTCTGTGCTGTGCTTTTTTATAGCCATATAACTTAACGTATGTTAACCCCTATATAAAGTTAATTATATGCTGTATTGTTTAACAGGAATGCCCAGCCCTAAAGGATAGTAGTTCGTCTTATAGGTATAACAAGAACAAACCAAGCCAAAAAAAAGAAGATTAACGCCAAGTAAGCGCTAACTTTTTACTAACAGAGCAGACCCTTTTGTCAAATTTATGTATAAGTCCTAGCTTAACTAACTCGTTACGTCTAGGTCTTACATAGTTTGGGTCTAAGCGTCCTAACTTATGGGCTATCTCTTGGTCGGTTAAACCTATTCTATACTTGTTAAGAACGTTTAATATCTCTCTGTGCCTACGTGCTGTCTTAGGCTGTATATCTTGATAGGATAGTATGCTAGTTTGTTCTTTCATTCTAAGCCCTGCCCGTGTATAGCTTTGAAAATCTTAGGGTACTTTATGGTATAACAATAAAACTCCCTCATAAGATAAATTAGTTCTTCTTTAGTTTCCACTCGTTTAACTGGGTCTATTGTGCTATCGCTGTATACCCTAACACCTAGTTTATGCTCTGCGACCCTTTTATTTAAAAGTAAAATCCACTTATCGGATTTATCCTTATCGTCTTTTAGTCTAGCGTTTATTTCTTGTAGTTGTTGTATGTTGGTTATTTTCATTTTTTTAGTTTCCCCCTTTTCTTTTGTAAGTATTTTTCTCTGTATCTGTGAAAATTAACGGCTTTCATAAATTTATTATAAAAATATTCTAAGGTTTCGTAATCTTCAAATCTAACAAAAACAGTTTTACCGTTTGCTATTGTATAAAACTCATACGTACCCCAACGAAAATCAAACCTTATAATATCTGTGTTAGAAATTAATACTTGCGTTTCTGTTGGTTCTGGCGTTGGTTCTGGCGTTGGTTCTGGCGTTGGTTCTGGCGTGCGTGTTCGTATACCGTTAGCCTCTTTTAGATATTTAACGGTACATACACCCTTGCAAGTTGCACACCTAACCACCTCCGAACCGTCTATAATATGGTTTAGAAAAATCATTGATTTACGGATTTTGGTGTCGTTCTTTATATGGATACAATAAGGGCATAAGTATCTTGATAGCCCTTTCTGCCCGTCTTTTCTTTCAGACGAAATGTAAACACCACTTACGCCCTGCGTTACCTTAATTTCTACCATTGGTTAAGCCCTCGCTAAACTTCTTTAGTTCGCCTATGGTCATAGCTAAGAGGGCTGGGTCTTTAAAGTTAAATTTCATTTATTGTGCCTCCAGTTGGAAACTTTGATGGTTGCATTTATCGTTTTGGTCTTTGCAATTTTCGCAGCTCATTCTAACACCTCAATTATTAGGTCAGCAGATAGTTCTCCATTAACCCAATCCTCATAATCTTGAGGTG
>Ga0210003_1005130_pt1 | contig 10124 bp, 5 predicted proteins | sample LantaG_FD_182804 | JGI IMG/M metagenome (GOLD analysis project Ga0210003, IMG submission 182804) | Deep subsurface microbial communities from Baltic Sea to uncover new lineages of life (NeLLi) - Landsort_02402 metaG (SPAdes) (version 2) | ecosystem: Environmental > Aquatic > Marine > Oceanic >...
CCCCCCCTCTCCCCCTCCCTCTCTCTCCCCCCCCCTCCCTCTCCCTCTCTCCCACCCTCTCTCTCTCCCTCTCCCCCCCCCCACCCCCTCTCTCTCTCAAACGGCTTTGGCTTCCTCCTCGGCCTCCTTCCCGTTCGCCAAAGGAGCAGGCGCCGCTGCTTCTGCCTCCTCCTTGGCCTCAACTGTCGTTGCGTCCGCCATGTCGACGTCGTTCTTGTCGCCCTCGGTCGCGACTGCCGCGTCCTCCTTCAGTTTCTGCTGCTGCTGGCGCTGAAGCTGCTGCTGAAGCTGGAGCTGCTCCTGCTCTTGTTCTTTTTCCCTCTCGTCGCCAAAGGCAGCCTCGAGCGCCGTCATCTCGGCGTCGTGCTGCTTCGCGGTGGCCTCCGAACAAGTCGGCTTGGACTCGGCAGCAGCAGGAGCAGCAGGAGCAGCAGGAGCAGCAGGAGCAGCAGCAGCAGCAGCAGGAGCTCCGATTCCTCCCTCCCTCCTCTCCTCTCTCTTCTCGTCCTCCTCGGCGACGGCGACGGCGACGCCGACGGCGGCGAGCGCCGCCCTCCGCACCGCCCCGCTCCCGCCCCGGAGCCCCCTCGCCTCGCCGGCCTCCCACGCGGCCGTGAGCACCGCGTCGACGCGCCGCAGTAGCTCCTCGCGGCCGTCGTCGGCGCTGGGACCCTCCGTCGCGGCTGCCCTCTCCCCTCCCTCGCCGCTGCCGCCCCCGCCCCCTCGCGGCGCGAGCGGGGCCAGCCTCGACGCCAGCGACGAGCACAGGCGCTGCAACCTGCTGGCCCCGCCCGCGCCGCCCCAGGCCCTGGCGAGCTCGGCGCGGGAGTCTTTGCGGCACGCGTAGCGAGACGCGAGGAGGGCGATGTGCTCGGCGGGGAGGTAGGAGGAGGCGCGCGGCGGGGGCAGAGGGAGAGTCGCCCCGCCGGCGCCGGCGCCGGCGGGGGCGGCGGCAGGGACGCCCTCTTCCGGCCGGATCCGGCGGGGGACGCCCAGGCCGGCGTCGACGACGGTGCCCGAGCCGCCGCCGCCGCCCCCGTTGCCCAGGGGGAGCGCGGGGGCCGTGACGGCCGCGGCAGCTCCGCGGCCGCGCGCGGCCGCGCCGCCCCCGCGCTTCAGCGCCACCGCGGTGGCGCAGGCGTCCTGGGTCGAAGAAGCGTCGTCGACGACGAACCAGGTAACTTCCGCGGCCGCCGACCTCCGATTGCGTACGGTGTCGTAGGGCGAGACGATGGCCGCGACGAAGGGAGAGACGCGCTCGACCGCGGCGGCGGCGGCAGCAGCCGCGGCAGCCTCCGCGGCGCCGGCGTCGGTCGCAACCTCCTCTCCGTCTCCGCCGCCCTCCTTCGCCTCCTCCCCGCCCGCCTCCGCTTCTCCCCGGAACTCCCTCGCGTGCGCCTGCTGCTGCGCCGCCTGGTTGGCCACGTCGATGCCCGAGGGGAGGGGGGCGAACGTGGGGTGGGAGTGGTACCAGCCCACGGCCTGCAGAGGAGGAGGAGGCGGAGCAGCAGCAGCAGCCCCTTTCGAAGAGTTCAGAGGGGAAAGCGCGAACTCGTTCGGCGTCATGCCGTGCTCGGCGAGCGCGGCGGCCTCGGCGGCCTCGGCGGAGCCCAGCCACTCGCGCACGCGCCACTCGTCCTCCGGGTCCATCTCGACGTCGGTGCGGCCCGGCCTGACGGCGGCTCCGCCCCCGGCGGCCGCGGAGGAAGCAGCGCCGCCGCGGGTCGCGCGGACGGGGCGGCGCCCGGCTGCGGCCTCGTCCGCCGCCGCCGCCGCTGCCGCCTCGCCGCCCTCTCCCTCCCCGCCTTCCCCTCCGCCGCCGCCGCCGTCGTCGTCGGCGGGGGCTCCCAGCTCCCTCACCGGAGCGGCCACGAGCACATCGAGCGTCCTGCTGCCGTGATCGTACCTCCCCGCGAGCAGGCCCACGACCTCGTGCATCGACAGGTGCGCGTGCAGGTCCATGGCGAGCGCCGCGGCCGGGGACACGCGCAGCCTGAACGGGGGGCCCCCCGGGGTGCCGGGGGCGGCCCCGGAGGCGAAGTCGCCGAGGGCGCGGAAGTCGTGGTCTCCCGGGGGCAGGGCCATCGAGGCCGCCTTGAGGACGGAGGGCTGCTGCAGCTGCTGCTGCTGCAGTCCCGCAGCCGCCGCTCCTGCTCCGTTGGCGCTCCCGGGCGCGAAGCCCGCCGCGGCCTGGAGCTGCTGGAGCGCCAGGGCGTTGGCGGCGGCGTTGGCGCTCCGCTTGCTGCCTCCAGCGCCGCCGCCGCCGGGCTCGCCGCCGCCGACGCTGCGCTTTTTCTTGCCGCCGCCGTCGCCCAGAGCGCCGCCGCCGTCGCCGCCGCCGCCGCCGCTGCTCGCTCCCGCTCCTCCCGCGCCCCGCGGCCTCTTCTCTCCCGTGCCAGACGGGGAGCCCCCCCCCAAGGGGTTGGCGGCAGAGGCGCCCCCCGCCGCACTTCCTATCGCCGCCATCGAATGGAACGACTCGCCGTTGGCGGCCGCCGCCGCCGCCGCCGCGGCCCGGCCGCGGACAAACGCGCTCTTGAAGTGCTCGAGGTACCTCCCGGCGAACTTGACCGTCTTCCAGCCGTCGTCGGCCTTGCGCGCCGGGTTGACGAGCCGCTTGAGGAAGATCGAGAACGCCGAGGGGGACTCGAAGGCCAGCGGCCTCCCACCGACGACGCACAGGATCCTCCCGTCGGCGTCGAGCGAGCCGAGCGTTGTCGCGCTCTTGTACTCGACGCTGAGCACGTCCTCGCCGGGCCAGACCAGCCCCGCGTCGATCAGCGCCCTGAGCGTCACGCCGCCGGCCGCGCCACCGCCGCGCGCGCGCGGGGCCCCCACGGGAGGGGGCGCGCCGGCGGCCGCCGCGGCGCCGGCGACCGCGGCGGCGGCGACCGTCGTCGCGCCCGGCGCGGTCGATGCGGCGCGGCCGCCCCTGCCGCCGGGGCCCCCCTGCTGCACGGGGCCGAGGAGCAGGCCGATGCCCGGGAGCGAGTCCCCCGGGGCCACGGAGCCCAGCGCTGCCGCGGCCGCCACGGCACGGGCACCCGCGGAGCCGGCGAGGCCCGCGGAGCCGGCGGAGGCGAGGGGAGCGGCGACGGCGGCCGGGGGGGGCGCAGCAAACGGCTGCTGCGTCGCCGCCGCCGTCGTGGTGTGGGAGGAGTTGGCGCTGGCGCCGTTGCCGCCGCCGCCGGTGGTGCCGCCGGTGTCGTTGCCGTTCTGTTGGAGGAGGGCGGCGGCAGCGGCGCTGGCGGCCGCGGCAGCGGCAGCGAGGCTGTTGGCGGCCACAGACCCGGCGAGGGCCACGGCCGCGGGCGCCCCCGGCCGGCGCTGCGGCGGCAGCGAGGAGGGGGCGGCGGCCCCGGGCGGCCGCGGCGGCCGCGCGGCGCTCCCGCCGCCGGCGCCGCCGCCGAGGAGCGACGGCGGGGCCGCTCCCGCCGCCGCGGCCGCCGCCGCTGCCGCCGCCGCCGGCGCGCCCCCGACGGGAACCGCCACGGCGCCGACGGGGATCGCTCCGGAGAGCGCGGCGCTCCCATCCCTGGGGCGGGCGCCGTAGAAGAAGCCGCCAGAGGCCGCGAGCCTCGCTGCGGCCGCGGCCGCAGCTGCCGCCGCAGCGGAGGAGCCGACGCCTCCGGTGCCACTTTGCTGCTGCTGGGGCGTCGAGGAGGAGGCGAGCCCGCCCCTGTTCCCTTCTCCTCCTCCGGCGCAGCCGCCGTTGCCGTTGCTCACGCCCCCGGCCGCGGTGTCCATGAGCTCGGCCGGGCCCGGAGTGCCGCTCCCGCCGGCGGACCTCCCCCCGCCGCCCTGCTGCCCCTGCAACTGCTGCTGGTGCTGCTGCTGCTGGAGCTGGAAGTTTCGCCGCGCCGCCGCAGCGTTCCCCGCCGTCGGCCCTTGACCGATGCCCGCGAGGTCGGGGAAGGACCCGGGGAGCGAGGGGACGCCGTCTCCTGTTTGTTTTCGTTGAGAGAAAGAGAGAGGGAGAGGGGGAGAGAGGGGGAGAGAGGGGGAGAGAGAGAGAGGGAGAGGTGAGAGAGGGAGCTTCTCGACGCCGCCGAGAAAAGAGGATAATTAATCTCGCTGATCGTTGATGCTCGATCTGATCGGGCACGCTCTTTATCTTATTCTCTCTTCTATGTCCCGAGCGATCCGCCGTGACGGGTTCTCTCGAAGAGCGTCTCGAGTTCTGGAAAACAAGGGCGGAGAAGACCGAGAGCAGGGGCGAAGAAGAAAGGAAAAAAACAAGAGAGATGGTCCCCAGACTCACCGGCAGACGCCGCCGCGGAATTCGGCGCCGTCGCGAGGAATCCATCGCCCGCTGACCACGCACGACCAAAGGAGATGTCCCTGTTGACGTTGAAAACAGGGTGAATACGCATTAGAGAGAGAGAAGACCGCGTGAGAAGAGGGAGAAAAACAAGGCGAAAAAAAGAAGAGAGGCCCAATCGCCGACCGACGTCAAAAACAAGCAAGAACATCTTCGAGATGTCGACCCCGATTCAACGCACCCTGCGATCCCGTCGAGCCCATCGAAGCTCGGGGCGCGGCCTGGCTTGCCCTGGGCGCTGTCCGGCTGCGACAACTGGTTGTTTCCGTCTTGCATTTCTGCTCGGGCGCTCAAGGCTTTTTCCTTGATTCACACAAGCGCCCCGCCCCCTTTGCCGGTGTCTTTCACACCCTGCAGGGCCTCGAGGAGCGCTGGAGGCGAGCGAGAGAAGAGAGTTGAAGAGTATTCCCTTGCACTGCGGGCAAAGGAAAGAAGGAGAGAGGAAAGAGAAGCGCGAGGGAAGGCGAGTTCGTAAGCGTCCGACGAATCGGCGAGACAAAACGAAAAGTGTCTTCGAGCGAGACCTTCTCGCTCGAAAAAAAAAAAATCACACCCCTCTCGAGAGCCAGCAAAGCTCGCTCAATCCCGAAACTCGCTCGCGGCAAGAGGGAGGGGCCAGCCGTGCCGCCGAGACTCTTCGAACTCGGGCGACCAGGTCCTACACCGTCGATTGCAACCCTGCAGCGGTTGAATTGAGATAGCAAGCGAAGGAAGAGAGCACTGGAGGCGACGATGTCGGTGTTGGCATCCCTTGCCGTCGGCGGCGGTGGTGGCGTCGTCGCAAGGCCCCACCGACCTCTTCTTCCTCCGCTTTCACGTCGTCGGCGCCCGCTCCCGCGGACGCTCGCAATGTCGTCGCCGTCGTCGTCAGCTTCTTCGTCTGCTCTGGAACAGCAGTTTGCAGCTGCCTCGATTTTGCAGCAGCTCCCGGCGACGGTCCGGAGGCAAGACAACTCCAGCAGCAGCAGTAGCAGCAGTGCCGCCGCCTCGACTTCTTCGAACGCACTTGTCGACCCCGACCTCGCCCGCGAGGGCCGGGCCCTCTGGCAGCACGAGCGAGGCCGCGTGCTCTCCGGCTGCGAGCCCGTCGAGACAGAAAACGCCGGCGGCCCCAAGGAGAAGAGGAGGGGGCTCAAGGTCGCGCTGCTGCTGTCCGGCGGCGTCGACTCGGCCGTCGCGCTGCACCTGCTGACCGAGGCCGGCCACGACGTGTGGCCGTTCTACCTGAAGATCTGGTTCGAGGAGGACTTCCGCAACTCGTGGTCGAGCTGCCCCTGGGAGGAGGACGTCGAGGCCGCCGAGGCCGTGCTGGACTCCGTCGCGGAGGGCCGCAGCGGGGGGGAGGCTGGGGGAGGCGGCAGCGGGGGGGCGGCGCGGCGGCCGCTGACGCTGGTCCCGCTGACGGAGCACTACTGGCGCCGCGTCGTCGACGCGGCCGTCTCCGACTTGAGGAGGGGTCGGACACCCAACCCGGACGTGCTTTGCAACTCGAGGGTCAAGTTCGGGGCGTTTGTGGAGATGCTCGCTGCCGGGGAGGTCGAGGGCTTCGAGAGGAGCAGCAGCAGCAGCAGCGGGATCGGCGGAGAAGGAGAAGGGGAAGGAAGTGTCGGGTGCGGCTTCGACCGAGTGGCGTCGGGCCATTACGCCTCGCTCCTCCGGGCTTCTTGTTCTTCTCCCTCCGATTCTTCTTCTCTTCCGCTCCTGGGAGTCGCCCGGGACGCCGCCAAGGACCAGACCTATTTCTTGGCCCGCCTCTCGGAGCGGCAGCTCTCCGCGGCGATGTTCCCGCTCGGCGCGCTCGAGAAGCGCGAGGTGCGCGCGCTCGCGGCTGCGGCGGGGCTGCCAAACGCCGCGAGGGCCGACTCGCAGGGTCTGTGCTTCCTGGGGAAAGTAAGGTTTGACGAGTTCGTCGCGGCGCACCTGGGGAAATGGCCCGGTCCCTTGGTCGAAGAGGTCGAAGAAGGAGAAGAAGAAGTCAAGGAAGAAGTAGGAAGGGGAGAAGGAGAGGGTGAGGTCGAAAGCGGAGAACTGGCGCTCCATCGAAAGGAGACCGAAACGACTCGCCTCAAAAGGACGGTCGTCGGCTTCCACGACGGCGCGTGGTTTTTCACGCCCGGTCAGAGGAAAGGGATCGGCCTCTCTGGGGGGCCCTGGTTCGTCACCCGCAAGGACATGCGGACCAACGCCGTCTTCGTCTCCCGGTCCTACAACCACCACGCGCACCACTCGCGGGAGGCGGCGGCGAACGTCGAGAGGGAGCGGCGGGGGCTCCTGGAGGAGCGTCGGAGAAATTTCGTGGTTGGGTCGCTCGCGTGGCTCCCGGGGGGCAGCGTCGCCTCGGCGGTCGACGCTGCTCGCAGGGGTGAGCTGCGGGTGAAGGTGAGGCACGGGCCTGGGAGCTACTTCTGCGGGCTCGAGGAGGTCGTTGGGCCTGCGGACGCCGATGGCGGCGGCAACGATCCCTCCTCCGCGTCTTCTTCTTCTTCTTCCTCCTCCTCCGAGTCTTCTTCTTCTGAGTCTTCTTTGCCTGCGTCTTTCCTCCGCCTGCGGGTCTCGCTCGACAGGCCAGACCAGGGCCTGGCACCGGGGCAGTTTGCCGTGTTCTACGACGACGACAGGGGGGTGTGCGTCGGGAGCGGGGTGATAGAGGCGAGCTGAGGAGGAGGAGGCGAGAAGAAAACACTGTAACTTTTTTATCTTTTCTGTGTATCACGAAAACACTCTCCATTTCATTTAAATACTGTTTTTCAGTAGTTTTCTGTCGTTTGCAAAATAAAGGGGGAAAAAGGCAGAGTTGGAAACGGAATTTCTCTTGAAACTGAAGGGGAAAACGAAAAAAAAACAAGAATACTGGAGAGATGAAAGAAATCAAAAAAATGAAAAACCGTGGTCAGAGAGACGGTTCTCTCTCTCCCTCCCTCCCTCCCCCTCTTTAGTCCGACCCTTGCCCATACACCCCCCTTCTCCCTCCCGAGAGCTCTAGATGATATATAATTCGTCGATCTGACTCAAAGGCGCTTCGTGGGGGAAGAAACTGGGATTCTTGGATTTGCTTTTTTTTTCTGGGAAAACATTACGCTCGAAAGTGTGCGTGTGGGGGGTGGGTGGGGGCACGGAGAAAAGGAGGGAGGCTCTAGAAGAGGAGTTTTTAAACTCAGCGCCAGTGCGCGACAGGGGTCGAGGGCCCACCAGAGCGCTCGGCGCGGCGCCGTTGACGAGCAGGGGCGGAGTGGCGCGGGGCGGCAGCAGGAGCAGGAGCGGCAGCAGACGAAGACGAAGAAGCCTTGTTCCCTTCTCTCCCAAAGAGCTCCGCGTTCCTCAGCGCCTCTGCGAGCGCCGACGGAGAAGATGACCCCTCGATCTCGGCTGCTGCGGCAGCTGCCGCCGCAGCGGCAGCAGAAGCAGCGGCAGCAGCCTCGTCTCCGGCGACGCAAAAGTCGGCGCCGCGGAAGAACGAAGAGCCTCCAGCTCGCCGCTCCCCGCCGTCCCTCCCCGCAGAGTTCCCACGGGAAGACTCTCCCCCCCTCCCGACGGGGGAGCCCCACGCCCCTCCGTCGGAGTCGATCGACATCGCCCCCACGGAGAGGGCCGGTGAGTCTGGGGCCGCGCAGGGGGAGGCGGCGCCGCTGGTGCCCCTGCTGCTGCTGAAAGAGTTGCCGTTTCCGGCCTCGCTGTCGATGCTGAGGCCCCCGTCGTCGTCAGAGTCGCGGCGGCGGGAGCGGGAAGAAGGAGAACGCCCCCCCCCTCGCCCGCCGAGAAGCACGGAGGGCGAAGAGCGCGAGAGTGCTCCGTGCATGCATCCTCCTCCTCCGTCTTCAGCGCGCCTTCTCGGGGCCCTCGCGGCCCTCCTCGCGGTCGCCGTCCCCGTCGCTGCGGCAGCCCGCCCCTGCGGTTGCGGTGACGGCGGCGGTGCGTACGCGCTCCTCGCCGGCCTCAGCTCGAACTCGGCGCAGGCGTCGATGTATCCTTTCACGAGCTCGTGAATGTCCTCCAGGGCCGCGAGGGGCCCGATGTCGGAGGCAAAGGACGAGGGAGTGGAGAGGGCGCGCGGGAGGTGCGAGGCTGTCGAGGCAAAGGCTGCGAGCGAGAGCGCCGGCGGCAGAGAGCCCGAGCTCGCCTTCGCTCCCGCCCCCCACCCCGCGGCCGCTCTCGCCTCCTCCTCGGCGAGCAGGGCCTCCTCGGCGGCCACCTGCTCAAACTCCGCGGCGGCAGCGGCGGCCGCTGCGGCGCCCGCAGCGTCCGAGACGCACCGCGCCAGGCCCCGAGGGGGCAGGTCGCCCCTGACCGCCCCCAGGAGCGCCGCGCCGGCGCCCGCGGCGGAGAACGTCCGGGCCAGCGCCGCCTCCGCGGAGGCCCTGCGGGCGTCTGACGCCGTGCGGGCGAGCGAGGGCGGGACGTAAGAAGAGCTGCCGGCGTCGTTTCCGCTGGCGAAGCCGGCATTGCCGTTCCCGTTGCCGCCGCCGATCGAGCCCGAGCGCCCAAGCGGCGGGAGTGCCGGGACCTGGCGAGAAGGAGGAGGGCGGCGCTGCAGCGGCGAAGGGGGGGAGGCGGCTCCTCCGATGCCGACAAACCCGCCTCCAGAGAGGGCCTGGGAAGCGTATGACTGATAGGGGGGACCGTAGAAAGAAGAAGAAGTAGTAGAAGAAAAAGAAGAAGAAGAAGAAGCGGAAGACGAAAGAGGAGCAGCAGCGGTGTTGTTGCTCGCCACCGCCGCTCCCGCCGCCGCCCCCATTGTCCCCGGCCGCACCGGCGGCGAAGGGGAGACCACGGCTGCGGGGGGCCTCCCTGCTGAGGCTCCGGCCCTCGCTCCCAGAGGAGAGGGCCCGTGGCGGCCGTAAGAGGCGAACGAGGGCAGCGAAACAGGAGGAGGGGAAGGGGAAGGAGCCGCCGCCGCCGTCGTTGAGGCAGCGCCGTTGCTGCCGCCACTGCCGCTGCCGCCACCGCCTGTCTCCGAGAAGCGAGCGACGCCCCTCCCCAGGGGCCCCGAGGAGGACGACTCTCCCCCGCCGCCGCCGCCCTCTTCTTCTCCTTCTCCTGCTCCTCTTCCTCCCATCCCTCCTTCCAGAGGAGGGAACAGCAGCGACCGCTGTCCCCCGCTCCCGCCGCCGCCCGCCATCGCCGAGCGCCTCACGACCTCGTTCGGCTCGTCGACGCTGCTGCCCCTCCCGCCGCCGTTTCCTCCTGCTCCTGCGCCTGCTCCTGCTCCTGCTCCTGCTCCGCCGCTGGACCCGTTCTCGTCGTCGGCCGCGTCGTCGTCGTCGTCCTCGTCGAGGCTGTGGGGCATCATGAACGCCGCCGGCGGCGGCGCCGGCGTCAGCGCGCCCGTGGCCTCGTCGCGCGACGACTCGCCCAGCAGGAAGCAGAGCTCGAGCCTGAGCGAGCCGCGCGGCGAGCCGCCCCTGCTGCGCATCTCGACGCGGACGCCGTCAAACCCGGACGATACGGCGCGCTCGACGTTGGCCTCGCCCGAGGCGAGGAGCGTCCCGGCGCGGAGAACGAGGCCGGGGGCGCGGAGCTCGACCTTGATGACCGCCGGGGAGCCCTCGGCAAGAGTCCTGTTGAGTTTTTTTTATTATTGCTCCGAGGAGACGAGAGAGGGAATGGAGGGATGAGCTTTTGGAGGGGCGGTGCTTTAGATTCTGGCGCGGAGAAGAAGAAGAAGAAGAAGAAGAAGAGAGCGAGAAAGCGCGGCGGGTGACGGAGAAGAGGGAAGAGGGGAAAAGAACGGCGACTCTCCCTTTGCTTGTCCCCCCCTGCCCTGCCCTCTGCCGCGCTGCCCCCCCCCCCCCCCCCCCCCCCCCCC
>Ga0210003_1005131_pt1 | contig 10123 bp, 8 predicted proteins | sample LantaG_FD_182804 | JGI IMG/M metagenome (GOLD analysis project Ga0210003, IMG submission 182804) | Deep subsurface microbial communities from Baltic Sea to uncover new lineages of life (NeLLi) - Landsort_02402 metaG (SPAdes) (version 2) | ecosystem: Environmental > Aquatic > Marine > Oceanic >...
GGGGGCTTGTCTTTTTTTTCATTAGTGTAAAATCGCTCCCTGCTCCAAAAAAACTGAAAAAAAATAAACAACTTGAGAAAAAAGACTCTCTCTCTCTCCCTGCTACCGCTTGCCTCCGGCCGACGGCAGCTCGCTGCTCCCTTTCGCTTCGTTCCCGGCCCGAGCCAGCTTCGACGTCACCACGACGTACCCGCACCCGCCGTCGCTGGTCCGCAGCGTGAAGACGCACGTGCCTCCGACGGGCACCTTGGAGACCAGCGGGGCCGGCCCGCCGCCGACGGGGGTCTGCGAGCACAGCGACGCCAGGGGCGCCGGGGCCAAAGAAGAGGAGGACGACGACGAAGAAGCAGAAGAAGAAGCAGAAGAAGCAGAAGAGTTTGTTGCGTCTGCAGCAGCAGCTGTTGCCGTTGTTGTTGCCGCAGCCGTCGCAGCCGCCGCAGCCTTGTCGCTGTTGGCCACCAGCGTCACCGAGAACGTCTGCTGCTGCTGCTGCTGGGAATCCTTGTTGCTCCTGTTGGCTGGGTTGCCGCCGCGCACGACCCACGTAAACGTCGGCGCTCCGTCGACGACCGCCCTCGTCCCGGCCGGGCTCGCATTCCTCAGCACCGACCCTCCCTCGATCGCCACGGCGTCTGACAGCCTGAGTCCCAGCGAGGCGATGGCCGGGGGCCCCGGCGGCGAGGAGCGGACGGGCCCTATCCTCGCGGCGAGCGGCAGTTTCTCGGCGGCGGCGGCGGCCTGCGTCGGCGTCGGCGTGAGCGTGAAGGCGAACGTCGTGGCGTTGGGAGGGCCCGAGGCGGAGTACTCGATGGTTCCCGCCCGGCTCTCCGTGGAGGTGCAGGGGTTGGCGGCGGCGTTGGCGCGGGTGGCAAGGGCCAGGAGGAGCAGGGGCAGGAGCCGCTGTTGTTGTTGGCGTTGTGTTTTGGGAAGACGAGGAGGTCGAAAAAGTGAGTGAGAGAGAGAGAGAGAGACAGGGGCGCCCTCGAGGTCGAAGGGCAAAAAAAAAGAAAAAAAAAGTAGTTTTCTTCTGCTCTTTCCCGAATTCCCCATTTTCGAGGCGCGCCAAGGGAGGAATCGGCGCTGTTTCTTCCAGCTTTTCCAGCGACGGAGCGAGCGTTTCAGACAGGTGTCATCGGAGGCACAGAGAGAGAGCAAGGCGCGTTGGAGTTCCTGACGGCGAGCGGCGAGAAGGAAAAGAGAAAGACGAGGTGCGATCGTTTTGATGGCTTGGTTTTTTGCACTTTCTTTTCACGCGCCGGCCCAACAACGCACCATCGCAGGCCGCGCCTCTCTTTCTCTCTCTCTCTTTCTCCCTTGGGAGCAGCAAGAAAACACGCAAGGAGCGGTCTGGATGGAGAGAAAGGGAAATTGATCCTCGGAAGACGCAGAGAAAAGGGTTTTGATTGGGGAAAAAAAAGAGGGGGGCTTCGTTGGCCGCCGACAAGAGCGATGAGAGAGAGAGAAAAAAATGAAGGCAAAAAAGTCGAAGCTCTTCCTTGGTTACTTTTTTCTCCGTCGTCTCTTTGGCCCGAGCTAGCTCTTACATCGTCGAGATCTTTCCATGTCTCGACGGCCCTCGCGCCGCGCGCTGCCCCCGGACAGATTCGGCGAGGCTGCCGCCGACGATGAGCTCCAGCAGGCCCTGACGTCCTCCTCCAGCGACGACGACGACGACGGCGGCGGTGGAGGCACGCAGCAGCATCATGGCCAACGGCGAGTGACGACGACGACGGTCGACGAGAGCGACGATGACGACGACGACGACGACCATTCGGAGAACCTGCCCGGCGCAGACTCGGCCACGAGTTCGGAGCGTCCCCAGAGCGACAGCGAGTGTGACGGTGCGTGGCTGAAAGAGGGGAGCATGGGAGAGGAAGCAGCAGCGGAGGAGCGAGAGGCCGGGGAAATGGTGCCGTCGTTTTTTTTCTTTTTTTTTCCTCCATCGAGCCATTCACCTAGACCTCCTCCTTTGACCTTCTTTGACCAAAAAAAACTTCCAAAAAACAGAGGAAACCTCGGCCCCGAGCGTGCTCTTCTACCGCCTGCTGGGCCCCAAGGACATCACGCCCAAGCTCAACGGACGCAAGGTAAAGAGAAAGAGGAAAAGTGGAGAGAAGAGAAGAAGACAGAAGAAGAAAGAAGAGAGAGAGAGGCAAAAGCAACAAAGGTCAAAAAGATCATTTCTTATAATAATAAAAAAAACCTCTAAAAAAAAACTTCGCCCCTTCCCCCCCACAAACACGCCAGGTCTACGTCCTCTGGGACGACGGCATCTGGTACAAGGCCGTGGTCTCTCGCCTGCGAGGGCACGAGAGGCCCGCCGGCGAAGCGAAGAAGAAGGCGAAGGAGGAAGCAGCAGGAACAGCAGCAGCAGCTTCCCGCACTCGCGGCGGCGGCGGCAGCGCTAAAGCAAAGGCTTCTTCCGCTGCCGCTTCTTCCGCTGCTGCCCCGCCCTCTTCCTCCCTCGTCGACGACCCGGACTGGAAGCCCCTCGCGCGCCTCTACTATACCGAGACCGACGAGATCGAGCGCCGCGCGAAGCTGTCGCGCCTGATCCGCAGAAGGGAGATCGCCTTCAAGGAGCAGAGGCCGCGGGGGCACCGGCCCACGGACGCGGAGCTGCCCGTCGCAGGCACCAAGCGCATGGAGGTCGTTTCCGGGTCTGACGATGACGATGATCTTGAAGATGATGAAAGCGAGGACGAAGACGACAGCAGCGATGGCGGCGAGACGGAGGACAGCGACAGCGAGGTCGAGCGCGAGCGCAGGAGGGAGCGCCGGCTGCGGCGGAAGAGCGAGCAGCGGAAGGAGAAGAGGCGCAGCAGCAGCCAAGGTGGAGGCGTTGGAGGCTCCTCTCGCCGCCTCGCCGAGAGGAGCACCAGGACCGCCGCGGCGCTCGCCAAGGCTCGAGGGGCAGGAGCAGGAACGGGAGGAGGGGCCGGAAAAGTCAGGAAGCCGACAAGGGGCGTCCCCGCCGCGATCTCCCCGGGCTCCTTCTACCCTTCAACTTCGGCCGCGGACGCGAAGAAGGCGGCCGAGGCGGCGAGGCTGAGAGTGGTGGAGTCGTTCGCGTCGGCGCTTCGGACCGCCGCGCGGGAGAAGGAGGAGAAGGAGAAGGAGAAGGAGGGTGGAGGTGGAGGTGGTGGAGAAGCGTCGAAAAAGGAAGAAGAAGAAGAAGAAGAGAACGACGTCGATTCCGAAAAGTCCATCCAAGCCCTGGCCTCCGAGATCGAGCGCGCCCTCGCCTCCCGCTACGGCGGCGCCGGCTCCACGCAGTACAAGGCGAAATATCGCTCCCTGGCTTTCAACCTCCGCGACGCGCACAACCCTGACCTCCGCGGCCGCGTCCTCAGCGGCGACCTGACTCCCGGAAAACTCGCGGGCCTCTCGGCCGACGAGCTTGCGTCGCGCGAGCTGGCCGAGGAGAGGCACCGCATCGAGAAGGAGTCCTACAAGAACGCCTTCATCTCCGAGGAGGACGCGGCGCGGTTCTCGACCGACGCCGCGGTGGCGATGGCGAGGCACCACCAGGCGCTGCTGGAGCAGAAGCAGGCGACGGAGAGAGGAGGCGTTGCAGGTGGAAAAGCGGCGGCGACGCCGACGCAGACGCAGACAATCGACGACGACTTTCGGCGCGAGGTTAAAGGAGAGGAAGGAGAGGAGGAGCAAAACGAGAAAGAAGACGAAGACAAAGAGGAAAGCGAGGAAGGAGGCTCTGGAGAAGAAAACGGAGGCGGCGGAGGAGGGGCGAAGACTCAGACGAAGAAGAAAGAGAAAGAGGGAAAGGAGTCGAAGAAGAAGCGTGACTCGTCGCCGCTCTCGCCCATGCGAAAGGACGACGACAAGCCGAAGAGGAAGCCGAAGCTCGAAGAAGCAGCAGAAGCAAAAGAAGGCGAGCAGCAGCCGGTCTCACCGAGGGGCGCGGCCGTAGACTGGGCCGCGCTCGGAGCGAAGATGAAAACAACCGCAAACCCTCCTCCTCCTCCTCCTTCCTCCTCTTCCGCTAACGCCGACGCCGCTGCCGCTGCCGCTGCCGCTGCCGGGAACGGTCCCGCTGCTCCGCTGCTCGCCCCGGCCGCCTTCAAGGACTTTGACGAATTTGTCAGGGACGTCGGCAGAGATCCAGAGGCAGAAGCAGCTGCAGAAGCAGCAGCAGCAGCAGCAGCAGCCGCACCGAGGCAGCAGCCTCCTCCGATCGCTGCCGCTTCCCCTCGCGCCGCGCAAGGGCACGGGCACACTCACGCTCACGCTCTCGCCCACCCCCTCCCGAACCCTATCAGCCCGGCCGTCTTCCTCCAGGTCCCAAGAGACTTCGTGCCCCGGGCCTGGACGGGCGCGCTCTCCGTCGCCAAGGCCGCCGCCGGCGGCGGTGGCGGCAGCGGCGGAGGTGGAGGTGGAGGCGGAAGCGGAAGCGCAGGAGCAGGAGCAACAGCAGCGCCGCAGCAGCAGACATCGCTTTTATCCAAGCCTTTCCCGATCGCAGCGTCGTGGGTCGCGGGCTCGGGCGACGTCGCCGCGCTCTTCGACGCCGCTGCGGCGATGACGACGAGTGTCGTTCCAACAGCGAACGGAGGCGGAGGAGCAGCGACGCTCCTCCCCCACCTCCCTCCCCCGCCGACGGTCGAGGTCAAAGGGCGCATGTCGCAGGCCAAGGTGCGCGACTTCGTCGCCAACCTCGCCTCTTCGACGACCCGCACGGTCTCGCTGGCAATGGCCGCGGCGCTTCCCGGGGCCCTGCTGCCGACCGGGGAGCCCGCGTCGGCGGCGTTCGCGGAGCTGGCGGCGTCGCTGGCCGCCGAGCGGCGCGCGGGGGCGGCGCTGGGGGGCAAGGGCTCCTCCTCCTCAAACCCCGCTGCTGCTCCTCCTTCCTCTTCTCGACCTCTGCCGCTGCCCCCACCCGACATCTACTTCGTGCCCCCCGGGGACCTCGCCCGGGAGCTGCTGGTGGCGGCCGCCCTGGGAGGAGCCGCGGCGACGGGCGCGCCCACGGAGGCGAGCGAGGGGGAGATGGTCGTCGTCGTCGTGCACCGCAAGGACCTCTCAGTCATGAACGCTGGCGCTGCCTCTGCCGCCGCCACCGCCGCCGCCGCTGCTGCGCCGGCCGCTCCTGCTTCCGCCGCCGCCGCCGCCCCCGTGGTGCTCCCGGCCGCGCACCTGCTGACGCTGCAGAGCCTGACGCGGTCGCTGGGGCTCGTGAGGCCGCCGCCGCCGCAGCAACAGGGAATGCAAATGCCTCTTCCGCCTCCTCCTCTGCCGCCGCCGCAGCAGCACTGGCAACAGCAGCAACACTGGCAGCAGCAGCAGCAGCAGTTCCCGCAGCATTTCCACGGAGGGCCCTTACCCCCTCCGCCGCCTCCGCCTCCGCCGCACGGGGCTGGACCGCATTACGACCCGCGGCTGCGGCGTTGAGAAAGAAGAAGAGAAGACGATGACGAGAGAAAGAGAGATGATGATGATGATTTTGGGAGAGAGAGAAAAGAGCACTGCGTTTCTTTGTTTCTTTCTTTCCGTTTTTTTTTTTTTTCTTAATTCTGAACCAAAAACAAAACGAAAGACACACCTGCACTCGCCAAAAAGAAAGAAAAGAGAGAAGAGAGAGAGAAGAAAGAGAGATCCGGGCTCCCTCTCTCTTTGCGCTCGTTTTCTGTCGCGAGCGAGCGACGAGTGAGCGAGAAAAATCGCGTTTTTTTTTTCTTCCCGAGCTGAGTGCTGTCTCGAGAGAGAAGCAAAGAGAGAGCAGCAAGGACCTCCTTGTTGTGTTTCTGTGTAACGAGAATGATTTTGGTTTCCCAGCAACAACAGCAAAGGGTTTTTACAAAGAGGAAAAAAAAAGCGAGAACAAGGAAAGAGAAAAGAACCAAAGAAACGCGCGTTTTTTTTTTTTTTTTTGCGTCGGCGTCGTTTTCTTTTTTTTTTCTTGCTTGCTTGTTCCGCGCGTGTTTGAAGAATGGGGGGGAGGACCAGCATCAGAACAGGATGCAGCAGCATGCGCAGGGCGGTGGGAAAGAATCGTTGTTTTTTATTTTGGTTGGTTGAAAGAGAGAAAAGAAAGCAGAGAGACTGCCTGCAGCGTCGCCGTCGTTCTTCCCTCTCCTTCTCTCTCTCATCTCATCTCAAGCCGAGAGCGGCACCTTTGCTCCACCTTCTCCTCCTCCCGCATTGATCGTGAACAGCCTCCCGATCCCGTACGTGATCGCCATCGCCATCCCCCCTCCCAGCAGCACCCGCAGCGACCCCTTCCACTTGGGCGCGCCGCCCAGCGCAGCCCCCGTCGCGCCGAGCGCGCCCAGCGTCAGCAGCGACGCCGCCACCAGCGACGCCAGCCTCGGCGCCTCGGGCTGGACGAACGCCGACGCCAGCAGCGGGACCGCGGCGCCCACCGTGAACGACGCCGACGACGCGAAAGCGGCCTGCAAGGGGTTGCTCATGTCGTCGAGGTCGATCCCCAGCTCGTCGCGGGCGTGCGCGCGGATGACGTCGCGCTCGGTCAGCTGCTTGGCGACGGCCATCGCCAGGTCCTTGCTGAGGCCGCGCCCCTCGTAGATCTCTGCCAGCTCGGCGAGCTCGTGGGCCCGGGCCGCGGGGCCCTTCTCCTGCTCCCGGCGCTCCTTCTCGACGTCGGCCTGGCGGTGGATTGGAGAAGGAAGAAGAGAGAGAGCGTGTAAGAGAAAGAGAGAAAGGTTGATTGGATTCGAATTCTCGCCGCCGCTTGCGCCCCCTTTCGCGCGCGTCGAGGTCGGGGTCGAAAGGGGGAAGAAGAAGAAGAAAAAAGCTCTCTTCTTCTTCTTCTTCTTCTTCTCCTCTTTCCTGCCTCTCTTCCTCCACCTCTCTCTCCCCCCATATCCCCTCTCCCTCCCCATTCTCACCTCCTCCGCGTCCCTCTGCGACGACACGGAGATGTACTCCCCGACCGCCATCGACAGCGCGCCGGCGACCAAGCCCGCCACGCCGGCGAGCACGAGCGCCCGGAGGCTCTCGGTGCCGCCGCCGACGCCGAGCATCAGCGAGGCCGTGGAGACGAGGCCGTCGTTGGCTCCCAGGACGGCGGCGCGGAGCCAGGGGGCGCGGTGGGAGTAGTGGACGTGCTGTTGGGGGGTGGGGGGGATGAGAAGGCGGCGGGGAGAGGAGAAAAAAACAGAAGAGAGAGGAGAGGTGTGAAGGGTCGGGGTTGAAAAGGAGGGCGACGACGACAACGCTCGAAAACTGGCCTTGTCGCTTTTCGCTTCCATCATCAAATCAAGAGCTTGGCATAATCTCTCTCTCTCTCTCTCTCTCTCCAGCACACGCTTCAACGCATCCAACGCACCTCATCGTCGTCAGCGTGGCTGTCCCCGCCCTGCGAGGGCTGCGCCGGGTCCCCACCGGGCGAGGGCGCGACGGACGCAGGGGGAGGTGCAAGGACGCTCTCCACGTCGCCTTGGTGGTGGAGGTGGCGCTCGCGCCTCTCCTCGGCGGTCACGTCGAGCGCCGACTCCGACGCCGCAGCCCCGTGCTGGTGCGGCTGGCGTCTCGACTGGAGGAACGGGTGGCGGTGGTTGACGGCGGCCGGGCCGCCTTCCTGTCGTTGCGGCGATGACGACATTTTTCTTCTTCGTTTTTCCGTTTGTGGTCGAGGGAGGAGCAGAAAAAGAAAGAAGAAATCACTCCTTCAAAAAAACGAAAAGCAAAGGGAGAGGAAAAAAAGCGAACCGAGCGAGAGAGAGCGCGAGAGCCATGGACTGAGAAAAACAAGCTCTCCCACATCTCTCTCTCTTCCCCCTGTTCTTCTCTCTTTTTCCACCTTTTCGCGAGCGATGACGGCGCCTGTGGCGTCGACGTCGACGACGTCGTTGGGAGAGTCGCTGCAGCGGGCGTGCCCCGCTGCCGCGCTCTCTTCTTCTTCATCGTCGTCGTCGCTGCAGCAGCAGCAGCTCGCACGTCATCGTCGTCACCGTCGTCGCTCTTTCTCATTCTTTATGCTCCCAGCACTCCTCCTGCTCTTGCTCTTCTGCATCGCTTCCCCGACGCTGGTGCTCTCTCGATCAGAAGGAGCGCCCTGCGAACTATGGCCCGGAGAAAAGCTGCCCCCAGTGTACGCGCGATGCGGAAACGATAGGTAAAGAAGTTTTTCTTTGGCTAGCGTTTTTCTCTTTGATGGCATCGATGAAAGGAAGAGAAAAAAGCTGCTTCGTTCCCCACATCAAACCCCCCCTGCGCAACGTGAAAGCGCACGATGATGGCGATATCCTGTCGTGTCGCACCAGCCGACACGGAAAGAAGAATGAAAAAAGAATAAAAACGGCCTGCTTACGCGAGGAAAGAGGGACCAGCTTCCGACTTTTTTCTTTTTCTTCATTGAGGGCGCTACCGCTCTTTTCTCTTCAACCACCTTCCTCATGCTTCTTCTCTCTCTCTCTTCTTTTTTCTCTTTACACAAAACAGGTCTTCTCCTTCTGTTGCGGCAGGCGATGTCGACGCGGACGCTCCTAGGACGTGAGTGTTAATGTTTTGGTTGAAAATGGGCGAGAGACGAGGAGCTCACGCGCGGTGACGACGACGATGATGATGGTTGATGCGAGGAGAGCGGCAGTTTTTTTTCCGTCCTTTTTCGCTCGACACCTCGCGTCGCCCCTCGTCGTCGTCGTCGTTCGGCGGCGCGGCGCCCTCTTTCTCAACCTCTTCTTCCTTTTTTCTTTTCTCTTGTTCTTCTCTTTCTCTTCCAAACTCACCACGACGACGCCAATCCTCTCCCCCACCACCCACCAATCAACAACAACAACGACAACAGCTGGATCGTCCTCTGGCGAGGAACCCCTCCCCCGCAGGAAGCCCTCTGCGAGGAGGCCCGCGCCCTCTCCTTCCTCGAGCCGGCCTCGGGCCGGCGGGCGCCCTCGCGGTTCGACGGCGAGTGCCTGGTCCACTTTGAGTCCGTCTTCCGCGGCGCCTCGATCAGGATGGCGCCGGGGCAGCTGCGGCTTTTCCTCGAAGCCTTCTCGGGCAGCGTGGCGTCCGTGCACGAGGACCTGGGCGTGAGGGTGTCTCCGGGGCTGCAGATGAGCAGCGGCGACGACGACGACCTCGGCTTCGGAGGAGGGAGCAGCAGCGGCAAGCGGCGGCAGGAGATCGGGCTCGCCGGCCGGATCGCAGAGGCCGTCTCTTCCGCTTCTTCTTCTTATCCGGTTCACCACCCTTTGAAGGCCTCTGCTTCTGCTTCTGCTTCTGCTTCTTCGTCTTCTGCTTCTTCTTTTTCTTCTGCTGCTTCTTCTTCTTCCTCGCACCTCCCCCCGCGCCGCTCCCTGGCATCCCTCTCGGGCAAGCCCAACGCCGCGGGCCCCGGCGACGGCGACGACCGCGACCTTTACTTACAAGACCCTTCGCCCTGGCCGCTCGACCGAATCGACCAGGGCTCCCTCCCGCTCGACGGCAAGTACGGCTACCACGGGCTGGGGACGGGCGTCAACGTCTACGTCGTCGACACCGGGGTGCGGGTCTCGCACCAGGAGTTTGGCGCGCCCGAGGGCGACGACGACGAAAGCGCGGCCGGAAACGCGAAAAAGTCTCCTTCTTCCACTTTCTCGCGCGCCGTCGAGGTCTTCGCCTCCTTACCTTCGGGCTCCCCGGGCTCCGACTGCAACGGTCACGGCACGCACGTCGCCGCCTCCGTCGCAGGGCTCACCTACGGCGTCGCCAAGAACGCCTCCATCAAGGCGGTGCGCTCCCTGGAATGCGGCGGCAACGGCACGGTCTCGCAGGTGGTCGCGGGACTCGACTGGGTCCGGCGCAACGCCGTGCGCCCGGCCGTGGTCGTGATGGCGCTGGGCGGGGACTCGCAGTACGCGCTGGACCTGGCAGTGCGGTCTCTGGTCCGCGACGGCGGGATCCCGGTCGTCGTCGCCGCGGGCAACGAGGACACCGACGCGTGCTCCAAGAGCCCCGCGCGCGAGAGGCTGGCCATCACGGTGGCGGCCACGGCCGCGGACGACACCAGGCTCTGGCTCGAGGCCGGCGTCGCGTCCAACTACGGCTCGTGCGTCGACGTGTGGGCGCCCGGGGCGGAGATCCTTTCTGCCGCGGCGGGAGGCGACGCGGCGACGGCATTCCGCTCGGGAACGTCGCAGGCGGCGCCCTTCGTCGCTGGCGCGCT
>Ga0210003_1005133_pt1 | contig 10120 bp, 23 predicted proteins | sample LantaG_FD_182804 | JGI IMG/M metagenome (GOLD analysis project Ga0210003, IMG submission 182804) | Deep subsurface microbial communities from Baltic Sea to uncover new lineages of life (NeLLi) - Landsort_02402 metaG (SPAdes) (version 2) | ecosystem: Environmental > Aquatic > Marine > Oceanic >...
TTGAACAATCTATAAATAGTTTTTCTACTGAATGTGATATGAGTTATAATAATAAATATTATATAACTTATCATTGGACTGATGTTAATGCTGATGGATTGTATGAAAAATTAAAAGAATATAATGCTAGTGATTCAGTAAATAAAAGTTATTATGGATTTAATACTTTATATTATATCCCTGGTGAAATTAGTATTAATACGGGTTGTATTATTAATAAAAATACTGCTGAGCCATGGGAATTTACTTATTGTGATGAGGATTCAGATAGTTGCGCATTACAAAAAAGTTATACTTTGCAGGTGATAGAACGATGAAAACACACTATTTAGATTTTTGCACCCCAAGTAATAAGATTTCTTTAGGTTTTCTAGTTCTGATCCTGTTATCTTTTAGTGTCATGGGTTCAACAGATATGGATAATAAATTAAGTGAACAAAACTCGTTTCTTATTACTGAAGATACTATAGAACTTCAACAAACACAATCTCAAGCTGAATCTCAAGCATTATCGAAAGAAGCGGAATTTAGGTTGAAATTAGCATTACGTGAGAATCAAGGTAATAAATTATGGACTTTATTTACTGCGACTTCATTAATGTTTAAGGAAATAATAGTAATATTTTTATTAGGTATATTAATGAGATTAATAGCGTTTATAGTGGTTGAAATATTACCGTTTACAATGGGTAAATTCTTAGATTTCTTTGAAGGGGTGATTAAAAAGTGAAAAAAATAATTTTATTATTAATTTTATGTTTGTGTAGTGTATTAGTTATGGCAACATCTAATGACCCTGAATGGAGTGATACTGCTGAAGAGAATTTTGATGTTACTGATTTAACTTTATTTGGTAATGAGTATGATAAATATCAAGGTAATTTCATATTACCTCCTTATATCCCTAATGGAGTTTGGTCAAAACTTAAAACTTATAATTATACTAGGAGTGCGGCAGTTATTGGAAGACACGTTCCCAGATATTTTGATGGTGAAAAATATACTGATTTTAGAGTTGATGGTTTTAATCCTGATAATTTAACAATAGAAGAAAAAGAAGCCATGGATAGTATTAATTTCATCGTGCAACATGAATCACAAGAAGGAGGAGATAGTAGTGATACTTGCGAACTTACTGCATATTTTGAAACTACTAAAAACTACGGTATTCCTAAATCATACTCTGATACTGATACGACTTTATTAATAGAAATACCTTATGCTTATGATATGGGTTATTTTTATATTCCTGAGATACGTGATATCATCGCAGCAGATTGTTATAATATATTAGATGGATTACATCCTAGTGTTATAAGAAGGTTCTGTGAAGGTTTTATTGAAGGAATAGGGTCAAGTACCTTGAAAAATGTAATAGATTCTGATGTTGCAACTTTTGAAAATAAAACAAGTTATTTAGAATCTGAAGATGGTGTAGGTTCTAGATTATTGGCATATGATCCTTATAATTTATTAGGTTATGTTGATCCTAATGGTTATAGTCCATCATTAGAATTACCTTGTATATATTATCCTGCGGTTGAAGGTAGCGGGTATGTAACTTTTTGTTATTCTGAGCAAGATTTAAGAGATGCATATTCAATATTGGATGAATGGATGATACAATTTATCAAGGGATTATACGTTCCTAGAGATTGTGAAAATGCATTACAAGATTATGCTAATAATAATGCATATTATAAAGAAGCATTAGAAACTACTGAAACATCATTCTATGATAATATAATGTTTGTTGGTTCTTTATTTAAGTTTGGATTATCTGCACCTGGTACTATAGAAGGTGCGAGTTATCAACAACAAGTATATGAAATAGATAAGATAGTGACAAGTCAAATTCAAATAGATGATACTAGAAAAAAAGTATGCGATATAAAAAAATCTTATACTCCTGATATTGTAGAAGATTTAATATGGACCCATTATAGAGATACTTATAAAATACAAAAAGGTACTAATCTTTATCCTTTTAATATTGATAGGATTGATATAAGATGTCATGATAATGCACAATGGGAAGCGTATTATTACGGTGATAGATTACTACCCAACCAACAAACTCCTACTATATTTTGTGATTATTCTAATCAAATTAATGATGAGGTTAATGTAGGATTTAAAATAACTTTACGACATAATCCCGTGTGGGCTACAGTAGTTGGTGCTGACACTATAAACGAAGGTTATGATACCGGATATTTAAAATATCTTTTCGCTACTGAGAACATTTTAGGCACTGAATTTGTTAATTATAAATCTCCTAATTTCGACCAAATTGCTACATTAGGTGAAACTTTTAAATTAAACAGGAGTACTTCAGACGGTTGTTTTGTTTATATTAATGTTAGTCAAGTAGGAAGTTTTGTTGAAGATATTGATGACGCTTCAAATGATGCGCAAGGTAATGCTGAAGGTATATCTAACGCTTTAGATAATCAACGTACATTACAATTAAGTTTATTAAGATCAGAACTAGAAAAAAATAATTTCTACGGATTTCTTGAGATCATTGCTCAATTAATATTTAGACTATTAATAATGGTATTTTATATAATACAAATATTAGTATTCTTTTGGATATTAAAATTATTAATAGATATACCTTTGGGTATGTTAGATGCTATGTCTAATTTAGGTAAACCTAGTAAAGGTAAAGGTAATAATAGAATAATAAAATAATAAGGAGATGAATAAACATGGGTGTAATAAATGCTTTAGCTGAAGGATTAGCAAAATCTACACAATCTGTTCAATCAGGAATAGATTATATTAAAGAGTTCCTACAGTTTTTACAATTATTATCCTTAGATATATTTTTAATAGCAGGATATATTTTATACATCGCATTATTCTTTTTCATAGCTCGTATTTCTGTTGCAATATACAGTAAATATAAAGATAATATTGATACGTTCAAGAAGATACTATTTTCAAGGCCAAAAATCAAATAAACCCTGCTTCTTTATATATTATGTATTCTTGAAAACATAAGTATTTATATACTTCTTTATACATAAGTATAAACATACCGAGGTGGTAAATTATGAAAATAATAAGTGAATTTAATAAGAACATGGAAAACATTTTATTTAATATATTTAAATCACAATCACAATCCTTACCTCTTTCTGAGAAATTGGAAAGCCCTTTTTATCCGCAGGTAGGAACTTCTAAAACTGGTTTCCACACCTCTACTTTTATTTCCAAGAATCCCTGCGGATTTTATTATCAAAATAGTTTTAATATAGGTGATAAGAAATGAAATTAATGTATTCTAAAATTAATGGTGCTACGTTTATTGATGGTGCAAAAGATATTATTAATACTTTAAATGTTGGTGATGAATTAGCGTTATTAAGAGAACCTGATAATCCTTTTGATAGTTTAGCAGTAGCAATATTACATAATACTAAAATTGGTTATTTACCGAGAAATACTGCGTTTTTAATATCTGAATTATTGGATAATGGGATACTTGTTAAATGTGTAGTTGATGAAATTACTGGTAAAGATAAACCTAATCAAGGTTGTAACATAATAATGCGATGGAGTGATGATGATGATGATGAATGAAGTAGAATTTAAGATGTCTATAATGAAAAATACGCATGACGTATTAAAAAATAATGGCTATGATCCAAAACAAGCGTTAGAAATCTTAGTGGAAGATGATAAACTTAGACAACAACAAGGTAGTTTAAGATTTGCCGAAAATAGAGAAACTAAAGTTATGGAACGTTGGGTTTCTGCACAACAAAATCTTTACAGAAGATTAGGAATAGATCAATATAGTATCAGATAAATAATACTTGCAAAGGATGAGCTGATGATTAAATGTGGAACTTAATAGGTGAAGTTGGTAGACAACAAGATAAAATTAAGAATAAGAATAGAAAACGTAAAGTATTATTATGGTCAAAGAAAATGGGTGAGCAACATGAATATGAAAGAGAAAGGAGAAGAATTAATACATAGAATAGTACATGAGAATTTTAACGAATATCATGGGCTTAATCCTGAACAAATTGAAACTACCACTAGATTAGTTGATTGTTTTTTTGACGAACTTGGAGATGAGTTTAGTAAATATAAACGGAGAGAATGAAAATGGCGAATGATGGAGAATTTAGTATTGGAAGAATACAAGAAATTAATAGTAGGGATTATAATAAAAGTAAAATATATACTGTAAAAACTGAAAATAAGACTTTTGTTGTATGGCCTAATGTAGGTGAAAAAAAAGGTATTAAAGGTAGTGAATTAAAAGTTGGTGAACAGTATATTTTTGGTAATAAGATAGAAGGTAAAGAATATAATGGTACATTACAGTATAATGTGTATTGGATAGGGATACCTACGAAAAAAGATGATTCAAAAGTTGTTAAATCTAATGGTGTTATAATAGAAGAAACACATACGCAAGAAGATGTTTCAGGTGATATGAATACTGATGACATTATTGAATCTGAATTTCATAAGTATAAAGATGAATATAATGAACAACATGCTGAATTAATATCTCGTTTAATGCAATGTAAAGATAAGAATGATGTTATTAAGAAATTACAAGAAGAAGAATTGTTTAAAATGTCTTTACCATGTTGGGTAGGAACATATAAATTATTTGTTGCTGCTGAAGATTGTAAGAAATTAGAGGATGTTTTTAATGGACTTTAAACAGTTCATTGATCCTTCTATGTTATTCAAAGAAGGTACGGAGTTCACTTTGTGTGTTAAATTCAAATTAATTGATGGTAAACTTACTAAAAAACAGTCTTGGGTAGCGATAAAAGATGTTAAACAAACTAAAAAACCTAAGAAAGAAATGCCTGAAGAGATTAAATTTAATGTTGAAGATAAAACTACTGAGATGTGGCAATAATGATAACTAAAGAACAACAGATGTTGATATGGAACACGAAAACCTTATCAGCATTTAATAATTTAAACTTTGATATGATGTTGTTTGAAAGTGATATTATTGGTACTGAAACGTACATAACACCAGGTAAAGATTATCCCCATTATGAAGGTTACGAAGTTCATAAGAAACATAAGGGTGATAAAACTCATACCGTGTATTTTGTACGTACTGAAGATATGAAGAACATGCCGTTATTGATTAAACCTGAAGGTTGGCGTAAAGTACATTATAATAAAAAAGTATGGAAAATGATAACGGGTGCGACACCGATGCGTATTATACCTGAGAAGAAGTTAAGTTTCCGTCAATTAGTGGATAAATCAGGCATACCTAATCATTCAAACTATGATTTACATTATACATTATATAAAATAAAAGTATTATATGGTCTTACTAAAGGGTCGTTTTATTATAGAGTTATAACTAAATCAAGATTTGGGAAAGATAAATATAAAGAAGCGTGTAACATATTACTTAATACAGGTTGTATACTAAGTGACCCCACGGTGGCTAACCTATTTTATAGGGCGTGTCATTGTGATGATATTACTATTAATGAATTACCTACTGTTACAGGTGATGAATTTAATAAGTTATGCAATAATTTTATGCGTATTGGTGACGGTAGTACTAGGATAGATAACAGGGCAAGAAGCACTACTGGTACTAGCGATGTTGCTAATACTGAGAGATTAACTGTATCATTCACGCATAATATTCCAAAATATTATCATGATAAAGGTAGAAAAAGTTTTGATGATTTGTTCCCTTATAATGTAACATCACGATACTTTTACACGTTATATGAAGGACATTTGAAAGCTAGTTTTCCTCATGACATGAATTATGATGAGTTAGCAGTAGAACATGAGCAAATTATACGTGATTGGATTAAATCAATGTTATGGTACAAGAATAATTGGAACACTGTAACAAATAATTATCCTGAAACTTTGATAGATGCTGAGTTCGAGTTTGCTGATGATTCTAGATTCAGAGATTATTTTATAGATTTTTCAAGAGCTGTAGCAGAATATAGTGAAGGTGATATTAAAATATATCTTAAATTATTAAACTCAGAATATAAAGCGCATAAAGATTATGAAGCATTATTAAAAAAAGAAGAAGAGGATATAGACGTATGGGACTGGAAGAAATCAAAGGTGTAAAAAGTTGTTTTGAATGTAATGGTAGAGAATTTTTATGTTCGGAATATCATAGGATGGTATGTACTGATTTGTGTTTATATAGGCAATGGGCAGATAATGATTTATGGAACAATGCTAAAGATAATTTGTTAAAATTACATTTTCCTGATATGATGAAACGATATTTAGAAAGAGATGATGTGAAAAATGATGACTAATAACAGAAATAATTGGTTGAGTACATTATTTTATGATATTGGTAAACAGAAAACTTCAGAATTGCAAGTACAGAAAAGTTTTATTAAAGATGAAGAAGTAATATTTTGCAGACGACATAAGGCAATAGATGTGATAGGTACTGATGTTGAGTTTTCGCATAGGACTATATTAATGAATGAAATAGTGTTAGATATTGATCCAAGAACTGATAAACATGCCGAATTATGTGAAAGATATTGCAAATATTTGCATAATCAACTTTCGGCAAGAAATTTTAGACATTATATAGTTTTTAGTGGTAGTAAAGGTTTCCATACGCATATATTTTCAGATAATATGTTTATGATGGGTAAATATGAACGTGAAAAATATAGGCAGAAAATTGCAAACTTATTCATCCCTGAATATGATGAACAATTATTAAAAGAAAATCATATGATTGCAATGGAAGTAGGTGAACATTGGAAAACAGGTAATAATGCTATATTATTATATGCTTATGGTCTTGAAAGTTATGGTGTAGTAGTAAAAGAAAAAGGTGAAACTAATGGAACTAAATGAAGTAAAAAAATTGTATAATGAAGCTAATAGGACAGCTTTAGAGTTTGAAGAGCGTAATACTAAATTTCTTAATTCTATTAAAGAATTAACATTAAAAGAAAAACATGAATTTAATGTTTGGATACAAGAAGATTCAGGTATACATAAAGAAGATACTATTGAATTATTAAATAGGTGATATTGAAAATGGTAAGCGCAAAGAAAAGTAATAAAGCTAAAGGGGATAAAGCAGAAAAAGAAGTACAAGAACATTTCATAGAAAAAGGATTTATTACTATGCGGTCCCCTAGAACAATGAAAATAATTTCACCTGGTCGTTATATTTCTAAAGATAATGATTATTTCAATTTGTATGATATATGTGCTAAATCAATTACTGGATTTACTGTGTGGATACAGGTTAAAGTTAATCAAATACGCAGTACAAGAAAAAAGATTCAAGAGTTCCATGATAAATATATGGGTAAGAATGAAAGTTCAGAGATTTGGATGAAAATACCATATAAAGGGTACGTTTGTTATTGTTATAATCAACAAATATGGAGAAAATATTATACTGATACTGAGTTTAATAAAATTAATCAATTTAGAATATCAGGCGAGAAACGAAAATGAACCAAACAACTGAAGCAGTATTATTTGTAGTGATGATAGTAGTAGTAATTTGTTCAAGTATATACATAGGTTATGCATTTAGGAATGATGATATGATCTATGAAGAAGTAGGATATATTGATATTATTAAATCTAATGGCAAATATTTTTATGAATATAATTATACTAAATATATGTGGACTAAAAATAATAGTTATATTGATAATAAGTTTATTGAATTATGTTATGAATTTTCTGAAGATAGAATATATAATTTAACAGATTATAATTGTGTAGATTATTCCATAGATTTTACTAATTTAATGGTCTCTAAAGGATATAAAGTAAGTTCAATAGCGGTATATAATACTACTGATGAAAACTATAAAAGTAGACGAGGTCATAGATTAAACTATTTTGTTCATAATGATGGTAGTATAAGTTACATAGAACCTCAACATTGTAATTTTTATCCTTCATGGGATGAAGTTACACTACATTATTATAACTATACGAAATAGAAAGGTTTATATATTAGCTTACTTATTATAATAAGTAAGATGGAAACTAATAAATGTAAAAAATGTAATCATTCTTGGATAGCAAGAATAGATCAACCTAAAATGTGTCCCATGTGTAAATCATACAAGTGGCAAGAGCCTAAAATTTGTAATAATATCAATCACGAAGAGAAGGAGACAATAAAATGAAAAAGAGATTGAAATTTGTGGTTAATGGTATAGATAGGCAGAACACTATTGAAGATATTGAAAATATACCAAAAATACTTAGAAGAAAATGGGTTGAAAATGCTATAAAAGAAACTGATGATTTTTCAATATTAATATACCCACAATCTTTTGTAGAAAAGTGGCAATTAGGTGGTTGGAGTATAAATTGGACTGCTGAAGATGATAATACTATAATTAGTTTAAAGGATTGTGTAGGTCATGTAGATGTTTACGATATAAATGAAATGTTTAAAGAAAAAGAATGTAAAATGCAAAAGGAAAAGGTAAATTTGTTTGAGGATGTCATAGCTCAAGCGGAACTTATATTCTTAACTAATGGTTTTAAAGATTTTGAATGTGCTTTTAATCATATAAAGAATAGAATATGCTATGAGAAACGTCAAAATGTAATACCAATCAGGAAGTGAAGAAAGAATGATTGATATAAAACTTTTTGTAGAAGAAGATAATACTAAATTTACAATAGAGCCAACAAATTGTAGTGTTGCAGAAATAGGACTATGTTTGTTAGCCATGGAAAAATTAAAAGGTGAGTTATTAGCATTACAACATGGTGATATACTAATAAGGAAGTGAAATAAAAAGGTGAAAGGGTTTGATGATAAGTACAGATTGTTGATTTCGGATATTAATTTATTTGGTATTAGAAGTATGAAAGGATTGAAATTAAGATTAAAAGAGTTAAAAGAACTTCATGATATTGAAATTAATAGATGTAATGCAAATCAAGAAGTGAGGTTTATAAAAGAATGATGACAGAAAAAGATAACGCTTTAATCTTCATGCCATCGCCAGAAGAAAAAGAGATAGCGGTCAATTGTACGAATCAAGTGATTAATATCATAGAGAAATACACTAAAGGTAATATAGGGCTTAAATGTTTTATTATGCAAATGTTATTAGAAGGATTCGAAGAAAGTTTCAATGTTGATATAAGAAATGGTATTAGCCACAAACATAATAATGAAGATATGGTTTTATACTGGACTACTTGGAACGAAAGTAATGAAGACTTAGCCATTATAAGCAAGTTTTTACAAGACCATGACGCTGATGATAAAGTTATTGATGCGTTCATGGAAATAGTTGGTGAGGTGGGAGAATGAGTTTAGAAAGTTTTAGAGACTACTGTAATAAATCAAAATTTTATTTTTTTAATTCTCCTAAAGATTTTGATAAGAAAATTGATTGGGAAGGTCGGTCAGTCAAAAATATCTGTTTTGAAAGAGGTTTAGTTGATGAGGGGGAAGATAACTGTCCGACAAGATGGATTGCTTATGGAACTAATACCAATCAGGAAGGAAAGGAAGTGAAATAGATGGATAAAGAATATATGCCTTACAAACAGAAAACGATAGATTTTTTAGAGAATATTATGAAATTATGCGATGTTGAAGCTACTACAATGATAAAAGAGAATATGGTTGATGATGAAGAGAAAGCACTAGATGCTTTAGTATGGTCAAGTATTATAATGAGTGTTCATACTTTTACCGCAAGTATATTGAAGAAAGCAAAGAAATAATACCAATCAGGAAGTGGAAAAATGATAGATGGTTTACCTAAAAAGAAGAATACTTGTAAAGAAAAGATACATGACCTTTATAGTAAATGGAGTAGTTATGATGATATTACTCAAAAAGATTGGGAAGAGTTAGAACAGCTTTATGACCTAGAGATTGAATCATTCAAAAGTTATAAAGAGGGAATGGTTAATATTTGTAGGAAATTAGAAATGGATTTACAAGAATCAGAAGGTTTTAAACAATAATAATTCAAATCAGGAAGAATGGGAGGAATAACAATGGTTAATTTTGAAAAATTAAAAAGAATTGAGAAAGAAATAACTAAGATAATGGAATCTAGTGATATTGCCAATAAGAGTCTAAAAGATATTCTACCAC
>Ga0210003_1005134_pt1 | contig 10120 bp, 7 predicted proteins | sample LantaG_FD_182804 | JGI IMG/M metagenome (GOLD analysis project Ga0210003, IMG submission 182804) | Deep subsurface microbial communities from Baltic Sea to uncover new lineages of life (NeLLi) - Landsort_02402 metaG (SPAdes) (version 2) | ecosystem: Environmental > Aquatic > Marine > Oceanic >...
TTTTTTTTTGGGGGGGGGGGTGGAGCTGCGGCAGGGATGTTTCAGAGGGAGGGGGGGTCGAGAAAAGGGGGGAACGAAAGAAAAGGGGGAAACGAAAGGGGGGAAAAAAGGCGCTGTCCTCTTCTCGAAGAAGGTTCCCCATCGACGCCGGGTCAGCGCCCATTGAGCTAGCGCCTCTCCCTGTGCAACTATCGTCCCCCTTTTGCTTCCAACGCATCGCACGATGTATCGTATGCAGTTCGCAGGCAAAATTAGAGGCAATTCGATGCCCTGTGGTCCTCGCAAAGGTGTGGCGTAGTTGTTGGAAAAAACGAATGCTCTCTCTCTCTCTCTCTCTCTCTCTCTCTCTCTCTCTCTCGCTCGCTCTCTCTCGACCAAAGCCGTGCAGAGTACGCCATCGAGGTCGCGCCTTTCTCTCCCAATCACATTGATCAATGAGAACACATCAACACGCGATTGCTGCAAGCATGAGAGCCAGAATCGGCGCCGGTTTGCCGGTTCCGAGAAGCGCTTGTTTATTTCTCGATTGATGAGTGCCCGCAGGGTTCGAGCATATCCTTTGCGATGGGCATCAAAAACTCGCCAACCATTCCGACGAGAGTCTCCGATCCGCTTTATCGCTTTATCGCAATTAGAGCAGACACAAGCTTCAGAAACATTAGAAACAGAAACTCACCGAAGAGTTGGCGGAGGGAGAGAACAGAAGGTGGCGTAAGAAGGAGAAGAACGAACTGTGTTTTTCACACCTTTTTAAAAGAGGGTGCTGACGACGAGGACGGGAAGAGAAAAAAATCCAGGCCGCGACGGCGTTTTGTTGTTACACTAGCAGCTCCTTCATCACCTCGCGCAGCGCCTCCACCGCCCTGTCGACCCCCTCCTCAGTCACCATATAGCTCGTCACGGCTCGCAGTCGGTCCCTGAACCCGGCGATCTTGACGCCCTTCTTCCTCAGAGCTGCGGCGACGTCTTCGTGAGATATATTTTTCTTGGCGGCGAGTCCGTGCGAGAAACCAAATACCACGATATTCGTCTGCGGGGCAGCAGCAGCAGCAGCATCAGAAGAAGAAGAAGAAGAAGAAGAAGAAGAAGCGCCACCGTCCACCACCATTCCCTCGATGCTCCGCACGCCCTCTGCAAACCTTCGCGCGTTGGCATGGTCCCGAGCGAGCCTCGCGATGTTCGCATCGGACAACGCGACGAGGCCCGGACTGGCCAGCACCCCGACCTGCCGCAAGCCACCGCCGCAGACCTTCCTCCACCTCCGGGCTCTGGCGATGACCGCCGCGTCGCCGCAGAGCACGGACCCCGCGGGAGCTCCCAGGCCTTTCGACAAGCAAAAGGTGACCGTGTCGACGTGCTTTGTTATTTCGGAGACGGGGCACCCGAGGCTCACTGCGGCGTTGAATAAGCGCGCGCCGTCGAGGTGGACTTTCAGCCCGAGGCTGTCGCACCAGGAGCGCACCTCGCGCAGGTACGCCAGCGGCAGGACGGCGCCGCCGCAGCGGTTGTGGGTCGTCTCGAGGCAGACCAGGCGGGTCGGGGCGGAGTGCGGGTCTCCGCTTTGGTCCTGTTGGTCTTCTTGGCCTTCGGATCCGCCTCCTCCTCCCCCAGCAGCTCCCCCTCCGTACCCTCCCCCCCCGCCAAAAGGTCGCCTCACCGCCGCCCTCAGCGCCGCGAGCCGCAGCGTTCCCGCCGGTCCTCCTCCTTCCTCCTCGTCGACGACGTTGTAGGCGATCCCCCCCAGCACGCTCGCTCCGCCGGCCTCGTACTGGTAGATGTGCGACTGTCTCCCCACGATGGCCTCCTCCCCTCGGCGGGAGCAGTGCGAGAGCAGGGCGGTGAGGTTGCCCATGGTCCCCGTGGGGACCCAGAGCGCCGCCTTCTTGTTCGTCAGGGTCGCGGCGCGGCGCTCGAGGAGCTTGACGGTCTCGTCCTCCCCCCAGACGTCGTCGCCGCATTCGGCCGTGAACATGGCCTGGCGCATTGCAGGGGTTGGGAGCGTGAAGGTGTCGGAGCGGAGCTCGACGGTCGGAGGAGGAGGAGGAGGAGGAGGGGAAACGGGCTCCATGATAAGAGGAGGTTGGGTGGCCAGAGTCGGAGAAAAAGGAGAGCTTTTGATGCCGTTTTAAAGCCTCTGTGATACTCTCCTTTGATCTACTTTCGTCGGCGGTCGGCCGACAAAGGCAGAGAGGCGGCGGGATGAGCGGGATCAGAAGAGGCAGATCGATGTGCAGACTGCGGCAGGAAGGCTTGTCGATGATGCAATCAAGATCGAAAGTGCAGTTTTTTCTTCTTCTCATTTTTTTCTCCTCTCTGCTTCTTCGATCGAGGCCGCCGTCCGCATCCCCCTTCAAATCTTCGCCTCCCTGTGAACAGCGATGACGCGCCGCGCCGCGCAGTTCTTCCTGAAAGTGTGGGCGTCCAACCGGCAGGCCTATGCCCAGGTGATTGAGAGCAGCAGCGGGCGCGTCGTGGCGTCGGCGTCGACGATGGAAAAGGCAATCAAGAACTCGGCGACGGCGGCGAGCTCGAGCTCGGCGGCATCGACCTCGACCTCGACCTCTCAGACCTCAGTGGCCTCCAACTCCGTCGCCTCCTGCGCCGAGGCCGGAGTGCGCCTCGCCCAGCGCGCCGCGGCCGCGGGAATCTCCTCCTCGGATAAGCAGGAAGGAGGAGGAGGAGCGGCGTGGAGGAGGTCGCACGGGCAGCGGTACCACGGCCGCGTCGCGAGCCTGCTGGGCGCCGCGAGGGAAGCGGGGCTGCGGCTGCTCTGAGGTTTCTCGCTTCACTCCCTTCTACTCGCAAGAGCGAGCGCCTTCGCTCTCACTTGTAAACAAAATCAAAAGCACTTGTGTACCTTTTCTCTCTCTCTCATGTCGCTTTCCTCAGCAAGAATGCGGCACAGCTAGTTTTACAAAAGCGACGAGAGGCCCCTCTTCTCTCTCGTCGTCCTCCCCTTTCTCTTCCACCTCCTCCATCTCTCTCCTTTTTCACGCCCCTCTCGCCGCGGAGCACTCCCTGCAGTACCACTTCCCCTTCGGCGGCTCCGTGATGCCCACGCACTCGTAGTGGAACCACTCGATGGTGCAATCCGGGTTGTCGCACGCGACCTGTTTTTAGTTTTTGAGGTAGTGTTTGTTCAGAGTTTTTCCGTCGAGGTGGGCAGAGAACGGAATCGAAGACCAGAAAATGGGGGGAAAAAAGAGAAAGGATTCGCACCATGTCCCCGTACGACACGCGCTGGCAGTAGCAGTAGACGGGCTCGGAGGGGTCGGCGGGGTACGGGATCCCCGTGAGCGTCCCCCCCACCACGGACCCGGGGAGGCCGGGAGCTCCCAGAAAGCCCCCGGGGGCGGCCGAGGCGCCCCCCGCCGCCCCTCCTGCTCCCGAGCTCGCGGCAGCCGCGGCGGCGGCGGCGGCGGCCGCAGCCTGCTCGGCAGCCTGCTCCGCGGCCATCTGCGCCGCGCTCTTGCGTCCCCCTGACTTGCGGCGAGCGCCGCCGGCTCCCCCCGCCCCTCCTCCGGCGCCGCCAGCACCCATTCCGCCGACGGCGGCCAAGAAAGGCGCCGGCGGCGGGTACTCGGGCAGGCCGTGCCCGACCCTCTCCCTGGCCAGCTCCGCGTCGAAAGCCGCCAGGTCCATGTCGAGCCTCCGGATCTTCGAGTCGACGTGGTCGTAGATCTGCTGGGCGAGCTGCGCCTTTTCGTTCGAGTACTGGAGGACCTGTTTTTTGAGTTTTTGAGTTTTTTTTGTTTTGTTTTTTTGAGGGGAGGGATTTGAAGAAAGGAGGAAAGGAACACCGCGACGGCGACAAACATCTCTCTCTTTCTCTCTCCTGCACCTATTTATCCCCTCTCTCTTACCTGCTTCATGTCCGCCTCCATCCTCTCACGCATCTCCGCCACGGAAGCCTCGCTGGGCTTGGCGCGCTTGGCCGTCCCGGTGCCGCCGCCGATCCCGCCCGTCGACGACGCCAGCGCCGCGAGCGATGCGGCGCCGCTGGAGTGAGGCGCCGGGAGTGGCTCGCCCAGCAGCAGGGCCCGCGCCGCGGCGTCGGCAGACTCCTGCAGGGCCGCGGACTTGTCGTCGAGCTCGCGCATCAGCAGGAAGGTGCGCTGGACCTCGGCGGGCAGCTCGGCCGTTGACTCGACGAACGATCGGAGGTAGGACGAGGCCTCGGCCATTGCTGTTGTGTGTGTGTGGCGTTTGGTTCGCCGCTGCCGCTCGTCGGGAAAGCGAGAGGAGAGATTCTGAGAGAGAGCGGTCGCGCAAGCAAAAGAGTCCAGGAGAGCGCGAACCGAGCTTTCGACGGCGCGAATTGAAGAAGAGAAAGAAGAGTTGCCGCTTTGACAGAAAAAAATGACACAGACCCTCTCCCTCTCGCAGGTTCGACCTCCTCGACCTCGCCCCTTCTCCTCCCTTACTCCCTCTCTGCCAGCAATATACTCATTTTACCATTCATGCGTTTTTAGAGATGAAAACAATCGCGCAATACCTGAAAATAGAGGACGCGTTGTTTCTCAAGTGGCGGGGACGAGTAGAAGAGAAGAAAAGAAAGGGAAGAAAGTCCCTTTCTTCCTCGTCCTCAAAATCAAAATAAATTAACTCCTTGCTTTCAAAGCTGCTCCACCGCGGCCACGTAAGCGTCCGGCAGGTGGTCTACGAGCGCATCCGGGGTCAGCAGCAGCCTGACAAAGGCCGCGGCAGGGGGCGCGAGGAGCAGAGGCGCCGGTTTCGGAGGAGGGAGCAGCGGCGCTGAAGTGGTCGTCGGCGGTGGCGTCGTTCTTGTCGCTGCTGCTGCTGCTGCTGTTCCGTTGCCTGTTGCTGCTGCTGCTGCTGTTCCGTTGCCTGTTGCTGCTCCAGCTCCCTCCGCGGTCACCCTGCGCACGACACCGGGGATGCGAGCGGCGTGCGAAGGAGCAGGGAGAGGAGGAGGTAGAGGCGCTTCTGGCGCAGCAGCAGCAGCAGCAGCAGCAACGTCGACGACCGGAGTCGGCGCCGTCGCGGCCTCCCTCCTCGCTGCCTCGGCCGCAACCTCGCCCTGCTCCTCTTCCTCCTTCCTCTTCGCCTCGTCCTCCTCCCTCTCGCCGTCTTCCTTCCTCTGCGCCGCCACGCGAGCAGCAGAGGCGGCCTCCACCGCAGCCGCAGCAGCGGAGGCGGCGGCGGCGTCCTCGAGCGAGGGTCCCCCGGCGGCGGCAGCGAGCTCCCCGGGCGGCAGGATCCACAAGAGGCGCCCGGCGACGAGCAGGGGCTCCGGGTGCTCCTCGACGCCGTCGCCCGTGCCGTCGAGGGAGAGGGAAGCCTCCACAGAAGAGGGAGCGGAGGCGATCTCGAGAGGGGCGGCAGCAGGAGCGGCTTCCGCCTCCGCGGAAGCGCTTGCCGCTCTCCTCGCCGCCTCCCTGCTGCTGCCGGCTCCTCCTCCTCCGGCCGAGGCCGCTCGCATCGCCCTCCGCCTCTCGATGACGGCGTCCGCCTCCGCGGCGGAGAGAGGGGCAGCATCTGTCCCTGCTGCTGCTCCTGCCCCGGAGGAAGAAGAGAGCGCCGCAGCGGCGGTCGCGGCTCTCGTCGCGACGGCGGCGGCGGCGGCGGCGGCGGCGGCGTCGAGGTCTTGTCCGAGGTCGAGGTCGAGGCCATCGGTCTCGCCGCCGCCGCCGCCGTCGCCGCCGCCGTCGCCTCTCGCAGAGTCTTCGCTTCTCCTCTGAGAACCCCCTTCCACGGCTGTCACCTTCCTCGCCAGGGATCCCAAACCCTCTTCCCTCGCAGGAGGAGAAGACACCAGCGGGCTCGACCTCGGAGGGGACGCCCCGGAAAGCATGGCGTTGTTTGCCGCCGCCGCCGCCGCCGCCGCGCCGGTGTTGCCGCTCAGAATCTCGCGCAGCTCTGCCCCGGCCGTCGCAAACAGCCCGCCGATGCCGCCCGCGGTGCTCCTCGCGGCCCTCGCCAGCTCCGCCGCGGCCATCCTCACGGGCGAGGCCGCCGCCAGCTCCAGCAGGCACGCCTCGACCGAGGCGTACGAGAGCCTCGGGACGGCGTCGGCCCCCAGGACGACCGACGTCACAAAGGGCGCGACGCGCGCGGCCAGCGGCGCGGACAGCACCGCAGCGGGCCCGACGGCGATCGCGGAGACCGGTCCCAGCTTCGCCGCCGGGCCCTCCCCCGCCAGCTGCTGCTCTTTCAGCAGGGTGGCGACCAGCGAGGCGACGCCTCCGCCCATCGAGTGCCCGACGCAGAGCAGGGGCCACGGCCTCCTCCTCCTCTTCCCCGGGCGCGGCGGCGGCGGCGCCCCTCCCGCTCCTCGCGCTCGCTCTCCCCCGCCTCCCCCCGCGCCTCCTCCTCCGCCTGCTCCGGCTTCGTCGTCGCCGCCGGCGTCTTCGGCGGCGTCTATCGCGGCAGTCACCTCCGCGGCCTTCTCGAGGGCGGCGGCGGTCGAGCAGTGCACGTACGTCGCGGCCCGCATCATCCCCTCGTGCGCCCGGCCCTGCGCGCCGAGCAGCGAGACCTCCATCGGCCTGGCCGACAGGTTCGACAGCAGGTCCGAGGCCGCCAGCGAGCCGCGCACCGCCAGCACGACCCTGCGGGACGCCCTGTCGAGCGCGACGTAGTGGCACGGCCTCGACACGCTCGCGGCCCAGCTCGAGAAGAGCAGGTCCCCGCGGCTCCGGAACCCGCCGCCGACCAGCCTCGCCACGGCGTCGTTGTTGGCGGCGTCCGAGGCGCCCGAGGCCGCGTCGAACTCGGTGGCGCGGACGACGGTGTGCATCTTCGCGTACGAGGTCAGGGAGGCGAGGTGGCCCGCCGCGGCCGCGTAGCCGTAGGCTGCCCGGGAGTGCAGGGAGGCGAGGACGAGGTCCGCGGCGCGGGGGAAGGGGGGAGGGGAGGTGGGGGAGGTGGAAGAAGAAGAAGAAGGGGCGTCGTTCTCGTTCTCGTCGTCAAGGTCGTCGCCATTCTCTGCGGCGGCGCCATCGGCCAAGACGGCCCTGCTCCCTCGGTACTCCCTGGCGCAGCCGACCATCGCCGCAGCGTGCCTCGGGGCCAGCACCACGGGCGCGGCCGGGTCCAGCGGCAGCAGCGACCACAGCGAGCGGCGGCTGACCGTGGCCGACAGGAGCGCGACAAACGCGCGCAGCGCCGAGAGCCGGCGCGCAGCGTCGGCGGCGCGGATGCGGGCCGACTCGCTTCCGTTGGCTGCCGCTCCCCCTGTCGTCGAGGGAGGAGGGGCTCCTCCGGCGGCTGCGGCGTCGGCGACGGCGTCGGCTGCTTCCACGGCCGCCGCTGCTCGCGCCCCTGCTGCCGCAGAAGCAGCCGCAGCCGCAGCCGGAGAAGAGTCACCCGGAGAAGAAGAAGAGGAGGGAGCCCTCACCCACCTCCGCCGCCGCACGAGGTCGCCCAGCCGCTGGCTCGCCCTCCCGCCCTGCCGCTCGTGTTCGAGGTGCTTGAAGACGGAAGCGTAGCGCCAGCCGTCCGGGTCGGAGGCCTCATCGACGACGAGGCGCCACTGGGGCTGGGGGCGAGGGGAAGAAGAGGCGGGCGAGGAGGAAGGAGGAGGGGGAGGAGGGGAAGAAGGCGGGGGTAACGCCGAGGGAGCTAGTAAAGATGACGACGACGACGGCACCCCACCCTCTCCTCCCGGTGCTATTTCTTCCCCGAGAGGGGTCGTGGAACCGAGAAGGACCGGGTTTCCCTCCGAATCGGACCACGCGGGACGCTCGAGCGGGCCCGGTGCTTGCCTGAAACGTTTTTTTTGCGTGTGTGAGGGTCGGCAGTGAGGGAAAAAGGCGCACCACCTTCCTTTTTTTCTTCAGTTGTTCCGCTTCTTCGTTGCTCGACACGCGCCTTTCCCCCTCACGAGACTCTCACCACCCGAACCCGTAAAAGCGCTGGTTCTCGAATACGTCGTCCACGAGCGGAGGGAGGGGAACGCCTTCGCCCCCGTCGCCGCTCAATCGTTCGACGTCGTCGGCGAGGCCCCACATCTTGCGACCGGCCGAGAGCAGGCGAGCCCCTCTGCTGCTGCTGCTGCTGCTGCTGCTGCGAGGCTCTTCCGCGTGAGTCAAAGAGCTCTCGTGTCGGCGCCTGCTGAGCGGGTGAGTGGGGCCACGAGAGAAGGGTCGAAGCAGAAGCGGACGAGGCGGAGGCAACAGAGGCCGGCTTTGACGACAAGGACGGCGAGTGTTTTGGCCGATGCTTCTGCTTCTGCTGCTGCTTCTGCTGCTTCTGCTGCTGCTCGCCTCCGGATCCACCCTCGCCGCCCGAGCAGCAGAGAGAGCGCTCGTCGTCGGAGGCGCCAGATCGATGCGCTGCTGCGTGCGTCGGGGACGGTCCGCCTGTGCTCGTGACGAGCAAGGAGAGGACGCCGAACTGAAAAAAGTGATGCCTCAGCCCCGATCGAATTGCACTCTCGATTCCGTTCTCTCCTCTTCCTCACTTTTTCCTTCCTCTTCTTCCTCTTCTTCGCTTTTTCTTCGTGTTGCCGATCGAGCGCCAGAGAGAAAGAGAAAGAGACCGCATCTTCGATGCGCTGCTTCTCGTCAGCGGGAAGAGTCAGCAGCTCCTCCTCAGCTCCCGCTGCTCCTGCTACTGCTGCTGCGCCGATTCGCCGGCAACGCATGCCTCCTTCGTCGGCGTTCGTCGCCTCTGCCTCCTCCCCTTCGGGCCCTCAACTCGCAGCGCCTGCTCGGGGCGTCAGCGCCGGAGACAAGCGACGCCTGATATCCGTGCCTGCGAGCATCGAAAGGAGCAGTCAGAGCGCCCTTGGTGCGATGAAAGCGATGGCAGCGACTTCTTCGACGTCTCTATTGCGCTCGGTCGTCGTCAACGCCTCGACCCCGTCTCCCTCTGCCTCTTCCTCGATCGTCGAGACGCTCGGCCTCGCCTCCCCCGAGGTCGAAGCAGCCATCTCCGAGGCCCTCGACAACTGCCTCGTCGACACCGGCCTCGAGATTCCCGGGGCCTGCGTCTGCGTGGGCAAGGTCCGCGACACGTACCTCCTGGACGACGAGCCGGGCGAAACCAAAACCTCCTCTCCTCCCCCCTCCTCCCCTCCCCCCTCCTCCCCTCCTCCTCCTCGTCGCCCTCTCGCCGTGCTCGTTACCACGGACCGCCTCTCGGCCTTCGACCGCCGCATCGCGGCCATCCCCTTCAAGGGCCAGGTGCTCAACGAGACCTCGGCCTGGTGGATGCGCAACACGGGGCACATCGTCCCCAACGCGCTGCTCGCGACGCCCGACCCGTGCGTGTCGGTGATGCGCAGGTGCCGCGTCTTCCCCGTGGAGTTCGTGGTGCGCGGGTTCCTGACGGGGTCGACCGACACGTCGCTGTGGACGCACTACAACCGCGGGGAGAGGGAGTACTGCGGCAACTCCTTCCCCGACGGGATGACCAAGAACCAGCGACTCGCCGCCAACGTCGTCACGCCAACGACCAAGGCCGACGACCACGACGACCCCATCACTCCCGCGGAGATCGTGGCCCGCGGCCTGATGACCCAGGAGCAGTGGGACGAGACCGCAGCGGCGGCACTGAAGCTGTTCGAGTTCGGGCAGGAGAGGGCGAGCGAGCGCGGGCTGTTGCTGGTGGACACCAAGTACGAGTTCGGTCTCGACCTCTCTCGCGACGGGAGCGACAAGGAGGGCAGAATCACGTTGATTGACGAGATCCACACCCCGGACTCGTCTCGCTACTGGATCTCGGAATCCTACGAGCGGCGCCTCGGCGAAGGCAAAGAGCCCGAGTCGATCGACAAGGAGTTCATCCGCCTCTGGTTCAGGGACAGGAGCGACCCTTACAAGGACGAGGCTTTACCAGAGGCGCCGAGGGAGCTCAGGGCGGAGCTGAGCAGGAGGTACGTGAGCCTTTTCGAGAAGATCACAGGAGAAAAGTTCAAGCCGGCGGACTCCAAGGTGCCCGCGAGAGAAAGGATGCGAGCAAATGTCGCGAAGTGCTTGGAGGAGATTCAGAAAAAGTGATTTTTTTTTTTGGGGGGGGGGTCTTTCTTTCTAGAATGTGATTTTTCAAACTCTCTATTTTCTCTCTCTCTCTCTCGTCCGCTCTCTCTCTCTCGTCCGCTCTATCTTGCTCTTCCGCTCTCTCTCTCTCTCTCTCTCTCTCTCTCTCTCTCTCT
>Ga0210003_1005135_pt1 | contig 10119 bp, 9 predicted proteins | sample LantaG_FD_182804 | JGI IMG/M metagenome (GOLD analysis project Ga0210003, IMG submission 182804) | Deep subsurface microbial communities from Baltic Sea to uncover new lineages of life (NeLLi) - Landsort_02402 metaG (SPAdes) (version 2) | ecosystem: Environmental > Aquatic > Marine > Oceanic >...
GAAATACCAAATTTTAAACATTATGCGGTGGCTGACGGGATATTTAGATTGCTATTTAATCTAAAGTGGGATCCCGTTGAGACAAAAGAAAAAGATGAGAATAAAAGACAGATGCTGTTTGGATTTGCGTGATATTTTGGAGTGCTCAGAAAAAATGGGTAAACTCCACGGAGAAGACCCCTTAACATGGAAGTGATCTTATGACCCCAAAAAAAGAGACAGACAAAACAAGAAGAGGCGACTGTCCCACCAGAAGTGTGAACGCACAGCAAATGGAAGATGCAGTATACTTTCTGCTTCCAAAAGCAGATAAAGAGATAGGCGTCGTTATTGAGTTTTTGCGATGAGGGCGAGCTTCTTATCTCTGCTCCACTTCTTTATTTGGATTTCGCGTTTGCGTGCAGCAGATTTATCAAGATGGGGCTCTTGGTATATAAGTTCGACGGGAAGTCGCATGCGCGTGTACCTGCTTGCCTTTTTCTGGTTGTGGCGTTCGACTCTTTTCGTAACGTCCGTGGTTATGCCGGTATACAGCTTCCCGTAAAATATAAAGATACCACATGAAGCTATTCTACCATACGTTCCGTGGATCTGGCCCCTCGACTCGGTCGCTTCGCTCCCTCGCTCGGGGTCAGTTATAAAAAAACCCAGGGAATCTTCCCTGGGTTTTTTTTATAACTGGTGAGCCGCCTTGGACTCGAACCAAGCACCCACGCCTTAAAAGGGCGTTGCTCTACCGGATGAGCTAGCGGCCCGATACCGGAAAAAATCCGTATCAGTTCATTATTTCTTTTGTTTTTTCTTCTAAAACTGTTTCCAGTTTTTTTGTGTATTCGTCCGTCAGCTTCTGGACTTTATCTTTTGTCGTAAATTTGTCGTCTTCTGTTATTTTATTATCTTTTTCAAGTTTTGCCGCTGTGTCGTTCGCGTGATGCCGGGCGTTGCGTATCGAAACTTTTCCTTCTTCCATTATTCTATGAAGCACTTTTACTAATTCTTCACGTCTCTCTTTCGTCAATTGCGGCATGGCAAGGCGTATGAGCTTGCCGTCATTCACGGGGTTTATACCTATGTCTGATGTTAAAATAGCTTTTTCAATCGACTCCATGGAAGACTTGTCCCATGGATGAATCACTATCATCCGCGGTTCAGGAACGGTTATATTCGCCATCTGTTTAAGAGATGTTTTTGTTCCGTAATAATCGACTTTTATACTTTCAACCAAACTCGGATGCGCTCTTCCGGTTCTAATGCCTGAAAACTGTTTTTTTACGGCTTCAAGCGCTGTTTTCATTTTAAGTTCGGACTCTTTTATAACTTTGTCGTTTTCTGTTTGAATCATAAAGACCTCCCTTAAGTGATTATTGTCCCTATTTTCGCCCCGAGAATCGCTCGTTGTATATTGCCTTTTTTCTTCATACTAAAAACGACTATCGGCAAACTATTGTCCATGCAAAGGCTGACGGCTGTCGCGTCCATAACTTTCAGTTTATTTTGCAGAACTTCCATATAATCAAGTTTTTCAAATTTTTTCGCGTCTTTATGTTTAACGGGATCTTTCGTATACACTCCGTCAACTTTTGTCGCTTTCAAAACCATGTCAGCTCCTATCTCTATCGCTCGGAGCGCGGCGGCGGTATCTGTCGTAAAATATGGATTTCCGGTTCCGCAAACAAATATTACAACCCGTTTCTTTTCCAAATGCCGTACGGCTCGGCGGCGAATGTACGGTTCGGCAAGTTCACACATATCTATCGCCGTTAAAACACGCGTGTCTACGCCTGCCTTTTCCAAAGCGTCTTGAAGAGCGAGTCCGTTCAGCATTGTCGCCAACATTCCCATATAGTCAGCGGTAGATCTGTCCATGCCCTTGGAGGCGGCTGTTAAGCCCCTGAAAATATTACCCCCTCCGATAACTACCGCGATTTCCACGCGCGTTTGATTGATTTCTTTTATCTCAAAAGCGATAGACTTTAAAACTTCGGGGTCTATCCCGTAACCCGATTTCCCCATAAGCGCTTCACCGCTTATTTTTAAAACTACTCGTCCGTTTTTTTTAGTTTTTTTAGGCATATTTTTTCATTCATTCTTAATATTCTTCGCCTACTTCGAACCGCGTGAATCTTTTTACTACAATGTTCTCACCTAACTTCGCGATAAGTTGGGTAATGATTTCATTTATCTTAAAGTTCGGATCCTTTATAAAAGATTGTTCTAAAAGGCATGTTTCCGAAAAATATTTATCAAGTTTTCCTTCCACTATTTTTTCGGCTACATTCGCGGGTTTGCCTTTCACCTGACTGCGGTATACATCTTTTTCTTTTTCTATCATTTCTTTCGGCACGCATTCCCTTGATACATATAAAGGATTCGCCGCGGCCACCTGCATCGCTACTTCTTTTGTTACTTTTCTGAACTCACTGTTGCGCGCGACAAAATCCGTTTCGCAATTCACTTCAAGAAGAACGCCTATTCGATTTCCCGTATGGATATAACTTTCAACAATACCCTGCCCTGCTATGCGGGAAGCTTTTTTAGCGGCTTTCGCTATGCCTTTTTTCCTTAAAACTGCTACCGCTTTTTCAATATCACCACCGGCTTCTTTAAGCGCTGCCTTGCAGTCCATCATTCCGGCGGATGTTTTAAACCTTAATTTTTTTATCTCAGCTAAAATATTCATTTTATTTTTTCCTCCGTTTATATTCACCTTTTACCGTAAAATTGCAATTTAAATGACTTTCTCCCATATTTACGCGCCTGAATTGTCGAGTTTTATATCCCCTTCTAAAAAGTCTTCTTCTGAATCGGGTTCAGCTATAACCGTTTCGGGTTTGGGAGTTTCAGTTTGGGGTTTTTCAGACTGATTTTCTTCGACTGTTTTTCCCGAAACCTCTCGTTCGGAGATAACTTTTTCCGTTTCTTTTTTTTCTCCGCTTTCTTTATCTTGAGTCCCTTCATTTTTTACGGCGCGAATTGTTTTTCCTTTACTTCCTTTCAAAACGGCTTCTGCCAGAGTGGATACTATATATTTCACCGCGCGAATAGCGTCATCGTTGCCGGGTATGGGATACTCTATCAATTCGGGATTACAATTAGTATCGATCAAAGCGATAACCGGTATCCCGATTTTGCGCGCCTCTTGTATCGCGATATTTTCCGCCTCGGCGTCAACAACGATAAGGCAATGAGGAAGCTCGTTCATATCTCTGACACCTGAGAGATTTTTCAGAAGCTTATATTCTCGTTTATCAATGTATGCTTTCTCTTTTTTTGTCAACGCCTCATAAGCTTCGCTTTTTTTCATTTCCTGTATGCCATTAAGCTTTTCAACGCTTTTTCTAATAGTCGTAAAATTGGTTAAACACCCTCCAAGCCATCTTTCGTTGACAAAAAACATTCCGCATCGCTCGGCTTCATCTTTGATGGTTTGTTTGGCTTGTTTTTTTGTTCCCGCGAAAAGCACGGTTTTTCCTTCCGCGGCAAGAGCCGAAAGAAACTCCTCCGCCCGGGCCAAAGCTTTTTCAGTTTTTTCCAGGTCGATTATGTATATCCCGCTTTTTTCGCCGAAAATATATTTTCCCATTTTCGGGTTCCACTTATTTGTCTGATGACCGAAATGCACGCCGTTTTCTAAAAGTTCTCGTATGACCTTTGATCTCATCGCCATTACATTCTCCTCCTTGCTTCAGTTAACCCCCGCATATTGCATGATTAAATCTTTGATACACTCAAAAACATCATGCCGGAAAGAATTAACTGTTTAGTGTTAAAATTGCAATATACTGAACGACTATTATATATAAAACAGCCATAAATTCAAGTAAAATATGTACTGCCTCGCGGAATCAGACTCGCGGAGTGAATATTCTTACGAAAAACTGACGACGTACTTGAGTTTTTTGCAAGCATTTTGGCCAAAAAGATTGGCGTTATTCGCCATGCTCTAACGCAATATCCGGGTTAAAGCTCGGACACATTGAACCGCCCCTACGAAGGGCGGACGGCGCGAAATGGTTTAAATAGAATACTGTTTTTTACACTATTTCGTCTCTTGATCCGCAAACTGTATTTCATAAAGCCTTTTATATAAAGGGTTTGCGCTAAGAAGTTCTTCGTGCCGGCCAGTTCCGACAATTCTGCCTTTATCTATGACGATTATCTTATCTGAATGTTTTATCGTGCTCAATCTATGCGCGATCACGATTACGGTACGCCCCTGCATAAGATTGTTTATGGCGTCCTGCACAAGTTTTTCACTTTCCGTATCCAATTGAGAAGTCGCTTCGTCAAAAATAAGAATCGGCGGATTTTTATACACGGCTCTTGCTATGGCAATTCTCTGCCGCTGTCCGCCTGATATTTTAAGACCCCTCTCACCTATCATCGTGTCATATCCCAAAGGAAACTCCTTTATGAACATATGAGCGTTTGCCGCTTTCGCGACACGTACCAACTGCTCTTCATCTATATCCTTATGTCCGTAACTTATGTTTCCTCTTACCGTATCATTAAAAAGAAGCGTTTCCTGTGTTACAAATCCTATTTTTTCACGGAGTTCTTTTATTGAAAGATCCTTTAAATCGACACCGTCAATAGTGATGTTTCCGCTTGAAGGATCATAAAATCTGGGAATAAGGTTTACTAACGTGCTTTTTCCCCCGCCGGAAGGCCCGACAAGGGCGACGATTTTCCCCTTATTTACCGTTAAATTTATTCCTGAGAGAACTTCTCCTTTTTCGTACCTAAACGACACATTATTTATCTGAATCATCTTTTCAAAAGAGGTAAAGGGAACCGTTTGCTGTTTTTCTTTTATCGTGATCGGTTCATCCCAAAGTTGAAAAATACGCTCCGCCGCGGCTAAAGCCTGCTGGTTTATCCCATAAACATTGCTTAATTTTTTTACGGGTTTCATCATAGAAAAAACCGCGGCAATGAACGTGGAAAAAACTCCCACCGACAAACTGCCGCTGACTATATCTTTGCCCGCGAGCCACAGTATTACCGCCACACAAAAAACCCCCATACATTCGGTCATGGGGCTGACTATCTTCATCCTTTTGACGGATTTCATGTCCAACCGGTAGAACATCTGATTATGCTCTTTGAACCGCTTCCACTCATAGTCCTGCATACAAAATGCTTTTACAAGTTTTACGCCCGCTATTGTCTCAAGCAGCATATTGTTGATATCTCCTATTTTTTCCTGAGAAGTTTTGCTGATTTTACGAAGCCGTTTACCTATTTTTACGACAGGATAAAGAATCATCGGAAACAAAACAAGACTTACAAGTATAAGCTTCCATGAAACTCCCAGATAAATCGCGCCCGCTAAAATAGCCGTGTAGCATATGATCTGTATGGGCTGATAAAAAGTGTCCGCGAGACCACTGCTTATCGCGTCTCTGATCACCGCCGCGTCATAAGTAATTCGCGACATCAGCTGACCCGTCGGATTATGGCCGTAAAAATCCATGGACAGCGCCTGCAACTTTTTATAGGTTTCGTTTTTAACGTCACGAATGACCCTTTGACTAACATCAGTCATCAGATAAGTCTGGAAAAACTCAAAAATACCTTTTAGAACGAACATAATAACGACCAGAATCGTCAGCGTATTCAGAAGTTTGAGAGTAGGCATCTCATTGATCTTAAGTATAAAATCGGCAATAAATTGCGGTGGAACTACCCCCAAAGGCAAAGCAATTTGTTTGCCCGTTATGACCCTGTCGATCAAGGGAATAATAAGCCCTAATGGGGACGCGCTGAAAAGTGTAGACAAAATCATACACACAACAGCCAGAATAAAAATCCCGCTATGAGGCGCAATAAGCTTTATGAATCGAAAATAGCCTTTCACACGTGTCCATCCCTATTAGTTTCCGTTTGAATATCCGGATATAACCGATAGATTCTAACACAGATACCCCCTCTTGTCGAGCGTTTCGGGTTATTGTGTTCGGGTTATTGTGTTCAGGTTATTGGGCACATGCAATGTGCCCCTACGAAAGGTTTATCGAAATGTTTCCTTTTTTTGTGCGCTTTCCGCAAGAATTGTTTCCGTACATTGTATACATTGCGCCAATACGCCTACCCGTACGGCGGGCACATGCAATGTGCCCCTACGAAAGGTTTATCGAAATGTTTGCCTTTTTTTGTGCGCTTTCCGCAAGAATTGTTTCCGTACATTGTATACATTGCGCCAATACGCCTACCCGTAGATATAATGGAAAGTCGCACCTCCATTCGTAGGTTAATAACTTGCATAAACAAGAAATCAGAGCTACATTTGGAAAAACCAAAACAGGAGGTGCGTTATGAAAAGTGTAGCATATGCGGGGAATGATGTCCATCAAGGAAACATAGTAATTAGTGTTTATGGTAAAGAAGGAAGGGATCCGATTTCAGAAAAGACGATAATCAATGATAAGGGAAGAGTACAGAAGTATTACAAGAAGTTAAGCCGAACATATGAAGTAAAAGCATGTTATGAAGCAAGCGGAAGTGGATATGTGTTTTATAGATGGTTAAAAGAGATAGGGGTAGAATGTGAGGTAATAGCGCCGAGTTTGATCCCGGAGAGGAAAGGAGACCGAATAAAAACCGATAAGAGAGATGCTCGAAAATTGGGTAGATTGCATAGAGCGGGAGAACTGGTAAGTGTGTACGTTCCTGAAGAAAAAGATGAAGCGATGAGAGATTTTGTGAGGTTAAGGGAGCAGGTAAGTAAAGAAGTAAAGATGTCGAAGCAGTACATTTTGAAGTTTTTACAAAGACGAGGTATAACGTACAGGGAGGGAACAAACTGGACAAAGAAGCACAAACTATTTTTAAAGAGGCAACAATTCACAGACAAGTACGATGAAAAAGTATATGGTAAATATCTGATGCTGTTGGAGTTCAAAGAAGCGGAATTGAAAGAGATAGACGGAGAGATTTACGAGATAGCCCATGGAGAAGAGTATCGAGAAAGAGTAGAGAAGCTGACGATATTGCGAGGAGTACGTGAATTAACAGCGATGGGAGTAATAACAGAAACAGTGGATTTCAAGCGATTTGGTAAAGCAAGAGAATATATGTCCTATCTGGGATTAGTGCCCAGTGAAAGTAGTTCCGGAGGAGTAGAGCGGCGCGGTCGACTTACAAGAGCGGGGAATAAAAGGATAAGACGTTTATTGATAGAGTCGGCGTGGCATTCAAGGCATCGAGTAGGAATAAATGATGATTTTAAAAAGCGAATAGCGGGTCAAAAAGATGAAGTGAAACAGATAGCGATAAAAGCCCAAAAAAGATTACATAGCAAATACTGGCGAATGATTGAAAAAGGAAAATGTAAACAGAAGACATGTGCGGCAGTAGCAAGAGAGTTATCCGGATTCATATGGTCGCTAATGAGAACAGCGTAAGTAGACAAGGTGGGATAATTAATGAATAAAGGCAATGGTACGATAGGTAACCCTCGGTGCCCCTATGCGCGGGAGATAATCCTATGCGCGAACGTAGATCGAGGAAGACCGGACGTATATCGAATAATGTAGCAGGTATTATCCTGACCTACGAATACCAGATTGATTCATCGTCGAAGTATCCATTGCCTATATTCAAACAGTACAAAAAACAAATATGAATGTAGCCAAAAAAGATTATTGTTAATAGGAAGGTTGACAAGACTTTCCATACCAGGGGCACATTGCATGTGCCCTCAATTCGAATAAACGAGAACAAAATAAAACCCCTGTTTGCGTGAAATAATTGAAAGACCTCTACACGGCTACTTCTTCGTCATTCTGAGCCCTTCTCATCCGTCATTCTGAGTCCGCCGAAGGCGGGCGAAGAATCTCTTTTTAAGCGAGATTCTTCACTCGGCTTTGCCTCGTTCAGAATGACGGATGGGAAGAAGCGGTGATTGCGCAGAGGTCTTAAGAATGTAGTCTTCAATTTCATTTTCTGCGAGATGATGAACAACGGCGTAGGGTTTTGCCCCTAAAAGTAACAATAACATCGTCACCACTTTCGGCATAATGAAGTATGCTTGAGGTTTTGTTTTTAAGTTCTTTTACGTTGACAAATTTCATATTGGGAGCCTCCCTGGTAGCTACCTTTGTAGCTACTTCAAATGGAGCATATGGAAGAAGGTTTGTCAATAGTTTCAATTGTAAATCGTATTTCATGGTACATTTAGGACATGACAGACAGAAACGGAAAAAGAAAGTAAAATCAACAGAATCAAAGAATAAACAACGGAAAGATCTTTTTGAAAAATTTGGCAGAGATCCTTCGCTTCGTTCAGGATGAACATTCGAGGAGTCCTTCCCCGACTGTTCACTTATTTAGGCTTTTTCAGGTATTCTTTTACGGCTTTCTTGACTTCTCTGAGCGCTATCGCGCGATGGCTGATACGATTTTTACGGTCTTGCTCCATTTCCGCGAAAGTTTCTTGATATCCCTTGGGCACAAAAAGAGAATCATATCCAAATCCATTCTCACCTTTTGGTGTTAAACCGATCTCACCTTTCACCAAACCTTCAAAACTGCCCAAGAGAATACCTTTTTCCGCAATGGCAATATGACAGACGAATCTGGCCTGTCTGTTTTTTTGGGGAACACTATCGAGCAGTTTAAGCAGTTTTCTGTTATTTTCCATATCTGTAGCGTTTTTTCTGGCAAAACGCGCTGATCGTACGCCGGGTTTACCGTCTAATGAGTCAACTTCCAGCCCTGAATCGTCTCCTAAGACTAATCCGTCAAAAATTCTTGAAATGGTTAGAGCTTTTTTAACGGCATTTTGCCGAAAAGTTTTTCCGTCTTCGAGAACAATAGGAGGCTCGACTTCAAGATCATTGTAATTTATCACCTTAATTCCGCTGACCCCTCTTAAAAGAGTTTCCATTTCACATCGCTTTTTAACATTATGACTTGCGATCAGTACCTTCACCATCAAAACACACCCCCTAACACTGTTTTTTGTTTTTCAATAATATTTTTAGTCCCCTTTTTGCCTAACTGTAACAATTCGTTCATCTGATCAGAATCAAACGGATCTTTTTCCGCGGTTCCCTGTACTTCAACAAACTTCCCGGAATCAGTCATCACAATATTCATATCGACTTCCGCTCGGGAATCTTCTTCATAATTAAGATCCAGACAACTGTTTCCATCAATTATACCCACGCTTATCGCCCCAATAAAATCCTTAATCGGAACACTGTTAAGTATTCCTTGTTTTTTTAACTGTTTAAGAGCTAAACAAAGCGCCACAAAACTGCCGCTTATACTCGCACAGCGCGTACCTCCGTCCGCCTGAAGAACATCACAATCCATCCAGATCGTCCTCTCCCCCAGCAGATCCATATCAACAACACTCCTCAAAGACCTTCCGATCAAACGCTGTATTTCATGGGTTCTTCCGTTTTTTTTTCCTTTAGAAGATTCCCTTAATACTCGTTTTTGACATGATCTTGGAAGCATACCGTATTCAGATGTTATCCACCCGGTGCCTTGCCCCCTCAAAAAAGGAGGAACTTTGTCTTCCACACTCGCGGTACAAACAACTTTCGTATTTCCGATCTCAAAAAGACATGAGCCTTCAGCGTACCTTATATAATCCGTACTAATGTTAACTTTTCTTATACCGCCCGCTAACCTGCCGTCTTGCCGCATGATACCCCCTCTTCACGTAATAAAATTAACTAATGACAAATTTTAAGATTCAAGCTTGTTTTTTTGTCGTTACTTATACACATCATTTCCATTGCAATCTATTCCTACTACAAGCGGAAAATTTTCTACTTCTAACCTATAAATCGCTTCGGGACCCAAACTTTTAAACGCGGCCGCGTTACAGCTTTTTACTTTCAGGCTCAAATACGCGCCGGCCCCGCCGGGAGCCAAAAAATATATTCCAGAATAACGCTTAATCGCGCGGGCAACTTCTTTCGATCTTGTACCTTTACCTATCATGTATTTAACCCCCGCTTTTAAAAGTTGAGGCGTAAAAGAATCCATTCTATTCGAAGTGGTAGGACCGCATGAACCTATAACGTGAGTTACTGAAGGCGCGGGTCCTGAGTAGTAAATTATTTCTCCCTTGAGCGGCACCGGAAACGTTTTACTTTTTTT
>Ga0210003_1005136_pt1 | contig 10118 bp, 2 predicted proteins | sample LantaG_FD_182804 | JGI IMG/M metagenome (GOLD analysis project Ga0210003, IMG submission 182804) | Deep subsurface microbial communities from Baltic Sea to uncover new lineages of life (NeLLi) - Landsort_02402 metaG (SPAdes) (version 2) | ecosystem: Environmental > Aquatic > Marine > Oceanic >...
CCCCAACGTCAACGTAGCTGGGATTGGAAAAATCGGCGGCCTACGGGCTACGCGCAAGGTGGTATAGCTAGTGTTGCTCCACAGGGACAAGGCTATTACTTAGGTGGCCGTACAGATGGGATGGCTGATCAAGTTCCTGCAACTATAGATCAAAAGCAACCAGCAAGATTAAGTGATGGAGAGTTCGTAGTCCCTGCAGATGTAGTGAGTCATTTGGGTAACGGTAGCTCTAACGCAGGTGCGGATCAGCTGTTCAGCATGATGGACCGAGTAAGGAAAGCCCGCACAGGGCGTAAGTCACAAGGTAAGGAAATAAACCCTCAACGATACTTAGGGTAAGGACAAAGACTATGCCACATGAAGCAGGACACATAAGCGCTAATACTCTCGGAACTAACACTACACGTGCAGAAGAATCGGCGCTTTCTAGTTGGGCTGGTCCTTACGTCACTGATATGTTGGGCAGGGGTAAGGCTTTATCCGAAAGAGGTTACGACGCTTACGGTGGCCCTTTAACTGCAGGAACGTCTGCCTTACAAGATCAAGCATACCAAGGGCTAGGTTCTCTGGGGATTCCACAAGCGTTTACCGCTGGGTCTTTTACAGGTGCTGAGTACGTGCCTCCAACCGCAGCAGATGCTTTAGCGGGTACTACAGGAACAGCGGGTTACTACGGCCCTGCTTCCGGCAATGTAGTGCAGAACTACATGAACCCCTACTTGGAAGCAGCATTAGAACCTCAGTACGCACAAGCTGCTCAAGATTATGGGATCGCTCAACGTGACTTACAATCCAAATTCGCCAGCGCGGGCGCATACGGTGGGAGTAGGCAAGGCGTAGCGGAAGGAATGCTAGGAGGGGAAGCTCTTAGGAATATGTCAGCTATAACCGGACGTGGCTACGAGCAGGCATACGAAAACGCTCAGTCGCAGTTTGATGCAGACAGAAACTACGGACTGGGAGCACTTAAAGATTTAGCAGGCATAGGCAACGAGCAACGCGCTATTGAAGCTGAGGGCGTTGCAGCAGACTATGCCCAGTTTGAAGACGAACGGGATGACCCATATAAGAAAGTCCAGTATGCCCGCTCTTTACTCCAAGGACTGCCTTTAGAAACCCAATCGTATAACTACAGTGAGCCTTCAGGACTGCAGAACTTACAGGGTGCTCTAGGAGACGCTTCTAATATGTATACGCAACTAGAGGACTGGTGGAACAGTCGGGGTGGTGGGAATACAGCAGCTAATAACCCCGCGTTCCAAGGGCAATACGACTACTACATTGCTATGGGAGAAACCCCAGCACAGGCAACGGCAAGGGCAAAAGCTGACCTTGGCATTACACCATAAAGGGCATAAACATGATTGAAAACGGATTAGCAGCTCTTAGACCCCAAGGCCCACCGCAACCACAAGGCATGCCTCAAGGTATGCCTCCAGCTATGCCTCCAGCTATGCCTCCAGCTATGCCTCAAGGCATGCAAGAAATGGCGGCTATGGAAGTAGTCAACAACGGTATTGAGTCACTTGGCTTAGACCCAAAAACAGAGGCTCTTTTAAAGCTAGGTGAAGCAAAAGAATTAGTAGAAGCGGCTAATAAAGTACTAAGCCCTCCCCCGGAAAACATTGCTCAACAATATCAGCAACAAATACCCCAAGGAATTGCACAAGTACTAGCCAAAATTTCAGGGGAAAACAGGGCAGCACAGGGTATGCCTCAGGGTATGCCTCAGGGTATGCCACAAGGTGGACCTCAAGGTATGCCTCAAGGTAGACCTCAGGGTATGCCTCAAGGTAGACCTCAGGGTATGCCTCAGGGTATGCCTCCGGGTATGCCTCCGGGTATGCCTCCACGAGGAATGCCGCCACAGGGGTTGGCCGGGCAATCGGCACCTAATATGGGTATGGCAATGGCAGCTCAAGGTGGGATTGTTGGGTATGCTGAAGGCGGTCCCCTAGATGATATAACTAACTACATTAATCAATACAGGCTTTACCAAGAGCAACTTGCGATTGCCTCCACGCCGGAAGAAAAACAAGCACTAACGGCCCGATGGAAAACGGTACAAGCCTCTTTCGACACGAACATTGTAGCCGAGGCCCACCAAAAAATGAGCGCAGAAGACCAAGCAGGTATGGCTGGTGGTGGCGTTGTTTCTTTTGCTGCGGGCGATCCTGTTGTAGGGGTTAACACAGCTGATTTTAGTAAGTTGCTAGGCGCTAATCTTGGTGCATCGTTAAGTGGCCCTGTAGATATGGGAGAGCTAGGCCCGACTGAAATGGACGAAGCTGAGGAATTATCTGAGATAGAACAGCTTATGCTCAAATCGGCACAAGAAGACATGGCAAGGGATGCGGCTACTGAACAGGATACGGCTCAATCTGATTATGAGAGATTTATGCTTACCCCGGAGGAAACACAAGGCCGTGCTACAGCGCAAGCTGACCTGCAAGCCTTACGCAAAGAGAGATTTTCCCCCGAAGCAATGCGAAAACGCAAGACCAGTGCTGGATTAAGAGGCGGTGCTAGAAAAGGGTTGGGGGGTTTTGCTGAAGGTGTAGCTGGGGAAGAGGCAGCTATATATGCGGAAAGAGTTACTACTGGAGAAGAAGAAATAGCTAACTACACTACTCTTATAGAGCAGTTAAGGGCGGATGGTTTGGGCAGGATAGAAGCTAGAACTAAAGCAAGAGAAATAGTGGAAGAGGCTAAAGACAGAGGGATGTCTACGGCTGAAGCTTTACAAACTGCTGTGGACGCAAAACGTACGAGGGTACAAAGTAGGCAAACCCAACTAGACGTAGCCAATATCTATGCTGATGCGCGAGGGAATACGCCAGTCAGTGAATTTAATACGCGTCTGAACATACACAGAAGCAGACTAGAACTTGAAAATAGGGATCGCGTTGTCCCTTTGTCAGCTGAAGTAATTAATGCAGAATCTTTAAGGTTGCTAGACCTAGATAGAGACTCCGCCAATTTAATGTCGTATGCAACAAGGGGGGTTGGCAACAAAACAGACGTAATGCTTAAAAAAGCTGAGGCAATATCTGATCTAATGGGAGGCGTATATTACAAACAGATGTCGGTTAAAGAACAAGAAGCCGCAGTATCGAAGATAACCACTCTTTATGACGAGATTATTAACACTATTAGTACGACTCCTGCTCTAAAGGATTCATTCATACCATCCGGCGCAGATGGAGCAGGCGGAGGGGCGATCCCGCTACCTGCAACTGAAGCGGAGTTAATAGTGGGCCAACTTTATATTACTACGGGGCTAACCGCTGCTACCCAAGGGGACGCTATCTGGGATGGCACTAAGTTTACCAACTAGGAGTGCATTAGATGGCCGAGTTTTCATTCAAGGAAGCAAAAGGTAATTCTTTTTCTTTTGCCGAAGCGGTAGGTGGTGTTCTCCCCAAAGGTAATTCTTTTTCTTTTGCTGAAGCGGTAGGTGGAGTAGTAGAACCGGGAGTTGCGGAGACTATAGCGCAGCTAGCGGAAGAAGCAGCAGCGTTTGAGGCGGAAGTAGCAGCGGTTAGCCCAGAAGAAATGCCAACCTTCCAAGACATGGGTGGTGCGCCCGGTTCACAGGGTGCTAATGTGGCACGTCCAAAGCCTGCACCGCCAGAAGTAGCAGCAGTTAGCCCAGAAGTAATTCCAACCTTAGACATGGACGGTGCACCCGGTGCACAGGGTCCGGAATTTTTATTAGATTTAGAAGAGCTAGAAGGCACGTCCCAAGAAAACCCTATTTCTGTAGCCACAGCACCATCCTTCCAAGACATGGGTGGTGCGCCCGGTTCACAGGGTGCTAATGTGGCACGTCCGAAGCCTGCACCCGTAGAGCCTGCACCTGTTATAGCACAGGAACCACCCCCCGTAGTAGAACCTGCACCTGTTATAGCACAGGAAAGTGGCCCTAGAAACGCAAACATTGTGCTTCTTGATGAAATGTTGGATGCAGAAGGGATTACTGACCCTACAAAACGGGCTTTTATGCAGGCTATCTATGAACAGGAATCTAGTTCGGGCACTGATCCTGCTATCTGGGGAGAAGGAGGAGGCTATGCAGAATCTGCAAATATAGGTGATATGCAGATGAGCACGATTGCACGTAGAGAGTTGGAAAGATTAGGTCTTGCTGATGAGGGAGAGTTAGACCTAAATACACGGGAAGGCAATATACGGGGCGGTATTAGATACGCTTTGCTAGGGCTGGAGAAAGCTGGGGGTGATCCTGCACTTGGAGCAACTTTCTACTACGGTGGATACGGGGGCTTGGGAGCTGCCAAATTGGGGGAGCCAAGGTTTGATCCTGACAGGTCAGATATGCCTTCAACTTTGGAATATGGGGCTGAAGTTGCTGCTATGACAAGTGAAATTGTTAGTAGAGAATCGGCCCCCAAAGATAATTCTTTTTCTTTTGCTGAAGCGGTAGGTGGTGTTGAAGAAGAACCACGCGGGTTCTTTACCAGCGCAGGGCGGGGTACAGGAAGTGCCATAGGGCAAATTGCTACTCTTCCTGACACTTTAGATGTTCAGTTTGATGCCTCTTTAGTAGCTGGAAAAAACAAGATAATTAGTAACTATGAGGCTATCAATGCAGGGGCTACGGTAGATGAGCTTGTTGCAGAGGCTAGAAAACAAGGAAACCCCCTTGGCGCAGTTGATATAAGTTCGCTTCGTTACTATGAACGAAGTCCAGTAGACCAACGCAGCATGATAAAAGGCGGCGCAGAGGGACAAAGGAAGACAGCCCTAGACGATATTCTCCAGACCCTACCCGATCTGCAACGTAGGCAACAAGAGTCGGCTGCAAAGTATGCGCCTAGAGTTGAGGGCATAACTGATGTTTTTACTGGCGTAGGTGAAAAAGGTTTTGTAAATACCCTTGCTGATTTTAGGGACTGGTTAGGGTTTAACATGGCTTCAGGCCTTGTTCAACTTGCTCCTGTCGTAGCATCTAGCGTTGTGGCTGGGCCAGTAGGTGCAATGACTGTGGGTAGTACCTTGGCGCTGAGTGAAACAATAGGCAACAGGTTAGGATATATACAAGATGTTACCGCTGGCTTGCCTCCAGAGGAACAAGCACAGGCAATACTAGAATACTTAGACGCTACTAAAGACGTTACTACAATGACTGCTTTAGTGTCAGGTACGCTTGATCTAGCGGGGCCAGTAGGCGGGATACTTAGACGGCAGCTAGCTAAAGAGACAGGAAAAGAAATAACTGAGGGTGTCCTAAGACGTATTGCCAAAGAGGGTGCTGAAGAAACGGCTACGGGTGGTGCACAAGAATTTGTCCAAATTGGAAGCGAACGTGTATTGGGGGAGCAACCGGAAGGACTTGCTTTACTCTCTCCGGAAAACTTAAAGCGTATAGCAGATGCGGCTGCGGCAGAACTGGCTGGTGGTGTGACTGGTTCCTCGATCATTGTGGGTGTAGAAAAAGGTGCACAAGCCCTGCAAAACAGATCAAGGGCAAGGAGCGCTGCAGAAATACAAACCGTGGTGCAGAAGGAAATAGTAAGGCTGCGTGAGCTACCAGAAAATGCTGACAAGACCGATGCTCAAATAGAATCTTTAGCGGTGGAAACCGTATTGCAAGACGCGCCGAACGTGATGGCCGAAGTGATAGCCAAAAGGGAAATAAAGGAGGCGTTACCTGACATAACCGATGCTGAGGTAAACAGGTTAGCTGAGTTGCCCCCCGTAGAGAGGGAGGCAGAAGTACTAAGGCAGATAAACGCGGCAGAGGTAGCAGCTGAAATAGTAGAACTAAAGGCAGACCCTAGGAACGAAGGCAAAACGCAAGTTGAAATTGAGGCTCTTGTGGAAAATCGCATGAGTGAGGGAGATATACTTGCAACGGCAGCTGCAATAGTAGCGGGAGACACAGCGGCAGAGACAACTACAGCACCTACAGGACTACCCCGTGCCCTTAAAAGTAAAATAGAGGGTTATGCGGATGCGTTCCTAGATACACAACCAACTAGCTTTGATGCACAGGCTGCTCAAGTCAGAAAGGATATAGCGGAGCAAGACGGTGAAGAAGCAGCAGCGTTTTACGAAGCTGAGGTAAGAAACTCGCTACCTCCAGTCCAAGGCGTGCAGGATGCACCGGATCAAACGCTCCAGCCAGCAGGTAAACAAGGTAGGCCGAATAAAGAACCGTTAACGGTGAAGCAGAAAGCTGCTGCCCAAAAAGCGAAACGGGCTAAAGATAAAGAAGCCTCGCAGCTTAGAAGAACAGGGCTGAACAACGTAAAGGTTTTGGACACGCCTTTAGATTCTTTCTGGGGCCAAAGGCAAGCACCGACTAAAGAAGCCTACGAAGCAGTGGAGAAAAGATTAGCAGACGCTAAGGAGCTAATAGACGCGGGCTTAGCTTCACAAGAGGTTGTAGCTCAACAGGCTAAGGATAGAATCCAGCTTAACGAATGGGACCAGTACATAGCCGGGCGAAAGAATGACTTAAGCATCAAGAGGGTTGACGCTATAGTCAGTGCCCTTGAAACTCTCAACAATGCTAGCAACAAAGCTAAGCCAGCCGTTACTAAAAGAGCACAAGAGGCGCTGGATAACCCATCCATTACAGAGGCTGAACTCCAAGAAGCAAACCAAATAATTAAAGAGAGGCAGCAAAGTAACAGCGCTCAAGCACTAGAAATTTCGGAGTCTACTAACTCTGAACCAAACCCTTCTTTTCTGGATGCTCCTAACTTGATGTCTATCTTAGATAGCATCATAGCAACCGGTAATGCGTTTGAGACAGCCCTAGCGCGTTTGATAAAGCCATACCTGAAAAATACTAAGCTAGTTATAGTTAAGAACGAAAGCGACCTACCTGCTGGCTTGGCAGATTATTTTAGGGGGGCACGTGGCCTCTACGTGAATGAAACAAATACAATCTACCTAAATGTTGAAACAGGCACAAACAATACTATAGTGCTGCATGAAGCTTTACACGCTGCCACTTTAGATGCATTAATCTCTGCAATAACAAACCCCAATTCCGTATCCCCCCAACTCCGCAAAATTGTGCGAGAGATACACGGGCTAATGGTTGCAGCACAAAAAAAATACGACGCAGACAAAGCCATTGGCAATACTACCCCTGCTATGGACTTCCTAGCCGGGGAAGACGTTAGTATATTTACAGACATTAGAGAGTTTGTTGCTTACGGGTTAACCCAGCCAGAGCTACAAGAATTTCTAAGCACTGTAGACTCCACACTATCATGGAAACTTAGCACGCTAAAAAATGGATTGAGTGCTTTTTTAGATTTAATAAGGCAAATTTTTAACGTGGCAGACAAAGATTACAGCGCGTTCATAGCACTAACAGATTTAACAGAAAAGCTACTAATAGAAAGCGCAGTGTATAGGCGAATTTCCTCCAACGAAATAGTAAAAGCAAAGCAAGTAGGTAGGAAAGTAACACGGATCGCTAAGAAAGTGGCAGAGTCTAACACCCAGAATTTAGGTGCGGCTATAGAGGAACAAGCAAAGGTAGTACAGAGTGGAACTGAAGGCGCTTCTTTGCTTAGTAACTTACTTAATAATGCCAACGCACAAATTTCCCCACGGGCAGCGCGATATGTCATAGCTGCGATGGGTACAGCAACTATACTAAAACAAAAAGGCGGAGAGATTAAAAATCTTTACGCGATGAACGAGGTTATACGAGAGGTAACTCAGTACAAACAAAAGTTCCTTAAAGATGTAGCAAAAGAAGCCAAGAAGTGGGAGCAGTTTAATTCCAAATTTAAGGACGGTGCAATAATTTTAGCAGACGTTATGCACTGGGCTACCTTGCACCAGTTTGACCCTTCCAAGCACGCCGATATGGCCGCTGCTTTGGCTAACGACCGAACAATAAAAGACCTTCGCGCTAAGTATAAAAAAGTTGCTAATGACCCGACTTCTAGTCAAGGCGCTATAAACGCTGCTAAGGGTGCAGGGACGATACGTGCGAACATCATCCGGGAAGGATACGAAGGCGCTACAGTCGATGGTGTGTTAGTAGGGGGATGGAATCGACTGCAAGAAAAAGAGAATGGTGGGCAGGAAGGTGTGCGGCTGTACAAGATGGCCCACAAAAAGTACAAAGATAACTTGAAAGAATTTCAAACGCTGACTGTGCAGGAAATAAAAGATAGAAACTTAAAAGACAAGGACAAAGAGAAAGAAATTTTAAAGCGGCTAGATGCTATGTTTGCCGAGTCCAACCTAATAGAAGTGTACTTCCCCCTTATGCGGTACGGGGATTATTACGCGGGGATAAAGAAAGCTGGAAAAGGACAAACCGGATCAGAATTCCGAATATTCCGCACCTTTGCAACCATGCGCGAACGAAACGTGTATGTAGATCAGCAAATCCGAAAGTTATGGGGGACAACCACTCCTGAAGAAACGGCACGCCGTCGTGACTCCCTTGAAGAAGACGGTACGATTCAAAGGGGCAACACTACAGACCCTACTCGCATGGAAGTAGAACAGAACCAAGGCTCGGGGGAACTTCTAAAAGACATATTTGATTTGCTAGATTCAACTGCGAGTGGACCAACACAAACTGGGCTAAACTCTACAGAAGTTGAAACGCTTAAAGATAGCGTGTACCAGATGTACATACAGACTTTGCCTACTGCAGATTTGCGTAGAGGGCTAATACATAGAAAGGGCATAGCTGGATTTAGCAACGATGTATTGCGGAACTTTGTATCTACACAATTATCCCGGGCAAACCAATTAGCTAGGCTTAAATACAATGGGAAATTGCAGAGAGCAACAGAGCAAGCTTACGCTGAATTAGATAAAAGCGTTTGGCAAGAACGGAACACAGTGTGGGTAGACGTTTTCGCTGAGCGCACTAAAAGCGCAATGAGTACAGACCCTAGAGATATGACGAGCCTCATACAATCTTTCGGCACGTCTGCTGTGTTTGTGTTCATGCTGACTGCTCCTGCTTCAGCTATTGTTAACATGACGCAAATACACATTGTAGGAACGACTATACTGGCGCGTGACTTTGGGTTTCTAAGAACACAAGCGGTGCAAACGCGGTACTTGCTTACCATGTATAACAAGTTTAGTAGAAACACCGCAGTAACCAACCCAGATGGCAGTGTAACGGTAGACACAGGGCAGCTTAGCATGCGTAACAGTGCATACTTTGCTAACAGTCCGGACAGAGTATTCTTGGAGTATGCATTCGACTATGCAGAATCTTTAAACTCGTTCATGGAAACTTATGCCGGTGACCTTACAGAACGCAGTCAAATCTCAATCAACGATAAAGCAAGCGCTAGTGACTCACAGTTTAAAAAATTTATTGTACCAATAAAGAACGGAATGAACACGGCGTTAATGATCTCCTCTTTTGCGTTTCATCACGGTGAGCGTACAACTAGAGAGATAATGTTTATGTCTGCGTTTGAATTATCTTTTGCTAAGTTAAAAAGAGAAGGAATGTCAGCATCGGAGGCAGCAGGTCCAGCGGCACGACAAGCGCACGATCTAATGATGGAAGCTTTGTTTGATTACAGTTCCTACAACAAACCTAAATGGATGCGAACGTTCCGAATACCCGGACAGTTTTATACGTACCCCCTAGCAATGGTGAACCTACTTACCAGAAACGTGATTGGGATATTGGTGGGTCTACCTGACGGGAGGACCAGACGGCAAGCTGCTCAAGTAGTTTTTGGTATCTTGGCTAGGACTTTTTTGTACGCGGGTGTAACCGGGTTGGGGTTGGGGTTAGTAAGTTTTTCTGGGGTTATGGCTGTTATGACTGCTGCACGAGATGCGGCGCGTCCGGACTTTGAAGATGCAGATGAGGAAGAAAAAGAGCGGTGGTATACGGACGGAGTAGCGGAAGATTACTCCAACCCTTTTAGTACGGTAGATTTGGAGTATTGGTTCAGACATTACTTTATCCCACAGTACTTTGGCGAGGGAAGTTCTTTGGCTAGGTGGCTGAAGCTTACACCGGAGCAAGCAGACCTATTGGCTAGAGGTATTGAGGTAGGACCAATTTCTGCACTTACTGATATAAACATTAGCCCAAGGGTTTCTCTTAACGCCTTGCTGTTTAGGGATGATACCCG
>Ga0210003_1005137_pt1 | contig 10117 bp, 18 predicted proteins | sample LantaG_FD_182804 | JGI IMG/M metagenome (GOLD analysis project Ga0210003, IMG submission 182804) | Deep subsurface microbial communities from Baltic Sea to uncover new lineages of life (NeLLi) - Landsort_02402 metaG (SPAdes) (version 2) | ecosystem: Environmental > Aquatic > Marine > Oceanic >...
GAACTCATAAAAAATTCCGATGCCGACCGGACCGGCGATTCATCTTCCGCCTAGCCCTCGCGCTCGGGATGCCGGTCGGCCTGATGCTCCGGGCGATGTCGGCCCGCGAACTCGACGAGTGGGCGGCCTACTACGCCGTCGAGCCGTGGGGCGAGGAACGGGCGGACCTGAGGACGGGCATCCTGGCGGCGCTCCAGGCCAATCTCTGGCGAAAGTCCGGGACGCCGGCGGTCAAGCCGGCCGACTTCATGCCGGACTTTCTGGGACGCGAGGCGGAGGAACAATCGCCCGAGGACCAGATGGCGATGATGCGGCTGGCGGCGCAGCGGATGGGCGAAAAAGAGGCATAAACGATGGCCCTCATCGCGACGATGCTGGTCAACCTGAAGGCGAACGCGGAGCAGTTCAACCGCGCCATGGCTTCGGCCTCGCTCCGCACGAGCGCCTTCGAGCGGCAGGCGAAGGTCGTCGGGGCCGCCGCGGGCCGGGCGTTCATGTACATCGGGGCGGCGGCAGCGGGCATGGCGGCCGTGACGCTCAGGGCCTACGCCCAACAGGAAGAGGCGGAACGCGGGCTCCGGGCGGCTCTGAACGCGACCGGCCAGGCGGCGGGCCAGCACATGGAAAGCCTTCTGGAATCGGCCAAGGCGATCCAGCGCCTTACGATCATCGGCGACGAGGCGGCACTGGCTCTGATGAAACAGGCGACGAATCTCGGCATCAACGCCGAGCAGTTGCCGGAGGTGACGCGGGGTGTGATCGGCCTGTCGGAAGCCCTGGGCATCAACATGCAGTCGGCGATCCGCTACGGCGCCCTCGCGCTCCAGGGCGAATTCACGGTCCTTCAGCGTTATGTGCCCGCCCTCCGGATGACGACCGATGCGGGCGAGAAACTCGCCATCGTCCAGCGCCTGATGGCGTCGGGATGGGAACAGGCCCAGGAACGGACGAAGACCTTCTGGGGCCGGCTCGTGCAGTTGAAAAACGAGTTGGGCGACGTGGCCGAGAAAATCGGCGAGGCGCTCGTTCCCGCGGCCGAAACGCTCATCGGCTGGCTGAGGACCCTGGCCGTCTGGATCGGCGGCATCAACGCATCGCACGTGCGATGGGCCGCCCTGGCGACCGGCGTCGTCCTGGCGGTCACCGGCCTTGTCGCCGTGATGGGCAAACTCGTGGCGGCCGTGAAGATCGCCAAGATCGCCTACGCCGCCTACGGCGTCGTCAAGGCCTGGGTCCTCGGGATGACCGGCGCCGGCATCGTTCTCGTCGCCGCTGCGGCTGTAGCGGCGGCGGCGGCGGGCGTGGCCATTTACAAACTGGCCGGGTCCTGGGAGGAGGCCGCCGAAAAGGCGAAGGCCGCGAACGAGGAACAGGACAAGATCAAGAATACGCTCAAGGGCGTGGCTTCGGCGGCAACGGACGCGGCGGCGGGCATCGACCGAATGACCGAAGTGGAAAAGCGCGGTCAGACGTCCCTCGATAGCCTACGCAAGGCGCATGCGGATATGTATACAGAACTTAATCATTTGAAATCCGGCCTGACGGAACAGGAACAGGGATGGAAGGACCTCGTCGATTCCATCAAGGAATGGGGGACGCCTTGGCAGATCGAGCAGGCCAACAAATTGGCCGGTTCAATGCGACATCTTAGCCGCGTGTTGGAACCGCTGCGGGCGAAGGCCGAGGCGACGAAGGATGCGCTCGCCCGCCTTGCGGAGGTCAATAAGGAACTCGCCGCCCTTCGAGGCGTCGATGCCGGGGCCCTCGGCGAGAAGTTGTTCGAGGCCCTCAGAGACATCGTAAAGGCTGCCGGAATGGAAGGCGTTGCCCGGTTTACTACTGCTATAGATAACATCCGCAACGCCATGAAGGACCTCAAACCGGAACAGTTGATCGAAATCCAGGATCTTCTGACTAAAGGCGTGGATCCGCTCATACTGGCGATGACGGTTCGCTCGATGGCCGAAATCAACCGCGAATTGCAAAAGATGACGGAACAGGAAGAGGCCGCCGCTGCTGCAAAGGCAAGGTTCGAGGACGTGCAAAAATTCGCCGAGGGTGTCAAGGAAAGCCTGAAGACGCCCATCGAGCGGTTCAAGGAGTTCCGCGACAAGATCGAGGAAGTGAACGTCGCGTTGAAGGCGGAGGCCGAGGCGCTCCGAATCGCGGGCAAGGAGGCCGAGGCGCGCGCGATCGAAGAACTGATGCTTACCGAGGCGGAAAAGATCGCTGCGCTCCGCGAGAAGATGGCCGGACTGATGGGACGGGAAGGCCGCAAGGACGTGGGCGAGTTCATGGAAATCAGCCGGGGCATCGACATCCGCGGCCTCATTCGGGGCGAGGCCAAACCGGAACTCGAAAAACTCGACAAGCAGATTGTCATTCTGGACGACATCAGGGCCGAAGTGCGAAAGGGCGGAGGTCTCGTCCCATAATGGCGACCGTCAAGATCGATCTCGTGGATGGGCATCGGGCGACGTTGACGCGGCGCGGCTGGGAGAACGTGGCCCGCACGGCCACCGTTTCGGGGGTGACGGGAGCGGCACACGAACGCCTGAAAGTGGCGACGGACGCCCTGGCCGCCGCCGGAACCGCGATCGGATCCGCGCACCCGTCGCTGCCGGGCGTGTATCTGGAAAGCATCGCGCCGGAAGCCCTGACGCCGGGCGTCATCAAACTTCGTCTCACTTACGAACGGCCCGAGGCCGGACAAATTGCCGGCGAGACGTTGATCGAGACGGGGGCGACGCTTGCGGAAGAAGAAACAAACAAGGACATCAACGGCACGTTGTTGGAAGTGGCCCATACGATAGGCGACACGTCATATCTCCAGGGCGGCACGGTATCGGTCGCCCGGCCGCGATCTACGACGGTCATCACGAGGACGGAGACCGAGGACCCCGACTCGAAGGCGGATTATTACGTCGGCAAATTGAACGCCGGGGCGTTCCGCGGAAAGCCCGCGAAAACGGTCCGCTGCAACGGCATCGTCGGGACGAGCCGCGACGGGGGAGAGACGTACCAGACGCGCTATGAATTCGAGCGGGGCGAGGACTGGCGGAAAGAACTCGCCTATCGGGACCCGGAAACGGGCCGGCCGCCGCCGGGTCTGGTTGAAGGTGTTGGCGTGAAAAAATATGAGTTTTACGAGACGGCGAACTTCGGTGCCCTCGGGCTGCCGACACACTGAAAGGCAGGCCTGCGGACCAGAGCGGCTTGAGGCCTGAGGCAAAAAAAGGAGAACAGACATGGCGAATCCTACGCGGATCGAAGGCGACGTTTTTGTGGCGGGCAACGTGCGGGCCGTCTCGATGACCGTGCCGGCCGGCGCGGTGGACGACCAGGCCGTGGCGGCGGGGGCGGACATCGCGGCGACGAAACTCCGCCACGAGCACCGGCCAGTCTATGCCCAGGAGTCGGCGACGGCGGCGGCCAGCGAGGCGCGGGTCCTGCACGCCGTGCGCGGCGTGGCGGCCGAGGCCGTGGCGTTCGTGGCCGGGGCCGTCGTGCCGGCGGTAGGCGATTCGACGGTGACGGTAGACCTCCTGAAGAACGGGGCGAGCATTCTCACGGCGGCGATCACGCTTTCCGTCGCCCAGGCGGCCTACGAGATCGTGGCCGGCGCCATCGCCTCGGCGGCCCTCGTGGCGGAGGATGTGCTGGAGGTCCAGATCGTCGCCACGGTCGGCGGCGGCACGCTGCCGAAGGGCGTGTTTGCGGCCTTGTCGGTCCACGAGGACGCTCAATAGGGAGGCGAAGGACGATGGGCGTCGGACCGTTCCAGGCAGGCCACAAACTCAGCGCCGGCGAGATGAACGAGATCGCCCGGGCCGTGGCGAAGATCGTGCGGCTGTCGGGCGACAAGTTCATTCAGGTGACGCACACGGCCGACGGGACGACGCTGCGCCTTTCGACGGAGGACCTGGTAGCCTACCTGCCTAAAACCCGGCGGGGCCGTTGGGTGCGGCTGACGGCGTGGAACGAGAGCGACAACACCTATTCGTGGATCCGGCTTCAGGATGACGGCGAGGCCGAATACGTGCCCCAGGAGACGGGCACGCTGAACGCCAAAGAGGTGAACGGGATCGAGGGCATTCCGGTCGGCGGGGCGGGCGTTGGAACGGTCGTCTGGTTGGAGAAGGATACGACGGTCGATCCGGCGGAGTGGCGGTTCGAGTACGAAAAGGGAGGCGTTTTCCCCGTCATTCTTGCTTATGACGGCGGAAGCGCGGGTAGCGAAACGACCCAGGCTTCCTGGACCTATACGGTGACGGACGCCCTGTCGGAGGTAGAGTTGGGCGCGACGGTTGACCCGACGGCGGGCGTGCACAAGTGGGTGCGTCCGACGGTCGGCGTCATGATTGCGGCCACGTTCGGGTACGCCCATCGGAACGCTGCCGGTGACTTTGTAATCGGCTGGATCAACGAGGTGGCCGACCAGGAAGCGTGTGCGTGATGGCTGCGGCAGGGAAAGCAGTCGTGCTCGCCAGCGGCAAGCGGGGATTGCTCGCGGGCGGCAAGGCGGCGCTCTTCGACGCGCTGGGGGAATGCGCTGCCTGCTGTGAGGAGGTTCCCAGCGAAGTGCCCTGCACGGATTGCGCGGGCGAAGTACAGCCGGATGCTGTGATCAGCGTGATTGGCGAATGTGAGGGGGCTTGCTGCGATACCGTGGAGGGTGTCTACAGTTTCGTAGATTTCGAGACTACTGCCGGATTTTGCATCTGGACCTGGTTGATGGGCGATCCCGACAATCCACCGTGGGAAAGCGCATATATTTTTGTATCCTACGAGATAGCCACTGGGGAGTGGATGGTGCAGATAAACGGAGATATTGGGGACCTCATGTTCGTGGGCACATGGAACGACGTTTCGGGAATCGGATGCTACGCTTCCACGGGCTTCTTGAAGGCTGCCCTTTCTCTACCCGGAACCGGAGTGCTTTGCATCCAGGAACCGCACTGTGAAGGATGCACCTACAACATCACCCTCGGCGGTTGAATTCACGAAGTTGCCGCCACGGGGCAGAATGGCAAAGGAGCGAAAATGGAACGCAAACTGAAGGCAAGATACGAGAGCCGCCTGTGTCACGTTTCCGGTGAAGGCGACTTGCTCCTGGTGCACGATACGGAAGAAGAACAGGATGTCTGGTACGAGATGACTTCTGTTCCCGACGAATGGTTTGAGGTATCTGAAAGCCTGGGGCGAACACCCGATGTCGCCAACGAGTGAGTTCGTTCAAACGCCGCACTGTCGCCGCGAGATGCACTGCGGGACGTGCCGGAACTTGGAAGGCGGGCGGGCGTGGCGAAAGCAGATAGCGAAACGGTTCACGGTCGAGGGCGTGGATTGGGCGTGTCCGCGAGGGCATCCGTGGGACTACGAGCCACCGGAACGGGAAGCGGCGAAGCGGGAGCCGGAGCCGCAGTTCGTGGCGGCGCGGCGGAAGGCGTGCGAGGCGTGCGACGAGGATGCATGTTTCTTGAAAAGGATGCTGACGACCAAGCCGTGCGCGTTCCGGGCGCGGGTCGTCCTGCCCGGCATGGTGTGTCCGCTGGAAAAATGGCCGAAAGGTTGACCTATGGCCGCAGTGGAAGAATTTCAGGCCTCAGATGCCGCCATGCTCCGCGCCCTCCGACGCGTAGAACGGCGCCTCCACAATCTAATCCGAATGCTCCATCGGCGCGGCCTCGTCAACCAGGACGATCTGCCCGCCTCGGCGGACTCGCCGCCGGACGAGACCGACGGGCCGCCGCCGGCCCTGGCAAAACCCGTCGGCCTCGCCGGCCGCCGTGGCAGGCTTGAGCGGCGGATGGAACTCAGAAAACGGCTCAACAGCGAAGGGAAAACAACGTGAACGACATGACAACTTTGATCCTTGCGGCATCGACCAGCACCGTCATCGGAACGGGAATTCTGACCGGCGGCGCACCGGGAGCCGAGTACCTTCAATACGGCGCGCTCGGACTCTGCACGTTGATGGTCATCTCGGCGGTCTGGTGCATTCGGGAGGTCCTGAAACATCTGGCGATGAAGGATCGGCAGATTCAAGACTTGATTGAGAGAGACCGGGCGGAACGGGAAAGGCAGGAGTGACATGACCCCAACATGGGAAGCGGTCAAGGCGTTCTTTCTGGCGCTGCCCGGCATCACCTGGATCGTCCAACGGTTCCTCGTGCGCAAGGATGCGAAGGAGAATAAGGATGCGATGGACGAAGCGGATCGAACCGCCGGCGATTGCGGCTCTGGCGGCGCTCGTCGTTCTGGCCGCGCTATGCGCGACGGGATGCGTGATTCCCGATAGGCCGCCCTATGCGGCCAGTCAATCGACGGCCGTCTTCACCAACGCCGTCTGGGCGCAGGACGAAGCGGGCAAGTGGTGGCTCGTCAGCGCCGATTGGGATTTTGAACCGGAGATGAAGCCCGCGGATATCCGCTACCAGTACCGCGAGGGGAAGGTCCTCACGCCGGGCTGGTACGCGGAGATCCTCAAACGCCTGAAGGAGAAGCCATGAAGCGAGCACTATTGGTCGGTCTATTGTTGCTGGCGGCCGGGGCGGTCGGATGCGCGGAAAGCCAGACGCGCGACCTCGGCATCCAGGGATTGGAACTCTACTACGGCGCGCTCGTCGGCAGCCCCTTCTGGCCGGCGGATGTGGAGAAGCCGAATGCGGCCGTCGTCGGCGCCCTGGCATCGGCTACCTGGGACTGCGGCGACTGGGCCGTGGAACGAGCGAAAGCCGAACTGGAAAAGGACTAACCCATGCAGAGCATCCTGAAGTCGAAGAAGATGGTGGCGCTGATTCTCGGCATCGTCGCCGTCACCATCCTGGTGCTGGCCGGAACCGATCTCGAAACCCTGAAATGGGTCGGCGGATTCATCGCGGGCATGGTGGCGAGCCTGCAGATCGGTCAGGGCATCGCGGACGGCCTGAGCGGCGGCGAGACGAGTGCGGCGGCCTGAACGCCTCTGTCGCGCAGGATCCGTCCGTGCCTCCTGCCACGACCGACGCTTCGCCGCCTGGCTGCCGCCGCCGTGGCGAGGGAAGGACCGCGGGCGACCGTCCCCACGACCCGGGCGGAGATCGCCCCGTACAAACGATTCTGCGGGTTACGGCTCGCCGCGGCCGACCCAGGGGCGCGTCCGTCGGTCGCCGCCCCGCCGGCGATCTTGCGGCCTTGGCCGTACAGTCATCCGCGGCGATTCCAAACTCTTTTTTCGCCATTTCGCGTAAATCCAGCACCCGTCTATACTTACAAGCGAAAAAATTCCGGCCTTTTAACGGATTTTTTGTTTGACTCCGTTCGCCGGAATGCCGATACTGTGAATGACAGGGCGGAGGCAAGAGCCGTGCGGATCCATGAACGAAATCGAGAAGCCGTCCGGCTGCCTGCCGAAAGGCATGGCTCAACCTCTGCCCAGAGGCCGGACGGCTCTCTTTTTTCCGGGAGAGAAAAATGCCCTCTTCTTTTCTTACAACAATAGGCGCCTTTGACGCGACGGACGAAGAAGGAAAAACGCATCGATTGCTCGTCTTCCAGGAGATGATTCCCTCCGTCGTAGCAGAAAAGGCTAGTTACGAATTCGTCCCTGGGTGCCGAAGCATTGAAACCCTGGGCGGCGATCCCGTAGAAAGAATCGCCAAGGGTCAATACCGGGAACTCAAAACCGGACGAGAACTGAGTTCGTCTGATCCCGATGCACCATGAGAAAGACGCGGATAAATGGAGGCGAGAAATCCATGCAACCGACTTGCAAAAAATGCCACGAGCCGCTGACGGGCGAGGAGACGAATTGCCCGGCATGCGGAAAACCGACGCCGGAAGGATGGCGCGTGTTGAGCGAGAGCATTCAGGCGCTTGGTCATTTGGCCGGTTGTCTGTTTGTCCTGCTGCTCCTGGCGGCGCTATTCGGCGGCTGCCTGCTCGTTCTGGTGTAGGATAAGAGGGGAAAGGAAGGGAGGCGGGGGCTGATGGACATCATCGTCACAACGCCGAAGCGTGAGATGGCGAACGCGGCCCGAGAGGCCCAGGACTGCATTCGCGACGGCGGCGGCGAATATTTCCGCCGGTTCCCGGCGGACCGCGCCCCATGGATCGTTCCGGGCGAGCGAGTCTACTACGTCGAGGACGGCTACGTCCGCGGCTTCGCGGTTGTAGATCGGGTCTATGCGGCGAATGGGATGCGCTGCGCCACGACGGACCGGATCTGGCCCGCCGGCTTCTACGTCTTCATGGATGCGATGACCTGGCGGTGGATCCGTCCGGTCCCGATGAAGGGCTTCCGAGGCTTCCGCCGCGGCGGGCCAGGGTGGCGGACGTTGCACGTCGTCGAAGTTGGCGGCTGGCTGGATCCGAAACCGGAGGTAGAGGGCGATGGCCCGGCTTCGCCCCAAAACGCTACGCCGGGGCAGGGAGACGGGGCATGAACAATTCCGACGTTGCCGGAATCGACGCGAGCAGGCGGCTGGCGAAGGTGTGGCCGCACAAGCCATATACCCACGAGTGTTGTTGGTCACACTTTCCTGATGCGCCGGACGCGGACTGGGACTTGGTAGATGGTCGAGAGACCATCAACAACGAAGCGTGGGGATGTGACATAATTCCCGCGCAGTCCCTCGGCAAGATGGGCGACGAGATTCGGCGGCGGGGATGGTGGATGGTTGTCGCCCTGGAGCGGCGAAGCGATGGCACATGGGAATATGTGGTGACGCTGCTTGAGCGTTCGCGCGCCGTCCACGAGCGCGAGGCCGACGCCAGGGCGAACGCATTGGCCGAGGCCATCGAGAAGGAAGGAGGCGAAGGATGAGGCACGCATGGCGGGCGCTCAGGTTGAACCTGTGGCATTGGGTGAAGGATTACCCGACGACGGCGGCCATTCTCTTTTACGCGACGATGCTGATAACCGGCGCGATTCTGTGGCCGATGATACGAGGTTGTGTGCCCGGCGACTCTGCGGTTGCGCGTCCCCGCTCGCAGCCGCACGCCGGGATTGACGAAACGATGGGCGGCTGCGGCAACGGCACGGCGTACAATGAATCGTCTATAAACACCAGGAGCGCAGCCCAGCATCCCTGGGGTCCGGGTGACGCACCGGACCTGAGAGCGCCGGCCCGCATAGGCACGCCTCGGCGGAGCGATTCCGCACAGCCGCCCATTTCTTTTGCCTCAAGCCTCCCTGGCGGGGCTACGGCCCCTGCCGTGGCCCGCAAGCCTCAAGCCTCAAGCCTCAAGCCTGCCATTTCTGGCGCGCGACGATCCACCACACGGCGACGCCGGCGGACAACCCGGCCGCCCGTGTCCGTGCGATCGATGCCGATCACCGTGCGCGCGGATGGGATGGCATCGGATATCACTTCCTCGTCGCCGAGGATGGGACTGTCTTTCCGGGCCGACCGCTCGACCGCCAGGGCGCCCACGTCAAGGGCGAGAACGAGGGGAACCTGGGGATCGCCTTCATCGGCACCTACACGGACCGGGTCCCGCCGAAGGCGGCCCTCGCATCCGTCCGGCGTTTGCTCGCCGCTCGCCCAGTCGAGTCGCCTGCGGCGACCTGGGGATTCGGCCCGGAGGCGGTCTATTTCCACCGCGATCTCGCGGCGACGGAATGCCCGGGGACGTGGGACAAGGGCGTGCTTTTTTGAAAGGACGGTGGGTGATGGCGGAAGAGACGACGCTGGCACTAATTAAGATGTTCCATGCCGATGCTGGCACGGCGCGGGCAAAACTGGAGGAGGCGAACGAAAAGATCCATGCTCTGGCCGGGTTCACGCGCGCGAACATCGACGGGTTGGTGGTCGGGCTCGTCGCTGACGGACGGGTTGCCGTTGCCATCCAGGGAAAAAATGATTCGGACTTCGTTTTCTCCGAGCGACAGTTTCTCGGTCTCATGGAATGGGGGCGGAAGCACGTCGGCGAGGGGCCGAATACGAAGGATGGAAAGGCTAAGGAATGAAATCGGCGGCGGAACGGGAAAACAAGGAGAAGCCCATGAGTGGCGTGGAACGCATCGCGGCGGAACGTAAACGGCAGATCGAAGTCGAACGACGGACGCCGGAGCACGACGAGCAACACCGGTACGGCGAACTGCCCATCGCGGCGGCGTGCTACGCGGTTCACA
>Ga0210003_1005139_pt1 | contig 10117 bp, 10 predicted proteins | sample LantaG_FD_182804 | JGI IMG/M metagenome (GOLD analysis project Ga0210003, IMG submission 182804) | Deep subsurface microbial communities from Baltic Sea to uncover new lineages of life (NeLLi) - Landsort_02402 metaG (SPAdes) (version 2) | ecosystem: Environmental > Aquatic > Marine > Oceanic >...
CGAGACGCCTCTAAAGGTTATTATCATCCTGAGATGGGATTTAATTACAGGATGACTAATATTGAAGCATCTTTAGGTTTGGCACAGTTAGAAAGAATTGATAAGTTTTTAGAGAAGAAAAGAAAATTTAGAAAAATATATCAAGAAGTTTTTAATGATTTACCTTATATTAAATTTCAAGAAGAATGTGACAATGCCTTTGGCAGCTGGTGGCTTACCTGTATCAAGATTAATAAAAATAATATAGATATAGATAATTTGAAGTTAAAATTAAAAGAAAGAGAAATTCCCACCAGGAGGATTTTTATGCCAGCAAGTGAAATGCCCTATTTAAAGAAATTTTCAAAATCCTGTCCGAATGCTTATGAGATTTATAATCATGGTATATGCCTGCCCAGCTCGACTTTGAATGAGGAAGAGGATTTAAGAAAGACAGCAATAAATCTAAAAGAAATTTTAGAGAAAAATTAATTATGAAAATAATTTTATTTGGAAAAAATAATAAACCCGGAATTCAAGAAGTGATTGAATATTTGAATGTTAATTTTAAAGAAGTAAAGATATTCTTAGGAGAAAGAAAAGATAAATTTCCAATTGAAGCAGGATACAATCCGTCAGATATTTTAGTATCTTATATGTCTCCGTGGATAGTACCTGAAGAAATATTAAATAAAACGAAATTGTGGAATATTAATTTTCATCCAGGACCTCCAAATTATTCGGGTATCGGTTGCACAAATTTTGCATTATATAATAGGGAAAAAATGTATGGAGTTACTGCCCACCTAATGGAAAAGAAAGTCGATAGTGGAAAAATTATTGGTGTAAAAAGATTTCCGATATTGGAAAGTGATGACGTATATAATTTGACTATAAAAAGTTACGGATTTTTGCTTTCTTTATTTTTTGAAATGTTAGATTATATTATTGAAAATAATAAACTTCCAGAATGTGATGAAAAATGGACGAAAGCTCCCTATACTCGAAAACAATTAGAAGAATTGTGTGTAATAACTTCGAATATGTCTGAAGAAGAAGTTAAAAGAAGAGTAAAAGCAACTCAATTTCCCGGAATGCCAGGAGCATATATTAAACTTTATAAATATAAATTTGAATATAATGAGAAAAGATAAATTAAGTTTTATGGTATAGGCGCAACAATAATTCAAGGAATTACAATAGGTAAAAATGTTACTATCGGCGCAGGTAGTGTGGTAATAAAAGATATTCCTGATAATGTGATTGCTGTTGGAAATCCAGTTAAAATTGTAATCAATAAAAATTAGGATTTGATAATTTAGTTTTTTAATTTAATTGATTTAAAATCATAAGAATTAAAAATAAGGGAAATATTTTAGAAATGAAAAATAACTATAATGTTTTTATATTTACCAGCACACGCGCCGATTATGGATTACAGCGTTGGATTATAAAAGATATGCAAAATAGCAATGAATTTAATACTTATATAATTGTTGGAGGTACTCATCTTTTCGAGGAATACGGAAATACAATTGAAGAAATTTTAAAGGATAATATAGAAAATATTATAAAAGTTCCTTTTTTAAATACATCATTGAATGCTTCTTCTTTAACTTCTTCAATTGGAAATGGACTTATCCAAATAACGAAAATTTTTAATACTTACAAGCCTGATCTTATAGTTTTATTAGGAGATAGATATGAACTTTTTATTATGGCTATTGCAGCATTATTATATCAGGTTCCTATTATTCATCTCCACGGGGGAGAAAATACAGCCGGTGTAATAGATGAGCAAGTGCGTCATGCTATTACTAAAATGGCTCATATACATATGCCTTCAACTAGTTTATATGCAGAAAATATAAGTAAGATGGGGGAAGAGGATTGGCGTATTCATATTGTTGGAGCACCGGGCCTTGAAAATATAACAAAATTAGAATTATATACAGAAGAAGAGATTTTAAAATTAACCGGTATTGATGTCAATAAAAATACTATAATCTTTACCTATCATCCGGTTACTCTTGAAGGGGAAGATAGTGTGGGATGGCAGATAAAAAATTTACTGGAGGCATTATCAAAATTCGATTTACAAATAGTTTTTACCAGACCTAATGCAGAAGTAGGTTCTGACGAAATAGTAAATATGATAAAAAAATTTGTAGATAATAATCCTAAGGCATATTTTTTTGACAATCTTGGTTCAAAATTATATTTGAGTTTTTTAAAGTATGTAAAGGCTGTGGTAGGCAATTCTTCAAGTGGTATTATTGAAGCTCCTTCTTTTTTAATTCCTACAGTGAACATTGGAAATAGGCAGGAAGGCAGATTGCGACCTGAAAGCGTTATTCAAACAGGTTATTCAATTAATGAAATTTATAAGGGGATCGAAAAAGCTCTGTATGACGCAGAATTTTTAATAAAAATAAAAACGATAAAAAATCCTTATGGGGATAGCAATACTAGCAAATATGTAATTGAAGCAATGAAAGAAATATTAAAAATCTCCAAAGAAAAACTTCTAAAAAAGAAATTAGATTTTGAGGTAAAAAAGAATGAATGGAATAGATACTTCTAAAGTTTTCATTATTGCTGAAGCTGGGGTAAATCATAATGGCAGCTTAGACTTGGCTTATCAGCTTGTTGATGTTGCTAAAGATACGGGGGCAGATGCAGTAAAATTCCAGACATTTAAAGCGGAAAATGTTGTTTCAAGAGTAGCCGATAAAGCGGAATATCAGAAAAAGACTACTGGTTCAAACGAGTCTCAATTAGGAATGATTAAAAAATTAGAACTTTCTTTTGAGGATTTTGTAAAATTAAAAAAATACTGTGATAAAAAGGGAATTATGTTTTTATCTACGCCTTTTGATCATCAGAGCATAGATTTTCTTTATGATTTAGTAGATATATATAAGATACCTTCAGGAGAAATAATAAATTATCCTTATTTAAAACATATTGCAGCTAAAAATAAACCCATAATAATGTCAACTGGAATGGCGAATTTAGGAGAAGTAGAGGAAGCAATAAACACTATAAGGACAGTTAATTCAGAGGCGAAGATATCATTATTACACTGTACTACTAATTATCCTACTTCTTACGAGGAAGTTAATTTAAAGGCAATGCAAACTTTAGCAGCTGCGTTTAAATTACCAGTAGGTTATTCTGACCATACTTTGGGGATAGAAGTACCTGTTGCTGCGGTGGCTGTGGGAGCAATAATAATTGAAAAACATTTTACTTTAGATAAAAATTTACCTGGTCCTGACCATAAGGCATCATTAGAACCGGGTGAATTAAAGGAAATGGTGAAGGCGATAAGAAATATCGAAGTAGCATTGGGTGATGGAATAAAGAAGCCTGATAAAAGTGAAATTGAAATAATGAAAGTGGCTAGGAGAAGTCTTATTGCCACCAGGGATATTAGAGCAGGAGAAATAATAAAAGAATCAGATATAGCAATAAAAAGACCAGGGACAGGAATACTGCCAAAATTTAAAGAGATAATTATAGGAATGAAACTTATAAATGATATCAGGCAAGATGAACCTTTCAGATGGGAGAATTTTAAATGATTTCCGAAAAATGTAAAAAAATATTGGTAAAGCCCAACCTTTCTTTAAAAGAAGCATTGAAACAATTAGACAAGAGTGCTTTACAGGTATTAATTGTGGTAGATGAGGAAGATAAAATTTTAGGGATTGTAACTGACGGAGATATGAGAAGAGCGATCATAAAGGACCTGGATTTTAAAACTCCCATACAAGACATAATGACTAAAAATCCTATTGTAATATCTTATAAGAGTAATAAAGAAGAAGCCTTACGGTTAATGAAAAAATACGAAATAAGACATATTCCAATAGTTGACGAAAAAGATAAAATAATTGATATTTTCTTATGGAAAGATTTTTTACAAAATGGCGAAGTAAAATATCCTTTACGAGATATTCCGGTAATAATTATGGCTGGCGGTAAAGGTAAAAGACTTGACCCTTTTACTAAAATATTACCCAAACCTTTAATACCTATAGATGAGAAGCCGGTTATAGAAGTAATTATGGATAATTTCAAAAAATATGGATTTAATAAATTTATAATTGCTTTAAATTATAAAGCCGAAATGATTAAAATGTATTTTGCAGAAAATCCTAATAATTATCAAATTGAATATATTCAAGAAGAAGATTTTTTAGGAACGATAGGGGCACTATCTTTAATTAAAGAGAAATTAGATGGCACATTTATTGTTTCCAATTGTGATGTAGTGATTGATGCAAATTATGATGACTTGTTAAATTATCATAAACAGAATAATAATCAGATAACAATATTGGGAGTAAGCCGTAATATAAATATTCCTTATGGTATTTTAAATATGAAAAATGAGTGCTCGGATTTTGAAGAAATTATCGAAAAACCAGATTATCATTTTATTGTCAATTCCGGGGTATATATTTTAGAGCCAGAAGTCGTTGATTTAATCCCAAGAAATCAACCTATAGATATGCCTGATTTATTAATATTGGCCAAGGAAAAGGGATTTAAAATACAAGTTTATCCTGTAAATTGTTCTTGGTTTGATATAGGAGAGTGGGGAGAATATAAAAGAGCGATAGAATATATGGATAAGGATAAATAGCGAAGTTTGATAAATTGAGGATAAAAAAATAATTTAGATAAGATAATAGATAATATAAGTTATTTAAAGAAATTATAATAAGGCATAATTATTAAATTATCTATAAAATTGTTGATAAAGTTTTGGAAATAAAAAAATATAAGTGATTATAAAAAGAGGAAGGAAATGAATGATAATATTTTAAAACCATATATAATTAGTGAGACTGCATACAACCATGAAGGTGGTATCAAGTATCTCTATAAAATGATTGATGATATTGCGGAATTGAAATTAAATGCTATTAAATTTCATATGTTATTAAATCCTGAAAGTTATATGCAGATAAAACATCCTCTAATAAAGGAAATTGGAAAATGGACGTTTTCTAAAAATCAATGGAGTGAAATTATTATTTATTCACATAAAAAGGGATTGGATGTAATAGTTTTATGCGATGATGTCGAAAGCATCGAATATATTTTGGAAAACAATATCAATATAACAGCGATAGAACTTCATGCAAGCGGATTGAATGATTATTTTTTATTAAATTCTGTATCTGAATTTAAGGGGCAAATTATCTTAGGCATAGGTGGTTCTTCTTTGGATGAAATTAATTATGCTGTTGAATTTTTAAAAAATAAGGAGAAGAATGATATTTTATTGATGTATGGTTTCCAGAGTTATCCAACCAAATATACTGATATTAATTTATCCAAGATGCTGAAAATAAGAGATTTGTTTAAACTACCCATTGGCTATGCAGATCATACTGCCTTTGATGATCCAAATAATGAAATTATTAGTTGTATGGCAGCAATGATGGGCATTAATATTTTAGAAAAACATTACACTCCGGATTATGGGATAGAGCGGGTAGATTATCATTCTGCAGTAGGTAAGGTACAGATGCTTAAAATAAAAGAATTGATGATGTTAGCACTAAAGGTTTATGGTAATGGAAATTTAAAAATGTCAGAGGCAGAATTAGAATATGGAGATACAGGTCCGATGAAAAAAGCTATTGTAGCTAAAAAAAATATTAAAAAAGGTGATAAGCTATCTCTGGATAATTTATGGTTTAAAAGAACAGTAGAAGAAAGCCCAATAAAACAAAATCAATTTTTACAATTAATTGGATTAAGGGTACTACACGATATAAAAGAAGATGGAATAGTAGATTTTAGCAAAATTGAATATATATTTAAAAAAACTGCCTTAGAAGATTTTACACACACGGAAAAAGACGGGAGAGGAAAATAATGAAGATAGGATTTTTAATTACTGCAAGATTAAAATCAACTCGATTGCCTAAAAAACTATTATTAAAAATTAATAGAAGAGAAATAATCCGTCATATGATAGATCGTTTAAAAGTATCAAAATCATTAAATAATATTATTATATGCACTTCGGATAATCCTCAAGATAAGCCTTTGGTAAAAATTGCCAAAGAGGAAGGAATAGATCATTTTCTTGGCGATGAAGAAGATGTTATTTTGCGCTTATATAATAACGCTAAGGAATTTAAATTAGATTATGTTCTTAATATAACTGCCGATTGTCCTTTGGTATCGATTGAGTATATAGACAAAATTGTTAAAAAATATAGGGAATCGAATGCTGACCTTATTAGGTGTCTTAATTTACCTCATGGTTTGTATTCATATGGGCTAAAAATAGATGCAATGAGAAAAGTCTGTGAAATAAAAAAAGTCAATGAAACAGAAGTATGGGGTAGATATTTTACCGATACTGGATTATTTAATGTTGTAGATTTAGATATTCCAAAAAAACATATTAGAAAAGATTATAGACTCACTTTGGATTATCCCGATGATTTTGAATTTTTTAAAAAAATATTTGAATATTTTGGTAAAAATACATATAAAACATCAATTTCTGAAATTATTAAATATTTAGATAAAAATCCTCAAATTGCAGAAATCAATAAATATTGCGAAGAAATGTATAAAAAAAGAATTAAAGAGCAAGAAAAAATAGAGGTGTAATTATTAAGAAAATATTGTTTTTTGGATTAGGCTCTATAGGTCTTAGGCATTTACAAGCACTGAATGAAATGGGTAAATTCGATATATCAGCTTATAAAACTGATAAAGGAACAAAAAAAGTTCCAGAAGAAATGGAAGAGAAAATAAAATATTTTTATAACGAGAAAGATGCTTTTGCTTGGAATTCGGATTTTATGATCGTTAGCAATCCTACCAATTTACATCTAAAATATTTGCTGAAATCAATAGATCACAAAATAGATGCACTTATTGAAAAACCTATTGCGAGTGATTTTATTCAGATAAAGAAGGCAGAGGATAAGATTAAAAATAGAAAAAATAATATTTACGTAGGATATAATTTAAGATTTCATCCAATTATTACAAAAATAAAAGAAATTATTGATTCGGGGGAATTTGGAAAGGTTTTAAAAGCAGAGTTGTATGTAGGAGAATATTTACCCTTTTGGCATCCTTATGAAGACTATAGAAAAAGTTATGCTGCAAAAAAAGAATTAGGCGGAGGAGTTTTAAGAACCTTATCTCACGAGATTGATTTAGGACAATACTGGTTTGGGGAATACGAAAAAATATTTGCGAAGATTTCTAAAATTAGTGATTTAGATATAGATGTTGATGATAGCACCGATATTTTTGCAGAAATGAAAAATAAAATGATATTGAAAATTAGTATGGATTATCTTAATCCCTTAGGTATAAGAAAGGGTGAAATGTTTTTTGAAAAAGGTTTATTAAAATACAATTTTTTAAGAAAAGAAATAATGTTTATAGATTATAAAAATAAAGAAAATAAAATTTTGTTAAAGGTTGATTACTATGATTATAATGAACAATACAAAATACAAATGATAAATTTTTTAACAAAAAATAATAAGGAATTGTGTTCTTTAGAAGAAGGTATAAATGTTTTAAAAGTAATTGATAAATGTGAAGAATCATATCGAAAAGGGAGAATGATATATGTTTAGGCTTGATAATAAGGTTGTAGCTTTGATTGGGGGGAACGGGTATTTAGGAAGGAATTTTTCAAAAGCAATTTTGGAATATGGTGGAATATTGTATAGTTGTGATAAGGATGTTACCGAACATGAAGATATAAAAAAATTAAAAGAAAAATATCCTAAAAAATTTTATTTACATAAAGTTGATTGTACGAAGAAAGAAAATATACTTGCCTTAAAGAATAAAATTTTAAATAAAGAAGGGCATATTGATGTCTTAATTAATTCAGTGTCAATGAAAACAAAAGATTATTATTTACCCTTTGAAGAAGTATCTTTAGAAAGTTGGAATATCGGTTTATTGGGAAATCTAACTATACCTTTTTTAACCATTCAAAGTTTTATACCTGTTATGGTTGAACAACAAAAAGGGTCAATAATTAATATAGCATCACATTATGGCATAGTTGGAAACGATCAGAGAATATATGAAGGTTGTAATTTACATGAAATTTATGTAAAAGGACATAAAAATATTAAAGAAGTATATTCTCACGGAGTTTATAATGCGGCAAAAGGAGGTTTAATAAATTTTACTCGATATCTTGCGGCATATTATGGCAAATATAACATCAGAGTAAATTGTATATCACCTGGAGGCATATATCAAAAAGATGAAAATAAAATATTTGTTGAAAAATATAGCAATAAAACTCCTCTTGGACGAAAGGCAAATCCAGATGAAATAAATGGTGCAGTTATATTTCTTGCCTCTGAGGCATCAAGCTATGTTACAGGCCATAATTTAGTTGTTGATGGCGGATATACTATATGGTAATTTTGCCATAAATTTATAATAATAAAATAATAGTTTGAGTTACAACATATGGAATGAAAGTAAAAGCTTTAGAAGTAGTCTACAAAATAAAATCTATTATAGATACAAAAATTTGGGGATATTTAATAGATAGACCAGAAATTTTTGATATTAAGAGAATTAAAATTACAGACAAACTTAATAGGTCCGAGTTAAGATTAACTCTGGATTATGATGAAGATTATGAATTAATAAATGATATATATTGTAACGTACCATTTAAAAATGTGCTTAATCTTTATAATATAATTGATTATTTAGATGAACATCCTGAAGTTGTAAAAATAAATCAGAATTGTGTTCAGCTGGATTTAGATGAGAAAGTGAAAGAAGAAATTTACAAGTATTAAAAAAAAAATTGAAAAAAATAATTAAATTGAAAAAAATTCTATAAATAATAATTTAATAACAAAGCAAGGCTCCAAAGCAAAGAAGAAGTAAAATTCGGGAATATTATTAATATAGGTTTAATTTATATTTTTACTGCACCACGGTTTGATATTTATTAATTAATTGTTAGTTAGTTTATAGCTATCTGTGAATAATAAAAATTTAACATAAAGTGAATGTATTTAAATAATATTAATAAATTAAGAACATGTAAATTTCATATACGAAAGGTAAATAAAAATGGTCAAAATAATAACTACTTACGAACCTGATAATTCGATAAAAAAAGGGTTTTTACATATTTTTAAAGAAATATTTAACGAATTAAAGAAAAATAAATGGCTTACATATCAATTGTTTAAAAGAGATTTTTTTGCTTTATATAAGCAATCTTTTTTTGGTATTTTATGGGCGATAATTGTTCCTCTTATTAGTGTTGCAACTTTTATAATATTAAATAGGGCAGGGGTGTTTTCTATTGGAGATATTGATATTCCTTATCCTTTATATGCAATTTTAGGTATGTCTTTTGGCAATTATTTTTCAAGTGGATTAATTGCATGCACAAATTCTTTAGTAAATGCTGGACCAATGGTAGTAAAAATAAATTTTTCCAGAAAATCTATTGTAATAGCTTCATTTGGTAAATCATTTATTTCATTTTTGGTGCAATTAATTTTAGCGGCAATATTATTTGTTATTTACGGGATAATTCCAGATATCGCTATTTTATTAATTCCTATTTTATTAATTCCGATAATACTATTTACTTTAGGTATAGGTTTTATTCTGTCATTATTAAATGGAATTATGAGAGATATAGGGAATGTGATTTCTTCTATTATAGTTTTTTTATTATTTTTAACGCCGGTTTTATATGCTAAACCTTCAACCGGACTCCTGACTAAAATTACAAATTATAATCCATTATATTATTTAATATCAACACCGAGAGAATTTTTATTAACCGGAAATATTTCTGAATGGAAGGGTTATCTGATTTCAAGTATTATTTCAATTATTATATTTGTATTATGTTTAGTCATATTTCATTTGACTGAGACTAGGATAACAGAGAGGATATAAAAAATGAATAATGAAATAGCAATAAAAGTAGAAAATGTTTATAAAAAATATTGTAAATATTTAAAAAAGTCTATGTTTTATGGCATTAAAGATATTGGAAGAAATATGTTCGGATTAAGCTCCCATTCGGAGAAATTAAGAAGTGGTGAATTTTGGGCAAATAAGAGTATTTCTT
>Ga0210003_1005140_pt1 | contig 10115 bp, 10 predicted proteins | sample LantaG_FD_182804 | JGI IMG/M metagenome (GOLD analysis project Ga0210003, IMG submission 182804) | Deep subsurface microbial communities from Baltic Sea to uncover new lineages of life (NeLLi) - Landsort_02402 metaG (SPAdes) (version 2) | ecosystem: Environmental > Aquatic > Marine > Oceanic >...
AAAAAAGGGGAGAGGGCTTACTTCCGAGGATTTGGATCCTTCGATAAAGAAAAAAGGAAATCTAAAAAAGTACGCCACCCGAAAACAGGCAAGATCATAACCATACCAAAAAGAACTACCGTAGCTTTTAATCCTTCCAAGCTTCTTATCCGAAACATAAGTTAATACATTAATGGACCGCCGCCGGCTCGCCCCTTCGGGGCGTTCCTACGCACGTTCGCTTACGCGTACCTCACGCGCCATTACGCCACACATCTACAACCTACGGAGCCGCTGACGCGCACGCACCGTTTCCTTACGCTCCACGTACGAAGCCGCTACCGCGCGCGCACCGTTATTCCCCGACACTCATCGTCACGGCTTCGCAACATTTTATAGTATGCCCTAAATTTTCAATAGGTGTTCTCGCCCACCCCCAACCACACACCCCCGCGCTTTGCCATAATGAAACTTTATCCGACGTTGCGCTTATCGGAAAGGGGCATGAAAATTACTTTGATATTATTCATGCCCCGGGCGCAACATCCGATAAAGTGGCATTATGGCAACTCTCTACATTTTTATTTCTGGATTCTTATTTTTATCTGAGAACCGCGCGGGGATGTGTGGTTGGGGGTGGGGCTTGCTTACACAAGCATTTAAAACGCTTCGCTTGTCCCTGTTATTCCGCGGGGCTGGCACCTTCTTTCATCCATGAGCGTGTGTTAAGTTGTGAGTGTCTTTTTCAGTTTCGGCTTATCTGCATCGTCTGGCGCCCCGCGGGCGGTAGCTCGCGCCGTTCTCTTTCATTCAGCCGTTCCGTTTCAACAGATTATCGCCTCTTAACATAAAACGTTAAGAGGTTCGCGCTTGCTGACCCCGATAAACCGCATCGGGGACAGCAATTTTCTTTTTTGCGACAACCCGCAAAAAAAAAATCCGCGCCGATAAACTGTTTCCACTCCACTTCGTATTTCACGCGTTCCCATTACACCCCCTCTCACAACCCCTCGCCGGCAGAACGCCGGCGAGGGGGCTCTCTCCCCCTCAAGAACAAAGGGGAAGAGAGAAGGAATTTTTCTAGAATTCTTGCCGAGAAAAGGTCAATGGTTTTATACAGGTTCGCTTAATTTAACGCGTCTACGGGCAAATGAGAGCCGTCTTTTTATGAGGGGATCATCAATAATGCGGTTATTGCTTTTTGTGTGTCCAAAAAAGATTACTATGCATTTGTAAAATGCCTTAAGAAGCCTTCATATGTGCATTTTACGAGGTTTATGAGTGCTTACTGGAGGTTGTTTTTATGACTTCTTTTCGAGTACTGGTACTTTATGGATGGAATCCTATTTTCTTTTTAGGCTTTTCTGGGGGGATCAATAACTGTTTTATGGCATCAAAAACAACGCTGAACTGTTGATCATATTTTTTCTCCATATTCTCAATTTTTCGTTGCAGATCCTTATGACTCATGATGATTTCTTTTAGCCTTATGAACGTCCGCATAATCTGGATATTTACCTGTATGGCCACTTTGCTATTGAGTACACTTGAAAGCATAGCTACGCCTTGCTCAGTAAAGGCATACGGTTTGCGTCTCAATCCCATTTTTTTGGAATTGGATATCGCAATTTGCGATCTCCAATTTTCAAATTCTTCCTTGGTTAGTTGAAACATAAAATCTTCCGGAAACCGCTCTTTATTTCTTTTGACTTGCTCATTAAGCCTTCCAGTAGGCACTTTGTAAAGTTTGGCCAGATCTTTATCAAGTATTATTTTTTTACCTCTGACTAAAAGTATTTTGCTTTCAATAACTTCCTGTGGAATTAAAGGTTTTGGTATCGATGTTTTACTAGACCCCATAATTGCTCCTTCCATTGTTTTTTTAATTCACCTTGAATCCGGTGGAGGAATAGCGGAAACTATGCATGACTCTTATTAACATACAATCGCAACATTGCATCTTTGATGAAATACATCCCACGTCTGGGGTTTTCGATCATATGTTTGTCAGTAAGTCTACGCAAATATTGCCTGGTACCTTTTATTTTAAAATTAAGTTTTTGTATTTTGCGTTCTATAAAATAACAAATGTAACTGATGTAACAAAATAAGCAAATATATGTTACATCTGTTATTTTATTAACTTTCCTCAAAAAGCCAAGCAGAAATAAACTGCCTTAGTTCCGAATGTAAACAGTTTTCGTTTATAAACATTGTAAACGAAATCTGTTTACAAATGAAGTGCCTTTTAAAATTTCCCTTGAATTCCTCTTGAACGTCGCAAAAGTTCAGAAATTCCCACTCATTTCGTGCTCAGCCGGGATCTTCAACGTCGCAAAAGTAGATGTTTCGCGACGTTGGATCCTCAAATTATCTTAAGCAAATCCAACCCCTGCAAATAATCCTCATACTCCAAAGGCGATTGGATCCCTAGTTTTCCTAAAAAATCAATTGCTAAACTCAGAGGCATTTTTAATCCCTTGGCTAAAGAACTTAAAGAAAGCTTCCCCTCCCTATACATACAAATCAGATGGAACTTCCATCCTTCTCTAATTAACTCCCGCGCCGCATGAGACTGATCCGCATGTTCTTCTTTTGCCAACACTTTTATATGCCTCATTTCTTCCTTCCCAAGTCGTATGCTTAAAACATTCATTTTCCTCGCCTCCCTTCTATTCTACTTATTGCATCAGAGATTATTCTGGCATTATATCGACCTATGTTTTTTAGACGCTCTATTTTTACTAACGCAAGTTCTCTACTGATTTTCTTTTTATAATATACACTCAACAAAAAATGTATAGCCGTAACAAACCTAACTCCTAAAACCTTGCAGGCCTTCACGGCTTGGCCATCATCAGTTGCCAGTATCGCTTTTTTTTGACGCGCTAACAACAATACCGACGCCTCTCCTTCGGCAATAGCAAAGTCTTCCCCCAACTTTCTTAACAACGCCTGCTCTTTGACTTTCGCCACCTCAATTTTTCCTTCTTTGATAAGCTCTATAATAATTTTGGCGTCAAAAAGTTCAGGCTTACAAGTAGCTTCCTTTTCAACTTCTTCAGAGATTAATATCTTTTGCGTTTGTACTATTGTCTTTAATATACCTATCTTCGCCAACAATATCAGCGTTGACGCATCAAATATAATCATAAAAATATCCCTTCTGCTCGTTTAAGACTCCCGTCTTGTATACATTCTACTACCAAAGTATACCACGACGGACAATGCTTTGCAATAAAATCTTTCCCTTTTATTTATTTCATCTAACATTGAGCTCTGCTGGTAGTCGGCGCCGAAAAGCGGGCGGGTAACAGTCAGCGTGAAGCGCTGCGGCAGGAGTCTAGGCAACTCTTAACTGAAACTGGATATATTTCTACACTTATATATCCAGTATCCTTGGTTTTAGGCTGTTTTCCGGCGATTTCTTAAAGGTAATATATCCAATTCGGTGGTAAAACAAACTAATGCTTTTTCGCCCTCTTTAATTTTGTCCGGATAGTCCCCGTTTCGATTTTTAAAATCCCCATATGAAGAACTACAGCTGCGATTTGCCCGGGACTTATGGCTCTTTTTTCGTTCTTTCCGTAATATCTTGCAATTTCTTTAAGTTTTTTCCAATCCCCTTTAATTGTGGGTATTTTGTTCCGCGTATCGCCAGTCCCCTCTAAACCCGGTCGACCTCCAGTAGAACGTAATTGATCCACAAGAACCTGTCGCAAAGAAAACAAAGAAATCGGACCTCGGCTTGTGTCTATTCTCACTCCCATATCCTCTGCACCTAACGCCTTACTGACACGGTCAAAAGAAACAACTCTCTGTGTTTTTCCTGTATCTTTAATTTTTTTTCTCATTTTCCCTTCTCCCTTCTCCATTTTAATCATATTCTCTGATTCTGAAAAATCGACCATCAAACTCAAAGACAACTTCCCCCTGGTTAGTTTGTTTCCCAAACTTATGTAAAAATTTCCTAAGTATGTTTAAATTTCCTTCAAATTCATCCGGGTTAATATACGTGCATACCAGTGTGGTTTTTTCCCATACGATATCCTTGTCTTTTAGTTCATCAATGTTTTTTATATTTTTATCCGGATCCAACCAAGTACCATCGGCCGGCGGCAACGTAGTAGATCCGCCACCGATAATTGTAAGTAATTTTTTCGCTTCTTTAACCCACTCCTGGATTCCTTTTATTGTTTTCCCGTTTTTGTCTTTATTTGGGATGTATAAAGTCAGCTGTTGTATGGAAGGATCCTCTATGGATCCCAAAATTTCCGCTAAAGCTAATTCTCTATCATTGTCTTTTTTCATGGCTTTTCCCCCATTTAAAGTTTATCACTTTTGACCCCAAAAGTCAACTGCTTACTCGTATAAACTATTTACAGCTTTTTCCGTGTCTTCATTTATCACGTCCGCGTATACTTCCGTAACTTGGCAACTCGAATGTCCAAGTTGTTTTTGGACCATTCTAAGGTCTTTGGTGTTTCTGTAAAGCATTGTTCCGTACGTGTGGCGCGCGCTGTGAATGCTGTAACAGGATTTTAGACCCGCTACCCCTATCCAATATTTAAATCGCTTCTGAATGGCGCTTAAAGTCATTTTAGGGGTTCTTTCCGAAATAAATAAATGATCCTCGGAATTAGTCGACTCCCCTACTCTTTTTTTCCACGCGAGATACTCCTTTAAATGTTTTTTAAGCTTTTCCCCAATAAAAACCAGTCGCGATTTATTTCCTTTCCCTTGTTTTATAAAAATGGAGTTCTCCCCTTTCCCTATGTGGATATTTTCGATTTTTAAATTACAAATTTCGCTTGCCCGGAGTCCGGCGGATAATGCTATATCAATAATCGCCCAGTCTCTTATCGGGTTCTTTTGTTGTTTTGTTCCCGCGATTATGGCTTTTTCCTCGAGTACAAGGCGCAGGGTTTTTATTTCATGGTCTTTTAGGTATTTCTCCGGCGTGAGGATCCATTTCTTCATGTTCTTGCTCTTTTCTCTTAGAGAATTGAAAAATCAGAAGCAGTAGTAAACAGCTTTGCTGTTTCTATTACTTGTTTTATATATTTGAATACTATTTGGTGCTTTGTAACCCACTTCTTTGTAAACAGTTACGGCTTTTTCGGTATCAAAAGTGAAGACTTTGGTATCAAAAGTGAAGGGGATAACTTTTGTTTTGTGCTTAAATCCCCTGTTTTCCCCGGTATCAAAAGTGAAGGGGATAACTTTTTTAATGTACAGCCTTTCTTGTTATTTGTAGCGGTTGGATTGACGCTACTTTTTTCCGGACAGCCGGTGGAGACGGGCGGAACTCAAAATATCCATCTTCAAATTTGGCCTTTACTTGCCAATACATTTGTATGGTTTCAAGGATCTTTCTCAAACGTATACGCGTGACCTTTTGTTCTGTTTGTCCTGTTCCTAATTGATCAAAAAGGAAATGGTCTTCAAAGGAAACTGTTTTGCCGAGGCCGTTATTTCTATACGCAAGGTATCTGTAAAAATCAAGCGCCAAAGGGTTTCGTTTGAAACAACGGATAATGTTCATATCTAACGGGACGGAATGGTCATGGATGTACTGCGCGTAAGTTTCATCAAGGATGATCTCCCCTTTGGAAAGCATTAGCTGTTCAGGGCTTTTCACGTCGAAGAAAATATCCCAGGCTTTTGCTATTAAAGTATTAACTCCGAGGATCCGTCCCCTCTTCCCCTTTGTTTTCGGCGGCTCTATTGTTACCCTGCACGTTATGTAGTTGATTAGTTGGCGGAGTAGCGCTTTATTGGCTTTCCCGTCTTTGTACCCTAATTTATTGGAATATTGCCTAAAGGATCTTCCGACATCTATTACGTTAGTGTTTTTTGTCCGGACTTCGGTATCAATAAAAATTTGGTTCATTCTTGCGTAACACCCGGAAGGGATCTCATACTTAGGATGTCGTGTCATTGTGAATTTACAAAGAGCTGTTTCTTTTTCCCAGAAAGCGGGATTGCCGGGGATTTTCCGCGTGGGGAGACCATAAAGCATAAAGATATTTGAAGAGAAAGCGATCTCTTCTTCAAGTTCTCCCTGGCTTTGTTTGACGATCAGATCGAGAATATTTTTATGCGCTTTTTTCATCTTCCCCTACCCTGCTTCTTAAATTGCGTGGCAAGAACTGAAAAAGCCATTAGTACAACCTTACGCGGTTTGACTTCTCCAGTTTCCCAACGTTCTACTGTCTTATAAGAAACGCCAAGTCCACTGGCGATATCTTCCCGGGTTACCTTATACGTGCTTCTGAGAGTTTTTACATCCATAAACGCCCCTTTTTCTTTTTTTTAAGTTCTTCTTCCTGTTCCTTTTTGGAAATAGTTTCTTTGAGTAGTCCTATTTCTTGTTCCTGCTGGGTTACCGATACCTTCAGTTTCTCAATTGTAAGGTTCTTATCCCCTGCTTCTTGTTCGTATTGTTGCACAACGCCGGTATGTTTCTCCAGGGCGGATGTTATTTCTTCGTCTTTCGCGGTTATTTGTACGGTGTGATCAGCTTGAGAGTCCTTGTATAAACGGTTGAATTGGGACATTCCATAGAGGCTTGTCCCTATTACGGACAAAACAACGACTATTAGGACACTTAAGTACACCATATGTCCTCGTTGTCCCTTTTGTCCTTCCATTCGGGACAGCCGAGTATGAACCCTATCGAGTTTCCGGTCTAAAGTTTTAGTATCTTGCTGGATGTACCCTATATCCGCGATAGACTTTTCCAATCGTGTTATGACGGTTTTTACCTGATCGATCTTTGCCAACATCATATCAGCTTTTTGATCTTTTTGATAAAGCGTAATTTCATCCTTAAGAGAGACATCAGGGACGTTACCGACATCGGAGACAACAGTTCCCGCTACGGATGTCCCGATTGTGGTCCTTTTGTCCTGCTGATGTTCCCGAATGTCCCGAAGTAAAGCCTCCGGCGAAAGGGAAGGGTACTCACGGAGAATATCCTCCTTAGAGACATAGCGTTTCTGGCCATGTTTGATATTGAGCATACGTTTATCACGAATATGCCGGCGAACCTGTTTAGTTGATAAGTTTAGTAACGAAGATAACACGGGGAGGGAGATAAACTCGCGGCCAAGATCATCTTTAATTTGCGTCATATTTTTCCTTTACAATTTGTTACGGAAAAAAATTCGTTAACGAAAAGAACCCTTTCATGAAATATACACACTGTAAGACATTGTGTCAAGCAAAAAATGTACAGGCAAGAATAATTTTTTTACAGTTTGAATAGGGAAGAGGGGACTTTACGCGACCGCCCGCTGACGCGGGCTCCTTACGTGCTACATGCGACGCTCGGTCGGCGCTGGAGCGCCCGCCCTCACTCCTCCGCTTACACCCCCTCTCTCAACCCCTCGTCGGCATTACGCCGTTGGGGTGTTATAAAACACAACGCATCATAATGCCTGGAGAAAACAGTTAAAAATAAAAAAGCAAGCAACGTTTTTGTTAACTTAACGGCATTTTGTGCTACAATAATCAAATTGTTTTAAAAACGCATAAAAAAAACAAAAGATAAAAAATGAAAACATTTATTAAAAATACAAACACGCTTATATTAATCGTCGCTATTTTGCTTGCACCAAATTATCCTGTATATGCTATTGTTCCGGATTTAGTATCAGGCGAAGAGAGCTCCGTAGCAAATAGAAGGGAAACCATAATAGCAATGGGGGAAATTGTCCATTCTCAGACATACCCTCAAAGGGATACAGTAGCACTCATCCAGAATGTAATAGACAATTCAACACCAAAGCCACTGTCTTTGGGTTCCGTTGCAAGCGAAGAATCAATAGTAAAGAGTCAAGTAGATGAATTATTTTCAGCTAATAATAAAATAGAAGACATGGTTTCCAAAAAGTTAGAAGATCTTTTGCCTGGTGGTGACACGGCTTTAAAAATTCCAGTAGGAACTGTGGAATATGAGCTTGCACAAGAGCTTGTTCTAGGAGGGGAGCAAATAAATTTTTCAGTAATAACAATTAATGCAGGAACAAAAAACCTTAGCAAAGACCATTTTTTGCCTAATTTTGAAATAAGAACTCATGAGATTGGGGTTATTAGAAATCAAACTGGACAAATTATAGATTTATACTTCAAGGCAACGGATAATGCTTTATTCAACAAAAATGGAAACTTGTCGGACGACACAGTATTTGTAAGATTAAGCGATGATGTTACTATGAATGAGGAATTGAATATAAAGATGGGTGCATTAAGAAAAAATTTATTGGAGCAATTGGGAGACGGAACTTTACCAACAAAAAAACGGTCATTAAAGCAAGGGAAAAGAGTCTTGTGGAATATTTTAACTTCTGATTCAAAGAACGGCACCATTAAATTCGTTCGCAGCTCTCCAATAGCAAAGTGGCTGCTTAGTTTTGGGGTGTCACAGGAGATAAGTTATGGCGTGAACTTTCTTGCAATAGGAGCTCCAAATACAGGAGGGCAGTATTTGTTGGAATTAGCTTTGGTTGAAGGAGGGAAGGACCATTTAATCCATGAATTAACTCATGTTATCTATGATATGCAAATCAAAGGTGAATGGGTTGCAAATGAATACAACGTAAGCGAAAAAATAAGAAAACTTGCAGAGTATTTTATAAAAGAGAGACAAGACCTAATGATGAGGATGAGGAGCATAGAAGGTTACTCTGAGCGTATTGCTAAACTGACTGAATGGTGTAACTCGAAAGATGTAGATGAAGAGGCTACCCGATTTTATGTAGATGTGAAACTTGTTATTCATGAAGTGCTTTCAAGGTTATTGGCATCCTTAGATTCCTTAAAAACAAAATATGAAGGACTTGAATTATACGGTGAGAAATCTCTTGGCATAAAGTGTAGCGACATTGAAGCGGTTGTAGAGGCTGGACTTGTTCCAGATTGGTATTCTCCGAAGCGCATAGGATATGAGAAAAGATTTATAGAAGGAGAATATAATCTAAAACTTGCCGAATACTGTTTGAACCATGGAAAAGACTTAGCATTAGTTAGAAATGTAATCCAGGAATTCCCTGGGATGAGAGTAAAGAATATTTGGGATATCTGGAACCCATATTGGAGTGAAGCAGAAAGGGTTGCTTGCACGCAAGCGAGAGATGTGGAAGCTACTTTTCTCTCTATGTTAGATGCACGTTTTTTGGCAATACAGAAAAATCTGGAAAACAAAGAAAAACAAATTCGGTTAGAAAAAGAGAAGGGTACGCTAACTGAAGCAAAAAACCTGAGTGAATTACTTAAAGATAAAAAACCGGTTCAACGACCAGAAGAACTCTCCCTCAAAGAAAAGAAACCCATATGGTCCGCAATAAACGAACTTCATACTACAAGGGTTGAAGTCATAACAACGGTTCAGTTAACCTCTTCCTTACAAAAAGACATTGTTAACATAAGCGCTGCAAATAGAACACGAGTAAAAGACAGCAGCGCCGGGGATATTCTCACCATAACGCGAATCAATCAAAAAGAAGAACTTATTAAAAAATCTCTTTTAACCGAACTAAAAAAACAAGATCCATCAGTAAAAAGGATAATACTTGCGGATGAATCTCTCTCTCAAGCGATCAACAAACTTAAAGAAGATAACAGAAATCTGGAATATTTCAGAGATGTTCGAATTATTAGGTTGGAACTTCCCGAAAACTATGCAGCATTACCACAAATTACAAATACAATATCAGCTAAAGACTTAGAAACTGTTTATCAAACGCAGGCAATTGAAGCCGCTGTTTACGCGCGACTCTTACGTTTTGAAAACGGCAAATTCCAAAACCTTATGATAAAAATAGCATTAGAAACAACATTGGAAAATTGTTTCTTTGGAGAAAACATAAAATTAGAAAATTTTCTCACAACCTTAGCTTCCGAAGAAACCGAAGCAACTTCCACAGAAAATATTATAAAACGTTTAAATTACTTTTTGGATCCGCTCAAAGCGATTAAATTAATAAACGTTCTCGGCCAAGAACTCTTTCGCTCTCAACAGTTTTTAACCTTAGCCTAATTCTTATAATTCAACCCTATACTTCCGGCAGAATAAAGCAGGCTTTTCATCATATAGCGGAAGATAAAGATCTGGTTGTTATCGAAGGTACCGG
>Ga0210003_1005142_pt1 | contig 10114 bp, 9 predicted proteins | sample LantaG_FD_182804 | JGI IMG/M metagenome (GOLD analysis project Ga0210003, IMG submission 182804) | Deep subsurface microbial communities from Baltic Sea to uncover new lineages of life (NeLLi) - Landsort_02402 metaG (SPAdes) (version 2) | ecosystem: Environmental > Aquatic > Marine > Oceanic >...
TCCAGCAGGGAAGTAATGCGACTGGTAATTTTGTTGGAAGTGCAGGAATATCAACAGGAACACTAAGTGTAATTAATGCAGGTATTGGATATACTCCATCATCAGGATCTGCTACTTATAGTTCCGTAAATTTAAATACAATAACCGGAAGTGGTCAAGGAGCAACTGCAGACATATCAATATCAAATGGTTCAGTTGTATCCACTGGAGTTACAATTGTATCTGGTGGATCTGGATATCAAGTTGGTGATGTTCTTGGAATTACGACGATTGGAAGTCTTACAATTGGACAAAACGCAAGATTTTCTATTGGTAATATTACAGGAGTTGATCAACTAATTCTTGATAATGTTCAGGGAGATTTTCTAACTGGTGCTGGTACAACTGTTCAATACATTAATAACTCCGGTCTTACAACAACACTAAATTCTTCTGTTGGTGGTAATGTCACAATTTCTGCAATTAATGTAGTAAGTGATGGTTTGAGTATTGTAGTGAATCATAAGAATCACGGAATGTATTCAAATACAGATCTTGTATCTATTTCTGGAGCAATTTCTGATGTAAAACCAACAAAATTAACCTCAGGATATACTTTTGATTCTACATCAGCAATTCTTGTTGATGATTCATCTATATTTTCAACTTTTGAAAATGTTGGTGTCGGAACAACAAATGCAGGATATCTTTTGATTGGAAATGAAATTATTTCCTATACGTCAACTTCTTCTGGATCAATTGGTGGTCAAATTATAAGAGGTTCAAATCCAATTAATTATTCAACTGGCACACCAGTTTATAAGTATGAGTTGAGTGGAGTTTCTCTGAGGAGAATTAATAAAACTCACAATTTATCGGATGTAACTACAGCAGATTCAATTACTTTTGATTCTTATACAATCAAATTGGACACATCAGCAAATACTGGAATAGCAAGAAGCACATCATCTGGATATCCGACTCTTTATTTAAATCAAACAAAATCAGCAGGTGGTTATAATATAAAGGCATCTCAAAATATGCCTTTTGAAATCATTACTCCAATGATACAGAACGTTACTGTGACCGGAACTTCACTTAGTTCAGAAATTAGAACAATATCTGCATCCAGTATTAGTGGAAATGAGATTCCATTTATTGATACTGGATTTGATAATATTACATTAAATCAAGTAAATTATCTTGATACTCCAAGAATGATTGCATCGAAAGTGAATGAGACTCAATACCTCTCCACACTTCCTGGCAATAAATCAATGAATTTAAGAGTCTTCTTGAACACAATTGATAGTAGATTAAGTCCAGTTATTGATACTCAAAGAGTAAGTGTGATATTAACTTCAAATCGAGTTAATAGTGTGATTACAAATTATGCAGAAGATTCAAGAGTTAATAGTATTTTTGGTGATCCAACAGCATTCCAATATGTTTCAAAAGAAATTACTCTTGAAAATCCTGGAACATCGATTAAAATATTGCTCAGTGCATATAACAATCTTTATTCAGACATTCGTGCATTTTATGCAATCAGTCAAAATCAAAACTTTAATCCAATCTTTGAACCATTTCCAGGATATGAAAACCTTAATAATAGAGGGCAAATAATTGATGTTCAAAATAATAATGGTCATCCCGATGCTCTTGTTCCCTTAACATCAAATACTGGATTTTCACCGATTGATGTGCCATTTGCAGAATATACATTTACTGCAGATCAATTACCACCATTTAGATCTTATCGAATTAAAATTATTATGACTTCCACAAATCAGGTTTATGTTCCAAGATTGAAAGATCTGAGAGTAATTGCATTAGCATAGTATGGAATATGCAAAGGTTGAAGGACATTCCCACCTTCTACGTGATTCAAAGACAAATTCAATTATCAATACAAATATGATAGAATATCAGGAGTATTTAAATAGACGCAATGTAAAGGAAGATGATGATCAAAAGATACAACATCTAGAATCTGATGTTGCTGATATAAAAAATGATCTTAGTGAAATAAAATCTTTATTGAGGAGTTTAGTAAATGAATCCTGAAGAAATTAGTCTTGAAAATTTAAGTAAAAATTTTGAATACTTCAAAATAAGCACAGAAATAGATAGTATTGATGATATTGAAACTGCAAAGGATTTTGCAAAATGTTATTGTAAATTATATTTGAAACAACAAGAAATTCTCTTAACTTTAGGAGTACCAAATGGCATCTAGAAATATTACGTTTGATCCAGATTCTGGAGTTGCTTATGGTGCTAATTTTATTCTGAATACCGGAGCAAATTTTAAGGCAGACTTCAATACTTATAATACATCTAGTGCAGTTTTTAACTTTGTTGGATGGACTGGTTCATCTGCAATGACAAAAAGTGTTTCCATTGGATCTTCATCATATCCTGCAGCAACTTTTAATGTTGGATTTACAAGTGCTGCAGGTGGAATATTTAATATTTCATTGGGATCTACTGCAACAAGAACTTTAACAGAAGGAAGATATGTTTATGATGTTTTGGTAAGTTCTGGATCCACCGTTTATAGAATCGTAAGTGGCAATATTCTGGTAGTTGCGGGAATTGCATCTGCACCATAAATATTTAAAAAAGAGTAACAAATAAATGGCACAACCATCATCAAGACAAAGTTTGATAGATTACTGCAAAAGAAAACTGGGAGCACCAGTTCTAGAAATTAACGTTGCAGATGAACAAGTCGATGATTTGGTTGATGATGCTCTTCAATTTTTTAATGAAAGACATTTTGATGGAGTAACTCAAATATATTTAAAATATCAAATTACTCAAGGTGACATTGATCGTGGCAGAGCCCCAGGAGGAAACAGTGCCAGTGCAACAGCAGGAATAGTTACTACTACGGCAACAACAACTATAGTTGGAACCGCAACTACTTTTACATATAAAGAAAATAGTAATTATATACAAATACCACCATCAATTATTGGGATCAACAAAATTTTTAAATTTGATGGTGCTAATACTGCTACAAGTAATATGTTTAGTTTGAAATATCAATTATTTTTGAATGATATGTATTCTTTGGGATCTACTGAACTTTTATCATATGCAATGGCAAGAACTTATTTGGAAGATATTGATTTCCTTCTCAGCACAGATAAACAAATTAGATTTAATCAAAGAATGGATAGATTATATTTAGATGTTGATTGGGCAAGTGTAAATGCTGATGATTACTTGGTAATTGATTGTTCGAGACTTCTTGATCCGAATGATTTTACAAGAGTATACAACGATTCATTTTTAAAACAATATTTAACATCACTGATCAAACGTCAGTGGGGGCAGAACTTAATTAAGTTTCAAGGTCTTAAATTACCAGGAGGAGTTGAACTCAATGGTAGACAGATTTATGACGATGCTCAAAAAGAAATTGATGTGATTATGGAAAGAATGTCAAATACTTATGAGTTACCTCCTCTCGATATGATAGGATAACCAGATGCTCAATCCATTTTTTCTGCAAGGATCTGCAAGTGAAAAAAACTTAATGCAAGGATTGATTAATGAATCAATTCAAATTTATGGTGTTGAGGTTCATTATCTTCCTAGAAAATATATAACAGAAAAAACAATTTTAAAAGAAGTTATTGAGTCTGCTTTTGATAATGCATATCCAATTGAGGCATATATTAGTAGTTTTGAAGGATATGGAGATAATCCAACTATACTTTCAAAATTTGGAATTCAAAATTTAAATGAATTAACTTTAGAAATTTCTAAAGAAAGGTTTGAAACTTATATTTCACCATTAATAAAAAACTTGAGTAACATAAAATTATCAAATCGACCTAAAGAAGGAGATTTGATATATTTTCCTCTGGGAGATCGTTTATTTGAAATCAAGTACGTAGAGCACGAAAAACCATTTTACCAATTACAAGGTAAGTACACATATCAATTAACTTGTGAACTCTTTCAATATGAGGATGAGGTTATTGATACTGGAATTGATGAAATTGATGATACTATTGGAGGATCTGATGATAATGATCCAGATAATAGTTTTGTTCCTCTTGGTCCAATTCAGACACTAACTCTTGTTGGAACTGGAGTAACTGCGACTGCAATCACAAACATTGTGGCTGGAGGAATTCGATTCTTTACTGTTACAAATAGGGGAGGTGGTTATTCAAGTGCTCCTAGAGTTGCAATATCATCTGCACCATCAGGAGGACTAACTGGCATTGGATCTGCAACGATGATTGGTGGAATTGTTGTTTGTACTGATAATACAAATCCAAGTTTAAAATCCGTTCAGTCCGTTGAGGTTATCAATTCTGGTTTTGGTTACACAGTAACACCGGGAGTTGCATTTTTTGGAAATGGTGCAGGAGCAGCAGCAACTTGTACGATTGGTAGTGGAGTAGTTGGAATTATCACTATTACAAGTGGTGGTTCTGGATATGTAAACACACCCACGATTACATTTACCGGTATTTCAACAGTCTCTGCTGCTGCAACTGCTGTAGTAAGTTCTGCAGGAACGATTACTCAAATTCGCATCACAAATGCAGGAATGGGATATACATTATCTCCTACCGTGACTATTGGAAATCCATCATTGACATCTACCGGAGACTTTATTTTTAATGAGGTTGTTGTTGGGTCCGCAAGTTCAACTACAGCACGAGTCAAATCTTGGAGTTCTGTGACAAATATACTTGAAGTGTCAAATGTAACTGGTGAATTTGAAGTTGGAGAAAATATTGTAGGTGCTGCATCAAGTGCTACTCACGAACTTCGTATAATCAACGAATATCCACCAGATAATGGTTACTCTTCAAATCAAGAGATAGAGAATGAGGCAGATTTAATTATAGATTTTAGTGAAAGAAATCCATTTGGTATGCCATAAATTATCAGATGGTTAAATAGTACTATATTTTACTTATCTCATGTTTGAGTATTTTTACCACCAAATCTTAAGAAAAACTGTTATTGCATTTGGTTCTCTCTTTAATGATATTACAATTAAACACACAAATTCAGCAAATGAAATTGTAAGTGTTATAAAAGTTCCTCTTTCATATGGACCGACGCAAAAGTTTTTAGCAAGATTAGAGCAGTCTCCAAACTTAAGCAATCCAACTCAAATTACATTACCAAGAATGTCTTTTGAGTTTACTGGATTGTCATATGATACTGCCAGAAAATTAACTACGACTCAAACATTTTTATCAAAATCCGTTACCGACGGAACTGAAACTAAAAAAACTTATATGCCAGTTCCATATAATTTACAATTTGAACTGTCTATAATGTCAAAATTGAATGATGATGCTCTTCAAATTATTGAACAAATTCTACCATATTTCCAACCATCATATAATCTTACAGTTGAACTTGTTGATGAAATTAATGAAAAAAGAGACATTCCAATTATTCTTGAAAACGTTACGATGCAAGATGATTATGAAGGAAATTTTGATAAAAGAAGAGTCTTAATTTATACTTTGAGATTTACTGCAAAGTTATATCTTTTTGGACCAACTTCAACAGCAACAAGAGATATTGTCAAGAGAGCAGTTGTCAGTTATATTACTGGAGATATTACAAATACTCCCAAGAGAGAAGTTGTTTATTCTGCAGAACCAAGAGCTATCAAAAATTATACTGGTACTGTAATTACAAATATTACAAAAGATATTACAACAGAAGATATTTTAATTACTGTAAATAGTGCATCTTCTATTTCTGTAGATACATATCTTGATATTGAGGGTGAAGAGGTATATGTAAAATTGAAATCTGGTAATATTCTTACTGTAGACAGAGGAAGAGATGACACAACGATTACATCTCATCTTGCCGGAGCAGAAGTTAAATTAATTACAACTGCAGACAATTTACTAATAGAAGAGGGGGACGATTTTGGATTTAGTGGATCTACAACGTCACCATAATGACAGAGAAGAGTGAATCGAAAAAATTTAATAAATTAAATGAAACTTTTAATGTTTCGGGGGAAGTAGTGGAAACTGAAGTTGTAAAAGATACTCACGAAAATAAAATTGGTGAGATTTCAAATTCAATTCAAGATATTAAAAAAGATTATGAATATACAAGAGGAAATTTGTATTCTTTGATTGAGAAGGGTCAAGAAGCAATTAATGGAATTCTTCAGTTAGCTCAAGAAAGTGAGATGCCTCGTGCATATGAGGTTGCCGGACAATTAATTAAAAATGTCGCAGATGCAACCGATAAATTAATGGACCTACAAAAGAAACTCAAAAATATTGAGGAAGACAAGCAACCTCGTGGACCAACAAACGTCACAAATGCATTATTTGTAGGGTCAACAGCAGAATTAGCAAAACTTTTAAAGAAACAATCAAACGGTTCAGACAAATAAATAGAAATAGTAAATGCACATAACCTTTGATTGAGATGAAAGAACAACTTTCTCTAGTAGAAAAAATCTTGAGTGAAGAAAATTGTGGTAAAGGAATGTATTGGTGCAATACAAATAAAGAATGTAAACCTCTTCCAACTGGATTTGATGTTCCAGGACAAAAAATAAAACCGACAGAAGTGGGTATTGGTAAACCTGTAGAAGGGTCTTGTAATCATACAAAGAAAGGAAAAGTGTGTCCTAAACATGGTATGAAAGATTGCACTCTCATAGGAGAAACCTTAAATAGTGTAACAGAAGAAGGTCTTCGTGATTGGTTTGGCAAATCTAAATCAAAGGATGGAAAACCTGGATGGGTGCAGTCAGATGGATCTCCATGTGCTAACGAACCAGGAGAAACCAAAACTCCAAAGTGTTTCTCAAGATCTAAATTATCAAGTATGAGTAAAGGAGAAATATCATCTGCGGTAAGAAGAAAAAGAGAAAAAGATCCAGGGCAGCAATCAAAATCAGGTGCTGCATCACCAACTTATGTTTCCACCGATTCCCCCACAAAGAAAATGAAAAACGAAGAATATGTGAATGAAAAAACCATGACTTCAACAGAGAAAAAAAAGAAAGAAGAAATAGTCAAATCAATGAAGAAAGACTCAGCAGGATTTAAAAATCGTTATGGTGATCGTGCTAAAGATGTTATGTATGCTACTGCCACTAAGATGGCAATGAAAAAAGAATCTTTTAATGAAAATCATAATGCAATTTCTGATGGAAAGGAAAAAGATAAAGAAGGATACATGGCAAATACAGAAATGGATACAATTGATAGTGCTGTTAAAAAATTAAGAAAAATTATTAAAAAAGGTGATTCACAATTACCTGCGTGGGTTCAGTCTAAAATCACTAAGGCAGCAGATTACATTGATACTGCAGCAGACTATATGGATAGTAATGAAATGTCTGAAATGTCTGAAGAATCTGATAAAAAGACTAAGGGTAGTGGAACAAAGGATGCTTGTTACACAAAGGTTAAATCTCGTTATAGTGTTTGGCCTTCTGCATATGCTTCTGGTGCATTAGTTAAGTGTCGTAAAGTCGGTGCTGCTAATTGGGGTAACAAATCAGAAAGTTTATCACCAATTTCTCTAAAGGTTCTAGAAGATCTAAATCTTGATGAAAAGTGTTGGGCTGGATATAAAAAGAAAGGTATGAAAACAATGTTTGGAAAAAGATATCCAAACTGCGTAAAAAAAGAAGATGTAACAATTGAAGATTTAAACGGTAATACTTTTGCTGAAGTAGTTGATATTATCAAACCAGAACCAATTAAAGGATTCAAATCTCAAATTGATGAATCAACTCGTTTACAGGCAGAAACAGGAAATATTCTTGCTGTGATTTTGAACTGGAGAGGAAAGACATATTCAATTAGAATGTTCTTTCCACAAATTGGAATGCCCAGCAGAAAAGATGTTACTACAGAGATACAAAAAATTTATCCAGGTTCTCAAGTTCTTCAATATAAAGTTTCAACAATTGAACCAGGAATGCCACTGATTCAAGTTGTAAATTCAAAATCAAAAAATTATCTTACCAATTCTAAAAAGATTGGTGAAGAAGTTGAGATTGAAGAAGATTGGCAGAAAGAAAATCGTAAAGATAAAACTGATGGGTTGAGTCAAAAGGCAGTGAATGCATATCGCAGAGAAAATCCGGGTTCAAATCTTCAGACAGCAGTAACAGAAAAGAAACCAACTGGTAAAAGAGCATCACGTAGAAAAAACTTTTGTAGTCGTATGTCCGGAATGAAATCAAAACTTACTTCTGCAAAAACTGCACGAGATCCAGATTCGAGAATAAATAAAGCACTTCGTCGTTGGAACTGTAATTAATATATGAGTGCTGACATTTATCTTGGTAATCCTTTACTCAAAAAAGCAAATACAGCAATTGAATTTACAGAAGAACAAATTGTTGAATTTATAAGGTGTAAGGAAGATCCTGTATTTTTTGCAAAAAATTATGTAAAGATTGTGACTTTGGATCACGGATTACAACCTTTTGAGTTGTATCCGTTTCAAGAAAAACTTGTTGAAAGATTTCATAAAAATAGATTTAATATTTGTAAGATGCCTCGGCAAACTGTTAAGAGTACCACTGTAGTATCATATCTTCTTCATTATGCAGTATTTAATGATAATGTGAATATTGGTATTCTTGCAAACAAGGCAGCAACGGCAAGAGAACTTTTAGATCGTCTTCAAACGGCATATGAAAATCTACCAAAATGGATGCAACAAGGAATTATCTCCTGGAACAAAGGTTCTCTGGAATTGGAGAACGGAAGTAAAATCTTGGCTGCTTCTACTTCTGCTTCTGCAGTTCGTGGTATGTCTTTCAATATCCTCTTTTTGGATGAATTTGCGTTCGTCCCGAATCACATTGCAGATTCATTCTTTGCATCGGTATATCCAACAATTACTGCAGGTAAAAGTACAAAGGTAATTATTGTATCTACACCACACGGTATGAATCATTTCTACCGTATGTGGCACGATGCAGAGAAAGGAAAGAACGAATACATTTTTACTGATGTTCACTGGAGTGAAGTTCCTGGTAGAGACTCTGCCTGGAAGGCACAGACAATTGCTAACACAAGTGAACAACAATTCAAAGTTGAATTTGAGTGTGAGTTTCTGGGTTCAGTTGATACTCTAATTGCACCAAGCAAACTCAGATCACTCGTCTATGAGCATCCTAAGACCCGTAATGCGGGTTTAGATGTTTATGTGAATGCGACTGAGGAATGTGATTACGTCATCACTGTAGACGTTGCTAGAGGGGTAGGGATTGATTATTCGGCATTTGTTGTTATTGATATTACACAGTTCCCTCATAAAATTGTTGCAAAATACCGAAACAACGAAATTAAACCGATGATGTTTCCAAATATCATTTATGAGGTAGCAAAAAATTACAATAATGCATTTATATTATGTGAAGTTAATGATGTTGGAGATCAGGTTGCAAGTATTCTTCAATATGATTTGGAGTATAGTAATTTGTTGATGTGCTCTATGAGAGGAAGAGCAGGTCAAATTGTGGGACAGGGATTTTCTGGAAAGAAAACTCAACTTGGAGTGAAAATGTCCAAGACTGTTAAAAAAATTGGATGCCTAAATCTCAAAACTATGATTGAAGAGGATAAGTTATATTTTAATGATTATGAGATTATGAGTGAACTTACCACATTTATTCAAAAACATAACTCATTTGAAGCGGAAGAAGGATGTAATGATGATCTGGCAATGTGTCTAGTCATTTATGCCTGGTTAGTATCACAGGATTATTTTAAAGAACTTACGGATCAAGATGTAAGAAAGAGACTTTATGAGGAACAGAAAAATCAAATAGAACAAGATATGGCTCCGTTTGGATTTCTTTCTGATGGTTCAGAGGAAACTAGTTTTACAGATGCTGATGGTGATCGTTGGTTTGCTGATGAATATGGAGACCGTGCTTATATGTGGGAATATAGTCAGTAATGGAAATTGATAAGCAAATAAAGCTTGGTCATTTATTGCTTAATGATAGAACCTGTAGAGTTTGTGGAGAAGTCAAAAATTTATTAGGAGATTTTTATAGAACACGCAAAGATAGAGGACCTGTTGCATCTTCTTATTCTTATGAGTGTAAGGAATGTACTAAAATAAGAATAAACCTTAA
>Ga0210003_1005144_pt1 | contig 10112 bp, 4 predicted proteins | sample LantaG_FD_182804 | JGI IMG/M metagenome (GOLD analysis project Ga0210003, IMG submission 182804) | Deep subsurface microbial communities from Baltic Sea to uncover new lineages of life (NeLLi) - Landsort_02402 metaG (SPAdes) (version 2) | ecosystem: Environmental > Aquatic > Marine > Oceanic >...
CCCCCCTCTCTTTCTCTCACCCACCCAACAACAGGGAAGGACGCCGGCGCCTGCTTCGAGCGCGCCTCCGAGATGCAGGTCAAGCTCGACGCCAGGCACGAGGCAGCGGCCGCGTGCGTCGAGGCCGCCAAGTGCTACCAGAAGACCGACAAGGCCGACGTCGTCCGCGCTCTCCACTCGGCCGTGGCTCTGTACTCCGAGATCGGCCGCCTGGCGATGGCGGCGAGGTCGCTGCGGGACGTCGGGGAAGCGTTGGAAAAAGGCGGAGGCTCCAGCGAGGCCGCGGTCGAGTTTTACGGGCAGGCCGCGGACCTCTTCTCGGGCGAGGAGCAGCACGCCGAGGCCAGCAAGTGCCGGCTGCGCGTCGCGGCGCTCTCGGCCGAGGCGGGGAGGTACGGCGAGGCCGCGGAGATCTTCGAGGACATCGCCCGCGCCGCGGTGGACTCGCCGCTGCTCAAGTACGGGGCGAAGGGGCACCTGCTCAACGCCGGCATCTGCAGGCTCTGCGCCCCGGACGCCGGCGCGACCGCCGCGGCGCTCTCGAGGTACGAGGCGACCGACCCGACCTTCGCCGGGTCGAGGGAGGGCGACCTGCTCCGGGCGCTGGCCGCCGCGCAGGAGACGCGGGACGTCGAGGGGTTCACCGCCGCGCTGGGCGAGTTCGACTCCATGACGAGGCTCGACGCGTGGAAGACGGGCCTGCTGCTGCGGGCGAAGAAGGGGATGGAGGGGCTCGGGACCGACATGGGGGGAGCCGGCGGCGGCGGTGGGGGAGGCGCCGGGGAGGAGGACCTGACCTGAGTTGATTCTTGGGGGGGGGCTGTTGCTGCTTTTGCCTTCTGAATTGTTTTCATTTTTCGCTGTGTGAGATTACCAGAGACGCTGGAGAGAGAGACAGACGACGGCGATGGAGAGAGAGAGAGAGAGGGAGAGAGAGAGAGAGAGAAGGAGAGAGAGAGAGAGAGAGAGAGAGTTTTTTGTCTCCCTTTTTTCTTTTCTCTCTCAACGATTGTTTATTTCTTTTGCACTTAAAAGATGAAACTCTTGTGAATCTTTTGAGTTTATTATTTGGCGGCGCGCGTGGGACTCTTCTGGACGAGCGTCGTGGGGATGAAGAAGAAACGGGGAGAACGGAAGCAGGGTTTCGTTTTTTAAAAACGAAGAAGAGGTCATTGTCAATCGACGCCACCCTTTTTTTGCTCCCGTTTTTTTCTTCTTTCTTTCGCCTGAGGACCTCAAATGCCCTTCGACGCAAAGGTAACCCAGAGGGCATGGATCGAGCCTGTTGCAAGTGTTGTTACGGAGGGCGGAGGAGAGAAAAATAGAGTTGTGAACGGAGAGAGAGAGAGAAGAGGTGTCGCTGTCATCGTCGCCGCATTCATTCCTCGATTTTCTTCTTCATCTTTCTCTTCCTCCGTTTTCGGAACGCGCCTGGAATCCAACCCAGAAGCGTGAGCAGGATGTTGACGAAGAAGGATGTGCCGATCCCGTTGACGAGGAAGACGGCCAGCGGAGGGAGGAGGATGGCGCAGACGACCTCGACGAGTGTAGTTAAGACGCCTCCCATCTTGGCAGGCAGGGGGAAGCAGATAGGGATGAAAAAGAAGTCGAACCTGGAGAGAGGAAGCTGAGGGAAGGAAACAAAGTGAGAGAGAAAATCAAAAAGAAAATATTTTTGATTTTCTTTCGTAGTTCAGCTGCTGCTGCTTTAGTAGTTCAGCCTTACAAGTTCAATTAAAAATTCTCGTCCTCGAAGGAATTAGAGTGCTCAAAAATCTCCTCACAGGGAAGGATGGGCGAAAAGAAAAAGGGAAAACGGCTCTAGAGGAGGGACTAGGAGGGAAAAAAAGGACAGACGTCTCTTCTTCTTTTATTTTTTATTTCATCCCGTTCCCATTTCGTCGAAACGGTCGCCACGGCCGGAGCCGAAGCCTTGCTCTTGAAGAACACGAGAGAGAGAGAGAGAGGGGAAGAGGGGAGAGAAAGGGGGGAGGGGGTGATGGGCGAAAAAAGGCGGAAGAAGAGGAAGAGCAGGCGGTTTCGGAAGGGAAAGCTGGCCGTGCGCCGCTTCGACTTGGCCGCGTCACACTCTTCTTCCCTCGCCAATTCCCTCGCTTCGGAGAGACGGGCTCTCGCGAGAGCCTCCCTCTCGCTCGCGTCCTCTTTCTCCTCGCGCTTACCGTGCTCTCTCGACGCTCCAGAGCCTCCTCTCGCCCTCCGAGCTCGACAGCGAGTCCTTTCTCGGGATTGGAGCCAGAAAGAAACTGCTCGACATCGTTTTCGCGGCCTCCAAGGAAAAAAACCAAAAAGACCCCCCCCCCCGAATTCACGCTCCGAGAATGTCCCCCGGTACCGGTGACCTGGTCGAGCTCAACGTGGGCGGGACCCATTTCACGACGACCAAGCAGACGCTGACGCAGAGGGTGCGTTTCAGAGGGAGAAGTCGAGGGAAAAGCGGGCAATTGCCTTTTTTTGTTTTTTTCTCCCTCTCCTAGCCAACAAGGCTTCTTGTTTTCTTCCGCTCGCTATTGTCGACCCGCTTCATCTGCCCACCCTCGACCCTCTTTTCCCTCTCTTTTCCCGCCTCACTCCCCCCCCTCCCACCCCTCACCCGCCGCCACCAAACACAGGACCCCTCCTCCATGCTCGCCCGCCTCGTCGCAGGAGACCTCCCCTCCGCCGCCGACTCCCGAGGGCGCCTCTTCGTCGACCGCGACGCGACCCACTTCCGCCTCGTGCTCAACTACCTGCGCGACGGCGAGTGCTCGCTGCCCGCGACCGAGGCGGCGCTGTCGGAGCTGCTCGCCGAGGCCGAGTTCTACTCGCTCGACGGCCTCCGCGAGCTGGTCTGCCCGAGCGTGACCGCGTGGAGACCGGGGTACGCGCTGGCTCTGAGGGCGGCGCTGGCGAGGTCGCTGGCCCCGGGGGGGGGCAGGGCGGCGCTGGGGGACGCGCTGAGGACGCTGCTGGTCTGCGCCTTCGGGCCCGGCGGCGCCGCGGCCGCCGCGGGCGCCGGGCGCGGCGGCGGCGGCGGCTCCCCGCCCTTTAGCCCCTTTTCCGCCTCCACCTCTTCCCCCTTCTCCAACGACGGGCGGTCCTCGTACACCGCGCTCGATGCGTCCTGCTACCGCATCCCGGGGTCGAGGGCCACGGTCGAGGCCGCGGCGAGGGACGTCGCGTCGCACGACGGCGGCGTGCTTTTGTGGACGCGCCGGAGGCTGCCGCCCAACGCGGCCGCCGCGGCGTTTGCGAGCAGCAGCAGCAACGCCGCCGCCGCCGCCGCTGCCGCTGCGACAGCGGCAGCGGCAGCAGCGAGGCTGCCCCCCATCGGCCTGCCGGCGATCGGCGGGAACAGGCACGCGAGGAGCGGCAGCGTCGACGGGGCGGGGGACCTCCCCTTTGCCGGGTCGGGGGCCGTCCGCGCGGGCGGCGGCGGCGGCGTCCGCGGAGTGAGGGTTCGCCCGGCCTCCGAGGCAGGGGGAGGAGGAGCTCTCCTCTCTTCTTCTTCCGCCCCTCACCATCAGAGCAGCGCCCCGCCCTCCGTCCTGCTCTACACGCACCTGATCCAGGAGGCGCACATCCGCGGCGACGCCGGGAGCTGCGAGTTCGAGGTCACGCACGAGCTCGCGCACTTTGTCGGGCCCGACCCCACCGTCGAGGGCATCCCCGCCCCTCCTCCCTCGAGCGGCTCGAGGCCGAGCGCGGAGCCGGGGCTGGGGCTGGGATCCCTGTCCCTGGACAGCGAGGGAGGAGGAGCGGCGGCGCCGGGGGCCGGCAGCGGGACCGGGGCCGGGACCGGCGCGGCGGCAGCCGCTGCTGCTGCGGCGGCGTCGATGCTCCCCACCTTTGCTGCCCGCCTCTTCCGCTCGGGCGGGGCCGCAGTGCACCCAGTCGACAGCGAGAGCGAGGCGGGAGCGATGACTGCTCCCTTTGCCTCTAGGCTCGATTCGGGCGGCGGCCTGGGCCTGTTCCAGCCGCGAAACGCCTGGCCTGCTTCCGCGGCCGCCGCCGCCGCGGCCGAGCCCAGGAGCAGCTCCCACGCCGCCGCCTCGGCCTCGGCAGCATCGGCCTCGACCTCTACCTCCATCGCCGTCCCCAACAACACCCGCAACAACTCCTCCTCCAATCTGCTTCTGTCGACCTCCCCGACCGCCGCCCCCTCGGCCTCGGCGCACTGCGCGCGAGGCTACGCGCTCCGCGACGGCTCGGTCGCCCCCTCGATCGTGCCCGTCGTCAGGGCGCTGACCGAGGCGCTTCCGCGGCACCAGCGGTGCCTCAGGGCCGCGGTGCTTGAGCTGGCGCGGGACCCGCGGGGCGCGGAGGCGGCGCTGGCCGCGGCGGGATTCTCGTCGGCGACGGTGAGGGTGGAGAGCGCGGCGTGGCCGTGCGACGCCTTCGCCGCTGCCGCGGCGGCGCCAAACGCCTCTGGGGGCGGCGAGGGCGGGTGGAATAACGGCGGCGGAGGCGGCGGGAGCTTCCACGGCGACGGCAGCAGCAGCAGCGACCTCAACGACGGCGGGCCCGCCCCGGCGGAGGACACCTTCCCTTCACTGCCGCTGACGGACGTGCGCGTGACAGTGGAGCTGGTTTTGTAAAAGAAGACGGAGGAGGGCGAAAAAGTTTTCTGCTTTTTTTATTTAAATTTCAATCAAAACTCCGAAACCTGTAGGAAAAAAATTGCTCTCTGAAAAATGCTTCCCCCCCTCTCCCCCCCCCCCTCCCCCTGAATTCTTCTTCTGAGCTCATCATCTTCTCACTCGATCGAGTCGAGCCCGGCCCTGAGGCGGGGAAGCAGCTGCTCCAGCGCGAGGCGGAAGCCCTGGGAGGTCTTGTCTTCTTCCTCTTCCCCTCCTTCGTTGCTGCCCGCGTTTGTCGTCGTCGTCGCCGCCGCACTCCCACTCGCTCCGTCTCCTCCTCCTCCCTTCTTCGCCTCTGCAGCTCCCTCCCTCTCCTCCTCGCCGCCGACCGCGACCTCGTTCCTCAGGTACGCGCCGCAGCTCTCGAACAGGCTCCCCTTGTGGTGCCCGTAGAACGAGCGCACCAGCGCCCCGAAGGCCGCGGGCGGCCTCCTGACCAGCCGCAGCGCGGACCGGCACGACAGCAGGAACGCGCTCTCCGAGTAGAGCCTCGACCCCTTGGCGCCCTCGGCGGAGCCGACGCGCCGCTCGTACCCGGCCTCGTTGAAGTAGGGCTCCCGGACGAGCACGAGGCCCTGGATCGAGACCAGCACCTGCAGCAGCGTCGACCGCTCGGGGCTCCAGACCTCGGACGAGCCCTGCCTGCCGGCCCAGGTGCCGAGCAGGCTCAGGCAGACCTTGCCCGTGTCGTAGAGGTTCGGGTTGACGCGGAGCCCGAAGGCGTGGTACTGGACCTTGGGCGGCGAGCTCGGGTAGTCGCGCGGGAGGCACAGGTCAAACAGGAAGAGGTGGTCGTGGTAGGGGGTCCCGGGGGGGCCGGCGATGGCGCAGCGGAGGAGGTCGAGGCGGGACTCCCAGGCGCGGACCCAGATCGTCGGAGCGGAAGAAGGAGAGGGGGGAGGAAGCGAGGAAGCCTTTTCGTCGCCGCCGCCGGCGTCGCCGCCGTCGGCGTCGTCGGTCCTGCGCCGCTTCCTCGCGTCCCCCTCTCCTTCCCCCTCCTTCTTCTCTCCCGCTCCTTGTCCCTCCTCCTCCAGCCCGGCGCGGAGCCTCTCCCACTCCTTGAGCACTGCCTTGGACCACTTCCGAGGCGGCGGGGGAGCGGACGAAGCGCTCTCTTGGGCGGTCGAGAGGCCGTCGCGGAGAAAGGCGTGGTCGGCCGGCGGTTCGCCCTCGAGGACCTCGAAGCGCGGGAAGGAGGACGGGGGCGGGAGGGGGTCGCCCCCGCCCGCTTCCGGCTGCTCTTTCCCGGCAGCGGGAGCAGCGACAGGAACGGCGACAGCAGCAGCAGCAGGAACGGCGGCAGCAGCAGCAGCCTCCTCCTCCTCCTCCTCCTCCTCCTCTTCTTCTTCTTCGTCGCTCTCGCTGCTCACCTCTCCTCCCGCTGCCGCCGCAGCCGCCGCGCCTGGCGGCGCCCCGCCGACCTCCTCGTCGTCGACGTAATGGCGATCGTTCTCAGAGTCGACGCCCCCGTCGTCTCCGTCGTCGTCGCCGCCGTCGTCGTCGTCGTCGCGGGAGAGCACGAAGAGCTCGTTGGGCGGCTCAAGCGTCTCGAAGGGGCACGGGAAAGACGAAGAGGACGAAGAGGGAGGAGCGCTCCTCCCCGCACCCCCGCCGACGATGACGCCGCCGACTCTCACCCAGGAGACGCGCACGCGCCCCCGGCGAAGGCCGACGACCTCGCCGATGGAGCCCAGGGGAGGGGAGGAGAGCGGAAGAGGAGGGGTCGCTGCCGTTGTCGCCGGTGCCGCCGCGGCGGCGGCGGCGGCCGCGCCCCCGTCCTCCTCTGCCTCGCCGTCTCCTCCTCCCTCGCCGCCGACCTCTCCTTCGTCGCCGACGTCGATGTCGACTCGGATGGCGGCCCCCCTCGCCCTCGTCCCCTCCTGCGTTGCGGCCGACGCGGCGGCGGCGGCGGCAACCGCGGCCGCCGCGCCCGAGGCCCCAAGCCTCACGACGACGTCGCCGTTGGCGAACGCGAAGTCGCGGTGCGGCCTTATCGAGTAGACCGGCACCGTCTCGGCGCGAGCGGCGGCGTCCTCGTCGGAGACGGCGGGCAGCGGCAGCGGGCGGGGCGGGAGCGGCGCCGCGGGGGAGGGGGCCGCGGGCCAGAAGACGACCCTGGCCGTCCTGGCCTTGGGGTCCGACGAGAGCACGACGCCCGAGCGCGGGGCGCGCCGCGCCCTCCTCTTCCCGCCTCCCTCCCCTTGCCCTCGTTCCCCTCCCGCGTCGTCGCCGCCGTCGCTCCCGTCGTCGTCGTCGTCGTCGTCGTCGTCGTCGAGGCGCTCGATGACGAAGTCGTCGGGCCAGAAGTCGTGGTCGTCGAGGTGGGTGATGGGGAGGAGGCGCGAGGCGGGGATGGTGCCGCGGTCGCCGCCGTCGGTTGCGCCGCCGGCGCCGTCCCCGCCGGTGCCACTTCCGTCCCCGCCGACCCTCTCGTCGGAGACCGTCCCGTCCTGCCACGCGACGACGGCCCTGGTCTCCGTGCGGACCACCAGCGCGGTGGGAGGGAGCGACGGGAGGGCGCTCCTCGCAGCGGCGCGGGAGGCGGCGGCGCCGGCGGCGGCAGGGGCGGCGGCGGCGGCGGCGGAGGAGGAGCGGGCACCCGGCCCCGCGGCCCTCGCCCGGCGGCCGGATCGGCCCGCCGAGGCGCGGCGCGGCGTCTGCTGCTGCTGCTGTTGCGCCTGTTGCGTCGCCGGTGCCGCTCCTGCTGCCGCCGCTGCGGCTGAGGGAGCCTCGACGGCGGCCGCGGGAACGGGAGCAGAAGAGAGCTCTGCTGCCGCCGCCGCTGCCGCTCCCGCTTCTGCCGCCTCCGTCGCCCCGGCAGAGGGCAGCAGCGACGCCACTGCGGACCTCACCGCGGCGACGAAGCCGAGCCCCCCTCCCGCAGCAGCAACGGGGGATTCTTCTGCTGCGTCGCTCGCAGCAGGAGCAGCAGCTTCCGCTCCCGCTTCGGCGGGAGTCACTCCCCCACCCTCCTCCCGCCCCTCCCCCTTCTTGGCGCTCCTCCCCTTTTTCTTCTTCTTCCTCTTCTTCTGCGCCAAACCTCCTCCCTCTTCCTCCTCCCACTCCCCGAGCCAGAGCCCGCGGGTGCCGAGGTGCCAGTAGGCCGGGTCGAAGAAGTGCCGGTCGACGGGCTCGCAGTGGCGCGGGCGGACGACGTCGGGGGGGAGGCGCATCGAGCGGGGGAGGCCAGAGCTGCTGTCGAAGCCGTCGTCGTCGCCGTCGCCGCCGTCGTCAGGGTCGCCGCCGCCGCGGGCGTTGCCGTTGCCGCTCCCGCGGACGCTGCCGACGAGCCGCGCGAGCAGGCCGCGGGCACCTCCTCCTCCTCGAGCCTCTCCTCCTCCTTCTTCTGCCTCTGCTTCTCCTTCGATTCCGTTTCCGTCTCCGTCGCCTTCGTCGCTGCTCGCGCGAGGCGGAGAAGCAGGAGCCTGCGTCATCGCCGGGAGCGGCGCGATCCAGTCGACCTCGAGCTCGTCGGCCTCGACGCTCAGGACTGTCGCGCGCAGCGCCCTGACCTGCTGGCGCTGCTGCTGCTGCGCCCCCGCCCCTCCCCTCCCCCCGCCCCCCCCGCCGCCGCCCGCGCTCCCGGGCAGCGGGATGATCTTCAGCCTCGCCTCGGACCGCAGCGCCGCGGCGGACCGCGCGTCGACCACCTGCCCCGGGTAGAAGGGGCAGCGGTGCCCGTCGCTCAGCGCGGCGTCGGCCCTCGTCGTCGGTAGCAGCACCCCGGCGTCGTCGAGCGGCCTGCCCCCCGGCTCGCGCGGCCGCACCTCGGCGCACACGCCGTCGGCGAAGCGCAGCGTCACGACCTCGTCGACGTGCGCGACCCTGCCGAGCCAGCCCCGCTCGCGGTGGATAACGTGCTGGTCGGGGCAGAAGCGCAGGACAGGGCCCAGCAGCGACGTCGAGACCGCCTTCACGATCCTGGCGTCCCTCTTCGCCGCGGCGGCGACGGCGGCGGCGGCGGCGGCGGAGGAGGCGGCCACGGCGCGCGCGGCGGCCTGGGGCGACGGCGTCGCGGGGATCAGCGTCGTCCGCGACACCTCGACGTCGACGAGCCGCTCGACGCGCAGCACGACGCCCGTCATGCCCAGCGGGTCGCGCACGCGCGCGACGACGTCGCCAGCGATGAGCCCGCGGTCGACGACGCGGAGCTCGCCGAGGCGCTCGACGGTCGGCTCGTCGGGCTGGAGCGAGGGGGCTCCTCCGTCGCCGGTCCCGGTGCCGCCTGCCGCTCCTCCTCCGCCGAGGCCGAGGCCGGCAGCGTAGCGCCCGAGGGCCGCCGGGACCGCGGCCCTGCTGCTGCCGCTGCCGCTGCTGCCGTCTGCTCCTTCGCCACCGCCCGGCAGCAGAGCCGCGGCGACGGCCGCGGCCGCGGCGCGCTCCTCTTCCTCCCCCTCCTCTTCCCCGCCGTCGACGCCACTCCGCGGCGCCCTCCACGGCAGCCACGCGACCTCGGCGGTGTCGTCCGCCAAGAGCCTGGCGCCGCGCCTGCTGCCGTGCTGCTGGTGGTGGTGGTGGTGGTGATGGTTCGCGGCGGCGTGGGGCCCCCCGGCGGCAGCCGGCTGCTGCGGGGCCTGCTGCTGCTGCGGAGAGCGAGCGCCGCGGGCGCCCTCGCCTTCCTCCTCCGTTGCTCCCTCGTCGTCGTCGTCCTCCTCCTCGTCGTCGTCGTCGCTCGTAAAGTAGTAGTCGTCCGAGTCCGAAAACTCCCCGTCTTCGTCGCTGTAGTCGTCTTCCTCGTCTTCGTCGTCGAACTCGGACTCGGACTCGCCCGCGACGCGCCAGACGAGGCCTGGGAGGGAGATTTTGTTTCTTGGGGAGATGATTTTTCGTGAGCGCCCGTTAGTCGTTGCGTTTTTGTTGCTTCTCCTTGCTTCCTCTTCCTCTTCATCCGCTCCAGCCATCAAAACACTTCCCTCTCTCTCTTACCGAGCTTCCCTGGCTTCTGAACACGTTCCACGACGTCGTAGGCGCGGAAGAGGAGCGGTGCTCGCTGTTGAGCGGGAGGAGCTGCGGCGGGAGCTGCGGCGGGAGCTGCGGCAGGGGGGTTGGCAGAAGGAGGGCTGGCCATCGCTGTCATCGCCGCCGCTGCGTCCGACATTCTCTCTTGCTCTCTTCTCTCTCTCCCTTCTTTCTGCTGCCTTCTCCTCTCGCTTTCTCTCAGCCTCGTGCCACCAGCTCGGTGACAGCAAGCAGTTGAAACAGCGGGAAGGTCAGAAGAGGGAAATCACAGCAGAGGAAAGAGAGGCGGGCGATGGCTCTGTTTAAGTCTCGCTCGATCGACAACGGCGGAAAAGAATGGGGAAAAACTTGACCTCTTTTTCGACGACCCTCTTCTGCAAAAAAAAAAAAAAAAAAAACCGGAAAGACCTCCGGGGAACCCGCTCCCTCGTCCTTCTTTCCTTTTTATCTTTTCAAGTCGGTTCAGTTAACACACACGCACGCACCCCCACTCACGCAGAGGGAGAGAGACAAACA
>Ga0210003_1005148_pt1 | contig 10103 bp, 10 predicted proteins | sample LantaG_FD_182804 | JGI IMG/M metagenome (GOLD analysis project Ga0210003, IMG submission 182804) | Deep subsurface microbial communities from Baltic Sea to uncover new lineages of life (NeLLi) - Landsort_02402 metaG (SPAdes) (version 2) | ecosystem: Environmental > Aquatic > Marine > Oceanic >...
ATCTAAGGAAATGGTGTGAGTTGGAAGGATGAGGTTTTTTCGAGTTTCGGCGGCCCGATCGAATGCCCCTCTTTCGACTCTCAATCAACTCCCAGTTTCTCCCCCCCCCCCATAGGACTCACGGCTTCCGCCCCCTGCGCCACGAGCTGGCACGACGCCGTCGGGATCAAGGGGTCGGCGAAGAGCGTCGGCGCGGCGGCGGCGGGCACCGCAGAGGGCTCGACGGGGGCCGTCATTTTCGAAAGAGCGTGCGAGTGAAATAGTAAGCCGAAACGACATCGGATTTTTCCCCTTCATTTTTTCTTCACTTTTCTTCTTCTCTCTTCTTCTCTCTCTCGCTCTCGCTCGCTCGCTCGCTCGCGCTTCTTTCAGAGACCATGGCAGGCGCCCCGCCGCCACCGGGATACTACCCGCCTCAGCAGCAACAGCAGCAGCAGCAACAGCAGCAACAGCAGGCCCAGCACGAGCAGCAGATGCAGCGGCACCAGCAGGCCGTCGCCATCGCGCAGGTGAAGCACGCCGCGGCGTCGCTGCGCCACGCGATGAGCACCAACCCGGTGGTGGCGACGGCCGAGAACGCGGCCAGGCTGCGGCAGCTCGAGGTGAGGCGTGGAGAAGGAGAGAGGGGAGAAAGAGGTTATGGATATCATCATCATCATCATCGCCGCTAGCCGTCGTCCGATTTTCCGTCGAAAAAAAGAAGGAAAAAAAACTCAACCTCGACCTCTTCTTCTTCTTTCAACTTCCAGGCCACGGTCGCCGCCTCCAACAACCCCAACCCGCCGCCGCCGCCGCCGCCGCCGCCGCCGCAGCAGCAGCAGCCTCAACCTCAGCAGCAGCCTCAGCAACCCGCAAAGGCCCCGTTCCGCCTCCAGCCCTACTCAGCCCCCTCGCAGCCGACGCGGGCCCTCGAGGCCTCGGGCCCGGCGCTCCGCAGGCAGAAGAGGCGGCGCCTGCCAGGCAGCGGCGACCCTGGCTCGGCCCCTCCCAACGGGGGCACCTTGCCGGAGTCGGAGCTGTTCAGGTCGCTGAAGGAGGTCGAGAGGAGGCTGGACGCGGCGCTGGCCTCGAGGGCCGGTCTGCTGCGGGACGCGCTCCAAGCTTCCACCTCTCTTTCTTCTGCTTCGTCTTCTTCGGCGCAGGGCACGAGGAGGCTCCGCGTCTACGCCCGCGTCGACGTCGAGCCGGGGGACAAAAAGAGGGATGAAGAGGGGCAGGAAGACGGGGAAGAACAGACGGCGCAGGCGAACCCAGCTCGGTGGGTGCTGTCTCTGTGGGGGCGCGTGCTCTCGGTCGCCGAGGCCGAGGGGCTCGAAGGAGGAGGAGGGGGAGGAGGAGGAGGAGGAGCGAATGACAACGACAACGACCCTTTCCTCGCCGTCGGAGCTGCCGCCGCCCCCATGCCCAGGCTGAAGCCCTTTTTGGCGCACGTGCGCAAGCTGAAGATCGAGCTGAGGAAGAGCGGCCGCGGCGATGCGGAGGGAGAGGCAGCGGGAGGAGGCGGTGGCGAAGCTGATGCGACGGCAACGGGCAAGGCAAACGCAAACTCCAAACCTTCCTCTTCCTCTTCCCCTCCCTCCGTCGTCACCTGGGCCCGCACCTCCCACGAGGGAGGGCCCCGCGACCTCAAGGACAAAGTGACCTTGCGGCGTGCCGGGGGCGGGGACGTCGACGCGGTCGTGACTTTGGAAGTTGACGGCGTCGCCGAAAGAGTTTTGCCAGACGCCTTGCTCGCCGCAGCCGCCGGCGTTTCGACCAAAACGCCGGACACGCGCGCGAATCTGCTGCGTTCTTTGTGGGCCTCGATCGCGCAGCAGGGCCTCTACGCGCGTGACGAGCCCAACACGGTCTCGCTGGACCCGGGCACGCCGCTGGCTGCGGTTTTTGGCGGCGCGGCCACCAGGGTCGGGGCCGGGGCCGTTCCCGCCGCCGTCGCCGCGCACGCTCGCGCGGTCCCTCCGCCTTCGTTCGTCGTGAAAGTCCGCCCCCTGGAGCAGGTCGCCCGGGCGCAGTCCGGCGGCTCCAGCTCGATCCGGGCCGTGCCCGTGACGGTGGTTCACGACTTCGAGCTCGACACCTCTGCGTCGCCCGCCGCGGCCGCCGCGAGCGCCGTCGCCCACGCGGACAACCCTTCCCCGGCTCCTCCTTCGAGCGAGAACGCCCCTTCTTCTCTCCCCGCGCTCGCGGACCGGCTGCTGGCCGGCGGCCGCGGCGACCCAGCCGTCGAGGCGGCCGACGCGGCCCTGTCCTCGGCCTTGCGGCGCCTGCGGGAGCACTCGCGGCGCCGCGCCTTCCTGCTGGGCTTCGCGGCGGACCCGGCAGCCTTCGTCCGCGCCCTGGGCGCCGTGCAGGCGAGGGAGCTCCGGGCCGCGAGGGGCCCCGCCGCGGCGCGGGCCGGCGCTCTCGGGGGTGCCGGGATGAGGAGGTCTGATGTTTTCAGTGGGAGCTGGGTGGACGAGGCTGCCGGGAGGATGCTGGCGAGGACGATGGCCGGTGGAGGGTCTTAGAAGGAAGAAGAAGAAGGAAAGTTTTTTTTTCTCTCTCTCTCTCTCTTTTTTTTCTTCGACCTCGACCGATGACGGTGACGAGGAAGCAAAAAAAAAAAAGGCAAAAACAGAAGAAAAAATTATGTAAAGAATGAATTGTTGAGTGCGTTTACAAGTTTTAGAATGGGGGCGGAGAAGCGGAACAGGAAAGCAGCAGAAACGGAACGCGGCAGCGCGGAAGAGCAGGTGGACGAAAAAAAAGGGGGGAAGCGAAAACCGAAACAGAAAACAGAAACACAAAAAAACGAAAACGTTCAGACGGCGGCCTTGCTCGCGAACAAGCCCGCGAGTTCTCCCTCCTCGGCGGCGGCGGCAGCGGAAGCAGCAGGAGCAGGAGCAGCCTTCCCGTCCAGAGCCTGCTGCGGCGTGAAGGGTGCCGCGTTCTCTTGGTCGGCGCCGTCGTCGTCGGATTTTGAAGAAGAAGAGGAAGAGGAAGAAGAAACCGAAGCGGCGGCGAGCACCGCCGCGGCCGAGGCTGGCCCCCTCGCCGACGCCGACGCCTTCTCCCCTTCGCTCAAGACCATTCTGCTTCTCCCCTTCTTCTCCTTCTCTCCTTTTCCCTCTTCTTCGGGATTGAACTCTGCCCACACCTCGAGCCAAGTCTCCATCCCTTCCGCCACTTTCGAGAAGTAAGGGTCGATTTTGGGCAAGTTGGATTTCTTCAGCTCCGACGCCAGCGCCGCATAGGCCCTGCTCGCCGTGTCTGCCTCCTTGGGGAGCTTGACTCTGCGGAAGAAATCCACCATGTGCTCCTGCCAGAGGATCCCCTTGAATTCTTTCTCGAGGTTCACGAGCGGGTCAGACGCCTTCGAGTGCCAGATGTAAGGCTTGCCCGTTTTCACCCCCAGATCCAAGTGATCGCAGACGACTTTCGAGCACCACCCGGCCCACATGTCGTCGTACCTCCCGAGCGGCTGGCCCGCTCCCATCAGGCCAAACCACATCGCCGGTCCTATCAGGGTGCGGTCGAACGCGAGGTTCATGCCGCACATCGGGAACAGCGAGCCCGAAGGGACGGTGAGGACGCAGTCGACATGATTGAAATTGCGCTCCAAGGGCTTTGCCAGCTGCGTCGGTGCGTCGTAGTCAGGGACGTTGAGCCACAGGCCTGAGATGTTTTTGGAATGTTTTAGTTTTGCGTCGTTTTGGAGAAGCTGGGTGTGAGAATCCGCGAGGTTCCGAGGCGGAAAAGAGGAAGAAAAAAACGAAAGAAAAAAAACGAAAAATCTCTCCTCTTACCGTGCGAGATCGCCGTCGGGACCCCGGACCTCATCGAGAACGGGAAGCCGCGCACGAAGTCCGCCCCGGGCTGGAAAGGGTCGTAGAGGGTGTTGAAGTAATGGGGCGTGGAAGGGGTGCAGAGGTTGCGGATGTGCTGGCGGAGGGCGTTGATGGCGGTTCCTGTTTTTTTTTTTTGGTTTTGAGGAGAGGTCGAGGTCGAGGTCGAGGTCGAGTTTTTTTTTTTTCCTTGCTTCGGCGCTTGCTCTCTCTCAGCTCGCCACCGCGAAATTCATCTTCTTGTAACGCATCGGCTCTCTCCCTCTCTCCGCTCTCTATCCGTCGTTCTCCCTCACCCGAGGGCGTCTGAGCCACGAAGCAGTCGTCGTCGATCGTGAAGATGTAGCGCTTCTTGGAGACCTGGGCGGATGGAAAGAGAGAGAAGAGAAGGGATGATGAGTTTTTTCTTCGTTTTTGACGCCGCTCCGCTTTTTGCTTGCCGCCATGCATGGCTTGCTCCTTTCCCTCTCTCTCGCGCGCGCTCTCTCCTCCCATCCTCTCTCCACGCACCAGGAACCCGAAGCACCGGCACGCGCTGTCCCTGAATGAGATGCACTTGCGCGCCCTCTCCTTCCCCAGTTTCTCCTCCACGTCGCGCCGCGTGTGCCGCTCGAAGTCGAAGCCTGGCGGCACCTCGACGGGCGCCGCGTCCGGGTCGCCGTCCTGGATGATAATCAGGTGGTAGGGCTCGAAAAAGGGCCTCCAGCTCTCCAGGAAGGCCAGCGAGCGGATGGTCGGGATGACGATGTCGAGCTGGTCGTGGAAGGAGGGCACGGAGGCCTCGTCGAGCTGGTGCGGGGGCATGGCTCTCTCGATGAATTGAGGAAGAACAAGAAGAAGCAGAATTTGAGAAAAGAGAGAGTGAAGATTGACGAGAACGATGTTTTTTTTCTTCTTCTTCTTCGACCTCTTTGACAAAAAGAGAAAAATTGATAACAGTCTAGCCTGCGCTCTCTCTTCTCCCCTTCTGCGCATCTCCCCCGCAAACGCGAACAGTGTCAAATATCTCTGGATTGAAAAGGAACCGAGACTAAAAAAATAAAAGGCAAGTGTCGTTCGTTTCTCTCTCTCTCTCGCTTTATCTCTCTCAAAAAACCCCGACCCTCGACCCTTTCCCCCAAAAAAAACAAATCACTTGAGCAGCGCCAGCTTCAGCAGCGCCATCCTCACGAACAGCCCGTTCTTCGCCTGCCTGAAGTAGGCCGCCCGCGGGTCCGAGTCCACCTCGGCGGCGACGATCTCGTCGACGCGGGGCAGCGGGTGCATCACGATCGACTTTTTCGGCAAAGCGTTCATGATTTCCGAATTCACGATGAATTTCCCCTTCGCCGCCTCGTAGTCCTGCGGCTTGTCCTTGAACCGCTCCTTCTGGATGCGCGTCTGGTACAGCACGTCGACCTGGGAAGAGACCGAAGCCAGGTCCGAGGACTCGGACCACGGGATCGACCTCTCGTCGAGGAACTCCTTGATGTCGTCGCCCATCCTCACCACTGGAGGAGCGACGAAGACGAACGAGACTTTGGGGAACGAAGACAGCAGGTAGGCCAGGGACCGGGCGGTCCTCCCGTTGGCCAGGTCGCCCACCAGCGCGACCCGCACGCCCTCCAGGTCGCCCAGCTCGCGCTTGATGGTGTAGACGTCGAGCAAGGCTTGTGTCGGGTGCTGCCCGGGGCCGTCGCCCGCGTTGAGTAAGGGGACGGCGGAGACGGAGGCCGCGGCGCGGGCCGAGCCAGCCTGGAAGTGGCGGAGGACGATGCAGTCGCAGTAGCCCTCGACGGTGCGGATGGTGTCTTTGGGGGGTTTGGGGAGACGAGAAAAGAAATAGGTGAGCAAAGTTTTTCTTCACTTTTTTTTTCTCGACCTCGACTTGCCTCTCTCTCTTCTTTCTTCTCTGCTTCTCTCTCTCTCTCTTTTCTCTTCTTCCTCACCTTCGAGCGTCTCCCCCTTGGCGGCGGAAGAGTACTCCCCGGCGCTCTCCGTGCTCAGCACCGTGCCCCCGAGCCTCGCCATCGCGCTCTCGAACGACAGCCTCGTCCTCGTCGACGGCTCATAGAAAAGAGTCGCCATCACCCTCCCCTCGAGCTGCCTGGCCGCCGCGGTCCCGACTTCGACCTGCTCCATCTCCCTGGCGGTCTCGAAGACCAGGTCCATGCACTCGCGGGAGAACTGCTGGGACTCGACGACGTGGCGGATGCGGAGGTCGCGCCAGTCGCCGGCGAGCGAAGGGGGGCGGGCCGCCGCCCTGGTCGCGACTGCGGAGAGAGAAGAAGAGGTTGGTCTGTGGCGTTGCTGCTGCCGGCTCCTCCTCGTTCCGATCTCCCTCCTCGGGGCAGGAGAAGTCATCCCGAGGGCAGGGGCGCTACACCCTAAGTGGAGCAGCATGGCTATGCGTTTTGATTGAGGGAGAGTTGAAAGGAAGCGGAGGAGGAGGTTGAGAGTTTTCATGTTTTTTTTTTCGTCTGTCCCGGTCAGGGCGCGCCTCCGTTGCGTTGGAGGTGCGATTGTCTGAGGCGTCTCGCCAGGCATGTTCCGGGTTTCCGGTTGCGTTCAAACTTTGTAAGCAGCTTGCTGTGATCGTCAAGCATCTCAATGTGGATTGAAATCGATCTAAAAGGGCGCGGAGAAGAAGAGAGACGGAGACAAAAGGAGCTCTTTCAAAAAGACGGCAATTGAATGCCCATCCATCAACGGCCGCCGCCACTTGTCGATCGAGCGGGCTGGAACTGAAGAAGACGTGCACCATTTGCCGTCTTATTTCCTCTGATGCCGAGAAGCTGTCTACATCTCCGTACCTGATGGGTAAGATAAACGAAAAAGAGACGGGAAGCGATACGAAAAAGGCGAGCAAAAAGGAAATGAGAGAAACAATGCTCGAAGAGAAAGTGAGACAAGATATCAGTTTTCGTTTTTTTTTCTTCGTCGTCGTCAATTTCTTCAAATCATAATCTTCCTCTCCGGCGCTTCACCATGGCGAGCCCTGAGGAGCAGTGGCACACGCGCCTCCCCGTGGCGTCCAACCCGGTCGTCTTCTTCGGTGAGTCGAGAGGTGGAACGAGGGAACGGGAGGCAGGAGAGAGAAGAGAAAGAGAAGACAATCAGCCGTCGCCGTTCTGCCGTCAAACTTGTTTCTTCCTTCTCGACCTCCTCCTCCTTCCGCCTTCTTCCCTCCACCTCCACCGCCACCTCCACCTCCACCTCCACCTCCACCTCCACCTCCACCTCCACCTCCACCTCCACCTCCACCTCCACTCACTTACACCCAACCAAACACTCGAATTCCCCAGACATCTCGATCGGCAACCTCCCCGCGGGTAGGATCACCATGGAGCTCTTCGCCGACGTCGCTCCCCGCACGGCCGAGAACTTCCGCCAGCTCTGCACCGGAGAGTTCCGCCCTCGGGACGGCCTTCCCCAGGGCTACAAGGGCTCGCAGTTCCACCGCGTCATCCGAGGGTTCATGGCGCAGGGTGGGGACTTCGTCAAAGGGGACGGGACCGGATCGGTGTCGATCTACGGCTCAAAGTTCGACGACGAGCCTTTCATCGCAAAGCACACCGGGCCGGGCTTGCTCTCTTCTGCTAACTCCGGTCCCAACACCAACGGCTGCCAGTTCTTCCTGACCTGCGCCAAGGCAGACTGGCTCGACAACAAGCACGTGGTGTTCGGCAAAGTGCTGGGGGACTCGCTGCTGGTGGTGCGGAAGATCGAGGCAGTCGCGACGGCCGGCGCGGGCAACAGGCCGTCGCTTCCCGTCGTCATCACAGAGTGCGGGGAGATGTGAAGTGGAAAATGGAGAGTTGAGAGTTCTTTTAGTTCGAATTGAAAACCTGTAACAAGAGATAAGGGGCGCACGGCGGTGGCGTTTGTTTTGAGAAGAGGCGGAGAGAGAGAGAGAAGGGAGAGGAGGTCGAGAGAGCAAAACGAGAAGAAAATCGAGAGGCAGCCTCTCGGTCACTTCTTCTTCCATCGCTTGTCTCTCTTCATCTCTCCCAAGCGGTGCTCCCATCTCTCCCCCAACCACCCTTTCTCTCCCTCTTCTCTCTCCCCCGAGAGAAGCGCCGTTATCGCCTGGACCCCTCCACGCGATCAAACACAGCAGAAAAGAAGCTTTCCCCGGGCCCTTGTCCACGCGCACGCAGAACGAAAAAGAAGCAGCGACCACCCGCGCGATTCTCAAAAGAAGAAGAAAGAAAAAATGGCATCTGAACTCTCCAAGCTCATCGAGGACCAGCTCAACGTGGTCGACAAGGTGAGCGGTCTGGAGGGGCCGATCGTTCGCGTCTTTTCCCTTCCGAGGAGGGGAGAGGAGAGAGAGAACGAGTGGATAGAAAGAGCGGAGAACGCGAAGGCGACGATGATCGAGAGGAGAGCGTCGACGACGAGCGACCCAAAATTTCAAATTTTTTTTTTCTTCCCTCGCTGCGGAGCAAAAAAGGTCGTCACTTCCTCCCCTACCCATAACAAAAAAAACTCAACCTCCTCTTCTCTTCTCTCTTCTTCTCCTCCTTCTCTTCCCTCTCTGCAACCTCCAACCCCTCTCCAACCAACCCAGGCCGCCGCCGGCCGCATGAAGTCCCTCGACGTCGAGAAGATCGGCGTCGGGGGCCGCAGCCGCGGCTCCTCCGCCGGGGCCAACGGAGGCCTCAACCCCTCGTCCGCCGCCTCGGCAACGCAGCGCGCGCGCTCGGCGAGGGCCCGCAAGATCTGCGCGCTGTCGACGCTCGCCGTCCTGGGCGTCGCCTCGCTCTCGACCTTCGCGGCCCACAAGGCCAACGTCGGTGGCGGGGCCCCCGCGTGGGCCGCCGCGGCCCGCAAGACCTCGGACCGGCTCTGGGCGACTCGCTTCGGGCTGTCTGCCGCGCAGGAAGAGTCGCTGCTCGCCGAGGCTGAAGAGATCGCCGAGGAAGAGGCCGTCGCCGCTGCTCTCGCGGGAGACAAGGAGGGCGCGCGCGAGGCCGAGGAGGCCGCGGCGGAGCTGGCCGAGGAGCTGGCCGACGCGTCGAAGCGCGCCGACGCCGAGGAGGTGGCCGAGGAGAGGCTCGAGGCCGCGGAGATGAAGGAGGAGCTGAGGCACGAGGCGGAGCAGGCTGCGAAGAAGCACGAGCCTGCCGCTGCCGCTGCTGCCGCTGCTTCCGCCGCCGCTGTCCCCGTCACCCCTCCCCACCAGCACCAACACGAGCAGACCCCGGCCGAGAAGAAGTCCGACGCCGAGGCCGAGATCGAGCGCGAGCTCGAGCAGGAGCTCGAGGAGGAGCTCCAGTTCGAGGAGGAGATCCGCGAGGAAGAGCTGCTCGAGGCGAGGGAGGCCGAGGCCGAGAAGGCCGACAGGGAGAAGATCGAGGAGGCTCTCAAGAAGGACCTGGCGCATACTGCTGCCGGAGCTGGCGCTGCTGCTGGCGCCCCTCCGAAGCACGAGATGACCAAGGAGGAGGCGCTGCTGGACCAGGAGCTGCGCGCCGAGCTCGCGGCGGAGCTCGGGGAGTAAGAGAAGAGAAAAAGTTTTCTTTTTTTTTTGAGAGAGAGAAAAGAGTTGATTTTCGAAGAGAGAGAGAGAGAGAGAGAAAGAACGACAACCAACAACAACAAACACAACCAAACGACCTCTTTGTTTTCCGACGCCCCATCTTGCTGTTTTCGATTTTTCTTCTCTGTTACCACTAGTATCGCAAAAAAAAGTCGTTTTGAAGAAAAGAGAAGAGAGAAAAAAAAAAGTTTTTCGTTTTCGTTATCGTTTGCATTTTGTGCTTTCTCTCTTCCTCTCTCTCCCTCTCTTCCCCAAGGTTCCCCGCCTCCATTTCTCTCGTTTCTTTTCATTAAACCACGCCTCTCTGTCCCCTCTCTCTCGCTATCTCATTCTCATTCGTTGATTCCACGCGCAAAGTGGACAGAAATTAAACTCTAAAAAAACAAAATCCTCTTTTTCTAAACGGCCATGACCATGTCGATCTTCTTGTGAGGGGCGTAGCCCTCGAGCTCGAAATCCTCGGCCTCGAACCCATCGATCGCCCTCTCGCCCTCCTTGACCTTGATCTGCAGCGTCGGGAAAGGGCGCGGCCTGTTGAGCAGCTGCTCGCGCAGAGGGTCGACATGGTTTGCATAGACGTGCGCGTCGCCCAAAGTGTGGACGAACTCCCCGGGGCGAAGGCCGCAGACGTGCGCGATCATGCGGGTCAGCAAGGCGTAGGAGGCGACGTTGAAGGGCACGCCGAGGCCTGGGGGTAAGAAGAAGAGTGGGGAAGGTTTTGAAAGGGAGAGGGAAAATGAGAAAAGGTTTTATTT